>SDBU01001669.1_pt1 | contig 30954 bp, 28 predicted proteins | sample 2277071 | NCBI WGS metagenome assembly SDBU01 (sample SAMN10397929, study PRJNA504765) | marine sediment metagenome | isolation source: marine sediment core GS08_GC12, 126 cmbsf | place: Arctic Ocean: Gakkel Ridge, Loki's castle | collected 2008 | reverse complement strand
CTTTAAAGGATAATATTCTTTTTTCTATGTTTTTATACCCTATAAATGTTAAATTATAATGTGAGGAAATATATCTCTCATTTAGGTGATAAAATTAACTACCATAGAGTGTTCAACTTCATTTTGTGAGGAAAACGAGGAAGAATTCGAAAAAGACTCTTTTTTTGAAGATCATTTTTGGTATTTCTTAATTCCAGCGGGAATCTTGCTTGTTGTTTCAATCTATTTAGAAATTGTCCACGAATTAATTTATATTGATCAGATTTTAGCTATTTTTTCTATTTTACTATCAGGTTCAGGAGTAATGAAGGAAGCTTTTGAAGATATAATAGAAAAAAAAATCACCGCAAATATTTTAATGTTGATAGCAGCAATCGCTTCTTTCTTCATCTTTCACGGACAAGAAGGTGCAACTGCATTATTATTATATGCCATAGCAGAAAGATTGGAAGAAATAACAGCGGGCAAATCAAGAAATGCGATTAAAGAGTTACTTGAGTTAGCTCCTGATTTTGCCCTTTTAAAAATTGAGAATGGATACAAAAGTGTTCTCTCGGAAGAAGTAGAAATTGGGAGTATTGTGGGGATAAAACCAGGAATGAAAGTTCCTTTAGATGGAATTATTGTAAAAGGAGGGTCCTACTTTGATGAAAGTGCTATAACTGGAGAATCTATTCCGGTGTTTAAAACAGAAGGTGGAGAAATTTTTGCAGCTAGTTTAAATTCAGATAGTTTTGTTGATATTGAAGTTATTAGAGAAAGCAAAAATACAATTGTAGCCCAAATCGCAGAGAGTGTTAAATTCGCTCAGCAAAATAAAAGCGACAAAGAAAGATTTATTGAAAAGTTTGCCAAGTATTATACACCAATTATTCTCTTCTCTTCAATTTTTGTTATGATTATACCTCTCTTATTCAATTTAAACTTTTACGATTGGTTTTATCGTGGGTTAATTTTACTAGTAGTTTCTTGTCCCTGTGCTTTAACTCTTTCAACACCTTTAGCTAACATTGCATCTTTAACAAAGCAGGCAAGAGAAGGGATTCTCATTAAAGGGAATAAGTTTATTGAAAAAATTCAAGATATTGAAGTGTTTGCATTTGATAAAACTGGCACTCTCACAGAGGGTAATCTAAAATTATTTGATGTTATTGTTTATAATGGGGCAACTAAAACGGATGTAATAAATATAGCAGCTAGTCTGGAGTCCCTTTCAGAACATCCAATTGGAAAAACAATAGTTAACTATGCAAAAGAGATGAAGCTCCCTTTTCTATCAATAGATAATTTTGAAGTCATTAAGGGAAAGGGAATAAAAGGAGAAATTGATGGCGAGGTTTTTTACGTAGGGAGCCAAAATTTCATTAAAGAATTAGGTTATAAAATTCCTGATGGAGACATGAAGGAAATTGAAAATTCTGGAACAACCCCGATTTTCTTAGGAAACTCTAAGAATTTATTAGGCATACTTTCTATTAGAGATGTATTAAGAGTATCTGCCCCTATTCTAATGAAAGGGTTAAAAAAAAGAGGATATGAAACCGTTTTAATATCAGGTGATAACCAAAGAGTTTGCAATTCAATTGGATCATGCTTGGATATAGATCAAATCCTTGGTGAACATTTACCTGAACAAAAATTACAGGAAATTCAGAATTTAAAAGAGAGATATAAAGGTGTAGCAATGGTTGGTGATGGTATTAACGATGCCCCTGCTCTGGCTTTAGCCGATTTAAGTATTGCAATTGGAACCTCAGCTACAGATATCACTCTTGAAACGGCTGATATAATAATAATTAATGACGATTTAAAGAAAATTTTAACGTATATTGACATCTCTAAGAAAACTAATAGGAAAATCAAGCAAAACGTTTGGACTTCTATCCTTGTCAAGGTATCCTTTGCCATATTGACTGTCCTTGGGTTAATGACGCTCTGGATTGCGGTTGGTGTGGGCGACATGGGTGTGTCAATATTAGTTCTATTCAACAGTTTATCAATTTTTAGATACAAATTCTTGTATAAAGAAATTTCCACAGAAGAGCTAGAGAGTGAAGCTAAGTTAGTCATATGTAGGAATTGTGAGACAAAGGATATAATTCCACAACATCATGGAAGAGATATGATAAAAAAAGGGGATAAATTAACTTGTTGGCAAAATATACTAAGTAATGATGAATTAGAGTCATGTAGTAAAGAATTACCACTTCACTGTCCTTACTGTCAAGAAAAATTAGAAATAGAATAAAAAGTTAGAATTAGGTATAAGATTCATTTCAGAGCTGAAGTAGCTTTTTCTAAGTTATCAACGCCAATAACCAATTTGTTATTCTCCGCAAAATAGATTAAATCGATATTAACACCCGCATTTCCTAATTTACGTGCCAGGTTTCCACCTGTGCCAGGTTTTCCCACGATGTTACCTATATCTATAACTAATACTTCACGTACAGCACGCACTTGAAAGCCAGCTGCTTCAAGCACGTAACGGGCTGTCGTTTCTTCTTCCACCAAAATATGTATGAGGGCTTCCTCTTTTAAAGGAAAACCGCAAAGACCTTCCATATTAATACCATTTTCTCCAAGAGTTTCTCCCATATCTGCTAATGAACCGGGTTTATTTTCCAAAATAACGGTTATATCTTTCATTTTATTTTACCTCCTATTTTTATTTATTAATATTAATCTTAACCCTATTAAACTCCTGACAGATTTTATTTCCAGTTTGAAGTTTATTATATTAGGATTTTTATTTTAATTGAATTATACCAATTTTAAAATGATGTATTTGTATTTAAATATTTAAATAATAATTAATTACCAGTTAACTCTTTAAATTCTTTTAAATTTCTAATGTTGTCAAATTTTTTATCTAAGATTATCCGTTTAATATATTCTTTATCAAGCTCAATTAATTTTATTAGAATTTCTATAGCTTTTATTTGATTATTTCTCATCGATTCAAGACGTGCCATACTATATAATATGTCACTATTCATAGGGTTAATTTTGAATGCTTTTTTAAGATAGAAATCAGATTTTTCAAGATCGTTTAACAGCATAAACAAGTTGCCAAGACCGTTTTGAACCACTGCAATATTGTAAAAATAGGTTTTAGGGGCATTTCTTGCTAATATTTTAAAAATCTTTAAGGATTCACTGTAAATTTGTTCCGCTTCCTTGTATCTTTTTAGCCTAGTATATACTGTACCTAGGGAATTCTGAATCATAGCCAAATTATGTAAATAAATTTCTGGATTTTTTTTTGCTAGTTGCTTAGTAATTGTTAATGCTTCATTGAACATGGGTTCTGCCTTGTCAAATTTATTTAGACTTGCATATAAGTCCCCAAGATCCAACAAAGTAAGAACTAGTTCAGGTAAAACCTGATCAGGATATTTTTTCCCTATTTTCTTTTTTATTTTTAAAGCTGCGAGGTGAAGGCTTTCTGCTTTTTCGAATTTCCTTAATTCACTATTTATAATTCCAAGATTACTCTGAGTCTTAGCAATATCAACTAAATACATGTCGTAACACATTTTTGCTAATTTTTTATAATCTAAAGAATCAATTGATTCATCTTCTATATCATCTAATAAGTCTAAATCAACACAAGCGCTTCCGAAATCATTAGCAATTGAAGATTCCTGGGGCAAATATACATCATAATATTGTTTTATTACTTCGTTATATGATTTTAAATCGTTAATATAAGACTCGTCTTTATCGTTATATTCTGTTAAATCAAGATCAAGCGAATATTTGTTATAATATTTTTTTTCTATCTCTCTATATGAACTCAATGCATTGGTATATATCTTTTCTGCATCTTCAAATCGTTTTAAATCAATATACAAAGTCCCGAGATTATTTTGAGTCGCAGCGACATAGGGTAGATATATTCTATAATATGAGTTTGCCAAACTTTTATATATCTCCAGTGCTTCTAAGTAAATTTTCTCAGCTTCCTCAGTTCTTCCAATGGCAGAAAAGAAAGTCCCAAGTGCTATGAGAATTGGAGCTTTATATTTATCTTCCAGTTCCATAAGTAGATCTGCTACATCAATTAACCTTATATGTACGAACTCAAATTGATCTACTTGACTTACCATTGTAAGAAATTGATTCACCAATTCTTCAGTTGGATTCAGGTTTGCCTTATGGTATAGAATCTCAATTTCATCTTCAATATCAATTTTAAATTTTATTCTTTTTTTCTCATAATATCGGAGCGCATTTTCATGATATTGCTCATCTGGAAGGTTTTCTAAAACATCCAAAACTTCTGAAAATGTGAATTCGTATATCTTATCATTTCCTTCCTTTTTTTGTATTAAACCTTTATTAAATAGAACATTAAACGATTCTGAGACATTCGGTAAAATACAGGAAGCTTCAAAGGATTCTCGATCAATATTGGTTTCTATTTCTGTATTTATAACTACCAAAAACTTTAACAATGTCAAAGCTTCTTGATTTGGGAATAGAGTGTCTTTAATAACACGGGCATAGAAATCCTTAAAATGAGAGTCTTCTGTAAGGTCCCCAACATTAAGTTTATTGAAATCTAACGTCTTATAATTTTTTAAAATTAATTCTTTTAGACTAGAGTAGATTTTAGGGATAAGTTTAATTAATTCTGTAACATCATCTGGAAGCTTAAACATGAATCACTGTCCAATAATAAAAGTATTAATGTAGAACTTTACACTTAAATATTTAAATTTACTTGGAATTTAGAATAACTTAAAATAATATTTATAGAAAAAAGAAATTATTTGTAAAAAAGATATCTAATTTTTCCTTTTCTATTTTAAGATCTCCCCTGTTTCTAAATACCATAGATACAAATCTAATTCTGCCAAATTTAAACTAGCTATTTGGCCAATATTCTTCAAAACCGTTTCAATTTCGAGATACCTATTTTTTGTTAAATATTTTGGTCTCTGAATTAGGCTGTGTTTAACTAAGAGATCGATTATATGAAAATCAATTATCGCATAGTCATCGTAACCAATATTCCTTAAAAAATGACTGGCTTCTTTAAATCCAATACCCCTTATGTTTTTGACAATCCATTCTCTTAAGCTCCCCTTATTAGTAGATTTAAGTTTCTTTGCTAATTGATCCTTCTTTTCTCTTGCTTCAATGATATATTTGGATCTCACATTGGGGAATCTATATTTATTTCTCTTAAGGGTCTGCGCCAATTCCTCTTCTCCTAAAGTTAAAAATCCTTCATCTATAATTCGTTGAATCTCGATGCATTTTTTCGCACTACAATTCGCAGTCATAATACAAAAACAAAGTTCCTTAAATATCGAAGTTATAGGCTGATTTTTAATCTCCTTAAATTCTGTTAAGCGTATATCAATGAGATTCTTAGTACCATTTGTTTTAAGCTCTTGTATCCTATCTAAGAGTTCCTGCATTTTTCTATGGATTAATTAAATTTTATAAAAATGATTAAGATTTTTAGGAATTTTAAATAATTGATAGTAAGATAAATAACTGATTGTGTTTAAATTCATTAATTTTGCGGGAATTGCCAAGCTTGGTCAAAGGCGATGGGCTCAGAACCCATTCTCGTAGGAGTTCGGGAGTTCAAATCTCCCTTCCCGCACTTACTACCTAAATTTTTTTACTCTATTCAAGATAAAAATTCTTATTTTTGCTAAAAACACTCTTTTTATCTTAATTCGAAACCTAACTACAGAGAACAGTCGGAGAGACATCAATTTTTATATCTAAAATAATAATATATTATAAAGAGAATAATGTCAACTGAAAATTAAAATAGCTAATATTATGTCTGATGATCCCCCACCGCAAAAAGAAAAGGAAAAGATTTTAGTTTTTCAATATAATGATGAATTAAGTGAATACCGAGAATTAGAGTTGGATGAGGATGTTGCTTTATACGAGTTATTGGATTCAGACTTTATACTTCTTTTTGTGGATCCAAAGCGATATAGATTATGGATTTACCAGGGGAACAACGTTACGACCAGAATGAAGTTTGTATCTGCAAGGATTGCTCCCAGTATTAGAGATAGATATGGAATTGCTTTCAAGATTACTTCAGTTGATGAAGGAAGTGAGGTGGCAGGATTTAAAGCAATGGTTGGGTTAGAGGAAGAGGTAGATTATTCCGAAATACAAACGGGACCTGCTTATGAGGGAACTCAAGAAGATTTAGCATTACTTAAGTCATTGTCATTGGAAAAAATACTCCTGTTACTCGAGAAATCAGGAGTACCTGAAGGATATGAAAGAAAGATGGTTATTGTAAAGAATAAAATATTTGGTTATAAAGAATATGATAAGAACTACCTTGGATCAGTAATAAAAGAGAAACAACTTTTTCCGTTAAAAGAAGAAGTTGAAGATGGACCATATTTGGCTGAAAATCACATACCCAGAATGCTATTCTCTTACAATAAGGTTGTTTTAACTGAACTTCTTCAAAAAATAGATGACAAGAAAGAAGAAGAGAAGCAGGAGAACTAAAACTAAATTCTGATTTATTTAGATAAAAATGAGTTATACTAAGCGTAGAACACCTCAACGTCGAAGGGTTGGTCCAAAGAGAAGACGTAAAAAAAGAGGTTTAGGTTTGTTTATTATGATTCTAATTGTAACAAGCTTAGTGGCAAGTATAATTATAATTTCACTTTCTATCCCTTAGGCAAATGCTAAAACAATAACTATAAAATCCAACATCTTTTATCTTAAATATTATAGCTAAGAGTATTACATGGTTTTGCGGTTAAAGAAAGTTGATATTATTTTCACAGTTTTAATTGTATTAATTATAATTCTCTCAATAGATCTTTTATTAAATCCCCTCCACAGAGAGGCTATAGAGAATATTTCTAATTACGCTCCTTTTCAAGATTTAGGAACTGGACTGATTATAACTTTTTGGGTTAGTTTGATTGGAAACTTGCTCCCCGTTCCCACACCCTATATATTTGTTGTGTGTTTTTCATCTATTCCTTTCCTTAAATTGCACTTTTTTATACCCTTTATTGTTGGATTTATTGCATCACTAGGATGCTTGGTTGGGGAGATGGGTGGTTATCTTGTTGGGAGAGGAGCTTCCAAATTTATTTCAGATGAAAAGAGCAAAATATTAAAAGTTTATCAACAATATTTAGTCGATCATCCGAAAATTGCCCCAATTCTTATATTTCTTTTTGGAATTACTCCTTTAAATGATGATATGTTGACTATACCTTTAGGATTGATGAAATATGATGTTAAAAAGACTGTTTTCTGGATTTGGTTGGGAAAATTATGCTTAATGCTTATTTTCGCTTACAACGTAGTAGATATTTGCGGTCTTTTAGGAGGAGATAATTGGATAATCACAATGGTCACATTATTTTTGATTGTAATTATAGTATATCTAATGTTAAGAGTTGATTTTGTTAAGTTATTTAAAAAACCGAAAAAAAAAGGTAGAGAAATTTAATAGATTTTAGTTTGAATATTTCTCAATTAGGAAACTCTGTAATGAATAGGCATATTTTTCGAGATTTAAGATTAAAATTTTCTGTTGAATTTCTCGTAAGTAGGATACATCTAGTCCATTAAATAATAATCTTAGGTCATCAATATGTTCAAAAATTTTTACTATAATTTTCCAATCGTTTGCCCATTGATCCTGGTATCCTGTTAGGTTGGTCACTGCCATTTCAAACATCTTTTGTAAACTATTATTTATACTTTGTTTTTTGTGGGTAATCATACCAATATGGTTATATAAATATTTAGGTATTGTCAGATTTCTGATTATTCTACAAAAAAAAGATAGAAAAAAAATGATTTAAGCTTGAACTTTATCTTGAAAGAATAACTACTGTTTCAGAGATATTTTGCATGATTCTTATTCTATTTTTAGAGTCTCCACTATTTTTTAGAAAACCTATGATGAAATCCAAAATTAGAAAAGGAGAACCCTTCAAGATATTATTTACGGCATAATTACTAGACTTTGCTATTTGTAAGGTTTTTTCATCCACGGTTCTAATATTTAAAGCCATTTTACCTAAAGTTTGACCTTTATTATAAGTTTCTAAGCCCCAATGGTATAAAAAACCAAAAATAAAATCGAATGGGACAGAATACCAGAACCCTCCGAAAGGATCTAAAATATTTAGGCTTGGTAACCAAGGAGTAAATAAAAACCAAGAAAATACAGACCCGATTGCACCAATTATAATGCTATCAAAGAAAAGTGCTATTAACCTTTTTAAAAAATTGCATAGATGACCGTTTCTGGTTGTTTTAATGGTGTTTGGGAGGTTTTTGTCGTCAGAACGGAAGGATTTTGGGCGGTAGTCTGTTTTACTTTTACATCTGTTCCACATGCATCACAGAAGGATGCGTCTGGTTCTAATTTATTTCCACAATTAGCACAGAAATTTAAAGACATGTGAACACACTTTTTCCAATTTTTATTTTGAGAATTTTTTTTATGTATGTGATAATTTCAAATACACTTTATTTAAATGTTTTAGGGTCCATTTTAATTTGAATTTTTTTAAACATCTTTTTTATTAAAGATAAATAACCCAAATGTAAAACATATAGTTTTTTAAAAATTGGAGGTAATATAAAAAATGGAATATGAGCAGATTTTATTCGAAGTCTCAGATCAGATTGCCACAATCACCCTTAATAGACCAGAACGTTTAAATGCATATACTGGACGGATGGCGAATGAGATGTGGGACGCATTAAAGAAAGTGGAAGAGAATCCTAAACTGAGAGTTACGATAATAACAGGTGCGGGAAGAGGTTTTTGTGCTGGAGCAGATTTATCAGGTGGTGGTGATACGTTTGATAGAACAAATCAACCACGTGAGGAAGGAGAAAGGCCAAGACCAGAAGGATCACTCATCCGACGATATTTTGAATTAAAAAAACCAGTAATAGTTGCAATAAACGGTCCTGTTGTCGGAGTAGGAGTGACCATGATCCTACCTTTTGATATTCGTATCGCTGCAGAAAGTGCTCGCATTGGGATTGTCTTTAATCGACGTGGTGTTATCCCAGAAATAGCTTGTCCATGGATTTTACCGAGGATTGTTGGAATCAGCAAGGCTGCTGAACTTATGTACACTGGGAGGATTCTCAATGCGAAAGAGGCACTGGAATTTGGGATAGTAAGTCGGGTTGTACCAAATGATAAATTAATGGATACTGCTAAAGAAATCGCCGAGGAAATCCTATTGTGTGCTCCTGTTAGCGTTGCACTCACAAAAAGAATGTTATATCAATTCCTTACCGAATCTGATATAGACAAAGCAGAGAGAATAAATCATCAATATTTTGGATGGACCGGAACACAACCTGATGCTCGTGAAGGAGTTGTGTCTTTTCTAGAAAAAAGGAGACCAGAATGGAAAATGAAGGTGCCTGGAGATTTACCAGAATTTTTCCCATTAGAATAAGATTCTCTGAACAACTAACTATCAATGAATAAATTTATTGTTTTACTCTTTTTTATAGATAAAGGCATTCAAATATTTACTTTTTTTAACTTTTTTTATTACAGATAAATTTTTTGTGAAATCATCTGGATTGATAGCTTCAGGATGAGAAGGCAATCTTTGTCGTACTACATGAACACCTTCAGATGTAAGTTCAAAAATAATAATTAAGCCTTTATCTGTTGTTACACGTACAAATTCTTTCAGAGCAGTAAATTTATCACTTACATGATGCAAAGAAGTATAACAAAATAACGCATTAAAAGTTCTACTTTCAAAAGGTAGGTCTTCAGCTCGAAAAAATTTAAAAGTAATTAAATCTTCAACTGATATCTTTTTAGCATTTTCACGCCAATCAGCCCAATTATGACCTTCGGGTTCACCAGTTATAACATGATAGCCTTGAAGAGCGAGGATTATAGACATAGTACCAAATCCAGTACCGATATCTAAAATTTTTGCAGATAATTTTAATCCAATTTCCTTTACCACTGCAAAAAGAAAATCAGCATTAAAAGAAAATTTTTCATCGAGTGTTGTTTTAGCTTTAGTCAGATTCATAATTAGGTTTTGTTCAGACTTTTTAGATCATAAATATCAAATTTATTAAGCATAATTTTATAGATACAATTGAAATCCCTTTTCTATCAGTTCTTTAGTCCCTTTAAACTCAGAAACATTAATTAATTTGTTAAGATCTTGAATTTCAAATAATTCCTCTTTATATTTATTTCTAAATTCTTTAGCAAACTTCTTCATTAAATTCTGTAGTATTGCATTTTTTCTATTCACTATTAAAACCACTGCAAATCCTACGTCATCATAATTTACAATTACATCGGTATTTTTAGTTTGAAGAACATCTATTTGGTTTTGTTTGTCCACGAATTCAGATAAGATATGGTTTAACCCAATAAGTATATTTCCCCAAATAGCTGAGTCTGTTTCATTTTTAGTTTGATCATGTTGATAAGAATAGAGTAAAATCCCTGATTTATGATAGATATTAATGTAATAAATCTGATTTGTTAATTCTATAAACATTTCAGGCTGTTTAAGCAAGATGATGCAAATCCCCAAAATTGTAATCCAAAAGGTCAGAATATGTATTTCTCTATAAATTGGAAGTTCTGATAAAAGATATAAGATGTATGAAAATATGGGGAAAGTAAAAACCATGGTATTTAGTATCATTTTCTTTGCTTTTTCTTTATTCCAGGTTTGCTGATAAATCATAATGGTGAGAATGAAAAAATAGATCAGAATTGAACCTTGAAAAAGAATGATAATTGACTTAGTTATTGCATCAAAAGAATAATTGATGGTAGAAATATTGACTTCTATTATTATTGAATCAGGAATAAAGAAAGATCCAATCAAAAACCCAAAAAGGGTCAGGAAATATAAAAAGGGGAAATCAGGCATTTTCTTATATTCTTTTAAGAAGGTATAAATAACTGAAATAAATAAAAAACTTAAAAATCCCGATGCAGTAGAAAGTTTCCATAGAATTAGATTCAAACTCTCTGAAAAATATATTGTAATTGATATTAAATAGAGAGATGAATGAATTATTATAGCACTAAATACTGCTAAAAAATTTATATAAGCAATAAATTTCACCCCATAATTTTCTTTAAACCGAATTAAATGAATTAAGGTAAAAATACCAAAACAAAAAATGAAAATATACCCAATTACCAATAAAATAAAAATTATACTATTCATGGTTAATTTAGAGGGAGGAATTCACGTATTCTATATCTATAATGTTTTGAGGTTTCTTAAATTTACTCCTTTAAAACAATAACTCTGATAGATATTATAGATTCAAAGTTTATAATTAAGGTTTTTCTCACCACATATTCATAAATGAAAATGGATTTGTAAAATAATCAGAAAGAAATAATGGTATTTAATTCTTAGTTTGTGAATCCTTTGATATATAGGGGTCAAAATTTGCTAAGATTAATTCCTTAGCATTCTTAAATTCTGAAATATCTATTAACCCTTTCATGTTTTTCAATTTTTCTTTATTTAATTCTGTAAATTTATCCATGAAACTACTAACTGCTTTTTCAATAAAATTATTTCTATGATTGGTTGTTAAAAGTATCGCATAACCGTGAGTATTATCGTATTCAAATACAATATCTCTTTCCTTCATTTTAATAAGTTTTAATTGATCTTTTTTGGTTATGAAATTTGAGAGAATATGATTTATTCCTATTAAGATTGAACCTTTTAGTAGAGATTCATCTGTTTCTTTTCCGGTTTCAAAATTATATGAATACAAAAGAATTCCACTCTTGTGGAAAATAATGAAATCAAAAATTTTATTTGTCAATTCAAAAAACAAGGCAGGTCGCTTAAATATATTGTAGGTTGCAATAAATGAACCAATTAAGAAAAATGTTAAATATAGGTATCTAAAAATGATACTTTGAAAGATTAGATGCAGGGTATAAATGAATATAATTAAAGTAAAGTGAGTAGTAAGAAAACCTAAATTTCTACCAGCTTGTTTATCTCGGAAACTCGAGAAATTGGAGATAAAATTATAACACATAATAGACACTATAATTATATTATATGATATAAGAGAAAACAATAACAACCAATTATTAAATACGAAATAATAATGAAAATCGTTACCTGCGAAAATTCCAATAGAATTTGAAAGATATAATTGACTAATAATAAAACCGCCTAGTAATGCATAGAAAATAGAAGAGCGAGGTATTAAGTTTTGGAACCTAATACCAGCAACTTGAACGATACTCAAAATACTTATTGAAATCATCCAAAAAATAATCGAAATTTTCCAAATCAATAAGGCTGTTTTTATAGTTAAATCTGTGTGCGCTGAAAAAACATACAATATTGAAAATATTACTCCTAAAAATAAATAAAGTAAGATATTTAGCGAGACATTCAACAAAGTTCCATAATTCTCTCGATTTAAATAAATATATATAATACCAATAGTAGAAATCACGATTGAGATTATCATAGGAATAATACTTATTGGAATCATTATACTCCCTCATTGGAGACGATTTCTTTGTTCAGCTAAAGGATATATATATCAACATTATATAAATATGTTTTATATCAGATATTACAATATTAAATCACTACAATTCATACTTATTACTTGAATCAAATAAGGTGTTTTATTAAATAGCAAATAATAAAAGAAAAATAAACAAAAGCAATAATTATAGAAAAGAATTTATTCGTTCAATTCCGTATGAAAGATTTCTTTGAATATTTGAGGAAAGAAAAAATTGTATTAAAACTTATAGAGCATTATAATGTTCCTCATCTAAAATGTGTACTAGAGGAATTTTTGAATAATATTTGTAGAAATGCTCAACCTTTAACATATTTTAGAAATAATTTTGATTTATCAATTCCACATCCTGATATTTTTGGGAATGAATATGAGCAGAAAATTCCTCCCAAGGAGCGAAAAACATTAGGTGAATTTTACACTCCAAATCAGATTGTTAACTACATCCTAGAAGCTGTGGGATTTAGTTACGACAAAAAAATAGAAAATAAAAAATTAGTTGATATTAGTTGTGGTTCAGGAAGCTTTCTTGTTCAAGTTATCAGAATTTTAATTAATTGGTGTTATAAAGTTCACAAAGTAAGGGAAAATTCATGTTCAACTTCGGAGAGAGCTAGATTTATAGTCTCGAGGGTTAAACAGAATGTTTACGGAATCGATATAAATCCTCTTGCATGTATCTTGTGTCAAATTCATATTCATTTTATTCTTTTCGAACTATTGAAGGATATTAGAATTGAGGATAATGGTTACCGTTTACCTTTTTTTAATATAAAACATTCTAACGCTTTTACAATGACAGAAACAGACCAATTTGACTTTGTGGTAGGAAATCCACCATATTTATTTATTCGGGACATTCCTGAGGACCAGAAACAGATCATTAGAGAGAATAAATTTTATACAAATAAAGGCCAATATGATTATTATCAAATTTTTATTGAATTGGGAATTAGATTTCTAAAAAATAATGGCTTACTCGGATTTATTGTTCCAGATTCCTTGTTAGCTTTATCAAATCGTTTAATAATTAGAAAATTCATTTATCATAACACAAGGATTAAAGAAATTTATCATATTGGCCCTTCTTTCCAAGAATCCGTAGTTTCGAACGTAATAATTATTCTGGAAAAAGAGAAAAGTGTTGATGGTAGAGAAAAGAACTGGGTTGACGTAAAGACAACAAACTTACAACAAAAGAAAATTCCTCAAGATTCCTTCAAAAATTGGAATTTTAATTTTTTAATACATCTAGATGATGTAGATATCTCAATTCTTAATAATTTAAATAACAATAATCCCAAATTGAATGAATTAATAACAAAAAAGGATTTTAGAATTTTATTAAGCAGAGGTGTTGAACTAACTAAGACAGGAGAGATTATTTTCTGTGGTGAATGTCAAAAATTTTTCCCATTACCCAAAAAAGAATTATCCTGCCCTATTTGCAAACACACACTAAGGCGAGAACATATTGAAAAGATAATATCTGATTCAGTTCCTATAGAAGATAAAGATACCTTTGAATTATTTATCTATTCGTTAAACCGATATCAGATGAAGGAATATAAATATATTAACATAAACAAAATAGGTATTAATTATAAGGACTTTGAAATCTATAAGGATAGAATAATAATTCGACAATTGAACCAAAACAACTTAATTTGTGCTACGTATGACAATAAACTCTCACTTACATCTCAATCATTCTACAATTTAAAAATAGATAAATCTCCGATAAAGGAATTTAATAATAAATATTTACTTGGAGTAATTAACTCTAAACTCTTATCCTTTTATTTTATTAAATCGTTTGGGTCATATAAAAAGTTATTTATACGGATTTTAATTGAGAAGATTAAGGATCTCCCTATCAAAATTCCGGAAAGTGATAAAGAAAAAGATGTAGCATCAAAAATTATTAAAAATGTTGAAATTATTCTACAATCTGCAGAAGATAAAAGTTCTCGGCATTATAGAATAGAAAAAGAGATTGATAATTTAGTTTATGATTTGTATAATATTCCAGATTCAAATCGATTGCATATTCTAGATTTTTTAAACCATCTATAATTTAAAATTGTGGGAGCCACTTTGCTTCTTTTGTAAATAATTCATCAACCATATTCCTTATTTCGTTAGGTGAACATACACTAGCGGTATTAGGATCCAATAAAACAGCATGAAAAATTTTCTCTTTATTTAGCTCAAGAGCCCCTTCTACAGCTGCTTTTTGCACCATTATATTTGATATACAAAGTGCTTGGCAGACAGTAGGTAATTTTATTCCTCCTTGAGGGTGAAATCCATGCCTATCGGCGAATATTGACATTTCTACGCAACAATCTTTTGGGAGATTAGTAATAAAGGCACCCTCCTTATTTAAGATATTCCCATTAAATCGGAATGGCTCACCCGTTTCTAGAGCATTAATTATCCTAGACGCATATTCACCAGAAGGTTTCTCTTTAAATTGAAATATTTTATCATTCATTCGCTTCTTGAAATCTTTTTCCATAGTGCCTTGGTTTTTAAATTGCATGAAATAATCTTCTGAATGTTTCAGACTTCTATGACCTTTGTTACTACCTTTAAACTCTTCTAAAAGATTCTTTTTCTTTCGGTAGTAAGGAAGATATTCGCTTAAATGTCCTGAGGATTCCGTCATAAAATATCCCGTTGCTTTCATCATATCAAAACGTAGTTTTTCTAAAAGAATTGATTCAGAATTATTTTTTATAATTTCATTTAAAACCGGATACCCATCTATCCAAGTTCCATTAATATCTGTTGGATCTTTATACCTGGCTTCTAAGAACCATGCCATATGATTAATTCCAGCACACATATAACTAAAATCTCTAGGTGACAATTTGATTGATGTCTCTGAACTAATTAAAAATCTCAATAAAGCAGCAGTTCCTTGAACGCCATGACATAATCCAATAGTAGAATCTGGGGAAATTATATTGCAGTACCAAGTATTCATTGCCATCGGGTTGGTATAATTTAGGATCAAAGGGTTCATCTCATTTTTTCTTGGATTATAACCGACATCTTTAACATCATTCAAAAGTGATTTAAAGAATGGCACACTCCTAAGGAAGCGAAAAACACCTCCAGGACCTAATGTATCTCCAATGCATTGGCTTACACCATACTTGAAGGGTATTTCTATATCTAATTTAAACGCATCTAAACCTCCAATTTGAACCGCATTGATAATATATTTCGCATCTTCAACAGCTTTTTTCTGATTTGTGGTTTTTTCAAAAGTAATTCCTTGTGTGTCTTGGGGATAACACTCTTTATATTTTTGCATATAATCATACATCAAATCCAGACGTTTTGGATCAACATCTTCAAGACAAATTATAGTATTATTGCGAAAAATGGGGAAGGTTAAGATATCAGTAAGGACATTTCTTCCAAAAACTAAGGAACCCGCCCCAATAAATGTAATTTTTAGCATGATACTTAATTGAAAATTCCCAAAAATTATAATCTTTGTTTTCATAATATTTTATAAGTGGAGAAGTAATGGAAAGGACAGACAAGCTTTCGAGAAAAACAGCTGAAACGGAAATCATGATTGAGTTAAATTTAGATGGTAAAGGTAAATATGATAATGATACAGGATTTAAGTTCCTTGATCATATGCTCGATTTACTCACAAAGCACGCTAAAATTGATCTAATGGTGAAAGCAAGTGGAGATTTAACACATCATATAATTGAAGATATCGGGATCGCTTTGGGAGAAAGTTTTAATAATGCGTTAGGGGATAAGCGAGGCATAAATAGGTACGGGGCAGCACTTATACCAATGGATGAAGCACTAGCTAGGTGTGCTTTAGATTTCGCGGGTCGAAAGGCCTTATTATTGGATCTAGCTCTAAATGAATGCAATATAGAAGATATTGCCGTTGAAGACATTAAGCATTTTTTTAATTCCTTTGCGGAAAATGCTAAGATGAACCTTCATCTTCATGTACTTTATGGGGAAGACCAACACCATATGGTCGAAGCTGCTTTCAAGGCTCTTGCACATGCAATTAAAAGCGCGATTTTTGTTAGCTCAAACGAAATTCCTTCCACTAAGGGTATTTTGTGAATTCTTTTTCGAAAAAGTCAGATTTATCGCTAAGATTTCATTGAATAAAAAAAAGAATTAGAAACTATGTGATATCCATTACATTTGTTTTTTACTTCTATAAGATTCTAATATTCGCTCCCATTTGTTGCTAAGTTCATCTAAATTAGTTCTTCGAAAGAGTTTAACTGCACGATCTAAGATTTTAGCAATATTCTCTTCATTTTTTGTGATGTCTTGATGATGTTCCTTTATTGAAGAATTTGTTATCATGATTATAAAAACCACATTTTAGGATATAAAATACTATGGTATGGGGGTGTCCTCTAAAGTAAGATGATAATAATATCTAAATACCTATATTTATATTATTTTAGGATATTATATGCATAATTATATAAGGTTTTCAATGGATTTCAATGGAAAAGCTCCCTAATGTTAAACGTTTAAATGAAATCTTGAAAAATTATTTCAAGGAATTGGATGGGATTTTAGGTGTAGCGATATGTGATAGAGATGGATTTATAATCGCTTCTCAATTCAAAGAGGGAGATGAAGAGGAATCAGATTCAGTTATAGGTGCAATTTCAGCTATTCTGGATAACTATATTGACAGAATTAAAAGTGAATTTGGATCTCAAGGAGAATTTTTTAATATTACTTCGACTGGTGACCGAAAATTTGCTTTCTGTTCACATGGTCCACAATCTATTTTAACTACGATTGCAGATCAATCGATAAGTGATATAACACTAAAAGTCTACTCAGAACATATAGCCGGGAAAGTTGAGTTAATTCTTGAAGGAAATGAGGAGGTTTCTCCTAAGATCCCTGAAATCATCAAGGCATTAGCAAAAACCAGAGATGGAGCACTTCCAAAACTGCCAGGAGAATATTCGAATAAAATCATATTGACAGGAGATTATCAGGTGGGGAAGACTTCACTTATTAAAAGGTTTGTTGAAAACTCTTTTGGAAAAGATTATATCTCAACTATGGGGGTTCAGATTTCTAAAAAGACTGTTAATTTAACTGATAAAAATATTATGACCTTTATAATTTGGGATATAGGAGGTCAAAGTTTTCAAATGGCACCTTATAGATCTAGATTTTACAGTGGAGCTAATGCAGCTTTTATCATAATAGATAGATCTCGTCCGGGCAATCTTAAAAGCGTAGAAAAATGGTATAATGATATTAAAAAATCAATACCTAAAAATATTCCAATTATAATAGTTGGAAACAAATCTGATTTAATTGATCAACTTGTTATCAGTGAAGATGAAATTAAAGAGGTTGCAAAGGAATTTGGGTTCCATTTTATTCTTACATCTGCAAAAACGGGGGAAAGTGTGAATGATGCTTTTTTATACGTAGCTTATAGAGTGATTGAAAATCTTTAAATTGTTTATTTAACTCTTTCTGGAGTGAAACAATTGATTGTTTATAAAATTAATAAAAGGAGGTTAGAAAAAGATAGTTCTAAACGTTAATTGGCACGAAGTGCTGGCAACTTGAAATTCTGCTGGATATATCATGGGATTTTCAATTAAAGAGCTTACTTACAAGGGTAAATATTTAGTTTACCTTACTGAACAGAAATTTGCCGGATCATGGTTTTCTTTTAAATTAGAAGGTGAAGAAATTGAAACAATACCAGTTGTTTTAAAAAATATCGAACCTACGCCAATATACAACATGGTCAATACTCGTTCAGGAAGAGTAATAAATCGAATTACACTAGATTTCAATGTCTCTGAGTATTTTAATAAGCTGGTACAACAAGAGAAAATAGAATCAACTCCACTTAAAAATAAAGAATTTGTGAGATTATACATTGATATATTTAACGCCCCTAAAGTACCCTACATCAATACTTTTTTCACATTGAAGAACACTTCAGATTTTAACATGGTTGATTTTTCTATGTATTTCATATTTGATTTCGATATAAACGGTCTAGATGGTTTTGATAATGATATTTCAGGATATGACAAAGAAAATGATATTATATATCAATATGATAAAACGGGTTTACACGGTGGATTTTCTCTTATTACAAAATCAACACATTATGAGTCAAGTTTAACAAAGGATTTTAAGATTGATCATGATAAACTGTATTTATCGAATACTTTACATGATGGAGAAGGAGAGATTCTATCTGCTTTACAGACTCAGTCTAAAACTATGAAGCCTGGACAATTATTTCAAACAGCTTTAGTAATTTCTGGAGGTTTTAGTCAAAAAGAACTAATAGATAACATAAAAAGCGGGAAAAACAATGCAATAAAACACTTAAATCAAGTATATAGATCCGTCAAGTCAGAACAAAGAAATATTCAAGAGGAAGCATTCATCAAAGTTAATTTGAATCAAGCAAAAGATTGTGAATAAAAAAAATCCATACTAATGACTCAAATAAAAAATCCTAATAAGGAAAGTTATTTGATGAAAACCCTGCTCGGGTATGGATTTGTCTCAATTAACAAATAAACATAAATTTATCTATTAATTAACATTTTAAGGGATTAAGGGAAAAATATTAAATGGGTGTTTTTTATTTTAGGAAGCCTCTTACAATCACTATTGAGAAGTTACATGAATAACATAGAGGGTGTAATAACGGTCGTTATCAGTGATAGGGAGGGTTTGATAATTACTTCAGAGAGTAGGGGGGATGCAGGGGACGAATCCGTTTTAGGGGCAATTGCTGCGGTTATTGACAGTTACATTGATAGAATTAAAAGGGAATTTAGTGAGGAAACAAATTTTTTCAATATATTAACTGTTGGTAATAAAAAATTCGCTTATTGTTCTATGGGATTAAAATCTATACTATTGACTATTTCAGATTTAAAAGTATCTGATACGGAATTAAGAGTGTATTCTGAACATGTAGCAGAAAAGATTGAGCTCCTTCTTGAAGGAAATGATAAGATCTCCCTTGAGATTCCAGCAATCTTAAGATTATTAGCAAAAACAAAAGATGGAAAAATTCCAACTGGTCAATTTCCTCTAAAGTTGATACTCACAGGTGATTATAAAGTAGGAAAGACTTCGTTAATTTTAAGATTTGTAGAAAATCTTTTTAAAAATAGTTATCAGTCAACAATAGGAGTCGAAATCTCTCAGAAAATATTAAATTTGAGTGAAAATACAAAAATGGATTTTGCTATTTGGGATATTGGGGGTCAAATCACCAGTATGGCACCTTATAGGAAGAGATTTTATGTTGGTGCGCATGCGGCTTTTATTGTAATTGATAGAACTCGGGAAGATCATCTTAAGAGTATTGATGTCTGGTACAATGATATTAAAACGCATATCAATGCTAATGTAAGTGTTATAATAATAGGAAATAAATCAGATTTAGCAGATGAAGTAGTTATCAGTGAAGAAGATATAAAAGAAATTGCAGAGAAAAATAATTTTCATTATATTTTAACAAGCGCGAAAACAGGAGAAAATGTCGATGAAGCGTTTCGTTATATTGCCTATAAATTTTTAGAAAATATCAGCTAATTCATCCGGTTTTTTCAATCTTACTTTGTTATTCTCAAATCATCTAAATTTTTCATAATCGAGAATAAAATTATTCTCGTCTTCAGTAAAGCGTTCTACAGAGTAGAATAAAATCTCTTTTTCTTGTTTTGTAATTACGGGAAATTTATAGTAAGTAGATTTATATTTTATGTCTTTAACTTGATTTTTATAATTATTTATAAATTCAATATGCTGATTCAACCGATTTCTATTAATTTCCTTATTTAATTGGGAAAGATTGGTTATACTGTTCTTGAACAGGCCAAACAGATCTGAGTCAATCTCGTATCCAATTGAATTCCTCGCTAAAATCATTGCCGCTAACGAGGTTGTACCTGTTCCCCAGAATGGATCTAATACTACATCTTCATAAACTGAAAACATATTTACTAAACGATAGGGTAATTCAAATGGATAAGCTGCTGACCTGCTTCTTAAATTCTGATTATCAGGATTATTTAAATTCTGAGGAACCCCTCTTATATCTTCCCATAAATCTGAAAACCATTTATTCCTTTCTTCCCAAAAAAAAGCGCTGTTATATCTTTTTTCTGATTTTGGCTCTATTTTACGTTTGGTATTTCCTTTCCTACATATTAAAATATATTCATGCTCAAGCGTAACATAAGCATTTGGTGGTAACATCCCCGACCCTAAGAATTTATTGGGACTATTTGTTGGTTTTCTCCATAGGATACATGGTAAGATGGTAAAATTGTTAGAATGGAAATAGTGAGTTATTTTAACATGATTAGGGAATAAGTGAAAATTTTTACCAATTGTTCTTGTTGCATCTCCAATATTTACACAAGCAATTCCACCAACTTTCAACACTCGAACAACCTCTCTCCACACTTTATTCAGGTCTTCATGCATCAGGTTGAATGCTTTTTTTCCATCTTCTTTCTCTAGAGCTTGCTTAATCTCATCATTTTCAGATGAAAATAAAGTATCCCACATCTCAATCATGGGATATGGTGGTGAGGTTATCATTAAATCTATGGAGTCGTTTTTTAACTCACACATGTTAGACGAGTCTTTGAAATATAGTCTATGATTTGTTTTCATTATCTGTTACCGCATTTTACTTCAGATTTTATAATTTTGAGTTAAGGCTTTATGGAGATGATTCTTTTATGCAAATGTTCTACATCGATAGTTCTTAAAAGGTTAAATAAATTATTATCAAATATGAGATAATTATGGGTCAAAATGCAAAAGTTAATCAAGTAATACTAATTATCTTGGATGATGTTCGGGCTGAACATCTATTTAATTGGATAAATGAGGGAAAACTTCCAAATCTAGCACAAATTGCAGAAAATGGGATAACAAGTCAAGATTGTGTCACTTCTTTTCCTAGTGTTACATTACCTTGTTATTCAAATATTCTAACTGGAGCTTATTCTGGATATTATCCTAAAGAAGGTAGTGGTGTACCAAGTTATCATTGGATAGATCGAAGAGATCCTCCTTTAGAAAGAAAAAAATCACCATTTATTCGTAATTATAGTGTACGACGTGATGTCTTTAAAATCAATAAAGATCTTGGTCCCAATGTGAAAACTATATTTGAACAGGCAGGAGATGGAAATTTTTTGAGTGTTATTAACTTTATATACAGGGGCTCATTATTCCCTATCCCTAAGGAATTTAAAATAAAATCTATTTTTAAAAAGATCGAAGAAGTTTTCAGAAGTCCAAGCAAGTTTTTTTCTAACAAAGAGGTTCCTATAATCACTGTTGGTTATATACCTCATACTGATGGTTATATGCATAGAATAGGTTTTAATCATCAAGATTATATCGATCTTGTAATAAAATGTGATAAGTATATTGGATCGTTAATTAAAACACTCAAGCAAACAGGTTATTTTGAAGATACTGCTATTTGTATAACATCAGATCATGGGAATTATAAGGCTGAAAGATTTTATGATCTTGAACCTTTTTTCCATAAAATAGGACTTAAACCATATAATCCAACAACAGGACTAGGAGATTTTGATTGTAATTTTGGTGGTGTTGGTTTTTTCAATTTTCATGGAATTACTTGGCATCACCATCCGACCATAGCACAAATGGAGAATTTTAAAACAAGTGGAGCAGGAGGTGCTACTCTAAACTTATTTAAAGTATTATGGGACATTCCAGGTACAAAATTAATGTATTTTCCTGATGATAATAATAAAGTTCATAAGGGAATAATATATTTGAGGCGCCGTGAAGAGAAAAAAGGAAAAATAATAAAAGGAACAATTGAATTTGAAGGTATAGGACGAGACCAAAGAACTAAATACCTTTTTGAGAAAGAAGATGTTTTTGGCTATAATAATAACAAAGAAACGAGTGAGTTATTAGACAATCGATTTCATACTATCGATGAATGGGTGAAATCAACGTATAATTCCGAATTTGTGAATATAATTGACCAATTACCCCGATATTTCAAGAATCCACGTTCATGCGATATAATGGTATCAACAAAAGGGGAGTATAATTTTAGTTATGAACATGGAAAAACTATTGGCAATTCTCTCTTTACCCATGATATAGCTCAAAGAAAATCTATGATTGTCCCTTTGATTATTGGAGGGTCACAAGAAGTTCCTATAGCAAGAATTCCTTACTGTAAAACAACAGATATCGTCCCAACATTACTAGATTTATTAGGAAAGATACCTCATCCAAGTGTAGTTGGAAAAACTTTATTATCTTACAAATAATTTTGAAAGTAAAAAGAATTATCATTGAATTATCGAATAATTTTAGGTAAAAAAGCGAGGATAATATTATGGTTAAGTCTAAGAGCATCATACTTGTACCAGAAACACATTGGGACCGTGAAACTTTATACGATTAATGTATAAAGCATGATTGGTACCTCCCATTTCAAGAGTTTCGTGCTAAATTAGTATTGATGATGGATAAATTGCTAGATATTCTTCGAACTGATCCAAATTATAAAAATTTTACTTTAGATGGACAAATTATCCCTCTAGAAGATTATCTCGAAGTACGCCCTGAGAGAAAAAAAGAAATTATTAAATATGTTAAAGAAGGAAGGCTTTCAATTGGCCCCATGTATGTCTTACCTGATGAATTTTTAGTTAGTGGAGAATCATTAATAAGGAATCTGATGGTAGGGCATCAAATTGGTAGAAGGTTTGGAAAAGTTATGAAAGCCGGATACATCCCAGATCCCTTTGGTCACATAGCTCAAATGCCTCAGATTTTAAAAGGATTTGAGATCCCTTCAATTCTATTTTGGCGGGGTTTTGGAAATGAATTTGAAGAAAAAAATTTAAATATGGAATTTTCATGGGTTGCTCCCGGAAAAGCAGCCTGTCTTCTTGCAATTCATTTAATCTATAGTTATGGTTCATTGGCTGATATGGATTATAAAAAAGTCAAAGGCTTATTTAAACCGGCGCTTAGGAAAATTAGAAATATGGTAAAAAAATTTGAACAACATATCGCGACTCCAATTGTCCTGCTAAACAATGGTTCAGATCATCACGAAGCTCATTCAGAAATCCCAGAGATAATAAAACAATGGAATATTCAAAATCCTGAGAAAAAATTGGAGCAAGCAGATTTCGAATATTATATAAAAAAAGTTATAGAATGTAACCCAGAACTAAAGGAATTTCAAGGGGAACTGAGAGGTGGAAGATATAGTCATTTATTATCAGGAGTATTTTCTACTCGAATGTGGATAAAACAAAGAAATACAGAAATTGAATATTTATATGAAAAATATACAGAACCAATATCTACAATTACATGGGCTCTTGATAAGCATAAGAATTTTAATTACCCAAAGGATTATATCCTAACCGGTTTAAAATGGTTACTGAAAAATGCTCCTCACGATAGCATCTGTGGCTGTTCAATTGACGAAGTTCACAATGAGATGATAACGAGATTTGATTGGGCAGAGCAAATAGCAAATGAGGTTTTTAAAAATTCAAGTGCATTCTTATCTGAATTAGTAGAAATTGATTCGAAATATAATCGAAAAAACATATTAGTTGTTTATAATCCACTTCCATGGAAAAGAAAAGATATTGTGGAATTTCAGACGATATCACGTAAAACTAAAGGAAATAAACTCCCACATCAATTGAAACTGGTTACTACTGATGGGAGTGATGTGAAATTTCAATATCATGTCGAAGAAGAAGAACCTCGGTTTCAACGGAAATTGGGTCTAAGTCATAAATTCACCTTTCTCGCTGAGGTTCCTGGTTGTGGATTTAGAACTTATTGTATTATCTCCGATGAATCAGAGAAGGGATATACTGATGAATCTAAAAGCTTTCAAATCTCAAATGAATTTCTAGAAAACCAGTATTATAAAATTGATATCACACCAAAAGGCTTGATACATTTTACTGATAAAAATACAGGTATTTTGTATGAAAATATATGTAGTTTTGAAGATATGGGCGACTGGGGTGATGAATATGACTTCTCTGAACCAAAAGAAAACCAGAGTGATATAGTATTTACATCTGAAGATGCTTCCGTATTAGAGAGAGTAGTTTATATTAACGGTTCAACTCAAAAAACTTTTAAGCTGAGATTAAATTTAAGGCTTCCACATTCGCTCACAGAAGATAGATATAATAGGGAAGAATGTCTTAAAGATAATAAAATATCACTATATATCTCATTATATAAAGGGATTAAAAGAATAGATTTTTCTATTGAGATGGAAAATAACAGTCGAGATCATAGAATTCGTTGTTTATTCCCAACAAATATTAAATCAGAGAAAGTTGATGCTGATGGGCATTTTTATGTAGTTCCACGAAATATTAAATTACCTAAGGCTGATAATTGGGTACAGAAACCATTACCAACAAACCATCAAAAAGATTTTATCTCTGTAAGTGATAATTCAAATACGTTCGCAATCTTAAATAGAGGATTACCTGAATATGAAGCTATTCTTAATACTGATGGAACTGTTTCTTTAGCAGTGACACTCTTACGGTGTGTTGAGTGGTTGTCACGTGACGACTTTCAAACAAGAAAATCTCACGTAGGGCCCGGTTTTAATACACCAGGAGCACAATGTCTAGGCAATTATATTTTCTCATTATCAATAGTTACAGTATCAAAACCTTCATGGTTAGATTCAGAGATCCATATAAAAGGCAAAGAATTTAATAATCCACTTAAAGCTATCTTTCCAAACATGAGTCAGAGCCCTTTAAGAATGTTAAACAAGATAATGTTAAGCCCTTCTGGAATTATTTCTTATTTTAATCAAAAAAAATCAATAGAATCAACCCCTTATATCTCATCTGCTCTCAGTTTTCTCGAAATTGATAACAGGAGTATATCTTTAAGTGCTATGAAGAAATCAGAAGTAGGAAATAGTTTAATTATAAGGATTTTTAACATTTCCCCCATTCCTCAACAAGCAACACTTACCTTTTATGAAAAAATTATAATTAAAGATGTAAAACTTGTGAATTTTTTAGAGGAAACACCAAAGCATAAAATAAAAGCAGAAATTAATCGATTTAGTGATAATATACTTCATGTATCATTAGAACCACATGTTATAGCAACCTTCAAAATAGAAATTAATTTGATCGAATAACTTATTAGATCAAATTATAGCTAAGGTTTCCATCAGAGATATAATTTCTTTTGAATATATCAAAAAGTTTTAATTAGGGCACTCTCGTTAAAATTATGTTGATTATATATAAAGAAAAATATGATTACATCCTCATCTAAATACGGTCGATTTCATATGGATAAATCTGAATATGATGTTCTTATCATTGATGATAGTAAATATGTAATTGATTTTATGGAAAAATTTTTGGGCTATAAGGGTTATTCTTCGAAAGCTGTAAACAGTACATTACAAGCGACTGAAGAATTAAAAGTAAATAAACCAAAATTAATCATCTTAGATATCAATCTTCCAGATTCAAATGGTTATGAATTTTGTAAAATAGTTAAATCAAATGAAAAATATAAGGATATTTTAGTATATTATTTTTCTGGTGCGCCAGAATCAGAAGTTATGATAAAAACTATTGAAACAAAAGCAGATGGGTATCTCAAAAAACCTTTTGATGTAACTGATTTCGATGATTTACTTGAGTATTTAGATTAAATTTAAAAAATTCTAATATATAGAATAAATAGCTTATTCGAAATAGATGAGTTTATAAGTTCCTTTAACTCTATTTCCAAATTAATTGAAAAAATCTTTTCTCAAAATAAGATTAAACTAATTTAGCTATTTTTTCACAAGTATATTTAGAAAAATTAACCCCAACCTAACATCTTTCGTAGTAGACACAGTTAATACAGCACTGGGACCTACAAAAAACCATATGAGGGAAGAAAAACCACCGATATCCACGCATAAAAGATGCTCAAGAACATAGTAGACCCTAATATATTTCTTCCGTTAATGTAAACCCATGTAACAGCAATATTTTGAATAATCGAAAAAATAACCCAAACAAATAGATAAAGTGCACTCTCAGGCAAATAAGCCAAATTTATTTTTCCAATAAGAATAATTCCAGTTATAATAAAGTTATCCATGAAAATTCCAATTCCGACCATAAAATAGTATTCATTAAATCGATTTGATACATTTAATCTCTCCTGAATATCTCGAAAATAAAATTCTTTTATTAAGAAAAAGGGATATGACAAAAAGATTATTAAAATAATTATTCCAATTTGACTAAATGTTGGCAGTGTATTTTGTACTGACCAATTCCAGACAGCTGCTATAGATAGAATAACAATCAATGCCATCAGACCCCCAAATAATACTGATCTTCCAGAGTTTGGAGATAATTTTAATTTTATTCGTGAAAAGAAATTTTTTATGTAATATTTATCTTCCCAACATAGCAAGAGGAAATTATAAACAACAATAGCTCCGATTGAAACTCCAATAACAAGGGAGAGTATTATACTTACTGTAGAAATGGGAATAACATCAGAGGAAATTTCCGATAAAGAGTAAAAGGCAGCTAATTGGATTATTACGACAAGTATACTATAAGCAGCTATTAATTTCTTAATGGAGAATTCATCTCTATTCTTTAATTTTTCTTTATTTAGATCATTTTTTTTTCGTTTAAAAAAATAATTACCGAGATACACTACTAAAATTGAATTAAGCATAATGACTCCAAAAATTGAGATATATGAAAATATTTGTAAAATTGAAGCAGTAATAAAAATATCAGTAGCCATTTCTCCATTAAAAGCTTGCTCAAACCATTGAATTGTCTGATAAAGAATAGCTGAATCAACTATTGTAAGGTAATGTTCAGAAAAAGGGCTATTATAGGCTTTGATATTATTCCCACCATTAAAATCCCCATAGTATAATTCACCTATTTCAACATTTTCTAACATTGTATATGACTTTATCGCATCTATAATATTTTCTTCAGTTGTCCCTGGATCAAATCTTCCATTTGCTAACAACAGGTTTGAAATACCTGTAACATTAGGTGTTAACCCTCCAATTGCCACAGTTGCATTAATTCTATTTGGGTAAGTTCTTGCTAAAATTAACGCAATTTCAGCACCTAAAGAATGACCAACAAGCCCTATTTCTGTAACGTAATGCAGATTATTTTCAATATATTCAACGGCAACAAGCATATCATTTAACAATTTACTGCGGAAAAAAAATCCACCAGAAGCACCATGAGAACGAAAATCAATACTTATTACAGTAAATCCGCGTTTAACAAGTTCTAAACTTAAGGGTTGCATATTTACTTTATTTCCTAAAAAACTATGCCCTACAACTACTCCACCATGGCTTTTTTCCCCGATTGGTGTGTATTTAAAAGCACTAATATAAACTCCATCCTCAGACTCAAGGGCTAATGGTTCGATAATATATGAGTATTTCAATTCAGGAAAATATGTTAAAATTAACAATGGGATTATACCAATAAATATAATTGAGAAACTTAGAACAAGTCCAAATTTTTTTTTATCTGAGCGCAATTTATTTAGGCGTCGCAAAAATTTTTATCTCTTTTTTAAAATTACTTTTTATTGTGTAACAACAAATTATAATTGGAAATTACTTTTATTATAGTAAAATTTTTGTTTTATAATTTAGAAGGTTCTTATGAACATATTGAGTGATAATTAATGAATTTTAATGATTACGTAAATGAATATAAATCAAAGATTAATAGTGTGATAAAATCCATTTTCGATGAAAAATTAAATAGTGTAAATGACCCATTCTTAAAAACTTACTTTTCCGAGATGAATGATTATTTTCTTGCGGGAGGTAAACGGATTCGCCCTTTACTTTGTATTGCTACATTCAACGCTTTTACAAATAAAAATGATAAAAATATAATAATACCAAGCGTAGGGACAGAATTCCTTCATAATGCATCATTGATCCATGATGATATCATTGATAGAGATGATTTTAGACGAGGAAAACCTGCGTTTCATTTCAGATTTCGAAATTATCATGAAAAATATGATCTGAAGAAAATGGAAGCTACAGAGTTCGGGAATTCTATTGGGATTATTGGTGGCGATACTGCTTTTTTTTTAGGATTAGAAGCATATTTCTCGAGTGTTTTTGATAACGATTTGAACCTTAACGCAATTAAATTCTATGAACAAGCTTTTATTGAAGTGGCGAATGGAGTATTAATTGAATTAGATATGGTAAATAGGAAAAATATATCCATGACGGACTATATAGAAATGATTTCGCTAAAGACCGGAGCTTTGATAGAAAAATCCATTTTAATTGGAGCTAATTATGCAAAAGTTAGTGAAAAACATAAGGAACTCCTTTCCGTATATGGAATAAACCTTGGAATTATTTTTCAAATAATTGACGATATTCTTGGGACTTTTGGGGATGAAAAAATTACTGGAAAGCCTACCGATGGGGATATCAGAGAAGCAAAGAAAACATGTTTATTAATTGATGCTTTAAACAAATTAGAAGAAAATGATAAAAATCATTTAGAACAACTTATAGAAAACCCAAATATGACAAATGACGAGGTCCAAGAAGTAAAAAATCTTTTTATTAAAGCTGATGTTATTAATTCTTGTAAAAATCTTGCGAGTTCTTACTTCCAGGAAGCTCTTGATGCAATCAACAAATTAAAAACTGTGATTAATATACCTGAGGCAGAATTCTTCGAAAATCTTTTAAATTTTGTTTTGAATCGGAATTTTTGATAACATATAATTTAAGTGAAACGGTGGAAAGAAATTGATAGTTGCAATAACGGGAGCAAGCGGATCTATTATGGGTATTAGATTCCTTGAACAATTAAAGAAGATTGATGTAAAAACGGAATTAATAATTTCAAATATAGCAAAAATTATTATTAAAGCTGAAACTGATTATTCAATCTCAGATGTGTCTAATCTAGCAACTAAGTATTATGATGTAAACGATTTGACAGCAGCTCCTGCTAGTGGATCTTATCAGATTGATGAAATGGTTGTAATTCCATGTTCAATGAAGACCTTAGCAGCAATAGCAAATGGTTATTCTGATAATCTAATTAGTAGAGTTGCTGATGTTATGATAAAAGAACGAAGAAAACTTATCCTAGTTGTGAGAGAAACACCATTGAATGCGATTCATCTTGAAAATATGTTAAAACTAACTAGACTTGGAGTTATTATTTTTCCTCCAATACCTTCATTTTATCATAAACCTCAAAACATTGATGATATTATTAAACATACTATAGGAAGAATACTTGATCAAGTAGGCTTAAAAATTGATATTAAAAGATGGGGAGACTAAAAAATATAAGGTGATCTAATAATCAAAGATTCTAAATCGGAGGAAATCAGTTGAAAGTACTTCAAGATATATGGATTATGCATAAATCAGGAATAGTTATCTTTCATAGACCATTTATTGAGTCGGTATCCCCTCAACTATTTGGGGCAATGATGAGTGCATTAAACACTTTTGCAGAACAACTTTCAGAGGGGGGTTTAACCAATTTTGAATTAGATAACAAAAGAATTACAACTTTCAAAAAACACAATTTAATATTTATTTCCTATTCTTCAAAAAAATTTAATCAGAAAAAGGTTAATCGTGAATTAGAAAAAATTTCAAATAAATTCTTCAAACTCTATTCTAAAGAAGTTCAAGAATATTCAGGTAAGATTGGTGTCTTCTCCAAATTTATTGAAAAAATAGAAGATTCCTTGGAAGAATATAAAGAAGTCAATTGAGTTTTTTAACTTATTGATGTAACCATTGATATAGCTCGCCTATAATAACACTTTTTTCTCGTTTTCCTTTTAATGCATCAATCTTATCAACATTCATTAACCAAAGACTCGAGCGCAATTCATTTTTTAACGTTTGTATTTCTTTAACTGTATTAGATATTGAGCCACTTTTTCTATCTTTCCATGCGGATTGGAGAAATTTATATGCAAATCCACCAAAATCCGCTCCTAAAACAATAGATTTTGCAATATCAATCCCTGTCTTTAAACCTCCAGTAGCTATAATTAATTTTCGGGTCGATTTTCTCACATACACTATACTAACAGGTGTAGGGATTCCCCATTCTCTAAAAACCTCTGCTGGATCCCGAGTGTATTTTTGATTTTTAAAATTATGACGCTTAGACTCAATTGCAGCAAAACTGGTACCCCCCGTACCTCCAATATCAAACCCATCAAATCCTAATTTATCCA
>SDBU01001668.1_pt1 | contig 30956 bp, 33 predicted proteins | sample 2277071 | NCBI WGS metagenome assembly SDBU01 (sample SAMN10397929, study PRJNA504765) | marine sediment metagenome | isolation source: marine sediment core GS08_GC12, 126 cmbsf | place: Arctic Ocean: Gakkel Ridge, Loki's castle | collected 2008 | reverse complement strand
CTTTTTATTAACCAGAAAGAAATGCAAGAGCTAACCGGGGAGAATTTTACTACCGGTGCTGAAATCTGTCTTAAAGCGGGCTGTCATATCGTGGTGGTTACATTGGGTAGAGGGACAAGCCATAAAACTGTTACCGCTACCAGCTACATTAAAGACGCTGAGAGTGAACATCTGGTCGAACCGGCTAGCCAGGATATAAAAATGGTAGATACCACCGGTGCCGGCGATGCCTTTGCTGGCGGGTTTCTTTACGGTCTACTCAAAAGCAAAAGACTCAAGGAATGCGGCTATCTCGGTGATATTGCTGCCCAGTTCTGCATTGGCGAGATGGGAGCCAGGTTGGGACTGCCTACCCTTCCCCAACTGGCTCAGCGCTATCAAGAACTCTACTCTGAGGAACCTTAGCGATTAAGCCTTGGTAGTTTTCCTCTCAGGTTTAGTCAGAATCTCGTCAATTAGGCCGTATTCCATCGCCTGGTCCGGGTTTAAATAGAAGTCCCGGTCAGTATCATGGGTTATCCTCTCCAGAGTTTGACCGGTATGTTTGACTAAAATGCTGCGGATTAGATCCTGCAGACGCATAATCTCGCGGGCGGCAATCTCAATATCAGTCGCCTGCCCCTGAGCGCCACCAACTGCCTGATGCAGGTGAATGGTAGCATTAGGCAGGGCATAGCGTTTCCCTTTAGTGCCAGCTACTAGTATCAATGTTCCCATACTGGCTGCCAGGCCGACACAAATAGTTGATATATCAGGACGAACGAGCTCCATGGTATCGTAGATAGCCAGACCGGCGCTGATAATGCCTCCGGGGCAATGGATATAGAGGCTGATATCTTTATCCGGGTCTTCCCGCTCAAGGTATAGAAGCTGAGCGATAATAACGTTAGCCACCTGGTCATTAATCGGCATGCCCAACATGACAATACGTTCTTTCAAAAGGAGTGAATAGATATCAAAAGCTCGCTCTCCTCTGGCGCTACTCTCAATTACCATCGGAATCACATTAGTAGGATTTGTGTTCATCTTCGTCTCCTCCAGTCCTTAATATTATAACACTTATCTAATCTTTAACAGAACTCCGCTTCTTCTTCGGACTCTTGGCAATTTCCACCAGTTTCTCTACCGTCTTTCGGGTGAGCAGCACCCTCCTGATTGACTGTTTAGCCTGGGGGGTACTAACCAGTTTCCCCATTTTATCTTTATCCTCGGTTGAAGCCTCAATCATACTCTTAGCCTCAGCTTCAACCTCCCCGTCACTAACCTCAATCTTTTCCTCACTCGAAACCTTCTCCAGCACCAGGGCACTTTCAACCCGGCTGATTGCCAAAGGACGCAATGCCTCCCTTAGCTCTTCCTCCGTCTTTTTAATGCTTTCCAGATACTGTTCAACCCGGCCACCACTCATCTGCCAGCGTTGGAGTTGCTCATCCATAAGTCGGTTTATCTCCCATTCCACCATGACTGGTGGGAACTCCATTTTGGATTTCTCAACCACCGCCTGAACAACTCTTTCTTCAAAATCTTTCCTGGCTTTTGCCTCAGCCTGAGCATTTAAAGCTTCAGCCACCTTCTTTCTAAGGCCCTTCATACTTTTAAGACCGGGGTCAACCCCTTTGGCGAAATCACTATCAAGCCCGGGTAGCTTCTCCTGCTTTATTTCACCGATTTTCACTTTGAATGAAGCCTTCTTTCCTGCCAAATCGTCACGAGGATAATCCGAGGGAAGCTCAAGAGCGAATTCCTTTGCCTCATTTATTTTCATGCCAACTAACTCTTTAGCAAATCCAAGCGCCGGAAAGGGCAGGTCACTAAGCACCTGATATTGAACCCCCTGCTGGTCAAGAAAGGTTTTCTCTTCAACACTGCCCTTAATATCTAAAGTGGCTAAATCCTTAAGCTCAACCGGGCGCTCGACCGGCTCCCAAGTGGCATGCTCGTGCTGCAAGTGTTCGATGGTCGTTTCAATATTATCCTCGGTTATCTTCACTGGCTCCTGGGTAAGTTTAAGCCGGTGATAGCCACCAAGCTCAACGGTTGGCTTTAGCGGCACCTTAGTCTTAAACACCACTGGCTCGGTCTGTGTTATCTCAATTTGCGGCTGAGCAATCGCCTCAAGATTCTCTTCTTTGAGCGCCCGCTCATAGGTTTGAGGGATCAGCTCATTTAAGGCATCCTCAAGGAGCCTCTCTTTACCAACATAACGCTCAAGCACTGACCTCGGCGCCTTACCCTGACGAAAGCCTGGAATCTTGGCTTTTTTGACCAAGCGCCGATACGAATTCTCAAGCGACTCCTCAAGCGCCGCCGGCTCAACCTCAATGGTCAGATGAGCCTCGCTGTTCTCCGTTTTCTCCCTTGTTACCTTCATAATTTCTCCACTGAATTAAGACTCCTCAGCCTCAAGGCGAAGATGTAACTCAGAAAGTTGTTCTTCTGAAACTGCCGCTGGGGCATCAAAGAGCAAATCAACCGCATTTTGATTCTTGGGAAAGGCAATCACCTCCCTGATTGTCTCCTCCCCTGCCAGGAGCATGACAATGCGGTCAATGCCGGGGGCAATGCCACCGTGAGGTGGCGCCCCATAGTCGAAAGCCTCAAGCAGGTGTCCGAAACGCTCTCCAATCTCATCATCGCTATAGCCCAATAAATGAAGAACCTCCCTCTGAAGCCCACTTTGATAAATCCTGAGGCTACCGCTAGATATTTCATAACCGTTGCAGACGATGTCATAGTGCTTGGCTCGCACCTTCCCCGGTGCCGTAGCAAGCAGTGGTATATCCTCATCTTTTGGGGCGGTAAAGACATGATGCATCGACTCCCAGCGCTCGAACTCATCATTCCACTCAAACAATGGATAGTCTACAATAAAAGCGAAGGCGAGGAGATTTGGGTCAGCCAGCCCAAGCTGGCGCCCCAACTCCCGACGCAGTTCACCCAGTACCATGCTGACCAGTTTGGGCTTGCCCGCCAAGATAAGCAGCAGGTCACCCAGCTCAGCACCCAGACGCTCAGCCATCCCCTTAACCTGCTCCAGGGTTAGATATTTGGCCGCCACGGATTTCACCATCACAAGCGTAAGACCACTCAAGTCGCCCGGTGAACTGCCCAAAGCTATGGTCAAAAGTCCCCCAGCCCCAAGGCTCTTTACCAAGCTATTTAAACCTTCAAGCCGGCTTTTTGTCCACTTAGCACCGCCTGGGAGGCATATACCCTTAACCTTGCCCCCATCTGATGCGACAGAACGGAAAATGGCAAAATCAGACTCCTGGGCAATATCGGTGAGGTCTCTTATTTCAAGGCCGAAACGCAGGTCTGGTTTATCCGTGCCGAAACGTTCCATTGACTCGGCATAACTGAACCGAGGCAAAGGTTTTATCATCCTCATTTCGGGTTTTACCGCTTTAACCAGGCCGATGAAAAGTTCCTCAATCAATTTTAAGATGTCTTCTTCCTCGACAAAACTCATCTCAAGGTCAAGCTGGGTAAATTCCGGTTGGCGGTCAGCCCGGGTATCCTCATCACGAAAACACCTGGCGATTTGAAAGTACCTCTCAACACCGGCAACCATGAGCAGCTGTTTTAACTGCTGAGGGGACTGGGGCAGGGCGTAGAACTTACCCGGCTGAAGACGGCTTGGCACCAGGTAGTCACGTGCCCCCTCGGGAGTGCTCTTGATTAGGATTGGTGTTTCAATCTCAATAAAGCCCCTCTCATCAAGGAAGTCACGGATAAACTTGATTACCCTGTGGCGAAGGAGGAGGTTTTCCTTCATTTTCGGCCGGCGCAGGTCCAGGTAGCGGTACCTGAGGCGAAGACCCTCATCAACCTCAACTTCCTTATTGATGTAAAAGGGTGGCGTTTTTGACGGACTTAATATCTCAGCGCTTTGGGCAATAACCTCAAGCCCACCGGTGGGCAGTTTGGGATTTTCGGTTCCTTTGGGGCGGAGGGAAACCTCACCACTAACCTTAACCACATATTCACTGCGCATCTTTTCGGCAATCCTATAGCTTTGCTTTTCCAGCTCAGGATTAAAGACCACCTGAACAATACCCCCTCTATCCCGCAAATCAATAAACACCAGCCCGCCATGGTCACGGCGGCGGTCAACCCAACCGGCCAGGGTTACTCTAGAGCCAATATGCTCCTTTTTTAGTTCACCACAACTATGAGTCTTGAGCAAAACTACCCTCAAAAGCAGGGACTTCAGACATTACACTGATTATAGCTTATAACAAGCGTAAGCTTCAACTTGCACCTGCTTATACCAAGCTGGGTTGAATTGACAAGCACAAGGTAAAATATTATCATTTTAGCTAAATTGAGGTTAAAGGTACTGACCAAGACGATTGAGGAAATAAACGAAAAGATAAAACAAGGCAGAGCAGTGGTGGTTACGGCCGAGGAAATAATTAATATTGCCAGGGAGAAGAGCAGCAGGAAAGCCGCTGAGGCAGTGGATGTCGTTACTACTGGCACCTTCGGACCAATGTGCTCCTCGGGTGCCTATTTTAATATCGGGCACTCAAAGCCGCGAATCAAGCTTGGTGGTGGCAGGGTAAAAATCAGGGGCAAAGAAGTACCCACTGGCTCTCTATCCAGCTACTTGAGGGCGGTGGAAATCGCCGCCGTTCTCAAGGAACAGATTTTGAGCGGCGAGTTTCTCCTAATCCAAGCGGTAGCACCCCTGCCGTGGGTTGAGTCAGGCGCTGGCTTTAAGCCATTCAGAGAGCGTCCCCAGGGAGACTAACCCACCGTGGAGAAAGGCAGAAAAATGGCAGTTGCAAAAAGAATTGTCCTTCATTTCCCCAAGCGTCTGGTTGACCGGCCAATAGTCTACCACCTAATCAAGGACTACAACCTTGAATTCAATATCCTGAAGGCTCAGGCAACCCCCGAAGAAGAGGGGGGTGATGGTACTGGAACTTAAAGGGGAACAGGCTGCCTATGACCAAGGCATTAAATATCTAACCGGGGCCGGGGTTAAAATCCAGTCACTCGGTCAAGATGTTATCCGTAATGAAGCCCGGTGCACCTACTGTGGTGCCTGTTTAACCATCTGCCCCACCGATACCTTTAAGCTTGAACCACAAACCAGACAGGTTAACTTTGAGAACAAAAAATGCATTGCCTGTGGGATATGCATCAAGGCCTGCCCGCCACGAGCCATGGAGGTCCACTTTTAAGAAAATGCTTGGGCCCAGAAGCTACCGTCACTGGGTTAAAGAGAGTAACTTGGTTCCGTTTAATGTCGTCATTAAAGAGACAGACCTGCTTATTTACGCTTCAAGCAACCTCAAGAGGAAAGCCCAAAAGCTAGTACTCAAATACCGCACTATCCCGGAAGGTTATATCGAAAAACACCCCGATTTCCTGACCTCACTCAAACCCCTGCCGGCTGCCGAAAAAGCACCGCTCATTGTCAAGGTTAAAGGTTATGATAGAAGCAACGACTAAAGTTGGCGTCGGACCAATGGCTTCAGTCGCCGGGACGCTGGCTGAATTTATCGGCAATGAACTACTCAAGCTTTCACCCGAGGTAATCATCGAAAACGGGGGCGGCATTTACCTGAAGAGCCTCAAAAAAAGGGTGATCGCTATTTACGCCGGCTCTTCACCCCTATCAGGGAGAATTGGCCTGGAAATTGATGGGCAAGACACACCACTGGGCATCTGCACTTCTTCGGGCACAGTGGGGCACTCGCTAAGTTACGGCCGGGCCGATGCCGGCGCCACTGCCATCGGCAATTTAATAATAGAGCCGGTTGACATTAAGCGTGGGCTTCTCCTTGCCCAAGAGATTGATGGGCTTGAGGGTGCCGTAATCATCATCGGTGATAAGATAGGGGCCTGGGGAGAGGTCAAAATCTGCCCAATACAAGCTGAGGATGGGCCACCCCAATCAGTTTTAGAGGGAGGTACCGAATGAAAACAAGAATAACCGAACTATTCGGCCTAAAATATCCGATTATTCTGGCTGGAATGAGCTATGTGACCACCCCCAGACTGGTGGCCGCCGTCTCCAATGCCGGCGGACTCGGCATTCTGGGCGGCTCCCCCTATACCCCCGAAGAGCTTAAAAAAGCCATCGCCGAGATCAGGTCTTTAACCGATAAACCATTTGGGGTGAATGTTACCCTCTTAATCCCCGGGGCTGCTGACCTGGTAGAGACGATACTTAAGGCTAAAGTCCCGGTGGTAAATTACGCCCTGGGCAAAGCTACCGAGATTATTAGAGCCGTCCATGACTACGGCGGTAAAGTTATCGCTACGGTAGCACTGGAGAGGCACGCCAGGCGCTCTGAAGAAGATGGGGCTGACGCCATCACTGTTACCGGCTATGAGGCTGCCGCCCACGCCGGCAATGTTGGCTCACTGGTACTCTTGCCTGCTATCTCAAGTCAGGTGAAAATTCCGATTATTGGTGCCGGTGGTTTCTCCGATGGCAAAACTTTAGCGGCTGCTTTAGTCTTGGGAGCTGACGGCATCTCGATGGGCACCAGGTTTGCCTTGACTAAAGAGTGCATCCTTCATCAAAACTACCAACAGCTTGTGCTCAAGGCTGGGGTGGAAGATACCATCTTCTCTGACCGCTTTGATGGACTGCTGTCCCGGGCGCTAAAGACCCCGAAAGCCGAAGCAGTAGCTAAACGAAGGCTACCCATAATTGAGGCACTCTCCAACACCATCAGGCTCAAACGGGAACTGAAGCTCCCGCTCCGGGAACTCGTCCGAGATGCCTTGAGGATGGGTAAAGCCCAAAAACTAGGCTTGAGCGGGCTTGCCCTAATCCCGGTTGGAATGGTCGACTACAAGCGGGCAATAGTTGATGGCGATGAAGACGGGATTATGCTTGCCGGGCAGAACCAGGGGCGGATAAGCGACATCCCCACCTGCGCCGAGCTGATTGAGCGTATCATTAGTGAAGCCGAAGAGATACTCAGAGCAGTGGGAGAAAATATACGCTCCTAAAAAATTCTACAGAGGTGGACGACACCCATGGCAAGACGGCGTTTAATGCTCAGCTTTTCCTCCGATATCGATGTTCAGGCACTCATCCTTGAATTTGGCGAGCAGTTCAATCTAAAAACTGGCACCGAACAGCTCAAAGCAGTCGAAGATACAGACTGGATTGAACTTGAGGTTGAGGGTGAAGACCAGAAGATTGATGAAGCAATTTCCTGGGCTATCTCCAGAGGAATACGAGCCGAGACCTTGAGCCAGGAAACAACCTGAAATAAAAAGCTACTCGTTATCTCTCAAACGGCGTGCCTTGAGCCATTTTTGCTTCTGCTCAAGCCGAGCTTCCTCGCCAGTAGTCCTATAGCCCTGCAAGAAATTATCCCGAAAAGAATCGAAGGTGCCACCAAGAATGGCACTTCTGGCTTGACTTACCAGACCAGCGATGAAGTTCAGATTATGAATCGTGGCTAATCGGTAGGCTAGGAGTTCACCCGAATTAAAAAGGTGATGGAGGTAAGCCGCCGAAAAGTTACGGCAGGTATAGCAACTGCAACCGGGTTCAACTGGTTCCTTCTCCTCTTTGAAGGCACTGTTACGGATATTCAGCCGACCCCGCCGGGTAAAGAGTGCGCCATTTCGAGCGACTCGGGTGGGAAGAGCGCTATCAAAAATATCACACCCCCTGGCAATGCCTTCAATTATATCCTCTGGCGAGCCAATCCCCATCAGGTAGCGAGGTTTGTCCTCCGGCAAAAAAGCTACTGTCTCCTCAATCATCATCAGGGTTAGCTTTTTCGGTTCCCCTAAACTCAAGCCGCCAATGGCATAGCCAGAAAATCCAAGAGAGGTTAGATACTGTGCCGACTGGTGGCGCAGCTCGGGGAAAAGTCCTCCCTGTACAATGGCGTATAACACCTGGCTGCTGGTCTTTTGGACTTGCTGGCACCTCCCTGCCCAGCGGTGCGTCCTCTCCATTGCCCGTTTTACCTTTGATAAATCATCATCATGGGCAGGAACATCATCCAGAGTCATAATAATATCGGCACCGATAATTTGTTGAAACCGAATCGCCTGCTCAGGAGTGAAGAAATGCTGACTGCCATCAATATGAGACCGGAAGTTAACCCCCTCATCGCTAACCCGACGCAGTGGTGCCAAGCTGAATACCTGATAGCCACCGCTATCGGTGAGGATTGCCCCATCCCAGCCCATGAACTTATGCAGACCCCCTGCTTCTCTAATTACCTCAATACCCGGCCTCAAATAGAGATGATAGGTATTAGCCAGTATCAGTGTTATCCCAAGAGATTCGAGCTCTTCAGGGGTAAGGGTTTTTACCGTTCCCTGGCTTCCCACCGGTACAAATACCGGTGTTAGAACCCTGCCATGAGGTGTCATAAGCTCCCCGGCACGGGCTTGATTACAAGTTTCAATTAAGCGGAAGTGACTCATTTAAAGTTCCACCCCGGTTGAAGATTACTAAAGCAGCCAGATATCAAATAACATTGCCAGAAACAGCAGGCCCAGGTAGGGGAAGGTAGAAAGTTTATAGAGTCTCAAGGCATCCCTAGAGGCACCAGAGAGAACCAGCCGCAAGCTAGCGTAAAGCATGGCAATACCGAGTAAACTGGCTACCGTCAGGTAAAGCCAGGCAAAGCCAGCCACAAAATATAGGCCAATGGAGGTAATGTAAAGCGCTACTCCGAACGCCGGAAATACCCTGACTGATTTTTTTACCTCCCAGCACACCGGGAAGTAAGTAATCCCGGCGTTAAGGTAATCCTGACGGTTTGAAACCATGAGACTCCAAACATGGAGTGGTAACCAGAAGAGGATAAGCAGGCACAAGAGCACTATTTCCCAGCTAAAAATAGCCGCAAATGAGAACCATCCCATCAGCGCCGGGGCACAACTGGCAATTGCCCCCTGCGGGAAAACGCAGGTCGCTTTTTTCCGCCAGGTAGCGGCAACGACACTACCAATAAGGCCAACTAAAAAGACCCGCCAATCAAGATACCAGGCTAGAGCCAAGCCTAAAATAACCAGGCCAATGGCCAACGGCAATACCTTCTCCGGTGGTCTTATGCGTCCTGAGGGTAGAGCACGGTGTTGGGTCCGTTCCATCCGAGCGTCAATATCACGGTCTAGATAGTTGGTTAAACCATTGGCACCGGCGCTGGCAAGGAGAATCGTTATCAGGACTAAAAGGAGCCTGCCCAAGGGAGGAAAGCCATCGGCGGCTAAAATAGCCGCCACAACCCCAATGAAGGTTAAAAGGATACTGGCTCTGGGCTTTAATATCTCGAGATAATTTCTCATCAACTGGAAAATTTCGTCAAATCCCTCTCAGGGCAAAACTAAAAGAGGTCTCTTAAGTAACCTCCAAGTAACCTTCTAATAATAGCTGGACTAACCGCACTGAGCAAGATGAAAATAACAATTCCATTTGCCCAACCACCGGTAACAATGCCGAGGGCAGTAGCTGCCGCCGGTGGGTGCTCAGTATTGGTAATTACCATCCTGATGTCCCCCATAAATTAGAGGCTCGGAAGAATAATGAAAAACTAACGCTCCTCATCCAGGTAACTTTGCAGAATAAGCGCGGCCGCAATGGCATCATCTTGAGAGCTGCGCTTTGACCTTTTGGTGCTTGCTTCCCGCACCAGACGTTTCGCCGATAGTGTTGTCAGACGCTCATCTCTAAAGTCAATCGGGACATCAATGTAACCAGCTAATTTTCCAGCAAACGCCTTTACCTTTTCCGCCTGCCTGCCCAAACTACCATCCATCAGGCGCGGCAGTCCGACAATAACCTGCTTGACAGTATATTGGCCGATAATATCAGCAATTGCCTCGATGCCAGAGTCTTCCTCATGGCAGGTGATGATAGTCAGCGGACTAGCCAGTATTCCCATGGGGTCACTTAAAGCCACCCCAATTTTCCTGTCGCCAACATCAAGAGCCAGACTGCGCATTTCTTTAGCCTCCAGACTAGATAAGACTTTTCACCAGCTTTAAGGCTTCATCCAGTTTGTCTTTGTATCTGCCACCAGCCTGAGCCAGGGTAGCTTTACCGCCACCACCACCACCAGCTATCCTGGCTACCTGCTTTATGATGTCCCCGGCCTGATAGCCCTTAGCCACTAAATCCGGGGTCACAGAGGCGATAAAAGCGGGTTTATCCCGATAAACCGTACCCAGCACTATCACCGCACTCCCGAACTTCCCCCTCAATAGGTCAGACATTTCACGCAAGATCTCCATTCGGTGGGACGAAACCTTAGCCGCCAGCATTCTCACCCCATTAATCACCTCTGCCTGAGCTAACAGCGACTCAACCTCTTTTTTGGCCAGTTCCCTCTCCAGAGCTAAAGCCCGCTGGCGTTCATTCTTCAGTTCAGTACTCAGGCTATCCACCCTACCAGCAACATCATCTAATTCAGCGTCCAGATATTCAGCCGCCTTCTGCAAATCGGATAGGCGCTTGGTAATAAATGCTTCAGCACCTCGACCGGTAATGGCTTCAATGCGCCGCAGTCCGGCACCAATGCTCATCTCGGCGGTAATCTGGAAAAAACCTATCTCACCGGTGGCGTGAACATGGGTGCCGCCACATAGCTCGGAGGAAACTGGCGGTTTGCCCACTTTAAGAACACGAACCACATCACCATACTTTTCATCAAAGAGGGCTACTGCCCCCTCTTCAATCGCCTTCTTGTACGAGAGTTCTTCAGCATATACCGGCAGGTTCTGGCGAATTTTCTCATTGACCAGACACTTTACTCTTTCTATTTCTTCAGCCGTCGGTGCCTCAAGATGAGAGAAGTCAAATCTGAAGCGCTCCGGAGCCACCAGTGAGCCGCGTTGCTCGACACGCTCACCCAGAACCTCACGCAGGGCAAGCTGCAAGAGGTGGGTTGCGGTGTGATTCCGGGCAATATCAAGCCGCCTTTCTCTATCGACCTCAGCCTCAACCTCATCATCTACGCTTATATTGCCCTCCTCTACATAGCCCTGATGGACAACAATATCAGGTGGGACACGAACCGTATCGGTGACGATGAAGCGCCCGCTCCCACCGCGTATCTCACCGGTATCGCCTACCTGCCCGCCCATCTCTCCATAAAACGGGGTCTCAGAAAGGATGATACCAACCTTCTGTCCTGCTGACACCGTGCTTACAGGCTCATCAGTCACAAAATTGGAAATAACAGACCTATGCTTCAGGTCTTCATAGCCGACAAATTTAACATCAGCAATAGGCACACCAGGTTTTCCCATTATTAGCTTTATTTTAAACTTATGAGAGGTACGGGCACGCTCACGCTGTTTCTCCATCTCCTTTTCAAAGTCCTCTAGATTAACAGAAAGACCACGCCCGCGAGCAATCTCTTTAGTTAACTCAACTGGGAAACCATAGGTATCATATAACTTAAAAGCATCTTCGCCTGAGATTTCTCCTGCTCGGTCAGTCTCCCTCTCATCTATAATACTTTCGATAAGCTCAAGCCCGGTAGTAAGCGTTTCATCAAATCTGGTTTCCTCAAGCTTGACCACTTTGGCAATGAAGTCCTGTCGCTCAACTATCTCCGGATAGACATGCCCCATAAGTTTTATGGTGGCCCTCGCCATCTCGGCTAAGAAAGGCTTATCCAGGCCCAGTCTCCTGCCGAAAAGGGCAGCACGCCTGAGCAGGCGTCGCAGCACATAGCCTCGACCTTCGTTTGAGGGAATAACCCCATCAGCAATGAGGAAGGCAATTCCCCGGGCGTGCTCGGCAACAATCCGCATGGCATTATCAGTTTCACTACCAGAGCCATATTTCTGGCCGCATAGCTCAGATACCCGCTTAATCAGTGGCAGGAAGAGGTCGGTCTCATAGACCGAGGTTTTACCCTGCATTACGGCGGCTGTCCGCTCAAGCCCCAGGCCGGTATCGATATCAGGTTTTGGCAGTGGCGCCCGATTCCCGGCTTCATCCTGATTGTACTGGGTAAAGACCAGGTTCCAAATCTCAGAGAAGCGACCACAATCACAGTCCGGCCCACAGGAAGCCTTGCCACAGCCGAATTCTTCTCCAAAGTCATAGTGAATTTCACTGCATGGTCCGCAGGGGCCAGAGTTCCCGGCCGGCCCCCAGAAGTTATCTTTCTCACCCAACCTCAATATTTTCGTCTCCTGAACACCCAGCTCGCGCCAGAAGCAGAAAGACTCGTCATCGTCAGTAAAGACGGTTATCCACAGATGCTCAGGGGATAACTTGAGACGCCGGGTAACAAACTCCCAGGCCCAGGTAATGGCTTCTTTCTTGAAGTAATCACCGATGCTGAAGTTACCCAGCATTTCAAAAAAGGTGAGATGGCTCCTGTCACCTACCGATTCAATGTCAGTGGTGCGAAAACACTTCTGGCAAGAGACGAGACGCGAGCTGGGCGGCACTGCCTCACCCAAGAAGTAGGGTTTAAACTGCACCATTCCGGCCGTTGTTAAGAGCAGAGTGGGGTCACCATGCGGAATAAGTGACGAGCTGGGAATAACCTTATGCCCTTTTGCCTCAAAGAAACTCAAGAACAAGGCGCGAAGTTCATCACCAGTCACCAGTCACTCTCCAATGGCAAAAATAAAATAGTCACCTAAGATTTTAGTTTAAGACGTTCAAGCTGTCAATGAAGGACAGGATTTTATGTCAAGTTTTAAGCTCACAGCAATTTCTTCAGGTATTTTTTTAGCTCTGGCCCTATTTCACCATCTTTAAGGGCAAAGGCAACTGCGGCTTTCATCCAGCCCAGTGGTGTACCGGCATCATAACGCACCCCCTTCAAGTTCGCAGGCATAGATCGGCTGTTTTTGGAGCAGTAGTTTCAAGGCATCGGTGAGCTGAATCTCTCGATTTTTTCCCGGTGGCGTAGCTTCAAGGGCAGCGAATATCTGAGGGGTAAGGATATACCGGCCGACTATCCCCAGATTAGAAGGGGCCTGGTCAGGTTCTGGTTTTTCCACCAGGTCAAGCACCCGGTAGAGATGATCTGAAACCCTCTCCGACCTGATAACGCCATACTTTATGGTATCCTGACGGTCGATACGTTCAACAGCAATGATACAGGTCCGGTACTCTTTAAAAGCCTCTATCATCCGCTTCAGGGTGAACACATCACTATCGACAATATCATCGGGAAGAACAACGGCAAATGGCTCATCCCCGATAACCTCCCTGGCGGTCAGGATAGCATGCCCCAACCCAAGTTGCCTCCTCTGCATGACACAGCAGATACCGGGCAAATTAGAAAGCTCACGGATTTCCCCTACGAGCTCAGTTTGACCTTTTTTAAGCAGGATTTCTTCCAGATTAGAGGAACGGCAAAAGTAGTCCCTTATGGCTCCCTTACCCGGGGCGATGACGATGATAATCTCTCTGATACCGGAACCGATTATCTCTTCAACCGCATACTGGATTAAAGGTTTGTTGACCAAGGGCAGCATTTCTTTGGGCTGTGACTTGGTAATGGGCAGAAACCTTGTCCCCAAACCAGCCGCAGTAATCACCGCCTTACGGACCTGCACCATAATCTCCAATCGGTTTTGACTTTAAAGGCTATCACCACCTCTACTTTATTTCATCCTGGCTGATTTGTCGAGCTTGAGCTTGACGAAGATGAAAGTAACTGCTAGATTATTTAATCTGTGGTAGATGTTTTCGATAGATTGGATTTAATTTGCGAAGCCCTCAAAAAGCCCCGCTTCGGGCTTCTGACCGATGTTGATGGCACCATCAGCCAGATTGTTCCCACCCCAGAGCAAGCCAGGGTTTCCCCAAAATGCCGTCATTACCTTTCCATCCTATCAAGCAGGCTAACCCTGGTCGCCGCCATTTCAGGAAGACCATCAAGCAAAATAAAAGAGATGATTGGAATTAGGGACATGGTTTATGTCGGAAATCACGGTCTGGAACGATTGAGCAAAGAAAGCTACGAAATAACCCAAGGGGTCAAGGAGTATACCGGTATCATCAGAGCTGCCCTCAAACAACTAAGCCCAGTTCTCTCAAACGAAGGCATTATTGTCGAGGATAAGGGGGTAACCGCCTCAATTCACTACCGTCTTAGCCCAGAGCCCGAGTCAGTCGAGCAGGAACTTCTGAGCGCAATCAAGGGCTTACCCCAGGCATGTAACTTACGAATTGTAGCAGGCAAGATGGTTATAAACCTTCTCCCCGAGATAGAGGTTAACAAAGGCACGGCCACGCTTGAGCTAATCAAAAGCTATAATTTAGGGGGTGGTATTTACCTCGGGGATGACCATACTGATATTGATGCCTTCGAAGCTATCCACACCGCCAGAGACGAGCTCGATTTTCAGGGCTTGGCACTCGGTGTTATCGGTCGGGAAACACCGCAAGAACTAACCTTAAATGCTGATTTAACCTTAAATGGGGTGGCAGAAGTTGAACGCCTGCTTGGCTGGATGGTCGAGAAGCTCAAACCAAACTAACAATATCCTCAAGCAGATGCCGAAGCCAATCGGTAATATCCTCTCTTGAAATAGACTCTTTAAGCGCCATGGCTCGCCTTTTTCGCTCCTCAAGCGGCATGGTCAAGGCAGTATATAAAGCACGTACTGTTCCTTCAAGGTCAGCCGGTGCTACCGTCAAGGCATTTTCCCCCAACTGCTCGCAGGCACCCACCGTCTCCGATAATATCAGCACACCGTTGCGGTCATTAACCGTAGGCCCTTCCTTAGCCACCAGGTTCATGCCATCAATGACCGCATTTATCAGCAGAACATCATAAATACGCATGCCGGCAATGGCTTGGTAGTAATTGTTTTCATAGAAATAATCGATGGGATGCCAGTCATCTGTCCCGTATTTACTGTTTATCGCCTCAATTAGCTGGATAATGTCTTCGGTATAACGCTGATACATCCTTATGTGGGTTCTAGTGGGGACGAGGAAGGCGATAAATTTAACCCTCCTTAAAAATTCCGGGTGTCGTTCAAGAAAGATATCAAAAGCTCTAAATCCACGAATAATATTCTTGCTCGGCTCAGCCCGATCAACACGAACAATAGTCTTTTCTCCACAAAGGGGTTTTAATTTAGCCTCGTACTCCTTAATTTCAGTTGATGAAACTAACCTCCTGAGAGCGGCAACATTAACCGAGACGGGGTAAGCTTTAACCCGAGTAATACGCCCACTAAATTGAACGGTCTGCTCACGATAATCCACCTCAGCCCCATGGGTAAGCGTTTCACAACAGTTAAGGAAGCTATTAACATCTCGTGAAGTCTGAAACCCAACAATATCAGCCGCACACAAACTACGGATAATGGCTTGCCGCATCGGGTCTGGAAGCAGTTGCCAGTAGCTTGCCGCTGGCCAGGGGATATGAATGAAGTGTTGAATTGGCAAATCCGGTATCTCCTGGCGGATATAACCACCGGCTAAATAGAGGTGGTAGTCATTGAGCATCACTACCGATGGTGGCTGACTACGTTTGGCTGAGCTAATCACTGCCTGGGCAAAGGCTTGATTTACCGGGATATAGCCATTCTCCCAGGCATCATAAGTGACATGGTCGATATTAGGTGTTCGAGGAGAGTTCCACATATAATGCTGCAGGAACCAGAGAAGGGGGTTACAAAAGACCCCGTAAAACTTGTGATACCTGCTTCGTGGGCTGACTACAAACCGGAGATACAGGTTTTCCCGGGCTTTAGGTCCTTTAAAGCTTTCCCCTTTGGCCATTCGCGCCGCCTCTCTATCACCCTCACCCATGGCACTGGCAATCCATTCCATCTCGATAAAATCACTGATACCACTCAGTGCCGTAACGACACCGCCACTACCACGACGCGCCTTAAGCTCCCTATCTTGAGCAAGATAGTACTCAATCGGGCCACGATTGCTCGCCAGAATCAGGCGACACGACGAGAGTTTTTGGTGATATAACTCTCTCAGTTGAGCTTCATTACTGCTGAGGGTTGGGGTCACTTTGTCTCACCCCCTGCTCTAAGCGGGAAGTTCAAACGTAAAGCTGTCCTCTTTATTTAGGACGGATACAAGCCATTTGGATATTTGTCAGTGCTCATCCCGCCCGGTATCGTCCACCTGACGCCAAAACTCTAGCACCATAGCGCTAAGCCTGTCAAGCAAGAGAGAAGCTACCAGTTACCCCAAACAGGATAGGAGAAACAGAAAACTAGATGGCTAATTTTAAATCTATGATAATAAACTGCTTGAAGAAAATTACCACTTCGCCTATCGGCACAACTCAGCCACCAGGATATTAAGGGCAAGTTCACCGGGGTACTTCCCGGTCTTAATTGAGAGGTCAGCCTCAAGCAGCTTCTGGTAAACTTCCTTAAGACGAGCCAAGGTATACCTCTGAGCTTGCTCTAAAGTCCTACGCAGGATGAAATCTTGAGTTATACTCAACCTGCTCTGAATCTGAACCTTGGGCATTCCCCGCTCTTTCAATACTCTAGCCCGAAGAACCCGCTGGAACTGACGTGACAACCTAACCAGTAGAGAGGCCGGGGTAGCTCCCTCTTCTAGTAACCTTTGCAGCAACCCCTGAGCGATTTCAGCTCTGGAGTCAAGAATAGCATCAATCATGGCAAAGACATTGGGCTCTTGAGCATAGCTTACCAGCTTACTGATGTCCTCGGCCTCAATGCGACGACCTGAGGTATATTGAACCAGTTTATCAATTTCACTCGCCATGACCCATAAATTGCTACCAACAAATCCAGCCAGTAAGGAGACCGCCTCAAGAGAGATACTGCCACCCTCTCTTTCTGCCCGCCGCTTAATCCAATCCGCCAACGCTTTACTTCTCAGCACCGGGAAAGATCTCACTTCAGCTATGCTGGCAAGTTCAGAAAATAGAGGATTGCCTCCAGTTAGCCGGTCGTCAACTAATACCAGCACCGTACTACCAGGTATCCCAGATATATAACCAGCCAGTAGTTTGCACTCATCTTCGTGGCTGGTTTTAGAGACTTTCTTTCTCCGCCCGAATTTATTTTTAGGTTCAAAGCGCCCTAAAAGCCCCTTGACCACCACCAATCGCCTCTCCGAAAGGAAGGGTGCGGCACTGCAAGGCATACTGAGCCCACCCACAGTGAGACTCCCCCCATCAAGTTCTGTGAGATTGCTTTCAAGGAGGGTTTGGTCACCGAGACCGTTTTTAATCTCAAGCAGTGACTGGTGAAGGGAATAATCATCCTGCCCCCAGAGAATATAGACCAAGGCTCACCTCTTAGTTTAAGTTTTCCTTATTTTAGCACACAAGTTGAGGTTAAGCTCACCGGATAAACCCTATTGAAGAATAAAGATTTAAGGGTTAAAATAAGCTCAGCATCAAGCATGCATTTAACATCGACTGGGCAAGAGGAGAGATAAGATGACAGAATATCCCCCGGAACTAAAGAAGTTAGTTACCACCGCCGCTGACATGGACTTCTCCCCTAAAGTGAGAACTGACACTATCGAGCAAATCGCCAACCTCGGCACTCCAGAAGTATACCATGCCTTACTCGAGCTAGCCGCCAACGAATCCTTACCTGTAAAAGATAGGGACCTGACTCTGAAACGGGCTAGAGAAATACTCAAACGAAGCAGTTAACTACTGCCTGAAAGAGATACAGTCTAAGCCAATGAACATTGATATTGGCATAATCGGGTTAGCCAAAAGCGGCCGGACAACTATCTTTAACGCTTTGACCAAAGGCAAAGCGGATACCGGGGCTTATACCAGGGAAAGTTTAGCTCCCCATGTTGGCATTGCCAAGATCCCTGAACCACGGCTTGAAGGTTTAACCGAGATGCTCAATCCCAAGCGAGTCGTTCCGGCTGAAGCAAGATATGTTGACATTGGAGCCTCAGTTAAAGGCTTAGTTGAAGATAAAGGTTTAAGCGGTCAGGTCCTGGTGCAATTAACCAGTGTCGACGCCCTGATTAGTGTCGTCCGAGCCTTTGCTGACGAGAGTGTGCCTCATATTGAAGGCAGTCTGGATACAGAGCGTGACATTGCCACCATGGACCTCGAACTCACCTTCTCCGACCTAACCATACTTGAAAACAGGCTGGAGAGGATTAAGACCGCCTTAAAGGGAGCCAAACCGACTGAGCGCGTCGGCATCTTAAAAGAAGAGGAAACGCTTAAAAAGCTTAAGGCTAGCCTTGAGAAGGATATACCCTTAAGAGAACTGGAACTAACCACTGATGAGGTAAAAACCGTCTCAAACTACCAGTTTCTAACTTACAAGCCACTGCTAATCGTGGTCAATATCAGCGAAGACCAACTGCCTCAAGCTGAAGCTCTGGAAGCTGAATTAAATTCCCGTTACCTAAAACCCGGGCGCCGGATTATCACCCTCTGCGGCAAGCTGGAAATGGAGCTAGCCGAGCTTGATAAAGAAGCCGCCGAAGGTTTTCGCAATGAATTTGGTCTCAAGGAGTCCGGGCTTGAACGCACCATCAGGGAGTCTTGTGGCTTATTGGGGTTAATTTCCTTCTTCAGTACTGCTTCAGGTGAAGTTAGGGCCTGGCCAATCAAGAAGGGCACCAGTGCCCCCAAAGCCGCCGGTAAAATCCACACCGATATGGAAAGGGGCTTTATTCGAGCTGAGGTGGTAAGTTATAACGACCTGGCAGAGTCTGGCAGCATGGCTGAGGCACGTAAGAAGGGACTTCTGCGTCAGGAAGGCAAAAACTATATTGTCCGGGACGGGGATGTCATCACCTTCCTTTTCAATGTTTGAGGAGCTCCAATAAGTCCTGACTTCGGATAGGAGAAGAGCGGTTGTTACTTGAATTAAGGGTCAGGGATTTCGGCATCATTGAGGAGATTAACTGGAACTTAAGTGGTGGACTAAATGTTATTACCGGTGAGACTGGAACCGGCAAATCGCTGGTGATTGATGCTGTGGAGGCACTACTTTCTGGCAAAGCAGACGAAGAACTTGTCCGCTATGGAGCCAAGCAAGCTCAAATCGAAGGGGTCTTTGCTCTCCCCAAACAAGATAAAAACCTCGCCCAGCTCCGGCAACTCCTGGCTGAGAGGGGACTGGCTGATGGTGAAGAGACCCTGGTTACCAGCTATGAAATCCGCCGAGAAGGACGCAGTATTGTTCGGGTAAACGGCCACGCCGTACCAAGAGGATTGATACAACAAATCGGGCAACTCTTAATTGATATCCATGGCCAAAGTGAACACCTGTCCCTGTTTAACCGGCAATATCAACTCGATTTCCTTGATTCCTACGGTGGCATTCTGAAGCTACGGCACAGATTTGCTGATAAGGCTACAGAACTAAATAAGGCAGAACGGGAACTCAAGGCACTGGCTGAGGCAGAAAAAGACCTGGCTCAACGTGAGGAATTCCTGCACTTTCAAATTGATGAGATAAAGAAAGCAGACCTGGAGGAGAGTGAAGAAGCAGACCTGGAAAGGGAAAGAAATATCCTTGCTTCCTGTGAGAAGCTAAAGGCATTTTCCTACCAAGTTTATCAGGGTTTATCCGGTGAGGATGCCTCACCTCCCCAAAGCTCAACACTGGACAGATTGAATGAAGTAGTCGAGGTGACGAAAAAACTGGTTGAGTTAGACCCAAGTTTAAAGCAGCAACTGGACTTTTTGGAGGAGACTTTATACGGGCTTGAGGAGGTAGGGCGAGAAATTCACAGCTACTCTGACCGGCTGGAGTACAACCCAAAACGGCTTGAAGAAATCGAAACAAGGCTTGGGCTTTTAAGAAATCTAAAAAGAAAATACGGGCAAACCATAACCGAGATTTTGAGCTACCTCAAAAAGGCAGGAAGAGAGCTGGAAGGACTGATCCATTCTTCAGAAAGACGCAGGCAACTTGAGGAGCAGCGTTTCAGTCTTAAAGCGGAGATGGGACAAATCGCCTCCGAACTTTCAAAAGCACGCTCAAAAGCAGCCGGGAAGCTGGAAACTGAAGTCAGGCAAGAGCTTCAGGACTTAAACATGTCACAGGTTGAATTTGAAGTCTCAATAACTCAAAAACCGGCCCCCGAGGGAATACCCCTCCCCGACGGAGAAAACTACGCCTTCTCAAGCGAGGGTATTGACGAGATAGAATTTATGGCTTCAACTAATCCCGGGGAACCTCCGAAACCGATAACCAGGATTGCTTCAACTGGAGAAATCTCCCGCTTCATGCTGGCATTAAAAGGGGCACTGGCCCAAGCCGATAATATACCGGTACTTATTTTTGATGAAATCGATATTGGTGTTGGTGGTAGGAGTGGTGAAATCATCGGCAGGAAGCTCTGGGCTTTAGCCCAGAATCGCCAAGTGATTTGTATCACTCACCTGCCTCAAATCGCTGCCTATGCCGATGCCCACTTCAGTGTCCACAAGGAGGTCTCGGGTAGCCGAACCTTAAGCAAGCTTAAGACCCTCAAAGATGACCCCAGAATAAAGGAACTGGCAGTGATGCTTGGCGGCCCCCAATACAGCGAAACCGCCTTAAAGAACGCCGGTGAACTAGCTGAAAAAGCCAGGAGCTGGAAGGAAGCCGAGCGTAAAAGAAGCTTAAAAGCCCACTAGGGGAGCACCAGTTAGAAAACTTTAGCTTCATCAGTGCTCAAATGCCATTCGCCTTAAACCCAATACAAACCGGAGCTGGGGTATCAACAGGTAGTACTTTTAAAATGGTGTTTAATCTTGCTATTTGATAGATTTATAGAAAATAGGGGGAAATACTCATATGCTAACTATTCGCCCGGAAACACTTCAAGATGTTGATACTATTCGCTATGTTAACGAGCAGGCGTTTGGCACAAAGGAAGAGGCAGAGCTTATTGAGAAATTACGTAACCGAGCCGCACTATCCCTCTCGCTCGTTGCTATCCTGAAAAATGAGGTTGTGGGACACATTGCGTTCAGCCCGGTAGTAATAGAATCGGAATGTTCAAGCTTCGAAGCAATTGCCCTTGCCCCAATGGCCGTTTTGCCGGCGCATCAACGACAGGGCATCGGCGGGCAATTAGTTCGCGGCGGTCTTGAGGAATGCCGGAATCTTGGCCACGAGATTGTAGTAGTGCTGGGCCATCCGACCTATTACCCACGCTTCGGTTTTGTGCCGAGTAAGCCAAAAGGCATAAGCTGTGAATTTGAAGTACCCGAGGAAGCTTTCATGGTCTTGGAGCTTCGGGAAGGGGCACTAGCGGGAAGAGGCGGAATAGTGAAGTTTCAGTCCGAATTTAAAGAGCCTACATGAAAATGTAGCTAAAAAAGTGGGGAAGCGGGGACTCGAACCCCGACGCATTGCTGCACCAGATCCTAAGTCTGGCCCGTCTGCCAGTTCCGGCACTTCCCCTCCAAACGCCAATGCCCAAAATAGGCCGAGGCCCAGTTCATCCAGCTACCATCAGCACCTAGACACAAAGCTAGACCAACCTAAAGAAGTCTACTTACCCAGGTTCCAGAATACCTCTTCACCGCTGCTAAAAGCAACCCGCACAAAGGTGTCAACAGCGCTGAATTCAATCGGAACATAATAGGCTTCCCAGCCATCGCTAGTGGCACCACCATCAAGTTCGCCTTGAAAATGAGTACGGTAGGAATAATGGTTAGCATCCCTCCCATCAGGCAGTGGCGCTACAGGAGAAAATAGCAGCGAAGGTATCCCCGACGGCTCTCCTTTGTGGACAATTACAATATCCTCATCAAGATAGGGTGGAGCCATGGGAGCACCAGTGGTATTTTCTGCCTTGAAGCGAACCATTAAGAACTGGAAGCCTGACATGAGCGGCACCTCGCCTTTCATCTCTAACGCCAGGACATATTCAACCACGGTGAAGTTTAAGCCACCAACTGTGTGCGTTTCCCCCACTGCTAACATTTCCCCCATTGGAGGTGCCTCATAACTAGGTGGAGGCGGTGCAGCAGGGGGAGGACCACCACCACATGCCCCAACAATAGACAAACTTGTTACCAGAAGTATTACCAGACCTGCCCATATAACTCGCCGCATCTCTTAATCACTCTCCTTTCAAGTAACTCTTGCTCACCATCCTCATTATATTACCAATTTTCACCGATTTTTCAATACCCTAGAGCGTGGTAGTCAAAATTTATCATCTATTGTGATTAACTCTCAGACCTAAATTATCTAATTAACATAGCCTGCCGCCAACTCCAGCATTGAGCCAAAGTTTACCTCTGACCTGTGTCATGTCAAGTTCTAACTTCTTCAAGGGCCTCCCTAACCACTGAAACAAAGGCTTCCCCGCAGGCACATATCCGACCTGGAAGTTCGCCTTGCGCCTTATACTCAAGTTCAATATCAGGGCCGGGGGCTGTTTTATGCCAGATCTGAAAATCAGGAATCCGGGACAGGAGGGCAGTTCTGGGATATTGATAAAGCGGTACAATGCCGGGTCAAAAGAATGCCCATTAATATAGTCTGGATAGAGTAAATATGTTAAAATTCGCTTGATAGAAACATCAAACGAGGATAAAATAGCCAGATTAAGCACAGCCACGGCCCGCCGGGAGAAATATAATCTTTAAGGAGAGGACAATGAATACCCGAGAACGTTACGTAGCTTTAATGACCTTCGAAGAAGTTGACCGAACCCTAATCTGGGAACAAGGCTATTGGGCCGGGACACTCAGGCGCTGGTATCAGGAAGGATTGCCCGAAATTAAGGGAGTGCCCGAGCAGGTTGGGGAGGCCGTTGGGGTACGTGCTGAGGCTGGCGGTGTGCCTCTGGGGCGCTACCCTGCCGACGATGCTCATAACTTTTTCAGAATGGACCCCTTTCTGGTGCTGGCACCTTTAAATATGGGAGCATATCCTCGCTTTGAAGAGAAAATCATTGAAGACCATGGCAGCTGGTATATCAGGCAGGACAAGGATGGCTGCCTGCGCAAGGAGATTAAAGGCCAAAGCACCCTGCCACCTATTGTCGGCACGCCAGTTAAGACAAGGGAGGACTGGGAACGTTACAAAGCAGAGAGACTCAAGCCCACCCTGGAAGGAAGACTACCCGACAACTGGCCCGAGCTGGTTGCAGAATACAAAAAGAGGGATTACCCCCTCGGGGTAGGCGGACTTTATGGGTTCTTTGGCACCCCTCGTTATTTGCTGGGTGAGATAGAGGTGCTCACCAAGTACTATGATGACCCGGAACTGATGAAAGACATGGTAAATTACCTGGCTGACTTCTGGATTGCCCTCTTTGACGGCGTACTCAAAGAAGTGGATGCGGATGCCATCTTTCTCTGGGAGGATATGTGCTACAAAGCCGGCCCCTTAATCTCACCCGACACCTTTCGCGAGTTTATCCTGCCGGGCTACAAGAAACTGACCGGTTTTTTGAGAGAATGCGGGATCAAGATTATCAACGTTGACTCAGATGGCGATGTCTGGAAGTTAATCCCGCTCTGGATTGAGGGGGGCGTAACTGGACTTTATCCCTTCGAGGTGGCGGCCGGGATGGATGTTGTCGAGGTTCGCAAAGCCTTTCCCAAGCTCGGCATTATCGGCGGTATCGATAAGATGGCGGTTGCCAAAAGCAGGGAGGCTATTGACCATGAGCTGGAAAGCAAGATCCCCTTCATGCTCAAATCAGGGGGCTTTATACCCCACATTGACCACGCCGTATCTATGGACATAAGTTTTGACAACTTCAAGTATTACCGGCAGAAATTGGAGGAGATGGTAAGAAAATCTAGTAAAGCCTGGGATAGAGATTAAAGACTACATTGATGACCTCTTTCATGACCCTTACTGCAGAGTATGCTATACTTCTGTCGGAAAATGGCCCCGCTCCTGGGGAAGGCGTCTGACACCACCGAATTCAGGAATCCCCTATGATATCAAATAGAGAGCGTTTTAAGGCTATCGCTAGGTTTCAGTTGGTCGGGGAACTATCAATGCCAACATTCCTTAATGATTTCTGGCCTGAAACCCTTACCCAGTGGGTAAATAACGGCGCACCCAAACAACTACCAGACAGCACCTATCGCGGCAACTATTTCGGGTTTGACCATTGGCGCATGATGCGCGAGCTCATCTCTGGACTGACACAGGTTCCGTATAGAATAAATGGGTTCGAGACATACATTGCCGTTCCACCCATCGTGCCCATATTCGAGCTGAAGGTCTTGGGGAGGGATGAAGGCACCCTCACTATTGTTAACCCGGCAGGTCAAACGGCCAAGGTCTTCAAGACCAGCCAAAAGATGCCCATGTACTTGAGTCACCCGGTCAAGGACTGGGAAACCTGGAAACAGTACAAGAAGAGGCTCAAGCCCAATGCCCCTGGACGCTGGCCTGATGACTGGGACGGCTACGTTGAGAAGATGAATAACAGGGACTTCCCGATAGGTCTGCAAGTTGGCGGTTTCTTTGGTTTCCTGCGAGAGTGGATGGGCCTAGAGAAGGTCTCCTATGCATTCTACGATGACCCAGGTCTCATTGAAGACATGATGGATACAATTCTCAACCTGGAAATAGAAGTCATCAAGCGAACCGTCAAGGAAGTAAAGGTTGATTGGGCCTGGTTCTGGGAAGATATGGCCTACAAGAGCGGCCCTCTTGTTTCCCCCGACATGTTCCGAAAGTTCATGATGCCTCGATACCGCCACATTACGGACCTGCTTCACCAAAACGGCGTAGACATAATCTTCGTCGATAGCGATGGCAATCTAACCAAGCTCATACCGCTGTGGCTAGAATGCGGAGTGAATGGATTTTGGCCTCTGGAGGTGGCGGCGGGTAACGACGCTGTCGCCTTGAGAAAGGAGTATGGCCAAGAGGCAATACTGGCCGGGAACATAGACAAGCTAGCACTCTTGAAGGGTAAAAGGGCAATACGGGAAGAGGTCTTCTCGAAACTGCCCTTCCTGCTCAAATCAGGCGGCTACTTTCCATCAATTGACCACCTTGTGCCACCCGATATCACCTTAGAAAACTACCAGTATTTCATCAACACTGTGCGGGAGGCTGCTGGACTGGAGAAGCTATCATTCTAGAAATCGGGAGCTATTAGCCCTCCAGAGGCAAAAAGGGGAGGAGTTCGCCAGATGATGAAAAGACCAAAGAAAGTCATAATCTTCGGACTGGATGGCCCAATTGTACCCAGGCTGTACAAGTACTGTAAAGAAGGTAAACTGCCGGCTCTGGCCAAGATTATAGATAATGGCGTTTGGGCAAAGAACTGCCTGGTGCCGCTGCCGACCATAACGCCCCCCAACTGGATATCTATCGCTACCGGTGCCTGGCCAAGTACCCACGGTGTTACCGACTTCAATGTGCACCTCCCTGGAGACCCATTGAACCGAACTCATGGCGGCTTCTATAGCGGTGATGTCAAAGCTGAGTTTATCTGGAATGCGATTGCTAGAGCCGGGAAAAAATCGGTAGTGGTCAACTACCCCGGCACCTGGCCACCTACAGTCAAAGATGGCATCCAAATCGGTGGCGCCGGAGTGGAAATCAATATGTGGTTCTACCCGACTTTTCTCTTCGGCAGTGGCACAGGCGACAACCCGCCACCCCTTGATACCCAGGATTCAGATATAGCCTTTGGCTTCGCCCAGCACGGGGCTGGAACCGGTGAAAATCCTCCTGTTGCCCGAGCTACCCTGTCTTTCGAGCGTCTCTTCTCGACAGGAGAGATTCGGAAAGGAGTGGGTGCACCGGATATAATTGAACTCGAAGAACCCAGTGGTTGGAGCAATATCCCTCGAGCTAAAAAGGTTTTGGCAACCGACCTGGTTGTGCGCCCTTCGGCTGGAGTCTATCCGATGCCACGCCCGGTATGGCACATGCTGGTCGTAGATACCAGGGGCGAAGGCTATGATAAGGTAATCATCTGCGATAGCAAGGATGCAGCATCACCCATGGCCCAACTCAAAGCTGGAGAGTGGAGTTCTATTATCACCAGGATATTTGATACCGAGGCCGGCCCTAAGGAGGCTTCTTTTGCCTTTAAGCTCGTGGAACTAACAAAGGATGCCCAAGCGCTTCGACTCTATCACAGTGCCATCTGTGCCGTTGAGGGCTGGTGCTATCCCCGGTCACTGGCTGCCGAAATCAGGTCAGAGAAGGGGCTACCCTACCCCGAAACGGGCTTTTTTGCCTTTGACCGTGGCTGGTTTGATACCGATACTGTGCTTGAGATTATGGAACTGGAGCGACAATGGTATAGTGATGCCTGTACCTACATCTTAAAGAGCAAACCCTGGGACCTTTTCATGATGCACTACCATCCACCCGACCACGCCTGGCACTCCATCGCCCATTTAATGGACCCTGCCACAGCCAGGAACGAGAGTGAATGGAGAAAGTACCAGCAGGTCGAGCTTGGCGTCTACCAAACCTGCGATCGCCTGGCTCAAGACCTCTTTGCCTGTGCGGACGAGGACGAAACGGTCTTCGCCCTGGTCTCTGACCATGGTGCTAAAGCCACCAATGGCCCCACACTTAATACCAGCCTTATCCTGGAGGAGGTCGGGCTTCTGGCACGAAATAAAGATGGCAGCATCAACTGGTCCAAAACCAGGGCTATCGGTCAACGTTCCGTCTATGTTTATATTAACCTCAAAGGCCGTGACCCTGAGGGCATTGTTCAAGCGGGCAAAGAGTATCGCCAGGTACAAGAACAGATTATCGAAGCCCTCACCAGTTACGTTGAACCTACCACAGGTAAAAAGCCGGTACTATTTGCCTTAAGGAAAGAGGATGCCCGCCTGATTAATATCTACGGCGACTACGTCGGTGACGTAGTCTATGCCTTAAGTGAAGAGTTCGGTAATCAGCATGGGCCGTTTCTCCCTACCGCTGAGTGGGGACTGGGTTCAATGCGTGGACTCTTTGCCCTGGCTGGCCCCGGAATAAAGAAGGGGGTGGAACTGGAACGCAACGTCTGGTGCCTTGACCTAGTACCAACCCTCTGCTACCTGCTCGGCTGGCCCATCCCCAGGGATGCTGAGGGAGCGGTGATCTACCAGGCACTGGAAGACCCAGGCCCTAAATAGACTGAATTCCCATATTCAATTTATCAAAGGTGTATGATAGAATGCTAAGAAGTTTAAAGAGTGTGTCCATCAACAGGGGGCAGTAAGACAAGCAAAGTAGTGTTAAGGAGGTACAATGAACGTAATCTGGATAGTAGCCGACACCTTCCGCCGCGACCATATCGGAGCTTACGGCAATAAGACAATTCATACACCCTCACTTGACCAGTTGGCCGCAAGGTCGGTGCGATTTGATAACCATTATGTGGCCAGCTTCCCGACCATGCCGAACAGGGCTGACAATTTTACCGGTCGCTTTGCCGCCTCATTTATGAGCTGGGAGCCGCTACCCGACGGACAGGTAACTCTGGCACAGATTCTCTTGCAAAAAGGCTTTCGCACGGTCGGGATTGCTGATACGCCGTTCTATTTACGCAGTGCAATGAATTATGACCGCGGATTCGAAACCTTTTACGAACTGGGAGCTCAAGCACGCTTCTTCCGCGGTGAAGGATATGAAGAACGTTTATCCTGGCGCTTTGAGGCCGACCATGATGCTCCCCGGACATTCACCAAGGCAATGCAGTGGCTTGAACATCATTATAAAGATGATTTTTTCTTATACATAGATACCTGGGACCCACACGAGCCGTGGGACGCCCCAAGCTATTACACCGAACTCTACTGGCCGGATTATGACGGTGAGGTGATTAGCCCCTTTTATACCTACTGGCAAAAAATACCTGGTTTTACCGAAGAGAAGCTGAAAAAAGCCCATGCCACCTATTGCGGCGAGGTGACCATGGTCGACACCTGGTTCGGTTACTTCTTGCGGAAACTGGAAAATATGCACCTTATGGAAAAAACAGCTATTATATTTACCACAGACCATGGTTTCTCCTTCGGCGAACATGAGGGAATCTTTGGTAAGACACTTGTCCCTAATCGGCCAGATGGGTCGCCTTACATTGATCTTCGCGACTGGCAAGAGACCCGAACTGGCTGGCAGCACTCGTATCTCGGGGAGGAAATAGTAGCCACCCCCCTCATAATCTACGTTCCGGGTGTTGCCCCCGGGGCGTATAAAGGACTGACATCGGCAGTTGACCTGATGCCGACCGTCCTTGATCTCATGGGGCAAGAGATACCCGGCAACCTAGACGGTCGCTCACTGCTACCAATGTCAAAGGATACCGGTCTTAAAGGTAGAGAGTTTGTCATCACCAGTTCCCCATTCTGGAACCCGGGTGATACCATACCATATACCCTTTGGTATGAAGGTGCGACTCGGAATATGATTACATACTCTAATAGCAAGATAACCACTGCCGAATGGACGCTGCTTTACGACGTTGAACCTGGGGAATCTCAACTGTTCCACCTGCCCTCAGACCCGCAAGAACTGAACAATCTCATCGGCCAACGTCCGGAAATCGCCAGGGAACTCCACCAGCTACTGGTCGGATTTATGCGGGAGACCAAGGTAGCACCACAAATTCTTACACCACGCCTAGAGTTGAAATTTTAAACCAAATCGGGGGTTATTTAATGATGTCGGAAAAGGAATCACCCAGATTTTCTCAGTTTCCATTCGATCACTCACACCGCAAGGAGGTAGGCACGCTACCCCTGTTTGACCCCCTGGCGGGTACGGTGGCCGCAGAACCACCGGGCGATGGAGAGGGGTGCTGGGCTGGCGGTGCCAGTGCCCTCTTCGACGAGCGGTCAGGACAATTCTACCTCAGCTACCGACTGCGCACCCAGGTGCGTGATTATGGCCGGGCTGGGCGTGGTGGAGAGACCGTCATCGCCACCAGCCGGGATGGTCAACGCTTCGAGCGGATATGGTCGGCACCCAAGGAAGCGTTCGACGCCCTCTCTATCGAGAAATCCTGCCTGATGCTGACGCTCCAAGGACGCTTTCGTCTCTACGTAAGTTACAGCTCTCGCAGCGACTTCCGCTGGCGTATTGACATGATAGAAGCGGATGACCCAGCTAATTTTGACCCTGAGGAGCGAATCACAGTACTTTCTTCAGAGAACACCCCAACCGAGGGTGTCAAAGACCCGGTCATTCTTATCGCCGGTGGGCTGTGGCACCTCTATGTCAATATGGCCCCAGAACCGGAAACTGCTGACTGGGCCAAGCTGGACAGGATGCACCGCGAGGGCAACGCCTTTGTTTCGGGTGAGATAACATGCCCCACCGGGCTGGCTGTAAGTCCGGATGGTATCAATTTCAACTGGGTAGGTGAAGTGCTCTCCTGCGGGACTTCCTGGGATCGTTACCTGGCGCGGCTCACCGCTCTGGTCTATACCCCACCCTTCTTCACTGCCATCTACGATGGTCGCCCGAACTCTGGTGCCAGCTACAACGACAACCCGAGCACAGCCATTACCAGCGACCTGCGCACCTTCCACAAAGTGGATTACGGCCGACCGCTCTTGCGCTCACCCTATGGACGCGGCACCCTCCGTTATGTGGAAGCTCTAAGGGTGGGTGGCAGGCTGCACTACTTCTACGAGATGGACCGCCCTGACTTGGCCCACGAGCTGCGAACCATCGCCCTACCACTACGATAAAGGAGGACTGGCAATGTTTTATAGCTTTCATTTGCCGACCAGAATTATTTATGGTGCCGGGGTAATCTCACAGGCTGGTGCCGAAGCCAAACAGCTGGGGAAAAAAGCAATGCTGGTCACCTACCCCGATGTTATGCGTCAAATCGGGGTGCTTGAGCCACTCCTTGCCGACCTTAAGGCAAATAGTGTTGAGACAGTAATTTTTGAGAAGGTAGAGCCTAACCCGCGGCGCAAAACGGTGGAGGAGGGTAGCGAACTGGCTAAGAAGGAAAAGATTGACTTGATTATCGGTCTGGGTGGGGGGAGTGCCATGGATGCTGCCAAGGCAATCGCGGCCGGGGCAGTTATTTCCGACTCAATCTGGACAAATCTGGCTAAAGGCATTGAGGCTAAAGAGGCTTTGCCAACGATAATGATACCCACCCTTGCCGCCACCGGCTCCGAGGCTGACCATATCGCGGTGGTTACCGACTGGGACACTCACGAGAAAAGGGTCTTAAAGGGTTTTGCCATCTTCCCCAAGGTAGCCATACTGGACCCCAAGCTTACCTTAAGTTTGCCAGCCAATATAACCGCACCTGGAGGGGTGGATATCTTTATCCATGCGACCGAACGCTACTTTGTTTCCGCCACCCCCTTTGTCCTGACCACCGGCATTTTAGAGACCGTGCTCAGAATGGTGGTCAGTGCCCTGCCAAGGGTACTGGCGAAACTAGATGACCTTGAGGCACGTTCCGAGCTTCTATGGGCAAGCAACGTTGCCATGAACCAGTTTAGCTTGCTTGGCGGCGGCGCCGTCGGTGTCATGCCAATGCACGGTATCGGGCATGCTTTAAGCGGAGTTCTTGATATCGCTCACGGCGATAGTCTTTCAGCCGTCCTTCTAGCCTGGATGCGAAGTATTGAGCCGGCTAGAAAAGATAGGTTCATCTCGTTTGGTGAGAATATTTTTGGCGAGGCTGACTGCATTAAAGCTACGGAAAGGTGGCTTGACAAGGTAGGCATGAACCTTAAGCTACGGGACCTGGGGGTAAGAAAAGAACAATTTGAGGAAGTTGCCCAAAATACTATCAAGACAGCACCGCCGGGCATGCTTGAAGCCAACCCGGTACCAGTTGATAAAGCCTATATTGTTGGCATACTAGAGGAATCTTTCTAGTCAGCCAAAGAATTGCAAAAGTGGCGTCACTTCCTTCTGCACAATATGCAGAACAAGGTTTTCCGCCAAAAAAATGTATTACCCTCCTTGAAAACCCTCTCTATGAGTGCTCTCCGTGTTGCCGTGAGTGACTCTGGCTGGTTTGTAGGAGGTGGCTTTCAAGGATCGGGGGTAGCTACTGGATAGTCTTGGCATCTTAGAACAAAGGAGCTAGACATAAACGAGAGTTAAGCAACCAGGTAGTCTAC
>SDBU01001667.1_pt1 | contig 30981 bp, 76 predicted proteins | sample 2277071 | NCBI WGS metagenome assembly SDBU01 (sample SAMN10397929, study PRJNA504765) | marine sediment metagenome | isolation source: marine sediment core GS08_GC12, 126 cmbsf | place: Arctic Ocean: Gakkel Ridge, Loki's castle | collected 2008 | reverse complement strand
ATCGAGTACCAGCCGAGCTTCGTCCATGCCAATCGTGCTGAAGCTATACGCCCCCTCTTCGACTATCTCAGGCCCGATTTCAGCCCAGTTGCCGGACCCGGTGATACGTCCTTCAACCCGCAGGATCGCCGTGCTCCATGCGTCGCTCAATTCCTCCAAGAGTACGGTAAGCTGACCACACACATTCACGTCGGCAACGATGAAAACGTCGCCGGGTGAACCGTTCAGGTCTACGTCGGCGGGTTCATAGGCTCGATCGGTCATGTTGTGTCCTCTAGCAAAGGTGCGCTCGGTATCGTTGCGTCCATGGCATTGACAATTTCGTCGGGCGTTAATTCGGTCCCCTGGACGAACTCGCCACGTGCCGCCTTGGGATCGGGGCTTGGCAGCTTGATCGTGTAGGGGCTGAACAGGCGTAGAAGTCTGCCAAGGGCTTCGTCCTTCTCCGCGTCGGTCTTAGCTCTGAGGATAGCCTGGCTGATACGCTCAATGAGCAGGCCTGAAGCCACAAGGAGATCGGCACCGTCTCCCAGTTGCTTGCGGAGGTTGACAATACCGTCCGGGCTGCCTTTGCGCGTACCAGCACCAGGGGTGGGGGGATGTCCAGGGAGCCAGCGTCCGTTCGCGTCTCGCATCCGCCCTGTCTGGGCCGGTTCTTTGGCTTGCTTGTCATCTTCTTCAGCCATACTTCATTGCACAGCGCCCGGTTATGACACACTTACCACGATGCCGCCTTTGCTGGGGGCTCCGGTGCCCGGGTCGCCAATCCAAGTCGCTCCTCAAGCCTCGCAAGCTGCGCCTCGATCTGGATGACCGTACTCACCTGGGGCCAGTTAGCCGCCCCTACGGCCTTTCCGTCGGCGCCCTTGACCACGTGCGCGGTCCCAGCTTTGTCGATCCAAGCAGCCAAGTCAACCCACCGTGCCCACAGCCAGCAGCACCGGCGGAGTTGGCCCAGGTCGGTATCCGGCAGCACGCCCCGCTGCTCAAGTATACGCACCACAGCCGTCCAACGCTCGGTGGCTACGGAGTTTAGGTCGGCGGGTGGGGCAGGAGGTGTCATCTCGGGCCCCGCCCCCAGTCGACCATCGTATCCTGCTGGGCGCGCCTACGGTCAGCGCGAACCTTCTCCTGTTGGGCACGGGCCTTGCGAGCTTTTGCCATCCGCCTTGCAACGGCCCGAGGATACTGGCACAGCGACCAGTGCCGCGGGCGATCCGGAATCGCGTTTACCGCTGCCGTAAGCCGCGTATGCGAGAACGCCTCAGATTCAAACGGGTTCATTGTCATCCAAGCCACCCCAGTTCCGTAGCCGCAAGCACCGCACACCAGCTAAGCCACCACACCAGCAGAATCCAGCACCACTCCGGCTTGACCAATCGTTTGACTTCCTCACTAACCACACGCCTGAGGTCTTCAGCCGCAACCTTCACCGCCCTACAGCGTCCGGTGAGGCTTTCTGCTTCTCTCATGTCTACAAGTTCCTGCTCGTTTTCTTCAGGCGTTGGCGGGGTCATGCGATCCACCCCAACTCCAAAGCCACAAGCAAGGTAATCCAACCCAGCAACCCCCCTGTGAAAAGCCAGAGCCACCCCAACCAAGACTCCCGTTTCCTCACTCGTCGGACTTCCGCCAAAGCCACACCTTTCACCTCTTCCAAGGCGGCGTGGCACCCTGCCTCCATGACCGCAAGGCCCTTTTTGTATTCTTCGTCCGTCATTCCCATTCTCCATGCGTAAAGTCCCAGGACGATCACGCGCCTCGGGTGCTTCGCTTCGTCAATCGTCATGGTGTCACCTTGCACGCCCACGCAAGCAGGCGGTCTATCGCGGCTAGTATCTGGTCGTGATTCCGCCGACGCCAGAGGAGCTTGAGGAAACGCCCCACACCCCCGAAAGGATCGTCGCTCGGCATCGCGTAAGACAGCCCGACGACGCTTGGCCGTGATTGAGGGAAAGGCCGTACACCCAGAGACAAAGACGCTTGACGGAATTGTTCCATTGCCTCAACAGCGTTCGGGCGCACCGGCATAGGCTCCATCGCCGTGTAAGGTTGCACAATGCCTTGCATCGCAACTTTGATCGTCCCGTCGATAGCTGGCTCAAGAGTTACTTCGTCAATGTAAAGCGGCATCCGCTTCCCGCCGATCGTCACAGGTATCGTTTCGCCGACGTTCAGATAGTCCATCGTCGCCATCGTCGCCATCGTCTACTCCTCCTTGTACACCGTCGCGTCGACCAGCACCTGGGTAACCGCCTCCAAGAGTGTCGGGCGCTTCGGCGCGCCCACCGTCCTGCACTTAATCAGGTGCCCACCAACGCGCAACAATACCTCCTTACATTCTGGGCAGATTTCCGATCGGCCGTCATCATCATCCGTGCTCAAGCCTGCCCAATGGCCAGTAAGAGGCGCGACATCGCCGCACACGTTGCATTTCACAGTCGTCTACTCCTCAAGCTCCGTAACAAACAGCACCTTTCGGTCTAGTGCCACGTAGGCCGTGGCCTTGCCGTTCGCATCCTCAAACCATCCGAGCCAGCCTGTTGCCTTGGGGTTTCGATACAAGTGAAACATGTCAACTCCTTTGGGTTAATTCCTCAAACTCTACGCCGTCTATCCGCCCGATTGCCTTCGTCAGCATCTCGGCCATCAACTCCGCCGCCGCTTTGGACTTGGGGTCTTCGGTCTCGCTATAGGCAGGCATAACACTGAAGGCCTGATTGCCGACCGTGAAGCTGGCGTAGTAGTGGCCGGACTCTTTTGTGACTGAGACGACTGCTTTCATTTGTCAAACTCCTTCCCGTCTTGCCGGACGGGGACGCGGGCGGTGGCGTTCATCCAGCGACGGCAGACTACATCGCAATACTTAGGCTCTATTTCGATTCCTACAGCCTTGCGGCCTAGCTGCTCGGCTGCGATGAGGGTCGAACCCGATCCGAGATAGGGGTCGAAGATGAGGCCAGGCCATGACTTCGCGACAAACGAAGGTAACCCAACCGGAAACTGTGCCGGGTGTCCATCACTGCCAACTTGGCGACTTACCCGAATCACCGAGTCCGGCACCTTTCGTGGTTGCCCCGACGCTGAAGGATTCATAAACGCCGTTGTGGTCCCGTCTGCCTTTCGCATTGTAGACTTGTTATGATGGTGATGTTTGATGCTCTCCGGCTTCTTGTCTACCCACTTCCTCGCTTCTGTTCCCTTGCGATTGAAATGAAAGACAAACTCAAAGCATGGCCCCAGTCGTCCGTTCCACGCTCCCGGCAACCCGGACCCTTGATCCCACACGTACCACCCGAACCGCCGCCAGCCCTGCGCCCGCATCCATTCAATCCAGCCCTCCCAGTAGGGCCACCACTCACCGTCACGATGAATGAGTCCGAGATTGACAAGTACCTGTCCGTCGTCGGCCATCGGAAGGTTGGCGAACACGCCTTGCATCAACCCATCCCAATCGTCGATCTTCTTTCCGTAGTCGCGCTGCTGGGCATAGGGTGGCGACGTGAAACACAGCCCCGCCGATTCCCCATCCATCACCCGCGCCACGTCCTCGGCCTTCGTCGAGTCGCCGCAAAGAACCCGATGCCCAAGTGGCCCCAGCGTCCACAAGTCACCTGGTCGCGTGATAGGTGTCTCGGGAACGGCGGGCACCTCGTCTTCGACAACCTCCCCTGGCTCCGTCACATCCGCAATCAGCGCGTCCAACTCGTCCTGGTCAAAACCCGTCGCCCAAGTCTCAAGCGCCGCCTCATCGGCCAGCGAAGCCAACGCCTCAGCCAGTTCCGGCGTCCACTCGGCAAGCTCCGCCGTCCGGTTATCAGCAATCGAGTAGGCCGTCCGATCGGAACCCTTCAGCTTCGTGCGAATCGCCGTCACCTCGGACCACCCCAAAGCCCGCGCCGCTTCCACGAGCCCGTTGCCCGCAACCACCACGCTGGCCGCGTCAACCACGATCGGCTTGACCTGCCCGAACCGCTTGAGGCTACCTTTGATGGCCTCAAGGTTTCGCGTTGGGTGGGCGCGGACGTTGCTCGGATCGAGGGTCAGGGTGTCGAGTTGGATGGTCTCGGCTTGCGGTGTTGCTTTCGCGATCATCGTTTCTTGCCTGTGCATGAATTGATCGCCCGCGCATGGGCTTCCGCCGCATTTAGAGTCCTGTGACCACCCCCATCGGCGGATGAACCTTCTGGCCCTATGGCGATTCGCAGGCTCTTGGCGTCTACTATCCGCCACTTACCTTCCTGCTTTGCTACCCGGACAGGTTGAGCACACCACCATCTAGGTTCCAATAGGATTCTACACTGCCAAAGAGCAGTAGCGATTCGCAGACTCGCGGTTCGTCGCCCACAACCGAGTAGCTTACCGATAGCCGAACACGTTTGCTTCTCCCAGAAACGAAGCCTGAGCAACACACGATCAGCGCTCGAAAGCCGATCCCATACTTCCGTGACTTGTTCAATCGCTGTTTTAACAGGCGGGTTAGCTGCGATTGTTGCAAGTAAGCGCAATGGAACTATGCCTCTGACTCGCTCACGGCGATCCGCGCGCATAGCATCCCGTACCGCGTTACGCACTACCGGCCAAGCGAATGTCTTGAATGGGCCACGTTGATCGTACTGCAATGCCGCGCGAATCAAAGCGATAAAGCCGTTATCATAAGCACGTTCGGCACTCAGGGTGGGGAGGTGTAGATCATTCACAATAGCATCAACAATACCGGAATGAGCGACTACCAAAGCCCATTCTTGCTCAGTCGGCTGTCTGGATATTGCTCGCATCGCCACGAAAACGTACCACGATAGAACCGTAACGTCAATTCGCAGCGCTAACCGTCGGCTCACTTCGTGCCATGCGTTTCAGGAAGTTCCGCACCTTAGCTTCAAGCCACCGGGCTTCCGCCTGTACCGTTTCGCGCTCGGGACCGGGGCTCAGCATCGCGGCTCGTCGCTTCGCATCTTCCCATTGTTTAGCGAACCGGTGAGTCTTACGAGCCTGTCCTTTACGACGCGAGGTCATTATGCTATCCCCCAAGCAACTCGTCCAGCCCCGCCTGCAACGCCGTAACTTGGCCGCGCTTCTCCGCTATCTCACTGGCTACCCATAGTCGCTTGATATGCATAGCGTCCAGGCTCCGGCACAAGGACGTGATTCCGCCGGGTGCGTCTGTCAGCCTCGCAATGCGGCCCCGGATGACGGCGATCCGGCGGGCACGATCTGTGTCTTTGGGCTGTGCTGTCACGGTGTTGGCATCTTATCTTGTATGTCCTGAATGCTCTCTTTGATTTCGCGGATGTCTTCGGCTATTCCTTTGATCGCTTCTTGGAAGCCCGCGACCTGCTCACGGGTAGTGAGGATGCGTCCCTCATTGCGCTGTACCGCCGCCACGGTATTTGTCGCAATCCAACCAACCAGGGACAGGACTACCAGCACCAAGACCCCCCTAAGCCACTTCCAGCTTACGCTTCCGTCGCCATTGCCGTTGCTCTTACTCATCAGGCTAAACTCCTCGCCCTACCACCAACCATGTTACTCGGTTTCACCTCTTCTACGATCCCCATGCGCGGGAACAGTTGGGACAGGACGTACTGATTAGTACCCCGCAGCTTGTGCAGCGAACGGCTTCCGGAAGCTCTGTCATCGTAGTGGTCGCGCCAAGCGGATCAGACGTCAGCGACATGCGAAGCAATTCAAACCGCCGAATGAACTCCTCGTCCAAGTCCATTGCCCGGAATACGGCCATAACCTCGTCGTCTGTCACGGCTTCACATCCATTCTTCCGCCCCTATCTTGGCGTCGGGGTCTTCATCACAGCCGGCCTCTGCCTCGTCATCCCACTCATCATCATCAAGCTCGAATGCCTGTGGCACACCTCGACCGACGAACACGTATCGCACTTTGATACTGCCCGCTTTACGGAAGGGAACGTGCAGATACTCTCTCACGGCATCACCTTCTCGTCCCGCATTTGACACTCGCTAACGTGGCACAACACGTGTCGCCCCTTGTCGCCGTCCTCCTCCGTCCACAGCGTACTCCATTCGGCGCACTTTGGGTCACCACAGTCTCGCCAACAAGGTGGGGGGTCGTCCTCCGGCTGTATCTCAGCCCGCAGCCTGTCAGACTCTCCCACAAACCCACTATTCGGCGCGAGCCACACCCATTCGCCTACCTGTCGTCTCTTGCTCACGGCTTCACCTCCGCTCGCCCCCATCGCCACGCGTGCCGTCCCACTAACAATATAAGCCGCCGGGAAGAGCAACGCTGCCCAGGCGTTGCCGCGTGTTCTACGCTCCGCGAATAACGCAGGTAACCCATCGCTTGGCGGGGACGCCACAACCAGCCCATTGCCGCTTCAACAATCTTCGTTATCCGAGCCTTCATTAGGGCTTCACCTCCACAGCAGGCTCGCTGGTCGCCAAGTATGCCTCGATGCGGTCGGCGAGGTCGTCGAGACGGCGTGCGGTGTGGAGATAGCCGGCACCGCGCAGAGTAGTCGCGTCGCCTCGCAACATCTCCACGTTCTTTTTGGTGAACAACGGAGCTGTCATGGCTCTACCTCCAAGATAAGTCCTTCGTCCGCAGACGTTTCCACTCCTCTGATCGTTAACGTATGATGCCGAATTCCCAAGCATGACGCCCTGCCGCTTCGAGGCGTGCGAACCAACCAAGCCGATACTTTCGTTTTACCACGCGTCCACTATATAACATCCTGCGAAGGTTACGGAGGGATTCATGAGGTCGCCATAGCCAGCCAAGGATTGCTGGCAATCCGTAGCGTGTTCGCTTAAGCGACTTCACGAAGCAATCTCCACGATGAGTCCCCCTTCAGCCGAATCGGTTTTCACTCACTACGGTCACAAGGGGCACCACGCCACCACGCCACCACGCCAACAGGGCGATCGCCATGCTTGTGGGGATCGCCCGCCAGACCATTAGAGGTCGAAATCCTCAAACCAGTCGTCCAGCGCGTCGATGAGGTCTTGTGCCACGTCGCCCACGTTTGCTGGCTCAGGCTCTGAGGCTGGTCCCCAGGTCACCTTGAGCGGGCAGCCGGTGGACAGTAAACAGCCCGCGACGAGTAGGCACACGATCGCGATTCCTGTGAGTTTCTTCACCATGTCAATCTCCTTTGGTTAAAGTCTACCACAAATTCGCCCCGCGTGGGGCGTGTTTCACGTGGAACAGGCCGATTCCGCCTGCTTGATGTCCGTGGTTTGTGTCCGCACGACCCATTCCGTGTGACATACAGCTTCTAGCGTGAAGATGTGTGCCACGCCGTCGTGTCCCGTGACGCGGATGCGTTGGCTATTCAGCGGGAATATGCTCCTGTTCTTTTTCTCGAATTGGTATGCAGCCCCACGGGCTACATAATTGGCGCTCTCGTTTCCCTGAAGGACCATTGTATCAAGTACCGATAGGTCCAGAAGCTCGCACAGCCACTCATGAGCGCCAAGAGGAGCACCTGCGACGCGACGGGTTGCTTTTAAGATGGTCAACATGACTAGTTTTCTCCTTTTTGTTTCACGTGGAACAGTCAATCCAAATCTCTCCCGAATAGCCTATCGCTACCAGCCGCTACGCCCGCATTCATCGCCGGTCGACCTTGATGTAAACGGGCGATCTTGTAAGCCAGTAGGCTCGCAGGCAGAGGCAAGGGCGGGTCCCGTAGACGTTCTACCGTCACAGCCTTCAAGGTTTCGATGAGCTTGGGGTCAACGGTTTCGAGCACCCGTTGACGATACTCCGCAAGCTGTTCATCAGTCAATCCCTCGAGGCATTCGTCACGTAATCGCTGAGACTCTCGAGTGTCAGCGGCGTCTACGCGGTCCTGCTCATACTTCCGGGCCTGATCGTCAAGGTGGATACGACGAGCTTCCGCCGATTCCGTGGTTGTCACTGGCTTCCTTTCGTGGCGGTTCCGTTGTGATAGTGGTGCTCACGGGCGACCCGGCTGGCCAAGAAGCCGGCTTGTGCGGTTCGTGGCGGCGTCTTGATCTGCTCGACCGTGATGTTGACGTATGGACTACGTCGTCGTTCGTCGATCCCCCGGAGTACCTGGTCGAGGTATTCTCGCACCTGGGCATCACTAAGCCCCGTCAGGCATTCATCCCGGCGGGCAGCGCTACCTAGCCTTTCGTTTCGTATCGCGGCGTCCTGGGCCTCCTGTACGGTCTGCCGGCGCTCGAGTCGCGCTCGTGACTCAGGCGTTGAGACGTAGGGAGGTTCCGCCCCGTAGTTGTCCGTCCCCGCCAAGCGGGCTTCGAGGACGGCGACCATCAAGCCGGCGGGATTCGCTACGCCGTCTGTCCGTAGCCCACCCCGTACCTGGTCGATTAAGTCTGGCGTTAATTTTGGGTTCGCAGCGAGTTCGGCTTGTTTGACGCCGACGATGCCGAGGGTGGCCAGCCTTTGGCCGACGGGGGATACGGCTTGGGCCCCTGCCTCTTCTCCGTGCACAGCAACAACAACAATCCCGTCTGTTGTTGTTGCTGTTCTTGCTTCTGTTAATGCTTCTGTTAGTGGGTACGCGCTGGCGCTTACCCCCCCTACGCGCTGGCGCTTACCCCCCCTACGCGCTGGCGCTTGCCCCCCCTCAGCGCTGGCGCTTACCCCCCCTACGCGCTGGCGCTTAGGGTAAGCGCTGGCGCTTAGGGTCTTGGGGTGCTCCTGGATGGTGTATTGGTGGGGGTGCCCACTGTGCCCCTCGACCACGATGAGGCCGCTGTGCTCCAAGAGGCGGATCATCCGGGTGACTGTGTTGGGGTGGAGCCCCATCAATCGGCCGATCGTCCTCCGACTTGGCCAGCATTGCCGATCGGCCCCATTGGCGTGAATGGCGAGCGCCACAAGGACTTGGGTGGCGGCACCGGGCATGTCGGCCAGCGCCCCGCTCTCCACGAGGCTGGCGGGGATTTTGCCAAAGCGACCCGAAAGAGGGGCTAAGTCGTCCCCTGGTGGAATTGTGGGCATGATTGACTCCCAGCCAAAGGCTGCCACCCGCCCGGCCCGGAGAGTCAAGGCGAGTCCGGGCCGGATGGCCGCCGCGCGGCAGGAGCTACCCGCCACGCTTACGCCTGTAGCATACCCGGTTCGGGGCGCCAGGTCAAACTTTCCCGCGTCTTGCCAGTTCACGGCTTGTCCTTTGCTTCGCGTGCCTTTCTTGCTAAATACTCGGTAACGGCATTGTACGTCTTACGAATAGCGTTCGCGAAATCTGGGGAATCACAGTCCTCGGGGTCATGCCACCAGTTGATTGATTCACCATCCGCCTCTAAGGGCCAGTATGTCTCGTATGTTTTATGCCACGCCACGCCGTAGCCTTTGCGAGCTAAGTCTTCAGCTAGGTGTTCAAGTCTTTTCATGGCTTGTCCTTTGCGATGGGGCGGAGTTCGTGGGCGTAAAACATGCTCTCCCCCTTAATTCCATCGTCATACGTCACTACAGCCCAAAACATGTCTGTCCTCCCACTTCGCGGAGTGCCCTTGCGTGTCACTTTCGCAGGGAACCATCGCCCAGCGTAGATGGTCGCCTCCACCTCCATACCCACCTTCACGTCCTCAATCTTCATCGCTTCCCTTTCTTCGCGAGGCACTTCTTGCAGGTAACGTCCTTCCAGAACACTGCTGTGCGGCTCGTGAGCACCAAATCCGCGCAGACCGTCCACCACCGCCTATATCCCCTAGACGACAGACCGATGACTCTGATCCTCTTGTGTATCTTCATCGTTTACCTTTCTTCGTTTCACCCCGCCCCAGTTCATTTCGCCCCGTCAACCGCCCGGTCACCAACGCCACGTCGGCATTCTGGACAACCAATTCGCCTACCTTCATGCCTCGTATCGACACCCTCAGACGGGTTTGGTACTCGCTTGCTTGGACTACTTCCACTCGCACGACTGGCGGGGCATCGGACGGCTCCACGGATTTCGGGGCGTCCTCCGCGACAGCCAGACAGGCTGCCATGAATGGACAATCATCCGTGTGCGGCTCATCCCCCGTGCCACAACAATCTTGCTGCTCGGTGAATCCCTTGCGGATGTACTCCACAGCCCACTTCAGGTATCCCCGCAGCATGTGCTCCGCCACCCGCAAGACCTCAAGCTCTCGCTTCAGTTTGGACATTGGGTGAGAGGGACACTTCTCGACATGCGATTTAAGAACATCCGCCATAGATGATTGGACTTCATCCTCCGGCCCGTATTTATGCCCACAGTAAACGCAGTTAATGTACATCTTCGCTTGCAGGTCATCCACCCATTGCCGTAATCGCTCAAGCTCTGGATCGGGCACGGCCTTGCTCTCCCCGCGGGCTTGCCAGGCACGCCAAGCATATTCCGTCTTTTCATAGAAATACTTCGAACCATTGCCGTCAAACAACTCCAAGCATAATCCCGTGGTCTTCGCCCACTCCTCGAACGCCGCCACGTCGCTGTCGGTTGGTTCTGCCATGTCAGTCCTTTCGTCGTGTTGTTGCCTTGTTCCGATCGTGTCTCATCCGCCACTTCACCTACATTAACCGTCGGCACGGCGGGCAGTAGAATGCCTTGTAAGCGAACGCCTCGAACCGAGCACCGCAGGACGTGCCGTCGTCGAGTTTGTGCTGACAGAAGTACACCTGCGCCTCAGTCGGCCCGCCGCGTTTACGACCGGGTTTCATGTCGGCACACAGAGCCGCCACTTCCGCCGCGTGCGGGCCAATGGTTTTAACCCCTGCTATTTCGTCCGGCGTCGGGTCGCGGGCAGGGCCGTCGCCGTCGTCGGCGTATAGTTCCGGCGGGTAGCGGGTCATCACTTCTTGTCAATCCTTACCGGCATCAATAGCCCCTCGAACCCTTCGCCCTTGAATGCCCATACCTTGGGGCTGTTTTTCGACGATGCCGGTGGGCGGATATGGGTGACGCCGTGCTCTCGCAGCAACGCCACGTACCGTGCCGACGGCACCGCCACGTCGTCCGCCAGTCCGAAAGGTGCTAGCACGTTCCCGTCAAATACCTTGCCGAGTCCCCCACACTTCCCGCAGTCGTGATTCGCCTTGCACGTTTCGCACTGACACGTACCCGCGTCGCAAACACACGCGATCATACAATCGGCAACGTCCGGCAATTCGATCGGCTGGTCGAAGGGGCCATCCCATTCAAGGTCTTTCATGCTGGGCGCTTTCGCGTCTGTATCAGGCAGTTGTGTATTGGCGGTAGACCGCACACCAATGTGCCCATCGGTCGCGCACCACTTGCCGTCACACACGTAAGGTTTTTCCCGGGCAAATCGGTAGTTCTCTCCGCAGCACGCCGCGAAGATCGACGGCAGTTCAAGTTCTTGGTTTAGTTGCTCAGTCATGTTGTCCTTTCATCGTATTAGAGAAGCTATGAGTAACCCAAGCAAACACAACGCGGCTATCTGTGCCCAGCCGGCGTCTCTTGCTGTCTGTGTCTGTGCAGGCCGCTGCCATCTATATCGCTCACCACAGCGTGAGCAGAATCTCCAGGGACGCAATTCTCGTTGTCCGCAAAACACACATCGTGTACGGCGTCTGGCCATATCAGTCTCCTTGTGCTGTCCCATAACCCCGGCGCCGAACGCGTCGCCCTATCCCTAAAACCACACGCCCGGACGCCGGAGAGTCCCTATTGGCTGGTTTCTCTGCCGTGTCGGCCCACTCCCTCAAAAGTCTTTCAGCGCCTTGTGAAGAGCCTTGGCGTATAACTTCGCAATCCCTAGCTCGGAATGCAGTTCCTTGTTCCTGGCCCTGCGCCCCTGTTCAATCCCCAACTGGAGAGCAAGGCAGACGATGATCTGCAAAGCATCCCGCCCCTGGTCCTCCAGCTGCCACGCAAGCGATTTCGCTTTCAGCGATTCCCACGGGGACAGAGAACAGGCCAGCGAGTTCTCGCCGATATTCGGACCAGTCCACGGTATGCCGACACCCTTTTTAACTCGCTCCAGTTGGTACGCGCTCCGAATCGCCTTGCACACTGATTGACTCAAGGTCTCAAACCGCATCGGGGTGCCGTCCTTTGGCCACTCCGGTCGTTTAGCTTTCTTTTTCATGTCATCCCTTCGGTTCCGCCCGCTGCAAGGCGTGCAAGAATGCGTCTAGTTTGTCCGTCTCGGAAGTGGCGCATTCGGGTTTATCCTGCCACAACTGATCGACATCCACCTTGATGACTTTACCGCAGGGGGCCACCTGGACAATCGCGTATAAATACTCCTCCAGGCTCGATACCCACGAAAGCACTGTGCAGGGTATCCACGCGAAAACCTCAGACCTCTTGTTGGGCTTGTTCCAGAGGTATAGTCTCTGTATGTAGAACTCCATCGGTCTTTCCTCCATGTCATCCTTCCGGGGCAATCGCGATAAACGCCACGTCAGCCGCCTCACAGTCGCCGAGTTTGGTACGCAACTCGTCGTTCGTCGCCTGTAGTTCGTTGATGCGGATGGCGCCCAGTGCGATGATCGCCGTTATTGCCGCCAGCAAGGCCAGCCAGGGGACAGTATCACGCTTCATGGCCCCCACCCTTCCGGGCCCAGCGGGATGAACGGCACCCAGCCCTCCCGCATGTCTTCGAGCCACCACAAGAAACGAGTCAACCAGAATACCAGAATCATTGTCATCGTCCTGTCCTTTTGTTTGCAGAACCATCTCCACCCCGCAACGCGCGAGGCGTCACGTCTTTGCCTTCATCCACTCGCAGGCCGCTTGCCAAGCATCGCAGGCGTCGGTAGTCTCCGAATAAAGGTAGTGTCTGTTGGCCATCCTTTTGAGTGAGTAGCGCGCCTTAACCTTCACCCACTTCTCAAACGCCGCCAGAATCTCCGGTGCGGCATCGTTACCGTCTCTAGGTTTGTCCGACATGTCAATCTCCTGTTTTGAGCCACCGCAAGACGAACTCACGACGAGCCGCCAGACGATCCATCATATCCCGCACGAGCACTTCCCGCTTACGGAGCGGCACCCGCGTATGGCGTTTCAGTGCAACGTCAAGAGTGTGCGCGACTACATCCGCGCCTACGTTGAGGGGTTGGTCTTGCCACTCAATCATTCTACTCATCAAACGCAAACGGATCATAGTCATCCGGGAACACGGGCGGCCCAAGCTGCAAACACCCCACCGCCTTGCGAATCTCCAGCGGGATGGGATTGTACGCATTCTCGAAGTAGTAAGGAATTCCGAGCCTCAGACACTCCTCCCAGACGCCGCTGTATATCACGCGCTGCATCATAACCGCGTCGTGCAAGTCCAGGTCACCATCACCGTCGAAGTCAAATGTCAGTTGCGGTTGGTCGTTAGATGCCCACACGATGATCCGGTCTGGCCCGCGCATGAGTGCCGCGAACATGGCCCAGTCGTACAAGCCTAGAAAGCCGTCCTTGTTCCAGTCGCCTTTCGGCGGGTTCGCTGCGGACAGTCGCCACTCGTATAGTTCGTCGGGCAGCAAGGTCCGGCAACCTATCCGGTCGCCTTGGTCGGGGGTGTAGTAAGCGTCCGGGCGGCTGGAGCAAACTAGATGCCGCCCATGCCCGAGTATCGCATAGAGCTCTTGTGCGGGAAAGGTCACGGGATTCGGGTCTGTGACGGTTCGTTGAATCTCGGCGAAGTCGCGTAGGTCGCAGTCGCCATCGCCGTCGGTGTCGAATGCCTCGCAAAGATTCATCGGCATTCCGACTCCCGGCCCGCCCAGGCAGATATCGAGGAGCGGAAGTTCTCGCCGCTCGAAGTAAGGATTGAGGCACGTTAGCGCGGCGGACACTATGTGGACAGCCCAAACAATAACAACTGAACACCACAACAACAAGAACAAAAAGATCAGAGTGTCGGTTAGTCGGTTACGATTCATCCCCGTTTCCTTTCGATGGTTATGTGGAGCGGGAGCATGGGGATAACGCAGGCGTATATGTGTAAAGCAATCTCCGTTTTCCGCCAGAATACGCCCACCCACAGGTCTCGTAGTTCGAGTTGAAATTGCGCCTTGAGTCGCGGGCGATCAATGAGTCGTAGGTGTGGAGGATTCATCCCCGCCCCCTTCCTTCGCGCCATTCTCGCGGGACTCGTTATCCAGCTTATACGCTTGTGGCACCCGGAGAAGCAAGCGAGCGGCAATGCAGGAATTGCATCGCAGGTCATCGGATCGCTGGTTCTTTATCGCTATGCGGCTTAGAAATGTGTTCACCTCTCGTATCCATTCACGCTTGAACATCCCCGCCTCCTTTCGGTGCGTCGGCGAGTAGCTTAGAAATAGGATCATCGGGGCGGGGGTTACGATGGTATAGGCCACAGAGCCCGTTTCGAGATGCGAGAAACTTCACCACCTCTTCCCGCCACTTCTCCATCGCATCCAGCCGGTCGGCAATGCGGGCGAAGAATACCTCAGTGTCTTTATCCGCCACTCCGAGAGCGCCGTTGAACTGTGCCTGTACCTTAGCGTAGTCCCGCAGTTTCTTAGCGTCGGTCATGTCTTCTCCTTCGGCGCGTCGGCGAGTAGGCGATTGATGGTACAATGGAAGCATAGCGGCTCTTCTGAGGGGACAAGGCTACAGGCACATATAAAGCTCATTCTGCTCTGTAGTATCCCCAGTAGTGTCTCCACCGCCGTCCGCCACTTCTCCATCGTCTCCAGGCGACCGGCAATCGCATACAAGTGGTCCCGTGAACTTGGCGACAAATCGTTAAAGGTTGAACCCCCAATGCTCAGCAGTCTCTCAGCATCGGTCTTGGGTTTGGGTTTGCTCATCGGTCCTCCTTACACAGTTTCATGAACTTCTTGACGGCGGCGGGACGGGTCTTGAACCAAAAGTTCTGATGAAAGCGCGTTTTGTGCCAGCGATAAACGTGATAGCTTTCACGCTCATCATGGTACTCGATGTATATCTCCGGCTCTTTGTCAAACGTGGCGTCGAATAGCGCCGCAGCCCTGAATCGCTGCCCGCGTTTCAGCCTTGGTACTTCCTGCGGTGGTATGGTCATTGTGTTTCCTCCACGATTTTGCAAAACCTATTGGCAGCGGTAGTTGCATCAACATACCACTTGTCCAAAGTCTCATGCAAATATACGCGCGTCGTGCAACAGAGACAAAAGTTCGCTTTCCACGCTCGCAACTTTCCAGGGTAATACACATTGTCCACATTGGTCAATGATAGACTCATCGCTACCTTCCGTCGCTTGCCGCACCTGCTGCATGTCCTTCGCATTATCATTCCTCCTATAGGGCGCACTCACTCAGGATTCGTAGGATAGCGCGCGCGTCATGTCATCTGCTTCGCACGTCTCAGCAGCGACAGCGAGCATCAGCAATGCTGTTATGCTGCCGATTTCATCCAGACTATCCTTCGCTAATTGAATCGCCATCTGGAACGCGCTCTGCTCTCCTGTGACCTTCATTGTGGCGGTTACAACCTCACGCCCCTTCGCAATAAAATCATCATACTTCTCGCCAGCTAACAGCTTATAAGTATCACGGGCCTCAATAAGTCGCACCGCTAATGCTTCGGGCTGTACGCCTGCCTTGAGTGCAAATTGTGCCATAGCCTGTCACTCCAATGTAACGCAATGCCCATTAGCGGACGTTTACCTCGACAGTCAATAGACTCGCGAAGGTCGGTCCCCACATCTTGCTCGGCTTATAACCGAGTTCCTTGCACAGTACAGCCATCGCCTCCAGTGCCGTATCGCCAAATCCAGCCGGAGACTCCTGAAGGTTGGTGAAGTCTCTGCGCGTAGCACACCACGCATTGCCATCTTTCCCGAGGAGAGCCCCAACTCTTTTCGCATAATTGGGAGCGTCCGTGTCATCAAACTCCCACACCGCAGATAGCTCCGCGATTTGCTGCGGGTTTGCGCCGGCAGCCAAGGCTTCGACGAGAATTGTCCATGCGCCAGCTCGGTCTTGCGGGTCATACGGCCACATCGCAAGAGCGAATGAACTCTCACGAATGTCGGCAGCAGTTCCGCCCAATTCCCGCTTGTAAATCAGGCTTCTATTCTCATGTAGGTAGTACCATCCAACAATTGCCATCATTCCTCCAATACTTTCCTCGCTTGTGCTGTTAATCCGCCAGTTCCGTTCGGAGTACGCCAATGCAATAGCTCCAGAATGTTGCGCTTAAACCCTGCTAGTCCGCCTGGTATGCCAAACGAGGCGGGTGACAATACATTGATACCATCTTCGTGAACATACAAAAGGCCGACACCTAATTTCCGGCACTGTGCCAGCGATGACGCCGATGGCCTATTGCCTACCGCCGCAAAAGCACACTCCGCCGCCACCCGCATACGAGCAGCTTGCGTTACAACTTTCCAACCGTAGCGACGTTTCATCTCAACCCCGCAGAGTGTGTCACTTTGACTCCGAGTAGATCAATACTGCCACCTGCCCAATCCACTTCTGCATACACGGTAAAACCCTGGTTGCGAAGCCACCGTGAAACGACAGGGCTCATGTCTGATTCCAGGTGCGGCCAATGCAACAGAATAGACCTTATCAGACCTGCTTGGCTAGTTCCCTTATCATCCGATCGAAAGAATCAAGCCTACGGATATTAGGCCAGCAATCCCGGCAGCAGTTTACCGACCACGTTCGTGCTATGCCGCTCTGTCCTGGATTGGTGATACTTGTCAACGTCAAAGTCATCGCTATTTTCCGTCGCTTGCCGCACCTGCTGCATGTCCTTCGCATCGTCATTCCTCCTATAGGACGCAATCGACCAAGGCGACCAAAATGTTGCGAGCGTCATTCTTTCCGTTCGTCCAATCAAGCTCATCGTCTATCCTTTTCGAGCACTGCGAACAGAGTGGCAGGTCCATATCCACAGGAGAAGGACCACCGAACTCGTGGATCATTTCGCAGCGGAGATGATACTCCACCTTCCGCCGCATACCGCAGCCTCTGCATTTCTTGACTATGTCATTCTCCATTATCAGACTTGCTCAGCCAGTCGTCTTATCGCCCCGCCGAAGGCACCCTGCTCCCACAGCCTCGGAAGGCAAGCGCCGCAGAAGTACCCCTTCCACGTCCGTCTGTACGTTAGGCCGCCACGACCTGCTACTTCGCTAATTAACGTTAGAGTCGTTGCCACCTTCCTCCGTTTGCCGCACTTCAAACATTCCTTGACCATGTCATTCCTTTCGTCGCGGTCAGAGCCCTTCAATCTCACGTACCCGTTGACAATCGTGCCCACTGCCTTCGAACATCACACAACTTCCGGGGCGTGTGGCGTAAATTGAGCAGCCGTCTTTCGTAAGGAACGGACAGTGGCAGTTAGGTACATAGCCTGTCAACCAGCAAAGTATCTCATCGCCGCGATGTTCCGACGATTCAAACGTTATGTAGGGACTCTCAAACAACCGTGGCTCGCGCAATACATCAGCCATGCCTACCTCGATAGCCGCACGACGACAACAGGCCCCGCACCGTTGGCATTCTCCTTGGAGTTTACGGACGATGCGTTTATGATCTTCCAGGTTCATCTTTGTACCTTCCTCTCATCCGGCATTTCGTCCCACGTGCGACCGTCGAGTAAACGACCGGCTAACTTCTTATTGACTCCACCCCACTGCTTAAAGTGGAACGGCACGCCAGCCGCGATGCACTGATCGCGAACGCCGCGAACCCACCCGAGGTGCATCGGCCGCGCGCCCGGTCCGCTCTCGCCGCCGACGATCACCCAATCAAGATGACGCAACCACGGGGGCAAGTCTACTGGCCCAAGCATCGGCTCGATACTCAGGAACCGCACAGCCGCCGACGTGCTAAGGAGCCACTCTATTCGCTCATCGGCCCGCTGTTGATCCTCGACAGACACCCCGGGCCAGAGGTTGTGCAAGAACCTTCCCCGCCTCTTACGCATGTACGCCTGCATCTGCTCTGGCCGTTTCGTAAGCAATTGGAATATGTGTCGTGGATTCTCCTCGATCGTCGTGAACACGTCGTCGATGAACTTGTGCGGCACGTCCTTGTGGAACAAGTCGCTCATCGAGCACACGAACACTCGACGCGGCTTCTTCCAGCGAGTCGGTTCGTCAAGTGTCTCAGGGTGGCACGTCACCTCAAACTCGTTGCGGTACTTCGCTTGCCCCATCGCCTTGAGACGTTTCGCCATGCGTCGGGCAAAACAGTTGGCACACCCCGGACTTACCGGACTACAGCCGGTTACGGGATTCCACGTCTTGTCGGTCCACTCAATCTTGGTTGTACCCATCACTCTTCATCCTCACACATGGCCGCTACGTGGCCCTTGTCCCATTCCTGGTATTCGGTCGAATCACGTGGATAGGGGTTATCCCGCCACGTCTTGCCTGCCCAGTATGCGGAGCGACCTTCATCATATACCTTGCGATCTTCCATCACTCACCATCCCATCCTACTCGCTTCGGACCACTCAGCAGTTCCCGCTGTTTCGCTACGACCTTGACCATCTCCCGATCCTCTCGCCGGGCGTCGAAATACCCTCGATACCAGGCAAGCCAGTTGTCCCACCAACGCGTGTATGGATTCGCCTCTTGCGTCCTACACGCTGTAAACGCCGCGCGTCCTTCGTCATAAGGTGTCACGATCGCACCACCCATCTGGCTAAGAACTCTGCTCCATCCGCTTCGGTGCTAAAGTAGTGCGGACCGATACGGTCGCCACTTTCGTCGATAGTTACTGTCTCGTACACGTTGCCGCCAGGTGCAATGCGGAACGTCACGCGACGATCTGTCTCCAACGACTGCAACGTCAACGCGATGTTGCCCGTGTCTTCAACGAACACGCCGCACAAAAAACGCGGCGCATCATAGACGTGCGGCGCTACGTGTTTGACAATCGCCCAACATAGCATACACGCCATGTCGCTTGGTTCTGGATCGCCGTCCTTGCGTGCTTCCGCAACAGCATCGTCCAGATTGATCCTGATCTTTCTGCGAAAATCGTCTGCTGTCACACTGTCACCGCCTTCGGCTTGACGCCGCCCTTGTTGCTATGCCCCCGGCACGAGGTGCCGCGGCTCTTGCCCTTCTTGTGGATTCGCCCGCAGTATGTACAGGCACCGCTTTTGTGCCCATGCCGTTTCTTCCCGCGCTTGCCTTCGTGGCTCATATCACACGTCCTTTGCCCGCTTGAGTTTCTGTTCCGCCTGCCACCACAGGCACAAGCCTATGGCGTCGGACACATCGCCGCCGGGGTCGGCCTCGGGGTCGTAGCTGTCGGGGTACAGCATCGCGATTTCGGCTTGGCGTTGTTTCTTCGGCTTGCCGCGGATCCATTCGTCCGAAGTCACGGTCACTATGTGGCGGTCCAGGTCCAAGTATAACTCTCGCAACAGGTAACCCACCGCACAGCCATAGATGGCCAGCTTCCCACCGCCACCCTCGGCGTATGCGTACTGATGCCCGCCGGGAACCTCAATCACAACCGGACACATCGGGTCAGTATCCCACTCTTCCCTTAATTCCAACCACCGATCAGCCAAATAACTAAGACGAGTAACCAGGTCTTTCTTCCGCGGGGGGAGCCAGCGGTCAGTGTACAAGCGCTGCGGTCGATCGTCGCCCTCCATCACCACAACGCCGGTTACCCGTATGCTTGGGTCTATGGCGAAGATTCGCATGGCTGATTCTCCTCACGATACTGTTCTAGCCACCCAGCCCGCCAGGCAACCGCAGCCGCTTGTGAGGCGTAACGGTTATACGGATTGTCCGTTACGAGTAACCCCTCTTGACGCGCAATACGGCCCTCTACCCGAATAGCTGCTACCAATCCATCTATCATCCCATCCATGATTCACCTCAATAATTGCCACCCCTGCCCGCCGTTTCAAGCACTGCGGGGTGGCGGACAGCGCCGGAGAGTGCCGCGTTCGGTCAACCTATCGTCAGGCCGGGAATCCTACTAGCGGCGGGCAATCACAGCGGGCTAAGACCCTTCCGAAGCGCTCCCCGGCCCAGGTTCATCGAGTTCAACTTCGGCCTCTAGGTGATAGCAAGGCCAGTCATTCATCCAGTTATCCAGAACTTTCACCTCCGCCCATTCGCGGATTGCGTCCTCATCGGTTAGCCCTTCTTCCATGCCGAAAAGGTACGTGACGGATGATTCTATCACCACCGTCACGCTACCCGTCAACGCCGGCAGCTCTTCCGGCTGGGGGATCGAGTTACCCTGGTCTACAGGCACCGGGTTGTCCAGGTTACGGTTCGCTAGGTCGTCAGGCATAGTGTTTCCCTTTCGCCCACGCGCGGAGTTCGGCGGCGCTTGCCCGCCAACGGACAGCAGACGCCTCAGCATCGCAAGCCTTACGATCTTCTTCATCGGCTTCGACGAGCGGGTCAACGTGCGTCCAATTGCGCCGCCCCCAACGGAATCCCCCGGCGGTACGATGGTCGCGCAGTTCTTGAGGGTGAAACGTCAAGCCCTGATAGCTCGTGCGTATCAGCAGCCGCTTTACTATCGCCTCGTCAATGAAGACCTCCATATCTTCTTGGTCTGGTATGGCTTTGTCGGCTAGTGTCATGTCTTCCCTTTCTTCGCGAGGCATTTCTTGCAGGTGACATCCTTCCAGCGGACAGCGGTACGGCCCTTACGTAGCACCCAGCTGCAAGCCGTCCGGCCGAACACCCCGCCCCACATACTACTCCATACCCTACCAAGCCGCTTGTGCATCATTGGTGTTTTGCTCATCGTTTCCCCTTCCGCTTGAGGCATTTCGGGCAGGTGACTTTCGCCCAGTCATTCGTTACGCTGGACTCTGTGTGTATGTCGTGGCTGCATTTCGTCCAATAGACTTCATGGCCCCACCACCAATCTTGCTTGCTAATGGTACCCTCCCACTTGTGTACCCAAGGCTTGCGCTTCATCGCCTCACCTCAATCTCCGCCCGGCGACGATGATTCGCCTGGTTCCACCTCGGAACATTGGGTCCAACTCTTGACGCTCTCTGCTACAAAAGTAGCTTTCGCAACACTGCCGTCTCGCCTCGTGAGTCGCACGGTCATAGAGTCGTAATCCCCCCCGCTGCCCGCGTCGAAATATTCCACAGCCTCATCGAAAGCGATGTCTCGCCAACCGCACCCGAGGATGTGAACGGTATCCACTACGTCATCAGAGTCCCCGTCGAGGAGTTCGGCCCACCATTCGCGACGCCCTAATACCGGGCATCGGTCGCATCGTACTGTTCGGATCGTTTCGCCCATCTCAAACTCCGCCCGGCGACGGCGCCACGCATCCCTGCCCGCCGCCGGGCATTGTCATCCATGAATCAAAGGGCCATCCCAGGCGTTCACCATTCCGTACACCGCAGGAGCGGTGCTGGCTTGCCATACGAGGCCTGGGTGGCTCATCCGGCATCACACCCCAAGGCGATGCCCCGCAACGGCCCGTCTCTTGTATTCACTTCACTGGCCTCCCCAGGAATCGAACCTGGACCAAGGAGGAACGCTTGGGTGACTAGCTTTAGAAGCTGTCTTTATTGTCCCACCCGGGTTTGTCAAATAGGACACCATTCCCAAAGTCCGCGGAGTCTCCGGGCATCCCAGCGGCCATATCACCGGGCGGGGCCGCCCACAGTCGGCCTCGGCGCGAGGAGGGGTACACCGCGTCGGACCGCCCGGATTAGTGTCGTCTAAAACGGTATGTCGTCACCCGTCGGCGGCGCGGGTGCAGCGGGTCGTGCGGGCGTCATAGGCTCAACAGGTGGCGCATAAGGCGCTGTCACATCTATCGGTTTGGCGGGCGCAGGTGCCCCGACATTCTGCTCGCCGAGCATTGCCCGTATTTGTGGGCCTACACGTTGATTGATTGCCCGAACCGCATCGACGTCAAGTTTCCCCTGACCACCCGACGGGGTGGCATCCCATGGTCGCATCCACGTCGCCTTAAATCGCACTGTGCCTTCGTACTCGTCACGCTTAACGTCAATCTGCACGCACTTGTCATCCCAGTTTGCTATATCAACCGATGCAAGATCTCCATTCCACCCCAGCGATTTCGCCAACTGTTTGCAAGCTGTCTCGTTAGGCTGGCCATTGGTACCGATGATAAAGTAGTCACCGTAGACTTCGAGGCGTTGTTCGACAATGTCGATTCGTTTGCCGTCTACAATCTCTTGTGAGATTGCGAAGCGAAACGTCGCCGCCGTCGATAGCTTCCCGTCAAAGCCTTTCAGGTACACCCCTGCCGGGTACGCGACAAAGGTCCCCTCTCTTTCAATTCTAGGCATTGTTGCCTCCCTTCAGTAGTTGCCGCCATACTTCGGCGTCGTTGTCTTTGTAGGGGATCGCGTCGCGCAAGGTTCGCGACTTCGCAATCCGCGTCGGCGTCTGGACTACGTGTACGGTGCGCGTGCCGGAACCTCGCCCCTTGCCGTCCTTGACGTACACGTCGAAGTCGAGGGCGAGTACGTGGTCCGCCCAGTTAGTAACCGCCGCCCGGATGTTCCCCTTGGCGGTACCTTGCAGGTCCGGCTCAAAACGCAACCAGTCTTCGCTGTCTGGATTCGGCACCCGCTGCACGCACGAATGGCATACCAAAACCACGTGCCGTCCTGCTCGCGCGTGTCGATCGAGTGCCGACAACAGTTGCAGGTAGGTTTCCATGACATAGGTGTAACCCTTGCCCCAGCCATAAGACTCGATCGAAGTCGCCGTCTCACCTTTGTCCTTCTTGACGTTCTCCAACGTCCATGCTACGGCCAAACGTTCGGCGGCTGTCCCTGTATCGACAACGGTTACACAATCTTTAACTAGCCACAGTGAATCGTCTGCGAGCGCGTCAAGCATGTCCTGCCAGTTTTCGACTCCAGTAACCCGACTAATGTCAAGGTCTTGCGCACCACCTTCGAGGTCGATGAATACAGGATGCAACCCCACCTTCTTTAGTAGTGACGTCAGCGTTGTCTTGCCCACGGCGCCGGGTCCGTACAGCACGATTCGGTGCGCCTTGCGAATAACGCCGCTAGACACACTGAAACCCTTGCGCTTTCGTGACGCGGTGCCAGTCTGCCCGGTCGGAGTCGGTGCTGGGTTCGCCAACGGCTTCGGTGGCGGCTTCGGTGGTGCCTCTAGTTGTTTCGTCATTGTTCCCTCTCAGTTCGGGGTGTATGTAATCGAGTTGCTTGAACCCCACCGGGGTTTCCTCGATCGGGTAGTTGTCTGCCCAGCAGATATCCCTGTAGGGGCAAGCATAAGGGCGGCTACATACCGCCGTGTTTCGTGGCCAGTGGTTGTGTTTTTGGTGCCAGCGCAGCGCCTGCGCCGTACCCCACAGTTCACGTCGGAACGCTTCTAGGTTGGCGTCGAGTCGCGGGATTTTATGACGGGCATAATACCAGTCGGGACGGGCTGCGATGTCCTTCAGCAACCGATGGCTGTACTCGTCAGGGGTCTCCTTGCGGGCTATCAACCGGAAGCCTTTTGCGGCATTGCCACTCTGTCTCGGTTTGCCGTTGGCGTTGTAAGCGCGGAAGCCATTTTCACCCATGACCATCTTTTGGTCTTCGCTATCCAGTATGGGTATCTGACACGGTTTAATCGTCGGCTTGCGGATAACATCATAGATAACGGTATCCAGTTTTTTGCCTTCGTCTTGCGCCGCGATGCAGTACAGACTAATCTGCGAATCCACCCGCAGTCGTCGCCAGTAGTCGGACTCGTCACTGAGGTCTTCGGAAGTCGTCTTATGTTCCATGATGGCACGGCGGCCATCCCACAATTCCACGTACTTATCGCGCTTGCCGGCAAGCCGGAAGCAACGGCTAGTGCGCCCACCTTCCGCAGGATTGCGAATCGGCAGGTTGAATGTGGCCTCGGTTTCGAGCACGGTTACCGGCTGATCCGCCCACCGCCATGCGTAGCCCTCAAGCAACATGCAGACCTTGACGCACTCAATCGACCAGTCGTAGGCGTCGGCCCACTCAGGCACATCGGCATAGTTCGCGCGAATACGGTCGAGGGCATCGTTCAACGATAGACCGGGTAGCAAGGCTGCTCCCGCCATTAACTCCAACCCCAGGTGTACCGCTGACCCCATGCGTAGCGGCTGCGATTCACGATCAGTGCGGATCGCCGCCTCGTATGCGTAGTAGTGTTTCCGCTTGCATAGTTGGAAGTCCGCTGCTCGTGAATGTGTCAGTAGTTCGCTGCCGGTGGTCATTGTGTCTTCATCCATTGGGTCGCAATTCATTCTTGGTTCTCAACCGGACCTTGGCTTTCGCATTTTGGCTTTGGTTCTCAAGACTATTCCGGCTCTGCAAATCATCCTTGGTTCTCATATACTGAATGGCTTTCGCACCTCAACGTTGGTTCTCATGCTTTCTCTGGCTTTCGCAACGTCCCAATGGTTCTCATGCATTGCTTGGCTTTCGCACTCCTATTATGGTTCTCAATAGGTTCCTGGCTTTCGCAAGACTCCCACGGTTCTCATCGCTAAGATGGCTCACGCCGTCTCCTTCACCTTCTTCTTCTCGATCATATTCCACGGGTCGATGTAGCCGGTATGCTTCAACACTTCCAGCGCATACGATCGCCCCACGTTCTTGTTGCCCGCCAACGCCTGCCAGACTTCCCAGGTATGTGACAGGAACAACTTGAAGGCCCACCGTGAGGCCATCGCCTTCAATCGCCCGAGCGTCCACTCCGGCACATCCTTTTGCGGTGCAAGGCTTGTATCGCCGTGGAATGGACGCCACTTGTTGCTCGTCATGTCCTTAGTCCAGATTGTACTGCCGTTCCCGATTTCACGGTCGGTTATCCGCTGGTGGTACCGCATCATATGCTCGTAGTACAGCACCGGGATGGTGGGGTATCTCGCCTGCATCTTACTTAGCGACGTGCCGAACTTGTTTGAGGTCACGCGCATTTCCGCAGACCACGGCGACTTTTGCCCTACCGTATGACGCGGCGCGGCACCGGTGAACTGATCTGCCGCCCCGCATTCGCAGGTGATAGAAAACCCATGTCCCGTCTCATCCGGTTTAGCCGGCGACTTAATGACCGCCCCGCATACATCACAGGTCAGAATCACGTGCAGCCCGCAGTAGGCGTGCAGCTTGGCGGGATTCGCGAATCGTTTGATGTCACCGATGTTCGCGATAACTAGACCGCCGAGTCGAGGGCCGACGCCGCGAACATGCTGCATCCACTCGACCCATATCGGGATCGACTTCAGTTCAGTAGCGATCGCTTGTTCGTACTGATACTCCGCCGCGCGCTCAAGCGCCTCCGCATCGGCCAGCCGCTTTTCGATGTGCGCGGGTAGTTCGATCTTCTCGCGCTCTAGTCGTTTCACGCGGTTGCTTTGTTGCGTTCGCAGCTTCTGCGCGTCGTAGAGACGCCGCACGGCGAGCTTCAGCATGTCTGTCTGAATCGGGTTCATGGTCTCTCCTGTTCGCAGCCGGGCCTTGGTTCTCACTGGGGGGCTGGCTTTCGCAGGCCTGTTTTGGTTCTCAAGTAGACGTTGGCTTTCGCAGTTTCCCTTTGGTTCTCATCTTCCTGTCGGCTGTCGCACGGACTGTCTGGTTCTCATACCGGTGCTGGCTTTCGCAATAACGCATTGGTTCTCAATCGGGTTCAGGATTTCGCATTCCTTTCATGGCTCTCAATCGTGGGTCGGCTCAACAAACTTGAGAGCGGTTAGCCAAGCAACCTGTTTTTGCAACAGGTGAAGTTTCCTCTCCCGCATCTTCTCAGCCTGCTCGACGGCTTCGTCCCAGGTCCGATACCACTCATGCCAACGCAACGTTTCGTACGGTAGACGGTACGATTCCTTCGCTGAACAGCCGCTTTGTCACGTAGATGAATTGTCGTTTGTTAGGCATTAGCCTTTCCCCTTTCCCGCCTGGTAGCTGATACCGAGCACCTTAGCCAACCGATCAGCAGTCGCCGTGTAAATGTCGCTACCCCGCAATAATCGCGTCACCGTCGATGGCTGCACTTTCGCTGCGAGAGCGATCTGGTATGGCGGCCTCTCGTCGTCGCGGATGGCTTTCCGTAGGAATTTGGCGAGTTCGGGGGGTAGCTTCGCAATCATGGATCGTTCCTATTCCGTTCGCCTACGCCAAGAACAACATTGTGATCAAGGTGCCGATCGCTACCCCGGCACAACTGAAAGTCAGAACTATATCGAATCGTGGGATCATACAAATTAGCCCACCAACCCACCAAGGGAAAACGGGTTCCTTGTCCGCAAATACCAACCACGTGTTGATGGAGTACGTCCACAACCACGCACCCAAGGGAAAGCATATCATTAGCCGCCCCACAATGTGCTCCGCCGCTTTCGCCATCTTTTTTGGCGGGACGGCTTCCATGAACCCGCCCAATACTGCCTTCAAGAGTTTCATCGTCGTCTCTCCTATTCCATCGCCTCATCCTCGATCCGCTGCGCACACGCGCCGCAGAATGGTAAGCCCTTCAAGGTCAAGCAGCCGTCGTTCTCCCCGATAACCGCAAAGCACCTGGCGCAGGGAAGCTGGGCGTCGTCGCGGGTGGATGCCAACAACGTGACGCTGCCATCCGACTGGGCATCCCGCAAGTCTACGGACATAATCCTCACCTGCGCCGCGAGATCGTCAAACAATCGCCGCGCCTCTGTTTCGGTGTCCACTCCTAGCGCCCTGCTCTTGCCGTCGCGGCACAAGAACATCACACTGTAGCGCTGCGGTGGCCGTCTGGTTGGTCTTTGGTTCATCGGTTAGTTCCCCACCCAAAGCCACGTCAGGTAACAACACACCAACCCCATTGTCCATCCGAGCCACCAACAAAACTCCCTACTTCGCCATACCATTCGCCACACAGATATGCCAGGTGATTTGACCGGCATATCCATCGTCTGGCTCTGTTGGCAGTCAATACGAATTTCCATCGGTCAGTCCTCCAGCTTAGAGGCCACGATTACTACGTGCGCCTCCATGCAACTTGTAGCCTCTGGCGGGCACAGGCACACAAACCGCGATGCCCACCGCCTCCAACCGCCGCGCCCGCTAATGCGCTTCAGCCCAAGTCGTTCCGCCTCCGCAGCCGCGACCGTTTCCAGCGCCATAGCGGGCACGTAAGCCACGTTCGCGAAATTAGGATACCAAGTCTCCCGCTTGTAGATCGGTATCTCATTCATCGGTAATTCTCCAAGTTGGCGAGCGGCATATCGGCCCAGAAGTAATCGTTGCTAGACTGGGCGGCGTAGAAGTAGCCGCTGGTTTGCTGTGGGAGCATAGCCTTTCGGAGTCTGCGCGTTCTCCGCGCCGCCTCTTTCGTTGCAGCCTGGGGCGTCCGGTGACGGGTGAGCACGTTCACCTTTCCCGGGCCATACATGCCCGGTCCTGGCACCACCACGTATGGATATCTTGCATACTTTTTCATCGGTCAATCCTCCGGCCCGCCGCGCTGGGCGGGCGGTTGGGGTTGGCTTATTCGTCCTTGCTGACCTCGCCATAGGCGGCCGTGCAGTTCTTGCCGGCCTCGGAGTAGGTATCGAGAATCACGGCGTAAGCTTCATACCACTGGTCGTAGTACCAATCGCTAATCGCTTCCATCCGCAACGCTCCCCCTTCCAGCCGGTCAATATGCGCAGGTAGTTGCCGCGATCCGATACGGCCCCAGGTCTTTCCGTCGATCGTCTTCTGTTCCTGATGCCCGCTGTAAGGCTCCCACACAGAGTAGACTACTTGTCGGCTGCCCCAGATCATGGTCCGCTCAATCCTGATTGTGTCGCCTATCGTTGCCGTCGTTTCCCGCTTTGCTGCCACGTTTTCCCATCGAGCCACCTGTGCGTCGCTCAGCTTTACCTGTTTTGTTGCCGTCGTCATCGTCGTCTCTCCGGTAAGGCCCACCTCGAGGGGCGGGCGGTTACGGTACTAGATGCACACGGATGCTTTTCACCCGCCGCCATGTCTCCTCCACGCCCTCGACGGTGAGGTGCCGCAGATCGTCAATCCATCGCCCAGCCTGATGGATGCCCAATAGGTAGCGGTAGTCACACTCGACGATCGCCAGAGTTGCCGGGTGAATGATGCCGCGAAGGGCCCAGGTCTGATAGTGCTCCACGATCCGCGACAGGCGATCCAACAGCTTAGAGCGGATGTCCTCGGCCCAAGCGACTTGGTTTTCGTTTCCGGTTAGGTTCATCGTCGTCTCTCCGGTTCGGTTGTCCTTGTCGTCCTTCATCTACCTATAGCATACGCCACGTTTTGCTAGTTCGCAAATAGATTCCGGGAATTATTTTGCGAATCTGCAAAAAGGTCCGCCTAGATTCCAGCGGCAGGGCAGGCGCCCTGCCTGGGAAACGCACCCGGCGTGACAACCTAGTGAAGGTAACCGGGGCGGTTCTTATCGTTGTCGTTTGGAGTTCCAGGTTGTCACACCTACACCTTACACCATGATCGGCGAACGGTCCACCAATTTCTCTAAAGAAGTTTGACTGCAATCGGCGTCCGATAACCAGCGCAACAAAAAACCCCCGGCTGGTAGGGCAAGCCAGCCAGGGGCGAGGCGAAAGAGAACCGGATTAGACTGTGAAGCGACGGGTCGGATAAGCCCCATATTCGATTGTTGGATTCGATTCAGTGATCGTATCGCGCCCGTTGTCGAGATCAACCCTACCAGTTCCGTAGGAGTAAATCTGTGTGATTATTTTTGCGCGGGGATCGCCAGAGGCATCGAGGAGCGCACCGCTATGCACGTGTCCTTCCGCAAGCGTCGTGGTCGTATGCCACTTCATCACCGTGTTTTTGATCTTGAATAAGGTAACGGTGCCGCCGTTGATGTTGCACGTGCCCTCGTAGGATTCCATTGCTGTCACCGTGCCCGTGGTGAGGTCGAACCGCCCACCCTCCTTAAAGAGCATCGTCAGCGTGCCAGCCGCAAGAATCAGGTGAGCGTCGCTTTGCAGGTCAGAACGGTGGTCCATGATAGCCTTGACGACGGTTCCCGCCTCGACGGTCAGTGTTCCGCGCTCGAGTCGCAGAACATCGAGATCGGTCGCACCGGTTCCAACTTTGAGGTGCAGGTTGCCGGTCGTGCCTGTTGAGCGCATCACCACACCGTCGGACGGTCCCGCTGCCGCACTGCAGTCGATGTACCAGTGGCCGTTCCCGATTATCGTTACCGACGTAGTGATCGCGCCGAAGATCAGGTAAGCATCCGCCGCCCCGCCGTCGGCGTGGAAGTCCTCGCCGACCCATAGCGAATTGATTGTTGGTGAACCCGTCGGCCCGGTTGTCACGGGTTGCGAGCCCTCCAGGAAAATCGCTTCGTCACCCGCGCCCGGAACCCCGCCTACCCAGTTCGCTGCCGTCATCCACTTGCCTTCATTGCCGGCGTCTCGACCGTACCATGTACTCTCAGCCATCGTTCAACTCCCGGAAAAAGCCCAAGGGACAATCCCAACCCTTGAGCATGTTTTGATATTCGAGCCGCCCAATGCGGAGCAAGTATTGCGGTATTCGTCGCAACAGAGGCCACCGCTCCAGAACTTGCAAGGCCGGGCTCCTGCCGATCAGGGTTTCGCCACAGCCGCATTGACCGCAGAACGATCCCCGCTCAGTCTCGTAAAGCATCGGGCAGGGGCGACACTTCTCCCAGCGCGCATCCGTGATTCGCGGGCTTGTCACCCCACTCTTTAGAATACGCCTGGCGCGCCGGATAGGTCTCATCACCAACCAAATCTGTTCCACGTATTCGCCATGCCGGAATAGGATCGCGAACGGAAGCCGGACAATACTCTGGCTAATCTTCGCCGCTAATACGACCCAGGGGAGCCGTGCTACCCTTGCCTGTTCGGTCTTCTCTTCTTCTACGGCCTGTACCCGCGCCATCACGTGGGCCTCGTGTGCTGCTTTCTGCGGGTTGTTCCTGATCTTAATCATGGGGCGCAAGCGCCGACAAAGTTGACTGGTTTGATTCGTACATCGCCGCTCCATAGTTCCGTTCCAAGGTCCGCGTCGGGGTAAGTGCTTTGTTTCACACCAACCCGAAGGCCACGATTAGTTCCTGTCATGTCGTTCATGGCATGAGCGATAATGCAGGCGAATCGGGAGTTGCCTAACCCGTAAATCCCAAGCAAGTCTTGTATACTCATGCCTTGCGTGGCAAACAGGTCCGGCCATACCGGGTCCGAAGTTGGACCAAGTTCCAATTCAATGTAGGCCCAGCCTGGCGGATCGTACCGCTCATCGTTGAACGTGTAAACCACGCGCTCTCGTGTGAGTACGTCATTCCCCCACTTGATCGTGTACTCATTGAAGCCGTCCGCCACCCATCCGTCGGGGTCCGGTGTGGTGATTGTGATTGGTCGCGTCTCTCCGGTCTTCGGGTGCGTCCAGGTGGAGAACTCTTCTTTTATGCGAATCCGTCGAAACATGCCGATCCATGGAATCATTCTCACCATAACGAATATCTGCGGGTCGAAGTCCCAATCCATCCCAGGCGGAATCTCAGAGGCTAGGTGGCCATCATCGAAACCACCGATGTCATCCAGATCGCCACGCGGCCCTACAACATCCGTGTCAAGCCGCCCGGTTAGCCGCTGTCCCGTACTCAAGACCGACATCCACATATCGGTCGAGCACATGTGCAGCCGCAAGTCGCCCTCTAGTTCTATCTCAGGGCGCTGGGCCAACGTGATCTTATGACTTGAATCTGACAATGTAGAGACGACCTTGTACTCGCCTGTGGGGTAGCTGTACTCTGGCGAAGAAACTACCCGCCGCTGGAAGTGGTTGCGGCGGCTGAGTCCTTCGTCCAAACGGTCTACCCGATCAAACAGCGTGCCGTCCGGGACAGGACTTTCGCTGGCGTACATACGGGTTAGTCCTGCGTTTTGCAGCCGGATCACTTCCCTCTCAACGTCGGTTCCACGTGAAACAATCTGTGCGTTCCACTCGAACACATCCATGTAGTTCCATATCTGATAAACGCCGGATTGCCGATTCGGCAGCCGCTCTCCATAGCAGTTGAAAAAGAAGTCCCACAGATGATGGTCGTAAAGCAGTACCGCTCCGCCGTCACTACCCAGTACCGGCAA
>SDBU01001666.1_pt1 | contig 30987 bp, 27 predicted proteins | sample 2277071 | NCBI WGS metagenome assembly SDBU01 (sample SAMN10397929, study PRJNA504765) | marine sediment metagenome | isolation source: marine sediment core GS08_GC12, 126 cmbsf | place: Arctic Ocean: Gakkel Ridge, Loki's castle | collected 2008 | reverse complement strand
TTCGTTTTTCACGCCCTTCCCAGGCCTGCCAGTCTCCATCAACCCCACTTTAGGCCCCTTTTACCCTTCTACATGGGACTTCTGCTTCGAAATCCCTCCGGCATGAAAGGCACCCTTTAGTTTGACACCTTTCTCGAGATGTGATATAAAGGTGGGGAGGTATGGTATGAATGAAGCAGTGCATCCATCTCGAAGGTTGAAACACATCATCAACGGACAGGTCTACACGCCGGAGCGGGTCATTGAGCGGGGCGTGGTGACCATTGCTGGCGACAAAATCGCCGCCGTGGGAGAAGTGGAGTCGGTGTCGGTGTCCACGGACGGCGAATTGATTGATGCCACAGGCCTCCACGTGATCCCAGGTCTCATTGACCTGCACATCCACGGTGTTAACGGTTTGGACGCCATGCAGGGCCAGATTGCGGAGATGGCCGCTCGACTTCCCCGCTACGGTGTCACTGCTTTCCTGCCCACGGTTATCGCTGCGCCCTTTGAGCGATTGGTTGAATTGCTGGCGGAGATAGCCATCATCATTGCTGCCCGACCGCCAGGGGCTCGCATCCTGGGTGTGCACGTGGAGGGACCCTACCTCTCGCCCCAACAGCCGGGTATGATGGATCCCCGTCTCTTTCGCCCCTTCCGATGGGGTGAGTTCGAGCGACTGTGCGAAGCAAGTCAGGGACAGGTCAAGATGGTAACTCTGGCCCCTGAAGAGGGGGAGGCCCTGAACGCTATCCCCTGCCTTGTCGAGCGGGGAATCGTACCTTCCATCGGCCACTCGGATGCCACCTTCCAGCAAGTTGCTGAAGCTGTGCAGTTGGGGTTGGCGCATGCCACTCACACCTACAATGCTATGCGCGGCTTTCACCATCGAGAGCCGGGCGTTGTTGGTGCTATATGGCATTTTAATCAGATCACGGCCCAAGTCATCGCCGATGGAGTGCATGTACATCCAGCAGCTCTGGCCCTGCTGTTGCAGCTCAAAGGCCCCGACCGAGTGGCCCTCATCAGCGACGCTGCTCCTGTTGCCGGCCTGCCACCCGGCGAGTACACCTGGGGCGGGAAGCAGGTCATCCTCGACCAGCGAGGCTGTCGCGGCCTCGATGGCCGCCTGGCTGGAAGCGTTGCGCTGATGGATGTGGGTCTACGCACCCTGGTAGCAGAGGCGGGACTGCCTCTGGAGACGGCATTGGTGACCGCCACTGCCGTGCCTGCCCACGTGCTGGGACTCAACAAGGGCGCACTAGCCCCAGGCCGCGATGCTGATGTAGTCTTATTGGACGAAGCCCTGCGGCCTACACTGACTATAGTAGAGGGAGAGCTGGTACTGAAGTCTGAACAGTGCCAGGGGTCGAAGACAGGCTTAGGGGGCGGGGGGGCAGTAATGACCCCCCGCTACCCGATTGCCAAACGAAGCGAAATCTGATATACTATATCCCGTAGCCCAGTATAAACGGGATTACAGAGTTGTGTCTATCAAGAATTCAAGGGGATCAGGGAAATGAATCAACCCTCTAGGGACGCTTCGCTCCTACTATCGGTGATCATGCCCGTTTACAACGAGCGGGAAACCTTGCCGGAAATCCTGGCCCAGGTCAGAGCCGTTGACCTGAAGAAGGAGATCGTGGTCGTTGACGATGGCTCCACTGATGGCACGCGGGATGTATTGAGGGAGGAGGAGAAAAGGGGCGATCTCAAGATACTCTATCACCAGGTCAACAGGGGCAAAGGGGCCGCAGTGCGCACGGGGCTCGAGCACGCCTGCGGCGATTTCATCATCATCCAGGATGCCGACCTGGAGTACGACCCTCGCGACTACCACAAGCTGCTCAAGCCCATTCTCGAAGGTCAAGCTGAGGTGGTTTACGGTTCGCGTTTCATGGAGTCCGGAGAGACCATGTTCTTCCTGCAAGCCCTGGGCAACAGGATTGTCACCTTGGTCACCAACGTCCTCTATGGCACCGCCTTGAGCGATATGGAGACTTGCTACAAAGCCTTCAGGGCTGAGGTCATAAAGTCTATCCCGTTGCGTTCGCGCCGCTTCGAGCTTGAACCTGAGATCACGGCCAAGCTGCTGAAAAGGGGCTACCGCATCCACGAAGTGCCCATCTCCTACCAGGGGCGGGAATATCACGAGGGCAAGAAACTTACCTGGCGAGACGGCATCACGGCTCTGTGGACCCTGATAAAATATCGCTTTGTTGATTGATCGTTTCATGAGGGGACTGGGGAGGTGGGCTGGTGATCACTGGGCGGCGATTGGCCTGGTGTTGCTGATGGTCGGGGGAGCAGCCCTCCGGTTCGCTCCCATCGGCGCGAATCGCTTCCATCAGGACGAGGCCCTCTACAGCTTCTGGGCCCTCCAAGTCGCCACCGGTCGCGACCCGATCTTGATCCATTCCCCAGTTGACAAACCGCCCTTGTTCATTTACACCCTGGCTCTGTGCTTCAAACTCTTCGGCCCCTCGGAGGTTGCTGCCCGTCTGCCCAGCGAACTGGCTAGCGTGGCCAGCATCGCCCTTCTCTACTATCTGGCCCGGCGACTCTACGGACGATCTGTGGCCATCCTGGCGGCGATCCTGATGGCGCTCTCTCCCTTCAACATCCTCTTTGCTCCCACGGCCTTTACCGATCCCCTGATGGTAGCCTGGGTTTTGGCCGCCCTCTGCCTGGCGGTGAAGGGCAGCCTGGGATGGTGTGGGCTCGCGCTGGGGTTGGCGGCGGCTACCAAGCAGCAGGGCCTTCTCTTTGTGCCTCTGGCCGTAGTTATCGCCGCTCGCCGCCTCATGGCAGAGAAACCAGGTTTTTTTGCTCCACAACGCTTGCCAGGGTATCGAAAATGTCCGCAATGGCCTGGATTTGTGGTACACAGGATTCCAAAAACCTGGTTTCTGGTGGGCCTCTTCTTCGCCTTAGGCTTCCTGGCTGTGATGGCCCCCGTCGCCTGGTGGGATTCCCTGCGCTGGCGGTTGCAGCCCAACTACTTCGAGCAGAGCCTCATCAGCTACGGCGGCCTGGCCTGGGCAGACCCCGCTCACTTGGCTGAACGGCTTGGAGATTGGGCTGAGATCCTGCATTACATAACCGCTTCACCTGTTCTAAATATCCTATTGCTGGTCGGCTTGCCCTGGCTCCTGCTCTACGATCTCGTCCCCCCTCTTTCCCCCCCAAATTGGGGGGGAGGAAAGGGGGGAGAGCCAGCAACTTTCTTCGATATCGTCTTGTCGGCCTTTGTCATCCTTTTCCTGCTGGGCCATTGGGTGCTGCGCTTCAACGTCTGGGATCGCTACCTCCTGGGCCTGGTTCCCCTTTTGCTGATCCTGTTGGCGCGGATCATCTGGCTGGCGAGCGGGGTGCTGGCTTATCTCCTATCTCCTCAACGGCCACTCCTGCGGGTGTTTTTGGTTGTCGTCCTATTGGCAGCTGCATTGGCTGGGCCAGCCCTGGCGGCGGCGCGGAGCGAATACCCCATCGGCGGGGACCACGGAGCCTACGACGGCATCGAAGCTGTAGCCAACTATTTCCGAGATGGTGTTCCCGCTGGCTCTGTCCTTTATCATCACTGGCTGGGCTGGCATTACTCATTCTACATGTTCGACTTCCCATTGGTTCTCCGCTGGTATCCTTCGCCTGATGAGCTGGCCCAGGATGCCCGCCAGGTAGATGATGCCCAGCACTACATTGTCTTCCCCAGTGGGAGGTTGACGGCAGAGGCAGGCGATGCTCTGGCCGAGGCGGGGTTGATGCTCCGGCGTGTCTATTGGACCTACCGGCGTGATGGCCGCACCTCTTTAACCGTTTATCGGATCGAGAATCAGAAGTGAGAGATTTCACGTTTCACGTTTCACGTTTCACTTTTCAAGTTGATAGAGACCTTTGTGCTTTGGCCACCTTGCTCGCCCTGACGCTGGCCTTTTTCTGGAAGATCGCTTTCACCAATCTCATTCTGGTGGGGTTGGACGTCTTTACCTACTTCTACCCCTACAAGGCTTACGCTGCTGAAGTTGTGCGCCAGGGCCGCCTGCCCTTGTGGAACCCGTATCTCTTCATGGGCGTGCCGTTTCTGGCCAATGCCCAGACAGCGCTTTTCTATCCTCTGAACTTTATCCTCTACTGGTTGCCTGTGCCCAAGATGGTCAGCTATTCCATCGTACTGCACGTTTTCCTGGCGGGCCTGTTTGCCTACCTCTACGCTCGCCTCTCGTTGGGACTGGGGCGATGGGGAGCCTGGTTGGCGGCGGTGGTTTTCGCCCTCAGCGGTTTCGTTGGTGCTCAGGTGGAGCACGTCAACCAGTTGAATTGCTCTGTATGGCTGCCGCTGCTCTTTTTGCTCTTCGATCTGGCTCGTGGGAACCCCTGGCGAAAGCCTCGCCTGGACGTGAACGTCCAGGCTGAAAGAGCAAAGCCCTACGGGCTAAAACCCAGCCCCGAAGGGGCTTTGTTCTTTCAGCACGGGGGTTCAGCCCCGTGCTATGCCTTCTACGTCTTACTGGCCGGACTGGTGGTGGGATTGCAATTCACGGCTGGCCACACTCAGTTGTCGTACATCACGTTGTTTGCTCTGGGGGGCTATGCGATTTTTCCACTGCTGTGGAACAACGGACTGGCAGGATTCAGCGGACAGAAATGGAGGGAGCTGAGGGGGAAGCTGGGGCGCAGCTTGTTGGTTTATCTCTTGATTGTGATCATCGGCCTGGCTCTGGCGGCGGTTCAGTTGTTACCGACCCTGGAGCTTTCGCAGCTCTCCGTGCGGGGCGGGGGACTATCCTATAGCGAGGCTGCCTCTTTCTCCCTCAAGCCGCGCTTGTTGCTCCTGTCTCTGCTGCCGACCTTCGGCGGTGAGAAAGTCTTCAGCGAGTACGTCGCCTACCTGGGCATCGTCGCCCTGGCCCTGGCCCTCGTCGGGGGCCTGTTTCAGCGGCGCCATCCGGCTCGCCCATTCCTCATCTTCTTGACGGCCCTGGGTCTGTTCCTGGGCCTGGGGGCCTACAATCCCTTCTACTTCGTCCTGTACAAGCTGGTGCCGGGCTTTGGCCTCTTCCGAGCGCCGGCTCGCTGGCTGTATCTCTACGCCTTCGGCGGGGCCATGCTGGCGGGGCTGGGGGCGGACTTTCTGAGTTATTCCCTCCGGGCAAAGGCCGAGGTGGTCGGTCACGGAATTGGGGAGCTATCGCGCTTCATCCGTCGCCGTCTGCTGATAGCCATCGGCGTGTTGGCTGCTCCCCTGCTTCTCATCTCCCCTTTCCTCGACTTTCCCACCCGGTTCACGCTCCTGGCTTGGCTACCACTGGTTCTACTGGCTGCGGTCTTGCTCTGGGTGGGGCTAACTGGAAATTGGAAATTGGAAAGTGGAAAGTGGAAAGTGTTCCAACCTCCAACATCTAACCTCCAACCTCTAACATCAAGGGAGCAGAGAGCAAAAGAGCAAGGAATCCCACTCAAAACTCCGAAACTCGAAACCCGAAACTCTCTCTACCTGGTAGTGGCCCTGATCGTCATCGGGGAGCTCTTCGCCGCCAGCCGTGGCCTGGCCTATAACCATCCCACTGCCCCGGAGGCCTACTCCTCCCTGCGCACCGCTCCGGCCCATCTCTTAGCCAGTGGGCAGCCCACGGATCGCTTCCTCAGCATCTCAGGCCTGACTTTTGATCCTGGCGATCTGGGGGAGATACAGCAGATTTTCGGGGATCAACTGTCTCCTCAGGCCATCTACGACTACGTGGTGGCCACCAAGCTGAAGGAAATCCTGGCCCCCAACCTGCCCCTCGTTTACCAAATTCCCAGTGTAGATGGCTACGATGGCGGAGTGCTCCCCCTCAAGCGCTACGTCGAGTTGCAGCGACTGTTTCTGTCCGAGCCTTCGCCCGATGGCCGATTGCGGGAGAGTCTGAAAGAGATACCGCCATCGCGGATTCTGAGCCTGCTCAACGTTAAATACGTCATCACCGACAAGGTTCACGATGTCTGGGTGGACGGTGTCTACTACGATCTGGGTCACGAGGCCGTCTTGGGCGCTGGGGCGGTCTCCCAAGTGAAGGTGACGGACCTGCCTGACTTTGCTGTTACCTCCCTGGGCCTGGTCTCTCATCTGGAGGGGGCGGCTGATCTGCCCAACGGGGTGCCCGTGGCTCAGGTGACGATCACCGACGGGCTGGGGGCGGTGCAAAGCCGTCTCCTGCGGGCCGGGATTGAGACGGCGGAGGGCGAATATACCGCAGGTGTGGTTCAGCATGACCAGGCCAGAGTTTGCCGTCACTGGCCTGACAATCCCCAAGGGAACGATTACCTCGCTCGTCTGGAGTTTGGTGGGGCCCGTCCTGAGCCCAGCCGAAGGGCCCTGATCCCCAGGCAGATTTCTATTGAGTATCTAGCCCCGGCTGGCCGGCTGCACCTGCGCGGTCTCAGCCTGATTGATGATAGGACGAGCACGTTTGTGCCTGTGGTCGTTTCTACCGATGGGCGCTTCCGTGTGGTGCACAGCGGCGATGTGAAGATCTACGAGAACCTGGACAGCCTGCCGCGGGCCTTCGTCGTTCATCGGGCGCGAGTCCTGGACGATGAGGCGGCCATTGCAGCGATGCAAGATCCCGCCTTTCGGCCTGAGAACGAAGTGATCCTGGCTTCGGGCGAGCACGGCTTGGTCTCCCATGACGGCGCTGAAGATGATGAGGTGGCAATCTTGTCTTACGAGCCGGAGCGCGTCGTGATTTCCGCCGATCTGGCTGCGGACGGCTATTTGGTGCTGACCGACGCTTACTATCCTGGCTGGCGCGCCCTCGTTGATGGCCTGGAGACGTCCATCTACCGAGCGAACCTTCTCTTCCGGGCGGTGTACCTGCCTGCGGGCCAGCACAGAGTGGAGTTCATCTACGATCCCCTCTCTTTCAAGCTGGGAGCCGCCATCAGCTTGGTGGCGTTGTTGGCTCTGGTGGCTGGCACCGCTGCCGTCGCTGGACGAAGAAGGAAAGATGGTGTATAATCTTGGATGGTGCGCGGGTTTCCGCGTAACTACAATAAAAAAGGAGGTTCTCTAATGAACACATTTAATCGCGTGGTGGTGATTTTGCTCCTCTTGGCGACCATCATTGTTATGACCACAGTACTGGTCGTGCCTCGGCCAACGATCGAGGTCTTGCAGCGGTGGCTGTGGAACCTGGATGCCAACTTGGCGCTGGTCGATCCGCTCACCCTGCTGGTGGTGGGTGTCGCCCTGGCCTTGTTGGTAGATGTCGTCTGCGCTGTGCTGATCTGGCTTGAGATCAGGCGGCGGCGCCCCAGGACGGTCATGGTGCAGAGTATCACCGGCGGCCAGGCGGAGTTGACGGTGGATTCCGTCGCTCGCCGGTTGGAGCACAACATCAGTCAGCTTGAGGGTGTTACTTTCGTTAAGCCGTACGTCTGGGGCAAAAGGGGCGGCGTCGAAGTGGAGCTCGACCTGGAGACCAGTCCAGAGGTTGACGTCCCGACCAAGACTGAGGAGGTCTGCCAGGTGACCAGGGAGGCCGTCGAGGACAAGATGGGGCTGAAGCTGCGCCAGGTCAGGGTCAACATCAAGTACGCCGACTATTCCACAGAGCCGCCGGCGGTTCCAGAGCACATCCCTGATCTCACAGAGCCGCCGATGGTCTCAGAGGACATCTACCTTCCCATTGAGTCGCCGATGGCCTCGGACACTCCCGATACGCCAGAGCCGCCAGCGGCCTACGAGGATGTCTAGTATGCCCTCACCCCCAACCCCTCCCCCAACTTTGGGGGAGGGGAGCTTGGAAATCAAGTCCCTGATCGAAAGCCTGCTCTTCGTGGCAGATGAGCCGGTGGCTGTTGAACGTTTGGCGTCGGCCATCGGTGTAGACCATAAGGCGGTTGAGGGCGCGCTGCGGGAATTGGGTGAGGAGTACGAGCAGCGGGGACTGCGTCTTCAGCGCAAAAAAGGGTGGGTGCAGATGATCACTGCCCCTGAGGCGTCTCCTTCCATCGAGCGCTTCCTTGGCTTGGAGCTGACCAGCAGGCTCTCCGCTCCAGCACTGGAGACCCTGGCCATCGTCGCCTACCAGCAGCCCGTCACCCGGGCCGGCGTCGAGGCCGTGCGGGGCGTCAATTGCGACAGCGTGTTGCGCAATCTGGTCAGCAAGGGCTTGATCGAGGCGGTGGGACGCCTGCCCCAGGCTGGCCGCCCCATCGTCTACGGCACTACTTTCGAGTTCTTGCAGTACTTCGGTCTGCAAGACCTGGCCGAGCTGCCGCCGCTGGACGAAGGGGAACGGAGCGAAAGTTGATGGAGCGTCTCCAGAAAGTGCTGGCCCACGCCGGCGTCGCCTCGCGGCGAAAGTGTGAGAAGCTGATCCTGCAGGGGCGGGTGCGGGTCAACGGCCAGGTGGTCACTAAGCTGGGCACCAAAGTGGATCCCGGCCAGGACACCATCGAAGTCGACGGGCGGCCCATCACCACGGAGGAGAAGGTCTACATCCTCCTCCATAAGCCACGGGGCTATCTGAGCGACACCCGGGATTTCCGCGGCCGTTCTTCGGCACTGGGTTTGGTACCGGCCGGGAAGCGGCTCTACCCGGTGGGTCGCCTGGACGCCGAAAGCGAGGGGCTACTGCTCCTCACCAACGACGGGGAGTTGGCCCACCGCCTCACCCACCCCCGCTATGAGCACCAGAAAGAGTACCTGGCTCTGGTGGTGGGGGAACCTACAGGGGCGACCCTGCGGCGGATGCTGGGGGGTGTGGATCATGACGGCCAAACCCTGCGCGCCGACGCCGTCGAGCGGCTGGAGCGGCCAGGTCCGGAGGCCCGGAGCCACGGCTGGGAGGAGGCCCCCAGCGGCAGGGCCTGGCTGCGCATCATCCTCCACGAGGGCAAGAAACGCCACATCCGGCGGATGTGCGCTGCCCTGGGCCACCCGGTGCGGCGGCTGGTCCGGGTCCGAATCGGGCCGCTGGAGTTGGGAGATTTGTTGGTGGGGGAATGGCGGTATTTGACAAAAAGGGAAGTGAGGAAACTGAAGAGTGAAACCATCCACCATCGCCATTGACGGCCCCGCCGCCTCAGGCAAGAGTACCATCGGGGAGCTCCTGGCCCAACGGCTGGGCTACCTTTACCTCGACACGGGGGCGATGTACCGAGCTGTCACCTGGATCGCGCTGCAGCAGGGGATTGACATCGCTGACGAGGAGGCTATCACTGCTCTGGCCGAAAGCGTCGAGATCAATATCACCCGGCCCACTGTTGGCGATGGGCGGCAGTACACCGTCCATGCCAATGGGCAGGACGTCACTTGGCAGATCCGCCGGCCGGAGGTGGACGCCAACGTCTCGCCCGTCTCAGCCTACCCCGGCGTGCGCCGGGCTCTCACGGATCAACAGCGGCGAATCGGGCGACGAGGACGCATCGTCATGATGGGGCGAGACATTGGCACCGTGGTTCTTCCTGATGCGGATCTCAAGGTCTACCTGGATGCCACTGTTGAGGAGAGGGCCCGCCGTCGTCACCGGGAGGTCTTGGAAAGGGGAGAGGACGCCGATTACGAAGAGGTTTTGGAGGCCATGCGTCGGAGGGACAAGATTGACAGTGAGCGAGAGGCGGCTCCGCTTCGCCCCGCCGACGATGCCATCATCATTGACACGACAGGGCTGAGCATAGCCGAGGTTTTGGCCAGGGTGGAGGAGTTGATATGAGCAGAGGACGCCTGATCTTTCGACGTTGGGCTTGTTTTGTCTTGAGGGTGTTCTTGAGGCTCTGCGCGCGCCTGGAGATAAAGGGCTTGGATAACATTCCCCAGGGCGGGCCGCTGCTGGTGGCCTTTAACCACCTGGCGCATCTCGATGCCGCTCTGGTGTTACCCTTTCTGCCTCAGCCTGTAGAGGGCATAGCTCTGGAGAATCTCTATCACGTTCCCGTCACCGGCCAGTTGCTCCGGCTCTACGGCACCATCCCCGTGCACCGCGACCAGTTCGACCGCGAGGTCATCCGGCGGGCGCTGCAGGTGCTGGCCGAGGGCAGGATTCTGGCCCTGGCCCCGGAAGCTAGGCAGAGCTTGACCGGTGCTCTGGAGCAAGCGCGGCAGGGCGTCGCCTACCTGGCCCTGCGCAGCGGTGCGCCGATCCTTCCTGTGGCCCTGACCGGCACGGAGAAGACCTACGCCGAGTGGAAGCGCCTGCGCCGCCCCCGGCTGACCGTTACCTTCGGCGAAGTCATTATCACGCCGCCCCGGGCCAGCAAGCCTCAGGCGCGACGCCAACAGGTGGCCGAGCTCACCGATGAGATCATGTATCGCATCGCCGCCATGCTGCCCCCTGAGTATTGGGGCGTCTATGCCCCATGCGCGTCAAGTTAAGGATGGTGTCGTGCTTGCCGGGGCCGCACGGCCATGAAGTGGCCGTGCTACGAAGCTCCCGCCTGATGAATCAGGCTCAAGAACCCCGTTTTACGGGGTGGCAGCTTTGTAGCCGTGGCACTTCATGCCACGGCGGTGCTGGTCAGCAAGCGTTTTCCCGCAGTCTGCTGTCTTAGCTTGACGCGCATGGTCTATGCCCCCACCCCCAACCCCTCCCCTAACTTTAGGGGAGGGGAGCTGAAATTCCCTCGCTCCCAGGGTTGGGAGAGGGGGTTAGGGGGAGAGGGCCATCGAGGGTGAAGGATGTGGACTCGTCATTTGTGTGACTCTGTCGTCCGGGGCCTGGCCAAGATCCTCCTCAAGTTGGAGGTCGTCGGCTTGGAGAACGTGCCTCCTGAGGGGCCGTTGATCCTGGCGATGACCCACACCAATTTTCTCGACCCGGGGTTGGCCAGCGCGGTGATGCCACGGGAAATGGTGATAATGTCCAAGGTAGAGAATTTCCGCCATCCCCTCTTTGGCATTGTCGCCAGGCTCTACGGCGCTTTCCCTGTGCGCCGGGGCGAAGTGGATCGCCAGGCCATCCGCCGCTCCCTGGAGGTGCTGGCTGGCGGCCAGGCATTGCTCATGGCTCCCGAAGGCACGAGGAGCGGCGACGGGCGGCTGCAGAAAGGCCACGATGGCATGACCTTCATCGCTTTGCGTGCCGATGCTCCTGTGCTGCTCATGGCCATTATAGGAGGGGAGCACTTCTGGACCAATCTGTCAAGACTGCGTCGCACTTCCATCAAAGTAGTTATCGGCCAGGTCTTTCGCTTCTCCGCTGGACAGAAAAGGTTCGGGCGGACGGTCATGGGCAAGATGACCGAGGAAGGGATGTATCAACTGGCTTCCCTGCTGCCGCCTGAGCGCCGGGGTATCTACAGCGACCTCGAATCGGCCACTGAAAAGTATCTCGCTTTTCCGCCGGGCAGCTCCAGCAACCTGCCAGGTGGCGAGAAAGGACGGTAGCCGTTGGCCAGGGGCGGGGTGATCGCGGAGGTACACTCAGGCAGTATTGCTGCAGAGCTGGGCTTGCGGCCTGGCGACGTACTTCTCTCCATCAACGGCCACGTTTTGCGCGACGTCATTGATTACCGCTTCTACGGGGCTGAGGAGGAGCTGGAGCTGGCCGTGGAACGGGGCGGGGAGCGGATCGTCTACCGGGTGGAGCGGGGCTACGACCAGGAGCTGGGCCTCGAGTTCGCCGAGCCGACCTTCGATGGCCTCCGCCGGTGTAACAACCGCTGCGAATTCTGCTTCCTTGAGGGGATGCCGCCGGGAATGCGGCGCTCCCTCTACGTAAAAGACGATGACTATCGTTATTCCTTCCTGTTTGGCAATTTCATCACTTTGACCAACCTCACCGAGGACGATTGGGATCGCCTGGCCGAGCAGCGCCTCAGTCCCCTCTACGTCTCCGTCCACGCCACCGACCTGGCTCTGCGTCGCCGCATCCTGGGCAATCCCGTCGCTCCCGACGTCATTGGGCAGTTGAAGCGGCTGGGGGGCCTGGGCATCCAGGTTCATGCCCAGATCGTCCTCATCCCCGGCTTCAACGATGGCCGGCATCTGGCCCGCACCGTGGCCGACCTGGCCGCCCTCTATCCGACCGTGCAGTCCATCGCCGTCGTTCCCCTGGGCCTGACCAGGTACCATCGCTGTCCCTTTCGTACCTATGTGCCCGAAGAGGCGGGGCCGATCATCGCTCAGATCTCAGCCTGGCAGCGAGAATACCGACGCCAGCATGGTCTCAGCCTGATTTATGCCTCCGATGAGTGGTACCTGCTGGCTGGCCTGGAAGTGCCTCCGGCCGAAGAGTACGATGGCTTTCCTCAACTGGAGAACGGGGTGGGGCTGACCAGGGTGCTTTTGGATGAGGAGTTTCGGGTTTCGGGTTGCGAGTTTCGGGTTTCGGGTTGCGAGTTTCGGGTTGGGAGGGTTACTTTGGTCTGCGGGACGCTGATCGCGCCGGTGTTGGAGAGGAAAGCGGCGGAACTGTCCGAGGTGGCAGTTGAGGTCGCAGCGGTGGAGAATCGTTTCTTCGGGCCGACGGTGACCGTTTCGGGGCTCCTCACGGGGCGGGACGTGGTCGAGGCTTTGCGGGATTGTGACCTAGGTGATCTCGTGTTCCTCCCGCGGGCCATGTTCGACGCCTCAGGGGAGCTGACCCTCGACGACATGAGCCCAGCCGCGATAGGGGAGAGGCTGGGGGTTAGAGTCGAGGTGGCGGGGACGATGGGGGAGGTGGTTGGCATCTTGCGCGTTTGGGATCGGGAAGGTAAAGCTGATTTGGGAGTGAGCCTGTGAGCGAAATCAGATATGGAAGAGCATGGCCGGTTGACCTTGCCGACCGACTACGTGGCCCGTAGTGGACTTGGGGCGGGGACGCGGCTCGTCTTCGAGCCCATCGAAGACGGCCTGGCGTTGCGCTTTGCCCGGCCCGATGCCCGCCGGGCCTACATTGAGGTGACGGCCCGTTGCAACTTGAACTGCGCTATGTGCGTGCGCCAGGTGTGGCGCGACACCCCCGACAAGATGAGCTGGGAGACGTTCCAGGCCGTGATCGAGGGTTTGCGGGCCTTCGCCGACCCTTCGAGTCCCTCAGGGCAAAGCCTGCGGCGGGTAACCTTCGGCGGTTTCGGCGAGCCGCTGGCCCATCCCCGCTTCCCAGACATGCTGACACTGGCCGCGGAGTTGGAGGTGGGGTTGACCCTGGCCACCAATGGCCTGCTGCTGGATGAGACGATGGTGGGTCTGGAGTTCGGAAGAGTATGTCCGCTTCCGGGCCAAGGTGCGGGAGATGCGCTTCCCGTCGTGCGTGGACTGTGGCATGGCCTGCACCTTCGCCGAGGACAACGAGGACTGCTGGGGCAACGTGCCCTCGTGCGCCGATTGCTTGTGTGCGCAAGACATCGTGAGATGCCCATGACGGGGAAAACCACCTGCGGCATCCTAATGGCCATTCACCTCTGTAGTTCAGACGCGGGCCAACTTGCACAATTACGGGATTGCAGGCCCGAAAATGCTTGACAAGATGTGACAATTGGGCTATAATATTTTCAGGTGTCATAATCTCCGAAAGGAAGGTAACCCCATGAGTGAAAAGGAATTGGTAGAAGTTAGTGAAGCTCAGATCGCAGTTCACTGGCAGGAAGAGGAGTATTTCTACCCCTCGACGCAATTTATCGCTCAGGCAAACATGACTGACCCAGGTATCTATGAGCGGTTTAGCCTGGATAATTTCCCTGAGTGCTTCAAGGAGTATGCCGATTTGCTTGACTGGTATCAGTATTGGCATACGACGCTTGATACGAGCGATGCCCCTTGCTGGAAGTGGTTTGTTGGCGGCAAGATAAATGCCTGCTACAACTGTGTTGATAGACACTTACCGAAGTACAAAAATAAGGCAGCGATCATTTACGTACCGGAACCGGAGGATGAACCTCACGTGGCCCTAACGTATCAGGAACTTTATGTCAGGGTGAATGAACTTGCGGCACTTCTTAGAGACTTTGCTGGACTTAAGGCTGGCGATAGAGTAACGCTTCACATGCCGATGGTTCCAGAACTCCCGATCACGATGCTTGCTTGTGCCAGACTGGGCGTAATTCATTCTGAGGTATACGGCGGATTTAGTGGCAGAGCGTGCGGCGAAAGGATAGCAGACTCTGGAAGTCGTGTCCTGATAACCATTGACGGTTACTACCGGTCTGGCAAGCTGCTTGATCACAAAGAAAACGCTGACATAGCCCTTCAGGTAGCGGGAGAGGAGGGCCAAACAGTTGATAAAGTCCTGGTTTGGAGACGTTATCCTGGGAAATATGTCTCCGAGACGCCAATGGTAGAGGGTCGTGATTACTTTATGGACGAAGTGCTTAAGGATTATGCCGGCAAAAGAGTCGATCCCGTTCCTATGCCCGCTGAAGATCCTCTCTTTATTATGTATACCAGCGGGACAACTGCAAAACCTAAGGGCTGTCAGCATAGTATAGGTGGCTATCTGGCCTACGTTACGGGTACATCAAAGTATGTCCAGGACATCCATCCGGAGGATGTTTACTGGTGCATGGCGGATATAGGGTGGATCACGGGTCATTCATATATTGTTTATGGCCCGCTGGCGCTTGCGGCAACGAGCATCATGTACGAAGGAGTCCCCACCTACCCCGATGCCGGGCGTCCCTGGAGAATAGCCGAGCGACTTGATGTAAACATATTCCACACTGCGCCGACTACGATACGGATGTTAAGAAAAGCCAGTCCTGATGAGCCACAGAAATACAATTACCACTTCAAGCACATGACGACAGTGGGAGAACCAATAGAACCAGAGGTGTGGAAATGGTATCACAAGGTCGTCGGCAAAGGTGAAGCGGTCATTGTTGACACCTGGTGGCAAACGGAAAATGGAGGATTTCTCTGCAGCACTTTGCCAGCGCTTCAACCTATGAAGCCTGGAAGCACAGGTCCCGGCGTGCCGGGTATCCATCCGGTAATCTATGATGAGGATGGGAATGAGGTTGAAGCGGGATCAGGTAAGGCAGGGAATATATGCATTAGGAATCCATGGCCAGGGGCGTTCCAGACAATATGGGGAGATCGCGAGCGATACGTTGAGGTATATTATGAAAAGTATTGCAAGAATAAGGATAGTAAGGACTGGCGTGACTGGCCTTACTTAACAGGTGATGGAGCCATGCAGGCTGAAGATGGATACTTCCGAATTTTAGGCAGAGTTGACGATGTCATCAACGTTGCCGGTCACCGATTGGGCACCAAAGAGTTAGAGTCCGCTTGTCTTACTGTCCCAGAGGTAGCAGAAGCATCGGTTGTCCCTCTGGCAGATGAGTTAAAGGGTCGGGTGCCTGATGTTTATGTGTCTCTTAAGCCGGGCTACGAGCACAGCAGAGAAATAGAAGACAAAGTTGTAAAGGCTATTGAGACAACAATTGGCAAAATAGCCAGGCCGAAGCACGTATATATTGTACCCGATATGCCTAAGACTCGTTCTGGAAAGATTATGCGCCGTGTCCTGGCAGCTATCTCTAACAGGACGGACGTTGGTGATGTAACGACGTTAGCTAACCCAGAAATTGTCGAGGAAGTCCGTAAAGGGGTTCAAGGTGACTGAGTTCATTTGTCCAAAGTCCAAGCATCTGGACTTGCCTCTTTTCGTTCTTCGGCTAACTATCAGCACGCGCCGGAGAAGGAGGTGATGTGCATAGGCATAGGATGAAGCTGTTTATCGTGCTCAACCGAGCCATTTGGCTCTAGACGATGATCGCTCATCTCTACCTTGGATGTGAACGGACTGGGTTGCTGGCGACGAGGGCAGGCAGTGGCGTCCAAAGTGAGGCAGAGCGACAACCACTGTGAGGAGGTAACTGAAAGATGAACAAGATTCTGCGCGTGAACATGACTGACCGCACGGCCAAGTACGAGGACGTGCCGGAGAAGTACAAGAACATGGGGGGGCGCTGGCTGACCTCCAGCATTGTCTGTGACGAGGTGCCACCCTTGGCCCATCCCCTGGGGCCCAACAACAAGGTGGTGCTGGCCCCTGGCATCGTCACCGGCACGTCTGCCCCCACCAGCGCTCGCGTCTCCGTGGGCGCAAAGTCCCCCCTCACCGGCGGCATCAAGGAGAGCAACGCCGGGGCCGGTTGGTCCCAAAGGGTGGCCCGCCTGGGCATCAAGGCCATCATGGTCGAGGGCCAGCCCAAGGAGAAGGGCAAGTTCTGGCTCCTGCACGTCACCAAGAATGGAGCCGAGCTTCTCCCCGCCGACGAGTACGTGGGCCAGGGCCTCTACGAGGTCTACCCCCAGCTCTTCGACCGCTTCGGCAAGAAGGCGGACATCATGGGCATCGGTGTAGCCGGGGAGTACCAGATGGCCATGGCCGGGATTTGCTTCAACGACCTCGAAGGAAACCGCCCCAGCCGCTATGCCGGCCGGGGTGGGCTGGGGGCAGTGTTGGGCTCCAAGGGCCTCAAGTTCATCGTCGTGGATAGCACTGGCGCCTCGGCGACCATTCCCATTGCCGACCAGGCACTCTTCAAACAGGGCAGCAAGAAGCTGACCGAGGCCCTGCTCAGCCACGCCCTCACCAAGCCCAAAGGAGCCCTCAACACCTACGGCACGGCGGTGTTGATCAACGTCATGAACGAGGCTGGCGGCCTGCCCACCCGTAACTTCTCCAGTGGCACCTTTGAGGGCGCGACCAAGGTCGCTGGCGAGGCGATCTTCGAGGGCAACAAAGAGCGCACGGGGAAGGAGCTCTACAACCACGCCTGCAGCCCTGGCTGCATCATCAAGTGCTCCAACACCTGGCACAATCCTGATGGCAGCGAACAAGTCTCCTGCCAGGAGTATGAGTCGGTGTGGGCCTTCGGCCCCAACTGCGACATTGACGACCTGGACGTGACCGGCGAGCTGATCTGGCTGTGCAACAACTATGGCGTGGACACCATCGAGGCTGGCGGCGCCATCGCTGTGGCCATGGAAGCGGGCCTGGCGGAGTTCGGGGACAAGGAAAAGGCCATTGAGCTGATGCACGAGATCGGCAAGGGCACGCCCTTGGGACACATCCTGGGCAATGGCGCCGCCGTAACCGGCAAGGTCTTCGGCGTGGTGCGGGTGCCTCACGTCAAAGGGCAGAACATGCCGGCCTACGAACCCCGGGCCGTCAAGGGTATCGGTGTCACCTACGCCACCACCACCATGGGCGCCGACCACACCGCCGGCTACACCATCGCCCCCGAGATCCTGGCCGTGGGCGGCGATCTGGATGCCCTGGCCGTCGAGGGTAAGGCCAAGGTTTCACGGGACATGCAAGCTGCCACCGCTTTCCTCGATGCCAGTGGTCACTGCCTGTTCATCGCTTTCGCCATTCTGGACATCGCCGAGGGCTTCGAAGGGATGGTGGAAGAATGCAACGGTGTGCTGGGCACGGACTGGAGCGGGGAAGACGTCGTCAACATCGGGCTGGACATCATGAAGATGGAGCGGAAGTTCAACGAGGCCGCCGGCTTCACCAAGGTTCACGACCGGCTGCCGGAGTTCATGAAGTACGAAAAGCTCCCGCCTCACGACGTCGTCTGGGACGTGTCGGACGAGATGTTGGACAGCGTCTACGACTTCTAGCCATACCCTGGCTGGCCAGCGGGGATTGGGGCCTGCTCCAATCCCCGCTCATTTTGTGAGGAAGAACATGATCGAAATACACCTGTACGGCAAGCTGCGCCGCTTCGCCGATGATCGGCGCCCAGCCAGCGATTCCGTCGTCCAGGCGCCAGTGCAGGAGGGCGATACCATCCAGCGGGTGCTGGAGCGACTGGGCGTCCCGATGGGAGAGGTTGGGAGCAACGTCTTCCTCAACTGGCGATACTCCGCTCTGATGAGAAAGGTCAAAGACGGCGACCGCCTGGCGGTCTTCCCGGACGACATGCAGTTGCTCTACAAGTGGTACTTCGCGAAGGCAGGTGAAGAGGATGATCGAGGTTGAAGTGCGGCTGTACGCCACGCTGCGCAAATACACCCCCGAAATGGGTGTTGGTGAGCCAATAATCCTGCAGATGCCCGAAGGAGCCCGGGTGGCCGATCTGCTGGCCAGGCTGGGCGTGCCGAAGAGCGAGGTGAAGACCGCCTTCGTCAACAATCGGCGTCGGGGCGAGGACTACCCGCTTGGTGACGGCGACCGGGTGGCCTTCTTCCCGCCAGTGGGTGGGGGATGAACAAGAGAGCGATCCAGACCTCGGAGGTTTTCAGACGCGATTTCGCTGGCAAACCAACCACATAATCAAGGCAACTTTTTTGCCAGCAGAGGCGTTGCCGGAAACCTCCGAGGTCTTAACTGTGCGTGACGTGGCTTGGTCGCAAGCCCTTTTCCGTTACAAATCAAAAACGGGAGGTACAACGATGAAAAACCGAAAACTGCTCATGATCCCCGGCCCCATCGAGTTCACCCCGGAGGTGCTGCGGGCGATGGGCATGGCCACCACCAGCCACGTGGCCCCCAACTTCATCGAGGTCTTCGGCCAGGCGCTGGAGCGACTGCGCCAGGTGTTCCTGTGCCCCAGCGGACAGCCTTTCGTCATCGCCGGCTCCGGCACGCTGGCTATGGACATGGCCGGTGCTAACCTCGTCGAACCCGGCGACAAGGCCCTGGTGGTGAACACCGGCTACTTCAGCGACCGCTTCGCTGCCATCATGGAGCGCTACGGCGCGGCTGTGACCCACGTGCCCGCTCCGGCCATCGGCGATGCGCCCACCTTGGATGAGGTGGAGGTCGCGCTGAAAGAGGGTGGCTTTAAACTGATGACCGTCACCCACGTGGACACCTCCACCGCTGTGGGCGCGGACGTGAAGGGTCTGGCCGCGTTGGGGCGCGAGCACGGGACGCTGGTCGTGGTGGATGGCGTGTGCGCGGTGGCCGGCGAGGAGATGCATCAGGAGGAGTGGGGTATTGATCTGGCGCTCACCGCCTCCCAGAAGGCCATCGGCGTGCCGCCTGGGCTGGCCCTGGTGGTGGCCGGGCCACGGGCGCTGGACGCCTTCCACAAGCGGAAGTCCCCAGTGGGCAACTACTACGCCGACTGGACTAAATGGCTGCCCATCATGGAAAGCATCAAGGCTCGCCAGCCCAGCTACTTCGGCACACCGCCAGTGAACCTCATCTGGGCCCTCAACGTGAGCCTGGGGCAGATACTGGACGAGGGGATGGAGGCCCGCTTCGCCCGCCATCGTCGGTTGAGCGAGGCCTTCAAGGCGGCGATCACCGCCTTGGGAATGAAGCAGGTGCCGGTGGCCCCCGACAAGACAGCCACTACCCTGACCGCCTCCTACTACCCCGACGGGGTGGACCGCACGGTGCTCGGATACATCGAAGAGGCAGGAGTCATCCTGGCCGGCGGCTTGCATCCGGCTATCAAGACCCGCTACTTCCGCATCGGGCACATGGGCGCGGTGAGTGCGTCCGACATTTTGGCCACCGTGGGCGCCATTGAGCAGGGATTGGCCAAGGCGGGATATGAGTTCGAGCCCGGGGTGGGGTTGGCGGCGGCACAGGAGGTGCTGATTGAAGTGTGAGATAATCTACAACAGAGTAACCCCTGCCATCGTCAACGCCCTGCGCCAAGTCGTAGGCGAGAACAACGTCCTGACCGATGCCGACGATATGGAGCCCTACGCCCACGACGAGACGGTGGGCTTGTGGGCCGATCCCGAGGTGGTGGTTAAGGCCACCAGCGCGCAACAGATTTCGGAGATCCTCAGGCTGGCCCAGCGAGAGCGTGTTCCGGTGACGCCGCGGGGGGCGGGCTATGGTCTCAGCGGTGGAGCCGTGCCTGTCCTCGGCGGCATCGTCCTATCGTTGGAAAAGATGAACCGCATCCTGGAGATTGACGAGGAGAACCTGATGGTCACCGTCGAGCCTGGGGTGATCACCGGCGACATCCACCTGGCTGTCGAGGCCGAGGGCCTCTTCTACCCACCCGATCCGGCCAGCCTCGATTCCTGTACCATCGGGGGGAACATCGCCGAGGGTGCGGGCGGCCCGAGGGCGGTCAAGTACGGGGTGACCCAGGACTACGTGTGCGGCCTGGAGGCGGTGCTGCCTTCGGGCGAGATCATTACTTGCGGCGGGAAGCTGGTCAAGAACGTCACCGGCTACAACCTGATCCAACTGCTGATCGGCTCGGAGGGCACCCTGGCGGTGGTGACCAAGATCATCCTGCGGCTGCTGCCCCTGCCCAAGCTCCGGGTTGACCTGCTGGTGCCCTTCAACGACTTCCAGGCGGCGGCAAACACGGTTTCCGACATCATCGCCCAGCGCATCGTTCCCACCACCATCGAGTTCATGGAGCGGGACAGTGTCCTGGCTGGTGAGCGGTACCTGGGGAAGGAGGTTCCCTTCCACGATGCTGCAGCTCAACTCTTGATCCAACTGGATGGCAACCACCAGGAAGCGATAGACGCCGACTACGATAAGGTGGCTGACATCTGCCTGGAGAATGGCGCTCTGGACGTCCTGGTGGCCCTGAAGCCACGGGACCGGGACCGACTGTGGGAGGCGCGGCGGGCGATAGTTGACGCCCTCAAGAAAGAGAGCCCCATCAACCACATGGAGGACGTGGTGGTGCCCCGGTCTGAGATACTCGCCCTCCTGAAGGGAATCGGGGAGATAGCGGAGCGCTACGCCGTGCGCATCGTCAACTTCGGACACGCTGGCGATGGCAACGTCCACGTCAACGTGCTGAAGGATGACTTATCTGTTGAGAGGTGGGAAGAGATCATCCCGCGCGTTATCGTCGAGATGTACAAGCTGACCATATCCCTGGGCGGGACGATCACCGGCGAGCACGGGATCGGCGCCACCCGCCGCCAGTATCTCCCCCTGGCTCTGGACCAGGCCCAGATCGAGATCATGGAGAGAATCAGGGAGGTCTTTGATCCCAACCGCATCCTGAATCCTGCCAAGATATTCCCCTGAGGAGGGACCTATGCGCCTGCGACTGGCCTATGGACGTGAGGGGTTGTGGATTGAGCTGCCCGAAGACGCGCCAGTGACCGTCATTGAGCCGCAGTTCGTGCCTGGTCTGCCCGATGAGCGGGCCGCTATCACCGCTGCGCTGCGCTCGCCTGTGGGCACGTCGCCCCTGCGCGAGCTGGTGAGGCCGGACGACACGGTGGCTGTGGTGTTCAGCGACCTGACCCGCCCCATGCCCAACGACCGGGTGCTGCCGCCTCTGCTGGATGAGCTGGCCCTGGCCGGTGTGCCCGACGAGCGGATCGTGCTGGTCAACGCCCTGGGCACCCACCGTCCCCAGACCGAGGCCGAATTGATGGGTATGCTGGGAAGCGCGGTGGTCAACCGTTACCGCATCGTCCAGCACGACGCCTGGGACGACGAGAGCCTGGTTGCGGTCGGGCGGAACCGGGCTGGCCGGCCGGTGCGGATCAACCGGACTTACGTGGAAGCCTCGGTGCGCATCTTGACTGGCTTCATCGAGCCTCATTTCTTCGCTGGCTTCAGCGGCGGCCCCAAGGCCGTCCTGCCCGGCATCGCCGACATCGAAGCCATCCTGGACAACCACGGCGCGACGATGCTCGCCCATCCCAAGGCCACCTGGGCGGTGACTAACGGCAACCCCATCTGGGAGGAGATGTTGGCCGTGGCCCAGAGCACCGCGCCGAATTTTTTGCTCAACGTCACTCTGAACCGAGAGCGGGAGATCACGGGCGTCTTCGCTGGCGACCTGGTGGCCGCCCACCGCGACGGGGTGGACTTCGTGCGACAGACGGCCATGCAGCCGGTGCCAGAGCCCTTCGACGTCGTCATCACTTCCAACAGTGGCTATCCGTTGGACCTCAATCTGTACCAGGCGGTCAAGGGCATGTCGGCCGCAGCCCAGATCGTGCGACCGGGCGGTGACATCATCGTCGCTGCTGAGTGCTGGGACGGTGTGCCCTCTCACGGCGAGTACCAGCGCCTGCTGTGGGAGGCCGGTTCGCCCGAAGAGTTGCTAGAAAGGGTCATGGCCCCAGGCTTCCGCTGTCACGACCAGTGGGAAGCGCAGACCCAGGCGCAGATTCAGCTCAAGGCCAGCGTGCACGTCTACACTGACGGGCTTTCGGACGAGGAACTGCGCCACGCGCTGGTGATCCCCTGTCCTTCGATCGAAGAGACGGTGACTAGGCTGCGGCGTCACAACCCTGGGGCCACCATCGCTGTCCTGCCCGACGGCCCCCAGACCGTGCCCTACCTGGCCTCGTGTTCCTCTCCGCACGTCACACATGAGGATTAGAATCATGGCTACAGACTACAAAACACTATCTGCCGACCAATTGCTGGCTACGTTGGAACAAGCCGGCCGGACCCCCGACTTGGACTTGATCCATGCTTGCCTGGAACGGCGAGAGGAGCTGACGCCTGGGCTGCTGGAGATGCTGGCCGAGGGGGGGGATGATGCCTGGGATCCTGATGACCCGCGATGGTTTGGTGAGATCCACGCTGGGCTGCTCCTCGTCGCCTTCCGCGAGCCAGCGGCCCTGCCCATTTTCGCCGAGGTCTTCCGCGACGAGGAGCGGGAGAACCTGATCGAGTGGCTTGATCCCGAACTGCCCGCGTATGGGCCGGCGGCGATCCAGATGCTCACAGACCTGGTCAACGATAACAGCGCCTACTGGTATCCCCGTGCCACAGCGGCAGGGATGCTCGCCCAGATCGCCTGGCACCATCCGAGCGAGCGGGAGCGCATCCTGGAGGCGCTGCGGGCTCTGTTGCCGCCGCTGGAAGAAGACGGCACTCTCGCCTTGCCGTCTGATGCCGATTCTGAGGAAGTCTGGACCTGGGTGGCCTCCACTCTGACCGACTTGCGAGACACCGTCAGCCAGCCCCAGATCGTCGCGCTCTACGAGCGTGATCTGATAGATAAGGACATTATGGGAGGTCTGGAGGAGTACCTGGCCGAGTTCGAGCCTGATGCTTCTCCACCCCGGATGGCATCGCGCGAGTACGACGTTCTGGGGACTTACGAATGGCTGCACCGGCAGGCTGCGGAGGATGCCGAACGACAAGCCAGGGCTGCGGAGGATGCTGAACGACGGGCCAGGGCGGCAGAGCGCGTGCGCACATCGCAGCCAACGCCGACACCTTCCGAGCCGCAGTCAACTGCCTACACTCAGCCCACTACCATCGAGCCGTTCGTCCGCACCCAACCGAAAATCGGGCGCAACGCCCCCTGTCCCTGTGGCAGTGGGCGCAAGTACAAGCACTGCTGCGGCAAGAGGCGCTGAGGAAATTTGACAATCATCCGCAAACGTAGTACTATCTGTCTGCACTAAAACCGTTGGATGGGAGGGATGCTCATGTGAGTTAAACTGAAAAAGGGGAAGACAGCGCATGGACTGGGACTGGAATCAATATCTAATTTCCAATCCCCAGTTGACGAGGAGGAGGCTCCCTGCCGCGAGGCAGGGCTAAGAGCACGGAAGATCTCGTGGCTCCGTGTTCGAAAATCGAGAGATCAGCGGAAACCTCCAGGGATGGCCACGTCCCTCATCTTCCCCTCCTGAGATGTAGCGCCCCGTACAAAACCGCCGGGCGACTGGCGGGACAAAGGGGAGGCGCAGTGGCACGAAGCGGCACACAGCCAAGGCCGCACCAATCACCAGGGAGGGCCACCATTGGCCAGAGCTCTCGCTCTGGCTCCCTCTACCCAGGAAGGACCCCTGACGCCAAAAGTGTCGGCTACCTTTGCGGGGGTCTGTGAATCCTCTTAGCCTAGGCCCACTACCATCTATGACTACACTAAATAAGGAGCAGGAGAGCAGGCGGAGTTTGCCTTTGCTCCTTTGGTCACTTGCGACTCTGCTCCATTAAAATTCAAAATTGAAAAAGGAGGAATCGAACAATGAAAGTCGGATTCTACGGTCACGTCAGGCAGTATCACAATCTGAAGGAAGAGATTGATGCGGCCATCTTGGAGGTGCTTGAAAGCGGCAAGTACGTGATGGGGCCGACGCTGGCACGCTTCGAGAAGGAGCTGGCAGCTTACTTCAACATGAAGCACGCCATCGGCTGCAACTCGGGCACCGACGCGCTGTGGCTGGCGTTTATGGCCCTGGGCATCGGCCCTGGCGACGAGGTCATCACCGTGACCAACACCTTCTTCGCCACGGCGGAAGCAGTCTGGTTCGTGGGGGCCAAGCCGGTGTTCGTGGAGATCGAGCCGGACACGTGCAACATTGACCCCACCCAGATCGAAGCGGCCATCACCGACAAGACCAGGGCCATTGTGCCGGTGCACCTCTACGGCCAACTGGCCAACATGCCGGCCATCGCCGAGATCGCCAGGCGGCACAACCTGCTGGTGATCGAGGACTGTGCCCAGGCCATCGGCGCGGCTGGCGATGGGTTCGCCATCGGCCAGTTGAGCGACGCGGTCTGCCTCAGTTTTATCGCGCAGAAGAACCTGGGCACCTTTGGCGACAGCGGCGGCATCACCACCAATCGCGATGACATCGTTGACCGCATCCGCGCCCTGCGCAACCACGGCTCGCTCAAGCGGTCGCATCACAGCATGGGCTATAACAGCCGCCTCGACGACCTGCACGCCGCCGTCCTCAGCGTCAAGCTGAAGAGAATTGACCAGTGGAACGACCGCCGCCGAGAGATCTCCGCCATGTACACGGAGGGCTTCGAGGACACCGGCCTCAAGCTCCCTTTTGAGAAGCCGGGGTACAGGCACGTCTACCACCTGTACGTGATCGAGACGGAACAGCGCGACGAGATGCTCAAGTACCTCAATGATGCGGGCATTGACGCCAAGACCCACTACCCCATCGCCATCCATCAGCAGGAAGGCTATCCGTGGGGCATGCCCGCCGACCTGAACGTCTCGCTGCCCTTGACTGAGAGATCGGCTGCCAGAGTCATCTCCCTGCCCATGTTCCCTGAGCTTGAGCAGGCTGAGATTGATTACGTGATTGACACCGTTCGCGCGTGGAGGAAGTAGATGAGCAACATACCAAAAACCTATACCGTCGCCATCGCCGGCCTGGGCAAACGCGGCACCCATCACGCCGAGGCATTCTCCCAGAATCCGCGTTTTCAGCTCGTGGGTCTGTGCGACATTGACCAGGAGCGGTTGGAGACTGCTGCGCAAAAGTTTGGGGTCTCGTGCACCAACGCCGCCGCCGCGCAAATGCTGGCCGATGCCAGGCCCGATGTCTTTGCCTTCTGCACGCTGCCCAACATCCGGCGGGAACTCATCCGGGCGGGCGTTGAAGCGGGGGTGCAGCTCATCGCCTACGAAAAGCCGATGGCTACCTCGACCAACGAGGCTTTGGAGATCATGAAGCTGCTGCGCGGTGCTGGCGTCAAGTCAGTGGTCAGCTACCAGCATCGTTATGGCGAGCACTACCAGAAGGTAAAAGAGATCATTGCCAGTGGGGCCATTGGGCACGTCCACACTGTCTACGGGCACGCGACCGGTTGGATGCTGCACATGATGCCGCACCTGATCGCCTACATGCGCTGGTACAACGATGAGGCCGAGGCTGAGTGGGTCGTGGGGCAGGCCGCGGGCAAAGGGAAATTCGAGGACGTTCACCCATCGCCTGACTACATCGCTGGGCTGATCCAGTTTGAGAACGGCGTGCGCGGCGTTGTCGAGTGTGGCGAGGGTGCGCCCGACGTGCCCGAAGTGGATTACTGGTGGCGCAAGTGTCGCATCGGTGTGCAAGGCACCGAAGGATTCGCCGAAGTCTTGACCGGCGGAGGCTGGCGGGCCATCACCCGTGACTCGAATAGCGTGATCTCCGGCCCTGGCGGCATGAACTATGCCCACGACATGCGGCCTTACGTCCAGCAGATGGCCGACTGGCTCGACGACGATGCCCAGGTGCATCCCTGCAACGGTGAGAGCGCGTTCGGGAGCTTTCAAATCATGATGGCCATCTGTCGCTCCGCGGCGCAACGCGGCAAGGTGTTCCTGCCGCTCGGCCCGGGCGAGCCGGAGCTGGAGGCTCTCAGAAACGCGCTGCCCTGACTACGAAAAACCTCGCTCCAAGGCTCGTCTCGGGCCGTTTTGTCCCTCAAGAACCCGTCGTGGGCGGACTATCGAAAAACCTCATAGCACGTCAAAGTGGGGGGATGAGGGTAACTGTCAACGGATTCCGGGAACGAATTGAACGAATTGGAGTTCCGCACGTGACATTTTCCGTTCAATCCGTTCAAAAAATCCGTTGACAGCGATCCGCGCTTTCTATCCCCCTACTCTTTGGGATGCTATGAAAAACCTCGCTCCAAGGCCCGCCCCGGGCCGATGGACGCGCCCGAGACGGGCGCTGGAGCCTAGTTTGTGGTTTACCAAGAGGCTAAAATGTGTGGAATCGTAGGCTACGTTGGCCCGCGTGAGGCCATGCCCATCATCGTCGAGGGGCTCAAGCGTCTGGAGTATCAAGGCTACGACTCGGCGGGGCTGGCCGTCATCCAGGACGGACGCATCAAGGTCCGCCGCGACGTGGGGAAGCTGGCCAACCTGGAGAGGATGCTGGCCGAAAGCCCGCTGGGTTTCGGTACGCTTCGCACTCAACCCAAGGGTGGGAACATCGGCATCGTGGAGAATTTTCTACCCCTGCGTCGGGAACTCATCGCAGAGGGGCACGTCTTTACCTCGGAGACGGACACCGAGACCATCGTCCACCTGGTGGAGAAGTACCTGACCGAAAGCGGGGACTTGGAGGGGGCAGTGCGGCGGACGATGGGGCGCATCAAGGGCGCTCACGCCGTGGTGGTGATGAGCAGCCGCCAGCCGGATCGCATCATTGCCGCTCGACTGGGCAACGCCGGCGGGGTGGTGGTCGGCATCGGCGAGGGGGAGATGTTCGTCGCTTCAGACGTGCTGGCCATCCTGGAGTACACCCGTCAGGTGATCTTTCTCGAAGACCGCCAGATGGCGGTGATCACCCAGGAAGGGGCCAGGTTTACCACCCTCGATGGACAACTGGTAGTTAAAGAAGTGCACACCGTGCCCTGGGACCCGATTTCCGCCGCCAAGGGCGAGTACAAGCACTTCATGCAGAAAGAGATCTACGAGCAGGCCCGCTCCATCACCGACACCATCCGCGGGCGGGTGGACTTCGAGGCCGGCCAGGTGCGCCTGGATGAGCTCAACATCTCGCCTGAGGAAGCGCAGTTCATCGAGAGGATGTTCATCGTGGCCTGCGGCACCTCGGCCTACGCGGCCCTGGTGGGCAAGTTCATCATTGAGGCCCTGGCCAGGATTCCCGTCGAGGTGGACTACGGCTCGGAGTTTCGCTACCGCGACCCCTTGATCAACGAGCGCACCCTGGTGTTGGCCATCACCCAATCGGGGGAGACGGTGGACACCCTGGCGGCGATGGAGGAGGCGCGGGGCAAAGGAGCCAGGCTGCTGTCCATCGTCAACGTCATGGGCAGCCAGGCGGCCAGGATGTCCGAACCGTCAGGCGGCGTCATCTATATGCAGGCCGGGCCGGAGATCGGCGTTGCCTCCACCAAAGCGTTCACCGCATCGCTGGTTGATCAGTACCTGTTGGCGCTGCATCTGGGGAAACTGCGGGGGCTGATTGACGCGGCGCGAATGAAGGAGCTGGTCGAGGATTTGGCTGAGTTGCCCAACCTGGTCGGTCAGGTGTTGGGGGATGGTGGTGGCTACGACACGCTGGCTGCCGAGTACTTCAAGCGGGAGAACTTTCTCTATCTGGGGCGGGGGATCAATTATCCCATCGCTCTGGAGGGGGCCCTGAAGTTGAAGGAGATCAGCTACATCCACGCTGAGGGCTACCCGGCGGGGGAGATGAAGCACGGGCCCATCGCCCTCATTGACGAGCGCATGCCAGTGGTGGCCATCGCCGTGCGAGATGGCGTCTACGAGAAGATGGTCAGCCAGATAGAGCAGGTCAAGGCGCGGGGCGGCATCGTCATCGCCCTGGCCACCGAGGGCGACCAGGCCATCGCCGACAAGGCCGATCACGTCATCTACGTCCCGCCGACCTCGCCGCTCCTCTCGCCAGTGGTCAACGTCATCCCCTTGCAACTCTTCGCTTACTTCATGGCCGTGCGTCGAGGCTGCGACGTGGACCAGCCGCGCAACCTGGCAAAGAGTGTCACCGTTGAGTAGAGCCGCGGACGGCAGAAACACGCGGACAGGGGCAAGAGTTTCGGCTCTTGCCCCTTGTTGCGTTGTGGGGTACAATGTTGGTGATTTCCAAGAACCTGGTGGAGGCCAGTGGAGGCAGTATTGAAGTGGAGAGCCCTTTGACGGGGCTCAGAGCAGGCTAGGAGGGGAAAGGGAATAAGCTCACAGGCAAAGTCCTAAGACTCCAGCCAATTGTCCAGATGTAAGCCAGGGATGCGGCCAAAGTGATCCTGATTGTTGGTCACCAAAGTCAGATTGTGGGTACGCGCAGTCGCGGCAATCAGCAGGTCCATATCTTCTATAAGCATCCCTTCCTGGCGTAGATGCGCTTTGATCTCACCGAAGGTGTGGGCAGTTTCCGGATGAACCCCAAGGACAGAAAGGGCACTAATGAAATCATCCACTGCCTGATGGTTGCTCGCTGGTCGGGCCGAGCAAGCCGCTCCGTAGCGCAGTTCGGCCAGGGTGATTACTGATATAGCTATGACTTCTGGGCCAACAGCAGCCAAGTGATCGCGAACAGAGGCATAGCCGCGCAGCCAAAAGACACAGATGTCGGTGTCCAACAGGAACTTCATAGCGCTGGCGGCTCCCTTTTGGAGTAGCGGGCCTCGTGAATGTCCCGCAGTGTCTCCTCCACAGGGCGCTCGTCTTGCCAGGCTCCAAAGGAAGCCCAAAAACGAGCCAGGTCTCGTGGGGGTGTCACTTCCTCATGGGCAGGCTCTATGAAGGTAACTAGAACACGGTAAGCCCCTTGAACCGGCACCAATTCCAGCCACCAGATTTGTTTTCCGTCGTAGACCGCCGGCACAGATACCAAAGACATAGTCAACTCCTTATTTCACTTGTTATCAGTATACCAGTATGTCCATCACGGTCTATTATAGCATTGGATAGCGGATGTGTCAAAACACGCAACATGCGACGTGATCTTCCTGGACAGCGATAGCGGGGGCAAAGGTTTCGGCTCTTGCCTCTTGTTGTGTTGTGGGGTATAATGGACAAGCCATGCGAATTGTGATGATCGGTCTCTTCGGCCTCAGGCCCAAGGGCACCATGAGTGTGCGAGCGCTGCCCCTGGCCCAGGCTCTGGTCGCCAGGGGACATCGAGTGGACGTGATAATGTCGCCCTGGAGCTACCCCCAGGATTCAGGGCGGGAGTGGGAGGAGGACGGGGTTAGCATCTGCAACGTCACCCTGCCGCCTCGCTTCCCTGTCCTCTGGCACCTGATCATCACCTGGCGGCTGGTGCGGCGCGCCCTGGCCTTGAGACCCGACGTCATCCACTGCTTCAAGCCCAAAGGCTACGCCGGTTTGGCGGCCCTGGCCTTTTGGCTCTTGAAGGGGTTGGGATTGAGCAAAGCGCGCCTGGTCGTGGACAGCGACGATTGGGAGGGGAAGGGCGGCTGGAACGAGATCGAACCCTACACCAGGCTCCAGCGGCGTTTTTTTGCCTGGCAGGAGCGGTGGGGGCTGACCCATTGCGACGCCCTCACGGTTGTCAGCCGAGCGCTGGAGACGATAGTCTGGAGCCTGGGGGTGGCGCCGGGCAAGGTCTTCTACGTACCCAACGGAGTCATTCCGAGTTTCGCATCCAATACCCAATACCCAATATCCAATATCCAGTTCACCGACCATCCGGTTGTACTTCTCTACACTCGCTTCTTTGAGTTTGCCGTTGAGCGGGTCGTGGGTATCTTTCAACGAGTGCTGGCCGAGGTTCCGGAGGCCAGGCTGCTGGTGGTGGGCAAGGGTTTCTTTGGGGAGGAGGAGCGGTTGCGGGAATTGATGCGGGAGGCGGGGATAGCCGATCATTTGGTTTACGTTGATTGGGTCGAGCCAGACGAGCTCCCTGCCTACTTCGCCGCAGCCGACGTGGCCATCTATCCCTACGATGACACCCTCATCAACCGCACCAAGTGCGCTGTCAAGCTGATAGACCTCATGGCCGCCGGCGTACCCGTAGTGGCCGACGACGTGGGGCAAAATGGGGAGTACGTCGTCCACGGTGTCTCCGGCCTGCTCATCTCCGCTGGCCAGACGGGCACCTTCGCTGGCAGCGTGGTCGAGCTGTTACGAGACGAGAGCCTGCGGGCAAAGCTGGGGAGGGGTGCGCAAAGGCGAGTCTTGGGAGAGTTCAATTGGGGAAAACTGGTTGCGAGGGTGGAGGAAGCGTACCGAGGGACAGAGGAAAGATGACTCGTTCCTCATCACTCGTTACCCGTTACCTTAGATACTGGCTGCCGGTGTTGCTCTGGATGGGGGTGATTTTTATCGTTTCCGGTCGGCCTAGCATCCCCTGTCATCCCAACGACACGGTTGACCTTGTCGTCAAGAAGGCGGGGCATCTGTCGGAGTACGGTGTCCTGGCCTTTCTCCTCTGGCGGGCCATTTCCAAAGAGAGGGGATGGCCTGCTCTGCCATCCCTCGGAGGTGCCTTCTTTCTATCGTTGCTCTACGCCGCTTCAGATGAATTCCACCAGACCCTCGTCCCTGGCCGCGACGGCGCCCTCACCGATGTCGGGTTCGACGCCTTGGGAGCGCTTTTGGCGTTGGGCTTGGTTTGGTGGTTTTCCAAGGAGAACGATGGAGACCAACGCAGGGAGCCTGAAATCTTTTTGTGAGCGTTCACCCGTTATCGGCCCTGGCAAGATGTGTACTTGGTAGGAACCAAGGAATGATGGCAGGCAAAAAGATAGCGCCGACAAAATCCGCGGCGCTATCTGAATCTCCAGTTCTCGGTCGAAGCCTCGCCTGAGCCGTCTGCTGCAAGCGAGAATCGCGGCCTACTGAACCTTCTTACTTTTCTTCTTCTCCTGCGAATGGTCCGCAACCCCTAACCAGAAATGGTGGGGGAGAGTCTTGGGAGTAACGATCACCTTCACCCGGCCGCAGCGAAATTCATCCCCCAAGTCGCCATCT
>SDBU01001665.1_pt1 | contig 31012 bp, 37 predicted proteins | sample 2277071 | NCBI WGS metagenome assembly SDBU01 (sample SAMN10397929, study PRJNA504765) | marine sediment metagenome | isolation source: marine sediment core GS08_GC12, 126 cmbsf | place: Arctic Ocean: Gakkel Ridge, Loki's castle | collected 2008 | reverse complement strand
TAGTGACAGGGTTGATGAGTTTACGATAGGTGTGGCAGGGGTGTCTCCAACTTTGACTCCGACTCCACCCGGTGAGGAACCAGATCCGACTTTTACACCGGTGCCGGCAGTGACTAGTACACCAAGACCGGTGCTTGGTTTGTCTTGTTCGGTGGATGGTTCTGAGATATTGTCGAATGGCGTTGCCTATTTTATAGCTAGCGGAATGGGTGGAGATGTTCGTTTGTGGATAGCAAAAGAAAATTATGCTGAAATTGTTAATGTAATAGGTTTGGAAGGGAAGAAGAGGACTTATGACGATGGTGATACTTATTATTATTATTTTGGTACTTGTAGTGGCAAAAATAATGAGTGCGATGTTTCGTGGGGATCTGATCTTAATTTGCCTGGGGGAAATTATCAGGTGCATTGTGATGTTGTTAATGGTGGTGTTGATGGTGATGACAAGTGTTCTGGGAATGCTCATAGTTCGAATGATTGGGGTAGTTGTGATAATGATAATGATGAGAATACTTATGATTATTTGGAAATTACGGTGGCAGGGCCGACTCCGGGGTCAGCGACAAATACACCGACATTGACGCCGACACCTGGTGTGTGTGATCTTAGCGAGGGTGGTAGTGGACGTTGCTTGGGTGGCATGTATCGTTGCGATTCTGATGAGGTTGATTTGGGGAGAGCGACTAATTGTGGGGCAGCTGAACATTGTTGTGATGATGCTACAGCTACTCCGACTCCTCAGTTTACTTGTGCGGAAAAGTGTGGAAGTGGAGTGGGTAATGTCTATTCGTCTTGTTACGCGCCAGTAGCAGAGGAAGGAAAGACTTGTACAGTATCAGGACCTCCTGTTACGGGAAAAACAACTGATTGTCAGGCCAATAACAAAAGATGTTATTGTGCCGTTTGTTACACTTCTTCTCCAACGCCGACGGCGAGGAATACTCCAACGCCGACGAATACTCCGACGCCGGCACTTGTTTGTGAATCTCGATGTTATTTTGGTCAGACTCAGTGTGTGCGTGATACCGCTAATTTAAGCGGGGGTAGGTGTGTGGGTGATGGAGCTTTGCCAGGAGATCTTTGTCCGGCGAACTCTGAGGGTTACTGGGATTGGGCTTATTGTCGCGATGGTAGTCCGGAACCGACGGCGACTTCGGGACCGGTTGTGCCGACGAGTATTCCTCCAACAAATACTCCGCCTCCGGGGACGACAGCGACACCGACATCGTCTGCGTGTACAGTTTGTGCCAATGGGGCTGACAGAAGCAGTGGTGATGCCAGCTGTGGCGGGGGAGTTGATCTAGAAGATGCCGAGATGTGGAGAGATGAGTATTATGTTGGGGAAATGGGGCTTGATGAGAGGAATAATTGGGCGGCAGACTTTAATTGTGATGGTAAAGTAGATATTGATGATAGAGAGATATGGAGGGAACAATATATATTAAATTTAAGTGACTAAAATGAAAAAAAGTAACTCGGTATACATAATTGGATTGTTGCTGATAGTAGCCTTGATTGCTTCGGTGGCTTTGGTGATGAGGAATCAGGAATTGAGGAAAGGGGCGGCTTTTGCCGGGGCTAATATCTATTTGGTTGATTATAGTAATCCAATTGAAGTGATGGTGGGGGATAATTTTGCGGTTGATCTGATAGTTGATACGACTGTTGATGAGGCCAAGGTAAGTCAAGTGAGAGTGGTAATGTGTTATGGGGTGGGGGTTGAGTTGAGAGATGAGGCTTCGGTGAGGTATAACGTGGAGGCTAATTCTGCGGCTGGATTCTCGGATGTGATTGCAATTGAGAATGATAAGTGTCTTAACATGACAGTTATGTCTAATCAGCCGGCCAGTGAGTTGAAGTCGGGAGCGGTGAGGGTGGCCAAGATAAAGTTTAAGGCGGTAGAAGTGGCCAGTGGTACTATCCGTATAAATAAGGAGAGGTCGAAGGTAGTGGGAGTGAATGTAGGGGAAGTTGATAAGGAAATTGAGATTGGTACTGTCAATGGTAGATCGTATATTGTGACGGAGGCTTCCGGGCCGACAGTGACACCGGGGCCGACAGCGGTGCCAACAGCAGAACCGACAGTGGTACCGACTGTAGTACCGACAGAGGAGCCGGGGGAGGATAATCCAATTCTTAATTTTAAGATGTCTTATTTAGGATTGAGGAATAATGATGCTGTTTGCGGTCAAGATTGGAAGGTGAACTTGATGGTATTAGGTGATGGTGAAACCAGGGCTTATAGTCAAGTGCCGTTGGTAAAGACCAGTGATACAGCGGAAGGTGGGGAGGTAATATTTGCTGGTGGTTTGGAATTGGAAGGTTTTTCCTTAACGGAGAACTTGGCGGCTTTTATAAAAGGGCCAATGCATTTGCAGGTTAAGTATGGGGTGGATGGGCAGGAAGGTTTTTATTCTCAGTCGGGGGGAGAGATTAGTGTGACTAACGATCCGGATACTAGTCCATTTAACGATTTTTCGGCTTATCCGGTTTTGGCTGGGGATGTGACGGGGGCGGCGGTGGGGATACCGGATGGCAGGGTTGATGGTAGAGATTTTAATTATGTTAAATCGAAGGTGACGATAGACAAAAGTTTGCTTTCTGATGGAGATAAAGTAAACGGGGATTTTGATGGTGATTGTTGGATTGGTAACGTAGATTTGGTGATTTTGATGATATCTTTAAAAGATAAACAAGATCAACTTTATTAAATTAAAAATGAAAAAGATTATGGATAAAAAAGATTATGTAAAATTTTTGTTACCTTTGGTGGCGGTGGTGGTGGTGATTGAAAGTGTATTGCTGATAGTAGGGTTGGATGAGAAGAGAGTTGGGAAGGTGTCTGAGGTGGAGTTGACTCAGCCGGCAGGGCTGGAAGGGACTCAAGGGGAGGGGGAGCCAGCTTTGTCTTTGTCTTTTGTTACAGAGACTAGAAGTATGGAGGTGGGGGAGAAGTATGAGGTTGAAGTCAAGGCGACGGCTTTGTATGCTTTACCAGTGGATTCGGTAGAACTGTATGTTAGTTATGATCCTGAGGTATTAAAAATATCGGGGCTGGTGCCGGCGGAAAAGTTGCCCGAACCTGTTTTTTCCCGGGTAAGTGAGAAAAAGAAAGTGGTGGTGGTGACTTATTTGGTGACGGAGAAGGGAGGAGTGGCGATATCTTCAGGAGAAGTGGTGTCGCTTTTGAAGTTTGAAGTAGAACCGTTGGTAAAAGGTGATACTGAGTTGGATTTTGCGACTGGTAAGGAGGATGGTGATTCTGTTACCATGTTTGTAGAGAGTGAGACTGGTAAAGTTTTACCACTGACGGTTAATAAGTTAACTATAAAGGTTAAATAAATAAAAAATGAAAAGAGTTTTTGGCGGTTTAGTTTTGGCGTTTTTAATGTTGGGAGTGGCAGGTGGGGCCAGGGCAGTGGCGGCGGTTTTTTATACTCTTAATCCGACGACTGGTAGTTTTGAGGAGGGGGCTAGTTTTTCAGTGTTGCTGGGGGCCAGTACGGGGACGGAGGAAGTGATTGCTTTGGATGTGGTGGGTAGTTTTGATGCCACTAAATTGGAATTGGAGACAATTGCCAAGGTAGATGCCAGCACCATTTATAGCTTTGTTAGTTATGATGCTACTTTGGTTCAGATTGATAATAATGCGGGGACATTTACGGTGGTATTGACGCCAACTGGTTCGATTCATGAGGGTCAAGCAATTGATGAAGCCTTTTTGAGGTTGAATTTTAAGGCTAAGGCGGCGGGGACGGCTAGTGTTAATTTTACCTGTGAGGAGGGATCGATTATGGAATCGAATTTAATTAATCAGAGTGCAGTGGATATTGTGGAGTGTACTTCTAATCAGAGTGGTTCTTATACGATAACGGCTGGTTCAGAGGCGGTGGCAACGGCCACACCGGTACCAACAACGGCGGCAGGGGCGACGGCGGCACCAACGACTGCAGCAGCAGAGTTACCTGAGACCGCCGGAGGAGCGGCAACGACGGTGGGTTTGGCAATATTTGGGGCATTGAGTGTACTGGGTGCATTTATGTTGAGGTGGTTGTAGATGAAGGGTAAAGTAGGAGTAAAGACAATTGTTATTATGGTGATTTTGGTTTTGGTGATGGTTTTGGGAGTATTGGGAGTAAAGACAGTTAGGACGTATTTGGGGTCGGCGGCCGGTGAGGTGGAGCCAGCTAATGTAGCGGCAGCGGCGGCTGATGATGGACGGTCGGCAACGGTTAGCTGGGTGTCGGAGAAGGAGAGTATGGCGGTGGTGGAGTATGGAACGACACCGGCTAGTTTGCTTTTGAGAGCGGTGGAAACTAATTCAGTGACTAGTCATAAAGTGGCTTTATCTCCGTTGAAGGCTAATGTCAGTTATTATTATCGGATTAGGATAGGGGATGAGGTGTTTGATAATGGCGGGATTCCTTATTCTTTTAAGACGACAGCAGCGGTGACGGTGACGCCAACAGCGGTGGTAACAGTGATACCAACGGCGGCGGTGTCTAGTTGCAATAGAACGATGGATTATAATGGGGATGGAGTGGTGAATAGTTTGGATTACATTGATTGTTTACAGGGAGATGGTGTTGATGGGGTGACGGCGGTACCAACGGCGGCTGATGATTGTACCGGGGTTGATTTTGATAATAATGGGGTGATAAATAGCCTGGATAAGGTAAAATGTTTGCAAGATAGGTAAATTTGGGTTAAAATAGCAAGTCAAAAAATCCCTAAAGGAGGTGAGATATGGCAATAATTGTAAAGAAAAAAAGAGGAGAATCAAAGGATGATATTATTGGGAAATTTCGGCGGTTGTGTTTGGAAGAAGATATAACAGAGGAAGTTAGGAGTCGGGTTGGTTATAGTAAACCATCGGAGAAGAGGTATGCCAAAAAGAAGATAATTATTCATCGACAGAAGTGTCGAAGGAGAGCTAAGAAGAGAAAGAATGTTACTTAAGGATAAGATAAAACAAGAGAGTGTGGCAGCTCTTAAGGCGGGTGATAAAAAAAAGGTTGAAGGGTTGCGGTTTTTGGTGTCTTTGTTGGAGAAAAAAGAAATGCAGTTGCCGGCTGGCAAGATGAAGGAAGAAGATGAGATGGCCGTTTTGAGAAAAGAATTGAAGAATAAAGAGGAAGCCAGGCAGATGTTTTTTGAGGCCGGTCGAAAGGATTTAGTGGAGCAGACTGATTATGAGATTAAACTGGTATCGGTTTATTTACCGGCTCAAATGACTAAGGAGGCAGTGGAAAAGGTGGTGGATGAGGTATTGATGGTGCTGGGAGGTGAGAGTAATTTTGGTCAGATAATGGGACAGGTGATGGCCAAATTAAAAGGACAGGCTGATGGTACTTTGGTATCCAAGATAGTGGGGGAGAAGTTGAGTGAGAAAAAATAAGGTACTAATAGGTTTTTCTAATAATTGGGGGTTGGATGAGAAGAAGGTGATTGGTTTGGCTTTGGGGGTGCTGGCTGATGGAGGTTTTTTGGGGGTGGAATTGAGTTTGGTATTTGTGGGGGCCAGTGAGGCGAAAAGGTTAAACGTAAAGTATAGAAAAATGAGGTATGTTCCTCAGGTGTTATCGTTTGTGATGGATGGAAAGAAAGATGCTGATGGGTGGCGGCGATTGGGGGATATAGTGATTTGTATTGATAGATTGAGAGATGAGGCAGTTCCGATGGTTCGACGTGCGTCGGATAGCGGAGTGCCCTCCGTGGCGGACAGGCCTGCGGCAGAGGTATATGAATTGCTGAAAGATTGGTTAGAACATGGCATGATGGCTTTTAAAAAGGACAGGTAAGTTGGGGTTAAAAAGCGATTGATGGTGGATTGATATAGAAGAGGATCTTGCCAGGGAAGCCTTGATTTGGTTTAATTTGGCTGATGGTTGTATTTCATTTAAAACATCGACCGAGGAAGGTGACGGAGTTGGATTTGCCGGAGGTGGCCAAGGCAATGAAGTTGATAATGACTAGCAAGCAAAGAGCTGCCTCCTATTTATTTGCTGGGCCTAAGGGGGCGGGTAAGACTTCGGCGGCACGGATATTGGCCAGGGGGGTTAATTGTGAGAATAGGGAAGGGGTTGAGTCTTGTGGTAAATGTGGTAACTGTAAAGAGATATTGTCGGGAACTAGTATTGACATTATTGAGATTGATGGAGCTTCTAATAGAGGGATTGATGATGTTAGGGTGTTAAAAGAGAGAGCCTATTTGTTGCCAAGCAAACTAAAAATTAAAGTATTTATCATTGACGAGGTGCATATGTTGACTAAGGAGGCTTTTAACGCCTTTTTAAAGTTGATTGAGGAGCCGCCGGAGCACACTTTGTTTGTGATGTGTACGACCGATCCGGGTAAGATTCCGGAGACGGTGTTGTCGCGATTAGTTCGGGTGGATTTTAGAAAAGGGAGACGGGAGGAACTTTTAGGGTCTTTGGATCGGGTGGTGAAGGCGGAAAAGATTAAGATGGGAGTCAAAAGCCGAGAGCTAATAATTTCTAAAAGTGATGGCAGTTTTAGGAATTTACACAAGATGATCAATGAGATGTTTATGGAGTTTGGCAAAAAGATGGGACTTTCCGAGGTGAGAAGTTATTTTGCTAATAGGTTGGGAGTTTATGGAGGTAAGGAACTGGAGGAGGATTTGGTGGTGGGGGAGACAAAGTCGGTTCTAGAGAAGTTAGAAAAATTGGCGGAAAATGGAGTTGATTTTGTAGCTTTGAGGTGTGGTTATTTGGTTTACTTTCAGAAAAGACTACTAGCTGGTTTTGGTATTGGGAGTGAAAGGGGCGGTTTGGTGATGGCTGACTTGAGAAGATTTTTGGCTCTTTTGGTGGCGGCGGGTAGGATGGAAAGAGAAGTTGAAGTTGGTCAGTTACCGTTGGAATTGGTGGTGGTGGAATTTTTGGCTGATGGTAAACAGAGAAGGAAGTTGGGAAAAAAGGAGAAGGTGGTGGAGGAGGTGGTGGAGGAGGTAAAAGGAGAAGATAAGGAGATAGAGGCGGTAGCTGAGGTCAAAAAAAGTAAACAATTAGTGGGGGTAACTTTGACTAAGGTGGAAAATAAGTGGAGGGAGGTTTTGGCGGCGATAAAACCGTTTAATCATAGTGTGGAGGCATTTATGAGATCGGCTAGGCCAAAGGGTTTGGAGGGAGAAGTATTGACCTTGGAGGTGTTTTATCCTTTTCATAAGGAAAAGTTAGAAGAAGAAAAGAATAGGAAGGTAGTGGAACAGGGTTTGGCTAAGGTGTTTGATTGCCCAATACTTTTGAGGTGTGTGCTAAGTGAAGGTAAGAAGGATTTGGCGGGGATGGTAAAGGAAGAAAAGGTAAAGGTTAAAAAGGAGGAGAATAATGAAGACATTTATGATGTGGCCAAAGAGATCTTTGGCTGAGGTTTGTTTTACAATTTTTGGTTTTCAATTTAAAATAGGGGAGCTTAATATTTGAATTTAAAAAAATGATAGGTGATAAAGCAAAAATGATTGCCAAGGTTTATAAGATGAAAAGGGAGGTGGAGAGATTGTCAACAGAGGTGAGTCAGGATGGGGTGGAGGTTGTTGTGGCTGGTTTTATGGCCATGGGAGATCCTAAGATTAAGTCTTTGGTGGTGGATGGGGTGGAGAATAAGATATTATGGGGGGCGCTTAAAAGGGCGTGGAAGAAGGCGGCTAAGGCATCGATGATGAAAATGAGAAATATGGGTGGGGGGGAGGGGTTGATGTAAGATGGCCAGTTTTCCAACAGTAATAAAAAAGTTAATGGCGGGGTTTGAGAGGTTGCCAGGGATTGGGCCTAAGGGGGCTTCTAGGTTGGTGTTTTATTTATTAACTACTCCGGAAAGTTTTGTGACTGAGTTAGCAGATATGTTGATGGCGTTGAAAAAAGAGGTAAAGATTTGTGGTAGTTGTTTTGGGGTGGCGGAAAGAGAGTTATGTTCAATTTGTGCTGATCCGGGGAGGAAGAAAGATAAAATTTGTGTGGTGGAGGGATCAATTGATGTAATGGCTTTGGAGTTAGTGGGGGACTATAAGGGGGTGTATCATGTTTTGGGTGGGGTGATAAATCCACTAGATCATGTTGGTCCGGATGATTTGAAAATTGTGGAATTGATGGAGAGGCTGAGGGGCTTTTTAAACGGCAAGGAGATAGAAATAATTTTGGCGACTAATCCGACCATGGAAGGGGAGGCGACGGCTTTGTATATTAAAAGGAAGTTGGAAGGTTTAGCTGGGGGAATAAAGATAAGCCGAATAGGTAGTGGTTTGCCGATAGGGGCATCGTTGGAGTATGCTGATTCTGCGACTTTGAGTCGGGCGATGGAAGGAAGGAGGCGGTATTGATGAAAAAGATGCCAAAGAAGGTGGTACAGGCGTTGGGACAGGTGGCCGAAGAGACTAGCAGAGAGATGGTAAGGCAAGCAGGTAAGGTGGTAGCCGGGGTGGTAACGGGTAAGGATTTGGTGGGGGATATAAAGCCAATGAGTGAGAAGGAGATGGTAAAAAAGCAAACAGAGGATGAAGCAAAAAAGCAACAGGAGATGGGTCAGTTGAGGGAAAAGGGTCGGGATGTGGAAGGGGAAATGCAGAAAGTTAGGGAAGAAAAGAAGAAAAAAGAAGAGGAAGAAGAGAGACAATTTTTGGATAATATTAAAAGACAGAGAGAGGCAGAAGATCAGGAAAGAAGATCAATGGTGTTGATGGTTTCTAGTCCGGGGAAGAGGAAGAAGAAGAGAGGGAGTGCTTTTGTAAAGAAGGGTAAGGGAGCTAGTCAGTCGGAGATGTCGGCCACTAGTGAGTACTCTAGGAAGAGAGATTAGGTATAATTTGATATGAGGATGAAACTTTATAACACATTAAGTAGGAAGAAGGAGGAATTTGTACCGATTAAGAAGGGCGAAGTAGGCATTTATTCTTGCGGGCCGACGGTATATTGGAATCAGCATATTGGTAATATGTATGCTTTTTTGAACTGGGATGTGTTGGTGAGAAGTTTTAGATATTTGGGCCTAAAGGTGAAATGGGTGATGAATATTACCGATGTGGGACATATGACTTCGGATGGGGATAGTGGTGAGGATAAGATGGAAAAAGGGGCTAAAAGAGAAGGGATAAGCCCGGAGGAGGTGGCCAAAAAGTATGAGGAACAGTTTTTGGAGAGTTTGGATTTGCTAAATATAGTCAGACCGGATGTACTGCCCAGGGCGACGGAACATATAAGGGAACAAATTGAATTGGCTAAAAAGATTGATAAAAATGGTTTTGCTTATAAGACTAAGACGGGTTTGGTGTTTGATACCGGTAAATTTGCTGATTATGCCAAGTTTGCCAATTTGAAATTGGATAAATTGGAAGTGGGAAAAAGGGTGGCGGTGGATAAGGACAAGAAACATCCATGGGATTTTTTACTATGGGTGACTAATCAGCCGAAACATAAAATGCTGTGGGATAGTCCTTGGGGAAAAGGATTTCCGGGGTGGCATTTGGAGTGTACGGCCATGTCAACTAAGTATTTGGGCGACAAGTTTGATATTCATACCGGGGGAATGGAACATATAGCGGTACATCATACTAATGAAATTGCTCAAGGACAGGGGGCATATGGTGCTAATACGGCCAATTTTTGGTTGCATAATGGTTGGTTGAAATTGAAGGATGGCAAGATGAGTAAGTCGGAAGGTGGTACATGGACGATGCAGGATTTGGTAAAAAATGATTTTGAGCCGATGGCTTTTCGTTGTTTAGTATTGATGTCGCATTATAGAAAAGGTTTGGAATTTAGTTTGAAGTCTCTGGAGGCGGCTGAGATTGGTTTATTAAGATTGAGAGGAATGGTAGCTAAGTGGAGGAAATTATCAGAGAAGAAAGGAAAAGTAGAAAAAAGCTATAAGAAGGAGTTTGAGGAGAAAATTTCGGATGATTTATCGATGCCGGAGGTAATGGCCCTGGTTTGGAAATTGGCGGATTCTGAGGTGAAAAATGAAGATAAATTGGCAACTTTGTTGGATTTTGACCAGGTGCTGGGTTTAGGGTTGGCCGGAGAGAAGATAATGGAGGTACCAGCCAAGGTGAGGAAATTGGCTGAGGAGAGGTGGAAAGCCAGAAAGGCAGGTGATTGGAAAAAGAGTGACGAATTGAGAGGAGAGATAGAAGGGGCGGGTTGGCGGGTAAAGGATGGGGAAGATGGTTATGAATTGGAAAAGCGGTAAATAGTGGAATTTATTGTAAAATTAGAGGCTTTATGTTAGTCTAATGGGGTCAAAAAAATGAAGACAAATAAAAAAAGATATCAGGTAGTGATGGTATTGAACCCCAAGATGAAAGAGAAAGATAGAGATGTTTTGTTGGCAAAAATTAGTGATGAAATAGTAAAAGAAGGAGTGAAAGTGAAAGGAAAGGAACATTGGGGAATGAAGGATTTTGTCTATAAGATAGGTGGTTTTGAGAAAGGTGATTTTTGGATTTTTGATGTTTTGGGTAGAAATGGTTTAGAATTGGTAGATCTTAATATTTATTTTAATAGACAAAAAGATATTATTCGTTATTTAGTATTAAAAGTTTAATTGTGGAGGAGCCGCCTGAGGCGGGGAGAAAATTATGCCTAGCAGATGTCTTAATCAAGTAAGTTTAATTGGTAATTTGACCAGAGATCCGGAGTTAAAGTATACGCCGTCAGGAATGGCGGTGGTTTCTTTTGGTTTGGCGACTAATAGGGCCTGGACGACTAGAGACGGGGAAAGAAAGGAGGATGCCCAGTTTCATCGGATTGTGGCTTGGAATAAGCTGGCTGAGCTGTGCTCTCAGTTATTGGCCAAAGGAAGGAGAGTGTATGTGCAGGGGAGAATTCAGTATAGAGAATTTTCGGATCAGGAAGGAATGCGTAAGCAAATTCCAGAAATTGTGATTAGTGATATGATTTTGTTGGACAATAAGAGGGTTGGTGATAGGCAAATGGCGAGATCGGGGCCGGATCAAGGAATGAAATCGGCGGAAAAACCAGTGTCGGCGACGGTTGATGATGGTACTATTGAGGATATTGTTATTCCTGACGAGATTGGAGAGGTGGCGAAATCAACGGAAACTTCGAAAGTGGCAGAAAAAGATGATGGCATAATAGAGCCGGTGGCGGAATCAACGGAAACTTCGAAAGTAGCAGAAAAAGATGATGGCATAATAGAGCCGGTGGCGGATAAGAAGGAGGAGAAAGAGGATAAAACTGAGACCAAAGAGGAGGAGGAGATGCCCTTTTAATAGGAGTTTAAAACCATGAAAAAACGGAGAAATAATAAAAGAATAGCGCTGATGAGAGCCAGGATGAGGGGGAGAGAGAAGGGTTGCTTTTTTTGTAAGCAAAAGACTATTCCTTGGTGGCGAGAGTATGAGAAACTTTTGGAGTTTTTGTCACCCAGGGGTCGGATTATTGCCAGACAATTTAGTGGTGTTTGTTTTAAACATCAGAAGAGATTGGCTCCGGCAATCAAGAGAGCCAGGCATTTGGGGCTGCTCCCTTTTGTGGTGGTCAAGTAGGGGTTTTTTGATGGTATAGTAGTAGTTATGAAAACGAGAAAGATAAGGAATTTGGCTTTGCTGGTAGCTCTGTTGGGATTGGTATCCTTGGTTAGTTTTAGGATGGGGACTAAAAGTGTGGTGAAGGTGGGAGAAAGTGGTAGGTTGGATTTGTCAATGATGTGGAAGGTTAAGGATAAGTTGGCGGTGATGTTTCTTGATAAGCAAGAGTTGGATGATGAAAGAATGATTTATGGGTCGATTCGGGGGATGGTGAATTCTTTGGGTGATCCTTATACGGTATTTTTGCCGCCGGAAGAAAATAAGATAACTGAGGAGAATTTGGCAGGGGAATTTGGCGGGGTAGGAATCTCTTTGGGTTATAAAGATAAAACTTTGGCGGTGATGTCACCATTACCGGATACTCCGGCAGACAAGGCGGGGGTGGAAGCGGGGGATTTGATATTAAATATTGTTGATGAGAAGGCGGGGGTGGATAAGAATACGACAGGGATTAGTTTAGGGGAGGCGGTTGCTTTGATTAGGGGTAAGATTGGTAGCGAGGTAGTATTAAAGCTTTATCGGGAAGGAAAGGAGGCGCCTTTTGATGTGGTTTTAGAAAGGGCTAATATTGTGGTGCCTAGTATTGAGTTGGAGTGGGTGGAAAAAGAAGGTGGCAAGGTGGCTTGGGTTAAACTTTATAAGTTTACAGAGAGACTTTTTGAAGAGTGGCCTGAGATAGTGGATGAGATGGTGGCAGAAGATAGGTTGTTGGGGGTGGTGTTAGATGTTCGCGATAATCCAGGTGGATTTTTACAAGGAAGCGTGATGGTGGCGTCTGATTTTTTGGAATCCGGGGTGGTGGTAAAACAAGAATCATCGGATGGTAGGGTTGAAACCTATGAAGTGCAAAGATCGCGAAGACGGTTGCTAAGTGATAATTTGGTGGTAGTGGTTAACGGGGGATCAGCTTCGGCTTCAGAAATATTGGCAGGGGCATTGAAGGATCATGGTAGAGCCAAGTTGGTGGGTCAGCGGACTTTTGGTAAAGGGACAGTACAGCAACCGGAAGATTTCCCTGATGGGTCAGGATTGCATGTGACGATTGCCAGATGGTTATTGCCGGAGGGGAATAATATAGATGATGAAGGGGTGGGAGTGGATGTAGAGGTGGTAGATGACAGAGAGACGGAAGAGGATGAACAGTTTGAGAAGGCGGTAGAGGTGTTGTTGGGGGGGTAAGGACTGGATGAGGGAATGGTTTTTGGGTAGAATGAAAAGATATGGATGTGGATAAAAGGATGGTAAAAACATTTTTGTTAGGTTTGGGTGTGGGTTTGGTAGTAGTGGGGTCATTGGTAACCGGGGCTTGGTGGGATCGAATATCAGGTTTTGGATTTTTGGATAAATTGGTTTTGAGGGGAGAAGTGATTGAGGGTGAAGATGGTAAGAAGGTAAGGGTAACCAGGGAAATTGTTGATGAGGAATCGATGGTAATTGATGTGGTAGAAAAATCGACGCCGGGAGTGGTGACGGTGTCGATTAGCAAGGTACAGGTACTAAGGGATCCTTTTTTTGGTTTTGATGATTTTTGGAGCGAGTTTTTTGGCATACCGCCAAGGTCGGGGGTGAAGGAGGAAAAAATAGAGCAGGATATCGGGACCGGATTTGTGATTGATGCGGATGGAATGGTGGTGACTAATAAGCATGTGGTGGGAGATAGAAAGGCAAGTTATCGGGTGGTAATAGGGGAGGATGAGGTGGTGGAGGTAACTGATATTTATCGGGATCCGGTGTCTGATTTGGCGATTTTAAAAATTGATCGATCGGGTTTGACGACGCTAACTTTGGGTGATTCTGATAAGTTAAAGGTGGGGCAGAAGGTGATTGCCATTGGAACGGCTTTAGGTGAGTTTAGATCGACGGTAACCACAGGGGTGATTTCAGGTCTTGGTAGGGGGATTACGGCTGGATCTTCATTTTCGGGGACAGAGAGATTGGATAATGTGATACAGACAGATGCGGCTATAAATCCGGGTAATTCGGGAGGACCATTACTAAATTCGTCAGGTGAAGTAATTGGAGTTAATGTGGCGGTGTCCCAAGGTGGACAAAACATTGGTTTTGCTTTGCCGATTAATTTGGTTAAGGAGTCAATTGAAAATTTTGAGAGTACCGGTGAGTTTGATAGATCTTATTTGGGGGTGGCTTATCAAATGATCAGCGAACAAGCGGCGATATTAAATGAGGTACCACAAGGTGCTTATGTAAATGAGGTAGTGGAGGGCAGTCCAGCCGAGAAAGCTGGAATTGAGGTGGGGGATATAATAACAGAAATTGATGGGGTGAAACTTTCGGAAGAAAAAGAGACTTCTTTGGCAACCATAATAAACAAGAAAAAGATAGGGGAGACGGTGGAAGTGAAATTGTGGAGAGAGGGGGAGGAGAAAACAGTTAAGGTGGTGTTGGAAAAAAAGGAGAATTAGTTTGAAGGGTTAAGTGTGGTAAGTTCTAAAAAGAGGTTTTCTAGATTGCCGGAGAGGATGGAGTCGAGATTGTTAAAGCTTTTATTGATACGATGATCTTTGACTTGGTTTCTGGCGTAGTTATAGGTGCGGATTTTGTCAGATCGGCTTGATTGACTGATGCCGGAGCGGGCGGATGATAGAGTATTTTTGCGTTTGTCTTCTTCTATTTGCCAGAGTTTGGCCTTGAGAAGCTCAAGGGCAATTTGACGGTTTTGTTGTTGGGAGCGTTCTTGACGGACGGAAAGAGAGATACCGGTGGGTTTATGGGTCAGTCTGATGGCGGTGGAAACTTTATTAACGTTTTGGCCACCGTGGCCACCGGCACGGGAGGCGGTGATTTCCAGGTCCTCAGGCTTGATAACAATGTTGCTTTGGATGAGATAGGGGATGACGGCGACGGTGGCGGTAGAGGTGTGAATACGGCCTCTTTTTTCGGTACTGGGGATGCGTTGGACTCGATGGGTGCCGGTTTCGTGTTGGAGCTGGTCATAGGCGTCGGTGCCGGTAATTTTTATGACTAGATTATCAATTTGGCTGACCTTCCAACCGACTTTGTTGGAATAGCGAATATACATGTTTAAAAGGTCATTGGCCCAAATGGTGGCTTCTTGGCCGCCGGGTCCGGGATGGAATTCTAAGATGACGGTATTAGGATCGATAGTAGGCATGGATTGAGGGTAAAGAAATTATTTTTTTGGCTTTTTGGTTGTTTTTTTGACAGTTTTTGGCTTTTTGGCGGCTTTAGTAGCAGCGTAGGCTTTACCTTTGGCTACTTTTTGCTTGAATTTGTCGATTCTACCTTTGACGTCGGCAAATTTTTGGGTGCCGGTAAAGAAAGGGTGGCAGTGGGAGCAGATTTCGACCTCGATTTTGGGTAGAACGGAACCGGTGGTGAATTGGTGGCCGCAAGCACAGCTGATTTGACAGTCAGAATAGTATTTAGGATGGGCGTTTTTTTGCATGGGCAAATTATAACAAAAAGATAGGCAAACTAGAAGCTATGGTTTTATTTTGTTAATAATTTTTATTATACCAGGGAGACTTAGAGTGGTTTGTTTTTGGGTTTTGAGGTTTTTGAGAGTAACCTTGTCTGATTTGGCTTCATCGGGGCCGATGATGGCAAAGTAAGGGATACCAAGTTTGATGGCATATTTGATTTGTTTGCCAATTTTGTCAGGGGTAGGGTAGAGGAAGCTGGAAATATTATTGTTTTGGAGCTGGGAGACTAGTTTTAGAGCTGAAATTTGTAAGTCGGGAGAAAAGTTAGCTACCAGAACTGTGGTAGTGGTGGTAGGAAGCTTTGGTAAGAGGTTTAAATCTTTTATGCAGTCAACAATACGGTCCAATCCGATAGTGGTGCCAACTGCAGGAGTGTCGGGGCCACCTAGTTGCTTTATAAGGGTGTCGTAGCGGCCGCCGCCGGTGATGGAGCCAATGTTGGGTTTTTCGACATAGGTTTCAAAGATGGGACCAGTGTAATAATCAAGGCCTCTGACCATGGTGGGGTCAAAAATATAAGAGGATTTTGGTGTACCAAATTGATCTAGTTTTTGAATGACTTTTTGAAGATAGGGGTCGGGCAAGGCGACCTTGATAGCGGCAAAAATTTGGTCGATTTTGGCCTTTTTGAAGCCCTTTTTAATGAGTGCTTTTGTTACTCCATCTCGACCTATTTTCTGGAACTTGTCAAGAGATTGAAAGATAGTATTTTGGTCTTTTTTTATACCGGCTGACTGAAGAATTTTGGTGAGGACTTGACGAGAGTTGAGACGGATGGAGAACTGTTTAAAATTGAGTTTTTTAAGGATTTTATAGATTATAGAGATGATCTCGGCGTCGTTTATGGGTGATTTGGGGCCGAAGATATCTATATCACACTGTAGAACCTCACGATAGCGACCTTTTTGGGGTTTTTCAGCTCGCCAAACCGGTTGAATTTGATAACGCTTAAAAGGTAGGGGAATTTTATCTGGGTAAAGAGCTAAAACTTTGGCGGTGGGGACGGTTAGATCATAGCGAAGACCGACTTGCCGTTTACCGCGGTCTTTAAACGAATAGACTAGCTTATCGGTTTCTTGGCCATATTTGCCCATTAGAGTAGAGGCATACTCTAAGGATGGGGTTTCCAGAGGTTGGAAACCGCTATTTTCAAAAACTTGGATAAAAAGATTTTTAACGTAGTTTCTGATGATCATGGATTGAGGGAGGAAATCCCGAAATCCTTTGAGTGTTTGTGGTTTGTTTGTTTTCATATATTTGATCATATCATTGCTTGTAATTTAATTGATAATGTAGACGACGGCAGGGAATCGTTTACTGGTGTTTTTATCTATTACGTAAGTTTGATCTTTTGTCCTGGTTTCGGTACTGAGAAGTAATATATTTTCCCCAAGGGAACTGAGTACGGCTCCTTCGGCGGCATTGACGGCCCATCTTCTTTGGGTGATTTCTTTGGATTTTTGACGGACTTGAGATTTGGGAAAGATGCCTCTTTTGCCAATTCTTTCATTCATGCTTTCGAAATAACGTTCGAAGGGTTGATACCACTTATTGGCAAAATCTGAGTTTCGCCAAGAGGTGACTTGTCTTAGAACAGCGGCTTTGATTGTTTGATATTCTATGTCTTGGTCGACCAGCTCTGAAATAGGGTCGACATAGGTTTGATTGTCTTTGACGGCGGTGTAGTCTCTGACGTTGTTGGTGTAATTTTTTAAAGTGCCTAGAATTTCTGGTGTGGTTGGTCCGAATTTTTCTACTTGAGTGTATTCCGTGTCGGCGATGTAAATAAATAGGTCGGTAGTGATTCCGTATAATTCAAGTAGTTGTCTAAAATCAATTAGCTGATCAAGGATTGATGGTATGTTGGGAAGTTGTGGTTTTTGTTGGTAGGCATAAAGGTCTGAGTCTAAACCATATTTGCCTTGATAGTCATAGATGTTGATACAGCATAGGATTGAAACAAGACTTATCTTTTCTCCTTGTAACCCGGCAATTAGGGTTTTTATTAGTTTTTTTCTGCCCCAGGTTGGTTCTTTTTTTCTTTGTTCGATTTTGAAAAGTATAGAGGCAAAAGCGGCCGCTTTTTGAGGATTTTTAAGTAAGTTTTGTCCTTGTCTAAACCAGGTTTCCATTTTTTTCTCTTTTTGACGTTGTATTTTTTGAGTCAGAAAACCGATTAATTCGCCATCGTCAATTTGCTTTTCCAGTTCTTGTTTGACAAGTGTGGCGGCAAAAGCCAGTTGATTGTCTTGTCTTGCTAGTCGTGGATCCTTTTGGATTTGAAGTTGGTCGAGTTTTTGACAAGTAAGTTGATTGTAGGAGTCTCCATATTCAGTGCTGGGAGTTTGTTTCAAGCCGTTTATTTTTGACGCTAAAGCTTGTTTTTTTAGATTGTCTTTTTCTTGTTGGGCTTGAAGTTGTCTCCTGATGGCAGATCTGGTTTGGTTGGATAAATTATCGACTATCCATTTAATTCCTTCGGAGTCTGTTGTTGGGGTAGTTTTTATTTGTTGGAGAAATTGCTCTGGGGTAGCAAATTGATTGGCCAGAGCCTGAAATGGTCCAAGAGTGCTTGGTAGCCCCAAGTTTTGGCTCTTGATCTAACCTTTTTTATGATGAGAGCTATTTGGCAGTTTATGGCTTCATTTAGTGTGATAAGTTTTTCTTTGGCATTTTGTTTGGCAGAAGTTTCTATTTGTTCTTTCCAGGTTAAGGTTTGACGGTTTTCTTGCCGTCTTTCAGAATCTTTAGAACTGGTGTTTGGATTAGTAATTCTTTCCATTTTTGTTGTTTTCATATTTGGGGTGGTACACCGGACTTGAACCGGCAACCTTCTGCTTCACAGGCAGATGCTCTAACCAATTGAGCTAGTACCACCATGAAAAATCCCCGCGGTAGCGGGGACTAAATACGCAGATAACCCCGCCAAGCTTAGTTAGCGTTATGATGGGCTATGTTTGCGTAGTTTCTCATTGAGGTGATTTTATCTATTCTTTTGAGGAAAGTCAAATTAGTTATCTTCGGTAGTGGCGGTGGAATTGGGTAGTTTGATGATTTTTTCGGCGTAGTAGGTTTTGGAATTATCTTCGGTAGTGGTGAGAATAACAATGACTTTGTGGCCGTTTTCTAATTGGTCGTATTTAAGGCTGGTTTTGTCTTTATTTAAGGTTTTTGTTTTAGAATCGGTTTTGATTTGGTATTGGATGTCCTTGTTGCCGCTGGGGATGAGAACAAAGACAGAAGAAGAGCTGGAGATGTCAACAATTTTGCCGACAACAATGTGTTTTCTGTCTTCAAGCGATTCTGAACTGACGATGATGAGTCGAGAGGTTTCCAGGATTTGAGAATCGTTGAAATAGCCCATGGCTAGGATGGATTGACCTTGAGAAATCTCTTCTAGACTGGTTTTGTTTCTTAAGGTGTCGATGAAAACAGTGTCGTCATTGACGATTAGATTAAAGTCTTGATCGCGATAATTGATGGTGATGTTTTCGGCTTCAATATTGTTGATGGTGCCAATGAAGGCTTTTTTGCCGGTACTGGCTGAGGTGATAGAGGCTAGTTTTTCTTTGACTTTTTGTTGGACTGCTTGTCTGATTTTTTGAATTTCATTAGAAGGATCAGCGGGGGTGGGGGAGACTAAAGGGGTAGGGGTAGGGGTGGAAACAGACATGGCATTAATGGAAGTGGTGAGGAAAGGGATTATTAGCAGTAGTAGAATGATCATTTTAGATTTTAGCGGTGGAATAGGTAATGATGAGTTCTAGTTCTGATTGATTGTCTTCAGGGTCAATTGCGGCTATTTGGATGATATTAAAACCACTTTCCAGATCAATTTTAGTGTTAAAGTCACCAGAGTCATCGGTGTTGATGAGGTAGGAGTTTACGGGGGTAGTAATGATGACGGTACTGTCGGCAGTGGTAGAACCGGCGATTTCTATTTTGGAGTTGTTGACAATAGAGTAGTTGTGGGGATTTTCTATGAGGAGAGTGGCGGGTTGATTTTCGGTTGGTGGGGGGGGGGGTTGGGCATTGTCGTTTTGGGCGGGGATGAGGGTGGGAATGTTTTGTCCGGGTTTTTGGGCTTGATGGTTTTTGCTGGTTTTGACGGAGTGGTAAGCGCCGGTAGCACCAAAGCCTAAAAGGATGCCAAGAATTATAGCAATAAGATACTCTTTGATCATTTTCCAAATGATACCATAAGAGGGTCAGAGGGATGTTAAAATAGAAGTATGCAAGTAAAGGTAGTAAAAGGTAATATTATTAGATTTTTGGGTAAGAGTGAGAAAATATTGGTTAATCCTGATAAAGAGGTGGTTGAGAGTCCCAAGTATGGATCGAGGATAGTAGTGTTTACGGGAGAGAAATATGATTTTTTGGGTTTGGGTTTTGACGGAGTAGTGATTAGGGGGCCGGGTGAGTATGAGGTGGGTGGAGTAGAAATTTCGGGGGTGGATGCCAACGGTGACGGGGTGGTTTATTTGGTTAATTTGGATGGAGTGATGGTAGCGGTGGTGGAAAGTTTGAGTAAAGAGGTTGGTAATAAGTTGGTGGATAAGGTGAAAGGGGTGGATGTTTTAGTGTTGTTAGCAGAGGAAGGCGGAAAGGTGGATTCTAAGGCGGTGTTGGCAGTGGCGAAGAAATGGGGAGTGAATTATTTGATACCAGTGGGTTTTACCGAGGAGAAGTTGAAGGTATTGTTGGATGTGGTGGATCGGGAGGATTTGGAGCCGGTGCCTAGTTTGAAAGTAGAAAAGGACAGTTTGCCGGATGGGATGGAAGTAGTGTTGTTATCAAGTAAATAAATATGGTGGATTCAATGAGGTTGCCCCCCAGTTCAAAGGAGGCAGAAATATCGCTTTTGGGAGCGATTTTGATTGATAATGATGCATTGGTGCAGGTGTCAGAGTTTTTGAGGCCGGAGCATTTTTATGACAATAACTGTGGGGGAATATTTGAGGCGATGATGTCTCTTTATGAGGCCAGGTCACCAATTGATATCGTGACGGTGGCTGAAAAATTGAAGGAAAAGAAGCGACTGACCAAGGTGGGAGGTAGGGCGTTTTTGAGTAAATTGGCTTCAGAGGTACCGACGGCGGCTAATGCCGAGTCATATGGTCAGATTGTTAAGGCTTTGTCGGCTAAAAGGGAGCTGATATCGGCGGCGGCTAGAATTACAGAAAAGGCATTTGATGAGTCATTACCGTCGGCTGAACTTTTAGATGCGGCGGAACAGGAGATATTTACTTTGTCACAGAAGCATCTTAAAAGTGTGCCAACCTCGCTTAGAGAGGTGCTGACGGCCAGTTTTGACCGGTTGGATGAATTGCAGAAATTGGGGACGGGTCTTCGGGGAGTGCCGACGGGTTTTGCTCAGTTGGATCGAACTTTGGCGGGGATGCAGGATTCGAATTTGTTAATTTTGGCGGCCAGGCCAGGGTTGGGCAAGACGGCTTTTTGTTTAAATATGGCCAGACATGTGGCGGTGGAGGAGAAGCTGCCAACCTGTGTGTTTTCTTTGGAGATGAGTAAGGAAGAACTAGTAGATCGGTTACTAGTAAGGCAGGGATTAATTGATGCTTGGAAGTTGAAAACAGGGCAGTTGTCGGATAGTGATTTTGCTTCCTTGTCTGAGGCGATGGGAGTGTTGGCTGAGGCACCGCTTTATATTGACGATACGCCGGGATTGACGGTGACGGAATTGAGAACGAAGGCAAGGAGGTTGCAAGTGGATAAAGGGATAAGGTTTATTATTGTTGATTATCTACAGTTGATGCATGGCAGGACACGGGATAATAGGGTTGCTGAGGTATCAGAGATATCCCAGGGATTAAAGAACTTGGCCAGAGAGTTGAAGTTGCCGATAGTGGCGGCGGCGCAGTTGTCAAGGGCGATGGAGGTCAGAGGTGGTCGGCCGAGACTATCGGATTTGAGGGAAAGTGGATCGATAGAACAAGATGCGGACGTGGTATGTTTTTTGCATCGGGAGGATGAGGAGGTAAGGGAGATAGTGACTTGTAGCGTAGAGAAACACCGGAATGGACCGACGGGTAGTTTTAATTTGTACTTCAATGGTAAGCAGGTTAGCTTTTTTGATGTGGAGAAGAAGGGAGGAGAATAGTGTGAGATAATAGGTAGTTTTGCCGAGGTGGCGGAATTGGCAGACGCGCACGACTCAAAATCGTGTGGTCCATAGGACCATGGGGGTTCGATTCCCCCTCTCGGCACTTAAGATGGCAATAATGGCAACAGTTTTAAAAGTAGTAGGAGCGGTGGTGTTTTTATATTTGACCTGGAGGAGATTGTATGAGGATTATGAGGAGAAGAAATTGGTGGCTTTTGCTTGGGTGGCAGTGTTGGCTTTTTTTTGGGGGAACCGGCTGGCTTTTGGTTTGATTAATGGCCAGGTGGGTGGTGATTGGTGGGAGTGGTTGGTTTTTTGGGAAAAATCGGGAGAGATTTTGGCTGGGGGATATGTAGGAGTATTGTTGGTAAGTGTTGTGTGGGTGTGGAAAAATGGTTGGAAATTGTGGTCTTTTTTAGAGGATAATGTTTTTGGTTTTTTGATTTTATGTTTTTTTTGGTTGGTGGCTTGGGGGGTAGGGGAGGGATTTGGGGTGGAGATTTTAAGAGTGGCAGGGATGGTATTGTTGGCTTGGTTGTTGACTGTTTATCTGGTAGGTCGTTATCGATCTTTCGTTTGGTATAGGAGCGGTAAGAAAGGTTTTATTTTCTTTTGGACTAATTTGGTGATTTGGGGATCATTGGCTTTGTTTACTTTTTGGGGTAAAGACGGGGTGGAAGTGGGGTATTTGTACTTGGTATTGGGCTTGATTTCTTTGATGGGATTGTTTATTCTTGGAGGAGTTTTGAGTAAGGAATAATATGGCAAAAAAGAAAAATGAAATAATTAACTTCCCTCGAGCGTTGTTGGCGCCGATTCAAAAATTTTTGGAGGGGGAGGTGAAGAAGTTGAGAAAGAGGAGAGAAGGGATCAAGAAGAATGATCCTTTTTTTGGTGAAGGCAGGGAGTCGGAGAATTCATTGGAGGAGGATGTTGATGAACAGATTGGGCATTTTAATGCTGAGGTGAAGGCCGGTTTTGTAGCTAAACAGATAGTTCAAGTGAGAAAGGCTTTGACCATGATAAGGATTGGTAAGTATGGTCAGTGTGAGAAGTGTAGTAGGATGATTGATACTGATAGATTGGCGGTTAAGCCAGAGACTACTATCTGTATTGAGTGTGAAAAAGAAAGACATTCTTAGGGTTTTGGGGTTGTTGGCTTTGGTGGGAATTTTTGGTTTGGTCCATGAGTTTTTGGTTGGTAGATTAAAGGTGATTACGAACCGGGGTGTGAGTTTTGGTTGGTTTTTAGGAGGAGAGGTTTTGGTGGCGGTAGTATGGATGGTGGTGGTTTTTTGGTGGTGGAAGAAGAGGAGTTGGGGGTGGTTGTTTTTGGTGGTGGGGGGTGGGTTAAATTTATTAGATCGGTGGCGGTTTGGAGTGGTGCGAGATTATTGGAGCTTTCCGGGAGGGATTTATAATAATGTTAATGATTACTTAATTGGTTTGGCGGTTTTTGTGTTTATACTAGAGTGGTGGAGAAAAAGATAGAGATAGTTTATGAAGATGATCAAGTATTGGTTTTGAATAAGCCGGCGGATGTGGTGTCTACTTTGGAGGGAAAAAAGGGGAAGGACCTGACGGTGGAAGAATGGTTGAGGAGTAAAGTGGCCAAAGGATTGCTGCGGAACGGACTGGCTCATCGGTTGGATAAGGGGACTTCGGGTTTGTTAGTGGTGGGACGGAATGAAGAGAGCTTGAGAGAGTTAAAAAGGCAGTTTAGGGAGCGGCAGATAACAAAAAAATATTTGGCGATGGTTGGCGGGGAAGCAGTGGCCAAGGGAGTGGTGGAAGCGCCAATTGGGAGGAAATTTTTGATTAAATTTGGAGTGAAGACAGGGGGAAAAAGGGCCAGGACAGAGTTTGTTTTGATTGATAAGTATAAAAGGGATGGTCGGATTTATAGCCTAATGGAAGTGCAGACCAAGACAGGTCGAACGCACCAGATTAGGGTGCATTTTTCTTATTTGGGTTGGCCTCTTTTGGGAGATGTGGTCTATGGGGGTGAAGCAATTTCGACTAAGAGACCATTTTTGCATGCTTATTGCTTGGAGCTAGACCATCCGACGGAGGGGAGGCGGTTGAATTTGGAGTTAGCTTTGCCGGATGATTTGGTAAAAGAATTGGGGCGGTATGAAAAGGTATAGATATGTGTGGTTGGTACTGATGGTGGGTTTGGGTTTTTGGTGGTGGTTGGGAAGATCGAGTGGGGGGGATTATAAGATGGGAGTTATTTGGGATGGAGGTATAGGGGTGGTGTCGATTAGTTTGGGAAGGCGGATGGTAAATAGTCTGGAAGTTTCGGGACAGACTCAAGTTTGGGTGCCAGGTGGTTTGGGTTGGTATGGGGCTGATAAGATTAAAAGATTGTTGGATCAAGAAGATAAGAGAGGAAAAGCGGTGGATATAATTTATTATAATTTAGGGTTTTTGCCGGACAAGGTGTTGTTTTTGGATGATTTTTCTTGGGATGAAGGGGTGAGGTTGATGGTTGATATGGGTTTTTTTGACTGGTTGGAGTTTAGATACTTTCGGGAGCAGATGATTTTTAAGGAGGAAGTAATTGATGGTGATTTGACTCAATTGGGCTGGTATTTGGATGAAATAATGGTGCGTGATTTTGCTGATAGCTTGATTTTAAATGAGGATTTGAGATTGACGGTGTTTAACACTACTGGGCATGAGGGTTTGGCAAATTTTTTGGCTAGTCGGATTTCTTGGGCTGGTTTTTCGGTGGCGGGAGTGGGTGGTAGTGAGGAGGAGGTTTCTGTTTGTAAGTTGACCTATGGGCAGGGGGTGGTGGGAAGTTTGGGTTGGGAGGTGTTAAGCTCAGTGTTTGATTGCGAAAGACAAGCAGATGGAGCTTTGGCTGATTTTGAAGTAGAGATATACCTTGGTGAAGGTTTTTCTCAGATGATAAACTATGGTAGTTATGTCAGGACATTCTAAGTGGTCAAATATTAAAAATCGGAAAGCGGTAGTGGACAAGAAGAAAGGTGAGGTTTTTACCAGGGGGGCAAAGGAGATAATGGTGGCGGTTTCTCAAGGAGGGGGAAATACTAATCCGGAGATTAATTCCTTTTTGAGAGCGGCGGTAGAAAAGGCTAGGGGGATGGATATGCCAAAGGAGAATATTGCCAGGTTGTTGGCTCGGATGGAGGAGAGAAAGGGGAATTTGATGGCTTTGACTTTAGAGGCTTATGGTCCTTTCGGGGTGCCGATAATGATGATGGTTAAGACAGACAATAAGAATAGGATACTGGCAGAGGTGAAATCAATCTTGAGGAAGTTTGCTGGAAGTTTGGCTGAAAATGGATCGGTAAAATTTCAATTTGATAGGGTAGGGGAGGTGGAATTTAGTAAAATTACTGAGGGTGATCAATTGGTTTTAATTGATGCGGGGGCTAGAGAAATTGACGGTAATGTGGTGGTGGTATCGGCTGATGGAGTGGATGATTTTTTGAAAAAAACAGGGGATTTGGGTTTGAAGGTGGTCAGATCGGGAGTAGAGATGAGACCAAAGGTGACAAAAGTATTGACGGATGATGAAAGGAGGCGGGTTTTAGGACTGGTGAAAGCCTTGGATGATAATGAGGACGTGGTTAGTGTTTCGGTGGGGGTAGCAGGTGTCTAAGAAGTTAAAATACCTGTTGTCGTCGGTGATGGCGGCGGTGGGGTTTTATAATTTTTTGGCTTTGTCGTATGAGTCAAGGAATTATGGTTTGATGGTGGGGGTGGTTTTAGTGATAATTTGTTTGTGGTTTGGTTTGGGTATTATCTTTGAGGCGGATGTGGGGATGCGATTGGTGTCGGTAATAATGCCGTTAATTTTCTTTGTCGGTTTTGGAATGTTTAGCTCATTATTGTCTTTGAATTTGGTGGGTAGATTGGTGTTGACGACGGTTTTTGGGTTAGTAATTTATACGATATTTTTAGTGGAAAATGTGTTTATGGTGGCGATTGGTTTTCGGACGGTGCCGTTGTATCGGGCGGCTTATACGGTCAGTTTGATAATTTTGCTGATCGCTTGTTTTTTCTTGTTTAATACTTTGTATTCGTTTGGTTTTGACTATAAGGTAAATAGTTTGGCAGTAGGGGTGTTGTCTTTTTTTATTTTTGTATATCAATTTTGGGCGATTACGATTGAGTTGCCTGATGACGGTAAGAAGAAGAATAAGATGGCTTTTACTTTGATTCCGGCGTTTTTGATAGCTCAGCTGGCTTTGGTGTTTTCTTTTTGGCCAGTGGGGATATTTAAGGGATCGATTTACTTGGTATCAGCAATATATGTGCTGTCAAGCCTGATTCAGGCAGAGATTAGGGAAAGGTTGTTTCGGAGAACTTGGTTGATGTTTGTTTGGATTGGAGTGGCAATTGTATTGGGGATTGTACTAGTGACTCGGTGGAGATAAGTTGAGGCTAGAAGTAGGGGATTGGCCTTACTGTAGGGAAAATTTGCAGAAGTGGGTTGGGAGAGAGTCTTTTGGGGAGTGGCGGAGAAGGAAAGGGTTGATTATGTGGTTGATTTTTGGGGTTAAGAAATAAATTTTGGCTGAGTTTTAAATATGAAAAAGAAAAATTTGTGATAAATAGGGGAAAATTTGAGGGATTAGCAGACGGGGTAGGGAAGTGATAGCCTATAATATTACGTCCTATAATACATATCTATTTTCATGATTTATCCTATAGTTTTCACAAATCAGTGATATAAAATGATATAGTCTGTGTGGAAATCGATAAAATGGCTAAATGTATCATGGGGAAGAGGAAGAGAAGGGTTTAAAATGTGACTTATTTGGGTTTGGTTGAGTGACGAAGATGGGTGGTATGAAGGGTAGGGTGTTGGGTAAAATAGTAGTTCTCGCCTATTAGGTGGATGGCTTGTTTTATACGTCGTACAATGTATCTTTTGCGACGTACGTAAAAAAAGGGATTGGAGGGGAGTGGTTTTTTGGTTGTTTTTAAATAAATTGTTTTTATGGTTAATTTTTTGAAATTTTTTAAATTTAGTAAAAATGCCTGTTTGGCTTCCCCATTAGTGGTCCGTAATGGTTTTTTGGATTTTGTACCTGTGGATTGTTTTTTGACTCCCCCGAGATGTTTTTGGGTGGGTGATGGGTAAAAAGAGCGGAAAATACGGTAAAAAATAGATGTGGCTTTATTAGCGACTCTGTAAGCGATGATTAATGAATGCGTAGTATCTTATCTTGCTTATCTTGACTTAAGTCGACTTTAATCAAATAAGATTAGTAACGGATTAATTTGTCAAGGTGATAAGATAGTTTATGGACAGAAATTTGAAAAAACTGATGTTGGACTTTTTAGAGCATTTGGAGGTTGAGAGAAACTGTTCACAGTTGACGGTGAGAAACTATAAGCATTATTTGGATGAACTTGTTAAATTTTTGGACAATAGGGGTAGAAGGGCGGCCTTAATTGATGATATAACCGTAGAGTCAGTGAGGAAATTTAGGTTGGGTTTGGCTAGGCGAAGCCTAAAGTCGTCAACCCAGGGGTATTATGTGATCGCCATCAGGTCGTTTTTGAAATGGCTATCTAAAATGGATATTTCTGCCTTAGCTGCGGAAAAATTAGACGTGCCCAAGCAAAGAAGTCGTTCTTTGAAGTTTTTGAATAAAAAGCAAGTAGAAAGACTATTGAATCAACCTTTGACTTCGACAAGTAAAGGCATAAGGGATAGGACCATATTGGAGCTGCTTTTCTCTACCGGGTTGCGGGTATCGGAATTGGTGGCTTTAAATAGAGAGCAAATTGACCTAAACAGTCGAGAATTTGGAGTAATTGGCAAGGGAGGTAGGGCCAGGGTGGTGTTTGTTTCCAAAAGAGCACTCCCCTACTTGGAAAGCTATTTGAGACGACGAACCGATAAATTTAAACCGTTGTTTATAAACCACAAGAAAAGAAGTCTGAGCGATAATGACGAAACGGTGAGATTAACGGCAAGATCAGTTCAAAGAATGGTTAAAGCTTATGTGAGGCAAGCTAAGCTACCGGTACAGGCAACACCTCATACTTTGAGGCATTCTTTGGCAACAGACTTATTAAGGGCTGGGGCCGATCTTCGTTCAGTGCAGGAGATTTTGGGGCATAAAAATATTGCTACTACTCAGATTTACACTCATATAACAGATGCTCGCCTAAAGGAGGTTCACGACAAGTATCATGGCGGAAATCAGTGAAATTTGCGCTATCCTATAAGGAGGGGGTTTTGGTGGGGTGATTTGAAATTTTATGGGAGTAAAAGTGTTGGGAGAGGTAGGGGGTGTTTTTACAGTAAAATAGGCTAAAATTTGTACTTTATGGTCGATTATCAGAGAATATATTTGACTGCTAAATTGGTGGCTTGAGGCTAGGGTGTCTTATAGTATTAGATAAATACAGTCCCCCACTTTTCGGTGTGTAAGAGGTAATTATGAGATTGGGTTAGGGTAGGTTTAAAAAATTTTGGAAAAAAGGCTGGAGTTAATAATTCGTCTCATAGTAAAAAACAAATATACCTTATAGTGAGTAGAGGAAAAAACAGATGGTTAAATGAACGAAAGATAAGGGGTAATTTTTGAATTAGGAAATATTTTATTTCTTTTTTAGCTTTTTTTGGTTTGGCGGTGGTTGGGGTTGATTGTTATCAAGTCTTTCTAGAATAGTCATGGCATTTACTTTGTCATTTTCTGTTTTAAAGCGGACCAAAATAACACCTCTGGTATTTCTGCTCAGTCGAGGAATATTTTTTAGAGGTTGCTTGATGGTAACAGCGTTTTTAGAAGCGAGAATGACCTGGGTATGGTTTTGGTTAACCACTTGGGCGACGGCGACGTTGCCGGTTTTTTTGCTTAAGTTGGAGACTTTAACCCCGATGCCTCCACGTTTTTGTAGAGGGTAGAGGTAAGCATTGGTGCGTTTGCCGATGCCATTTTCGGTAACTACCAGGATGTGTTGGAAGATGTCTTTGTCCTTTTTTATACTTTGAGGGATGACATCCATGCTGACTAGATGATCTTCGTCTTTTAGTTGAATGCCACGAACACCTCGAGTGTGACGTCCCATAGGCCGGGCGTCGGTTTCGTTGAAACGAATACATTTACCGTTTTTAGTTACCAGGAAAACAAAGTCGGTGCCTGAAGTAAGCTTGGCCCAAGCTAATTGGTCTTGGGAGTCGAGCTTAATGGCAATCAGACCGTTTTGGCGAATATTTTGGAATTGTCTGATAGAAGTTTTTTTGACGATACCTTTTTTGGTGGCCAGGAGGATGTATTTTTGATTTGAATTTTGGCTAATGGGGAGGACTGCTTGGACAATTTCTTTTTGGTTAATATTTATTAGATTAATGATAGCCTGACCTTTTGATTGACGGGTACCTTCGACTATTTCCCATACTTTAGTTTTAAAGACCCGACCTTTGTTGGTAAAAAAGAGTAAATTGTCATGAGTTTGGACGGAAAGGATGCAATCAATTTCGTCTTCTTGCTTGGTGGTCATACCAATAACGCCGATACCACCGCGTTTCTGGGTACGGTAGGTGTCTTTGGCGACTCTTTTGATATAGCCGGTTTTGGTTAGGGTGACCAGGGTGGCGACGTCGGCGACCAGGTCGGCTTCGGAGAAGTCTTTAAGACCTCGAAGGTAGATTTTGGTTCTTCGAGGGTCAGCATATTTTTTGGCTATGTGTTTGTTCTCGGTTTTAAGCTCTGTTATCATGCGATTTTCTTTGGTAATAATGTCAGTTAGATTTTTGATGGTTTTGCCAACCTCGATGTATTCATCATCAATTTTTTGTCTTTCCAAGGCGGCCAGGCGACGAAGTTGCATTTCCAGAATAGCGTTAGCCTGAAGATCAGTTAGTTTGAATTTTTTTATTAAGTTGGATTTAGCGTCATCAACAGTTTTAGAAGCTCTGATGGTTTTGATAATGGCGTCAAGATTGTCAAGGGCGATTTTTAGACCGGTTAGAATGTGACTTCTCATGTAGCTGGCCTTGAGGTCAAAGACAGTATGGCGGTGGATGATATTTTGGCGGTGACGGAGAAAGAGGAGAATGATTTGTCTGAGATTTAAGGTTTGGGGGACGCCGTTGACCAGGGCTAGGATGTTGGCTGAGTAGGAGATTTGAAGGGAGGTGAATTTGAATAGCTTGTTTAGAATTGATTTGGGTCGGCCGGTTTTTTTGAGTTCGATAACGATTCTGATACCGTGGCGGTCCGATTCGTCGCGAAGATCGGAGATACCGGTGACTTTTTTATCACGGACCAGTTGAGCGATTTTTTGGACCAAATCGGCCTTGTTGACTTGATACGGTATTTGAGTGACGATGATGCGAGCCTTGCCTTCTTTGGTTTCGTCAATGTTGGTTTTGGCTCGGATGATAAATTTACCCCGGCCGGTGGTATACATTTCCTTGATACCTTCTTGTCCGTAGATTTCTCCGTAAGTAGGAAAATCAGGTCCGGGGACGACACTAAGAAGCTCCTCAACCGTAGTTTTGGTTTCCAGATTAAATTGTAGTTTTTTTAGTTTTTCAACCGGGGCTAATACCAGGTCTCTGGTGGTTTGGTCTTTTTTGAGAATGGGTTTGATTTCTATGGGAGTTTTAACGGTTTCCAATCGGCATTTTTTTAAAACTAAGTCGATGGCTTGGCAGATTTCACCGAGATTGTGAGGGGGAATTTTGGTGGCCATACCAACAGCGATACCATCGGCTCCGTTAAGAAGTAGATTGGGGATTTTGGCCGGTAAGACAGTGGGTTCTTGGATGGTGCTATCGAAATTATCAATCATGTCGACGGTGTTTTTGCTAATATTGGCAATTAGGTCGAGAGTGATTTTGGCCATTTTGACTTCGGTATAGCGCATGGCGGCGGCGGGATCATTGTCAATAGAGCCGAAGTTTCCTTGGCCTTTGATTAGGGGATATCGAAGAGAAAATTCTTGGGCCATACGAACCATGGCATTATAAACGGACAGGTCACCGTGGGGATGGTATTTACCCAGAACTTCGCCAACTACTTTAGCTGATTTGCTATATTTACCATTGGGGGTAAGACCGACTTGGTGCATAGCATAGATGATGCGACGGTGAACCGGTTTGAGACCGTCTCTGACATCGGGTAGAGCTCGGGCGACAATGACACTCATAGCGTAGTCCAGATAGGATTTTTCCATTTCGGTGACAATGTCAACTGATATGATTCTACCGTGTTTGGTTTTTTTGATTAGTTTTTGATCGGTCATGTTAGATGTCTAGAGTGGCTAAATGAGCGTGGGTTTGAATAAATTTTTTCCGAGGAGGTACGTCCTTACTCATTAGGGTGGAGAAGGTCTCGTCGGCTTTTTGGGCATCTTCTATGGTGATTTTTTTGAGGGTGCGACTTTTGGGGTTCATAGTGGTTTCCCAAAGCTGTTTGGGATTCATTTCTCCTAAACCTTTGTATCTTTGGAGGTCATATTTTTTTGAGGTATCGATTGACTTTAGATAAGTTTCTTTTTCTTCTTCGGTATAGACATATTTAATATTTTTGCCTTGTTTGATGGAATACAAGGGGGGCATGGAGAGATAGACATGGCCTTTTTCGATGGTGTAGGGCAGGTGGCGGAAGAGAAAGGTAAGAAGTAGAGTGGAAATGTGGGCGCCGTCAACATCGGCGTCGGACATGAGGATAATGCGGTGATAACGAAGTTTTTCAGGTATCATGGTTTCCCCTATTCCCATACCAAGAGCAATGATCAGATCTTTGAGCTTGACGGAATTTATGATTTTGTCCAGTCTCATATTTTCGGTATTGATGGCTTTGCCCCAGAGAGGTAAGATGGCCTGAAAGCGGCGGTCGCGGCCTTGTTTTGCTG
>SDBU01001664.1_pt1 | contig 31014 bp, 52 predicted proteins | sample 2277071 | NCBI WGS metagenome assembly SDBU01 (sample SAMN10397929, study PRJNA504765) | marine sediment metagenome | isolation source: marine sediment core GS08_GC12, 126 cmbsf | place: Arctic Ocean: Gakkel Ridge, Loki's castle | collected 2008 | reverse complement strand
TTCTCGTGGTGTTGCATTTGGTACACCTGTGGCTGCTACAATTGCAGTTCCAAGTTCTGGCTATGATGTTCTAGCCACAGCTTCACTAACAAGTACAGAAGCACATCTAGAAAGAGATTTTGAAATTACTGGTGTCTCAGCTGACGGTACAGCATGGGTTGATGTTTCTATTGTCCCAGCTGTTGAAGGGCATTTCTCATCAAGCGTAACTGCTGGAACTGCTGATGTTATCTCTGGTAAAGTTGATTATCTAGCTGGTACAGTTGACATCTCTAGCACAACTGGAGTTGTAACTTATGTCCGTTATCAGGTAACTACTTCACTAGAAGAAAACAGAATTAACCCAAGCGTAACACTAAGTGTTGACAAAATCAGACTATATGCAAGAGATAGACAAATCTCAGCGAATTGGACCATTAACATGGAACAAGACATGAGAGCATTGTTTGATATTTCTATGCAAGCTGAAATTGTTAATATTCTAGGTCAGCAAGTTGCCTTGGATATCGACCGTGAGATTATCAATGCACTTATTACTGCTAATACAAGACTGAATGCTTCTAATCATACTGGATCATTCAACAAAACTCCACCTGTAACATACACTTGGGGAACTAAATATTGGCACGAAAACATCATTCCTGTACTAAATGAACTTTCAGGAACAATCTATACAGATACTAACATTGAAGCGGGTAACACAATTGCTGCTAACCCACTAGATGTTGCTATTCTAGAAGATTTACAAACATTTAACTATACTGGAACTTCTTCAGTAGACGGCGACCTTGGTTACCGTTCAGCTACAGTAGCTGGTGGAAAATGGAAGATCCTGACATCTTCAGTTGTTACTCAGGGAACGATGTTGATGGTTTACAAACCTGTAGAAGATTTAAAAGCTGTATATTTTTATTCACCTTACGTACCTGCAGTTTTGCATCCGTATCCTTTGGGCTATACACCTTCTCTAACAATCTTAAGTCGTTATGCGACAGCTCTTGTAAGATCAGCCGGTGTAGCTACTTTGACTATCGGTGCATAAGTTGTAAGTTTTACTACAAAATACTCAATCATTCTTAGTTGGATGATTGAGTATTTTCCGCCGAAATTAAGAACAAAAAAATCTTAAGTGAATTATTAAGATTTTTTTGTTAGCACCCACACTTAGACACTCCTTTTATTTTTTTAAATCTTTCTTACAGTGTATGCAAATCTCAGCACCCTTTTTAATAACCTCTTTGCAATAAGGACATGTGTATCTCGCTTTCATACAAATTGACCATGGCAATACTACAATCCATAACATCCACCCACAAAACCACCATAGAAGAAAATTATATCCTTTTTTATGTGCTATTATAGCAGGTATTAAACCCAAGAATAACGCTGTTATTAATATATCTACCATCATACTTATCATCATTTGTTCTTCCATCATTTTCTACCTTTTTTCTGTTTCATTAAAGTAAATATTATATGAAATGGTATAAAGAATGAAATTGTTTTAATACCCCAAGAAAACGTCATACAGATATACATTACAAAAAACATTATATGTATATATTTTTCTTTTAACTTTTTAATTATACTTATACCTATAATTGCATTTGTAATAAATGGAACAGCTAAGAATCCTATAAGAAGAGGATCTAAACCAATAAACTCACTTAATTTACTCCCTGATTTAATCAATGGGTATGATTCCCATATAGTTATTCCAAAGCCTAGTAATATCATTAAAATTCCTAGTATTTTCATATCTTCTCCTTTATTTATTGAAGTTGTTTATATGCGTTCATATCTGTATCGTAAAGAGTTTTAATTAGATACATATGTGGATACCAAGTATGCAAAAGATTAGTCATGACTTTATTACTAACATCATTTGAAGGTTGTGAAGCTAAATAGTCGTATGCCTCCATATCTGCATCAAGTAAAGTTTTGATTAAATTAAAATTACTCCCCCATTCTTTGAGCAAATCTTTTTTACAATCTACTTTTACAGTATCCTTATTCAATGAAGCAATGGGGTTAAGACTTGAAGCGCTCGCCACACCACCAACCCCAACCATTACCATAACCATTAAAAATCCTACAAGTAACTTTTTCATAACTCTTTCTCCTTTCACTTAATCTTGTGTTATTTCTGCTCGTTCAAGAACCCATTTATTTTCAATTAAATTAAAATCAAAATTTAAAGCATGATCTTCTAAATTTAAATTTGAAAAATAAACATTAAAATAATCATCACCTTCCGTAGCCTCACCAAAATACCATTTCGTTTTATCAAGTCCCAGAAATATTATAATTTTGTCAACTTCAAGTCTTATGGGTAATTTATTATATTCAATTTCTGTATAATTTTTCATTATCCTCCTTTGAATTACATGTTTCAAAAAATATCATTGGATTTGTTGATACTTTCATTACTGGTGCCATATATCCACCTTCAATAGCAAAATATTTTATACCTTTATAACAAAATTCATAAACTTTTAATGTTTTATCACATTCTTCACATGACATTATACCCATAAGCTTTGCATTAAAAAGTATTTTCTTTTTGATTTTTTCTGGAATTTTTTGTATAGTGAGGTTTTTTTCGTATAAATTATTATCGAAAGACTTTATATTAACATCATTAGACTTTACATTAACATCATTCTTTTTGTTTGGATAATAATAAATTAAAAGAACGATACTAACAACAAAAAGAACAAATATTGTAATAATTAACAAGCTATTTCTATTTCTATTCATAACTCTTCTCCTCTCCAAGTAGGAGCACCCACAATCAGACCCCTACTTATTCTTCATTTATTTTACTGGACTGATTTTACCTTCACGAATAATTTTTTCTATCTGCATATCAGCTTCATCAAATGACATAAGACCTTCGTTAGAACATTCAATGATGAACTTGATACGACGTTGTTTGTCTTTATCACTAAAAGCAGCCAAAATACAATGCAGATCTGTTATATCCATCATTATTATCACCTCATTATTCCAACAAAGAACTTTTTCATAATTCTTTTTCCTTTAATTTATTTATACAATCTCTTCCAACCGTTTAATCTCATATTCTACAGCATCTACAATGGTTGAATAATATTTATCAATATATAGAGTTTTTTTGTAATTATGTGCAGTCAGAGGTTGCCCTTCTAGTTTGGATGAATCGCTCCACATAATTCCAATTCCAGCTGTACGAAAACAAATATTATAAAGAATATGGTTTGCTTCTAAACCTAACTGACACAATTCAATAAGCTTTTTATTTAGTTTCATAATTTTGTCTCCTTTATCCTTCTGAAATACATTTTTCGCATAATCCCCATCTCCAGTCTTTTGGAAATATTTCATCGGATATTAATGCACCACAACATCCACAATTTCCACCTGTAATAAGATCTTCAATATCATATAAGTTGAAATGTTTTTTTATCCATTTTTTAATCATAACTCATTCTCCCTCCTCCCTCCATAAAAAAACAAGGGGCAACCACAACTATCGAGGTCACCCCTGTTTTTAATCAGTTTACGGTTCAAAGGTATATTCAATACTGTCAGAAGATGTTTAGTTTACTTATCTAAACCCAATAATATATCAGTTTCATACAGAGGAAGCTTCTTACCACAAATTTCTCTTTCGTGCTCATATTGTATACGATAAGCATCATCCTCCCGAAGCGCTAAAATCATTATGGGTATATTATTATTACCCCAACCATGTTTCATATGCTGGTAATAGTGGACAAATTCATGAGATAAAATTGCCTTCTGGTTACATAAATCTTGTTGCTCCACAATATAAATGGTTTTAGTTGATGCAATATATAATCCTAATGGCGACTCAGGGTATATATACCCATTGGCTTTAGCAACTTCTTCCATCTCAGTAATATCGACGAAATTGACCTTAGGCATTTCATATCGAGGATAAGTTCCCAAATACTTATTACTTGCCCAGTGTGTCCAATTATATACTGTAACAATATCATCTTGAACATAATGAGCCCCCATAGCTATCACACCAATACCTTTATCTTTTATTTGGTCATAATCTGCACCACACATCAGATAGCGAGTATTGTTAAGACAGCTATATCCGCTTAAAAGAACTACTAATAATAATGACATGTATAATTTTTTCATCGTTTCCTCCTTAATAAGATACCGAATACAACTCCTTATACCGTACAAGCAACCAGGGATTCGTCCTGCGCTTGTGGCGACAACGTGCGTACAGGAGAAAATATATTCGGCAATATATAATTAATACTAAAGGGGTAGTCGCCAATACCCTTAACACTTATTAATATATATAGTGAAAGATTATTTATTTATAATTTAGAACAAATAAATAGGTAGATAGACAGGTAAAAAGGAGACAGTAGATATGATATTAAAAGTAGAAAGACACAACGAGACACAAAAATGGTGGATGCTTGATAATATAGCTAAAGTAAGTTGCTCAGCATTACTACACCACACAAAGACAAGAATCGTAGGTGAAAAGGACCTTTTACATGACATTATGATTTTAGATCATAAGAATATTTGTTCTTGTGCTGAAAATGAAGGATGCTCTGATTGTATAGAATGCTACAGATTGGTTTGTAGAACTAAAGAACACTATGAATTTAATGTATTGTTTGATACTGTAGCTTATTTATGTAATGATGAAGGGAAAACTATTGAAAAAATTGTAGCAAACCATAAAGAATAAAACAAAAAAAATAGATGTCTGTTTGCCGAAAAATACTCGGATCATTAATTTGATTCGAGTATTTTCCGTTCTGTTAACTCCTCTCTTACCACCTTTACTTCTCTCATTCCAACTATCCAGAACTTCTGATAAAATTTTATAACCTCATTATATCTCTTAAACCATTCTGTTGAAGATATACCACAATGTAGATACCAACCAGGATGCATAACTTCACTATAAACACATGGAAAATAACTACTTAAGAGTATGCACTTGCATTGAAGTCTGTATAATGATGTACAATTATAAGTTACATCGGAAATATCATTTGGATATTCTGCATTCCTTTCTGATAGATACCCAGTACAAACTGCCAAAGTTATACAATCTTTACATGGTATCATTCCTTCTCACGTTTCCTCCACTTGCGCATAGCTTGTGTAGTGGTTTCTCCGAATGGACTTACTCCTTTACAGCTGGTGCATAATAATACACCGCCACTGATGTATTGATTGCTTAATTCTATAAGTGTTTGCTTTTCTCTTACACATTCCGGACATGTTTCTGTCATATTTTGTCTCCTTTATTATGTTCTTATAATTATATACACCAAACATGAATTGTTCCTAATATTTTAACGTTAGTATAAGGCCAAGGTTCATTACATTGTGTTTGACTAAACCAACCAAATAAAGGTTCTACTTTAAATGCCTCTTCTTCCATCGCATCAGAATCATCTATTAAATTTAAAATATTATTATAATGATCTTCTGAAATTAAATTAGCATGTATTTCATCAGATGATTCACTATATATTAATAAATACCCTTCTTTATATGGGCAAGTTTCCATCGTCACTCTCCTTTATTTTTTTGTAGCCACTACAACGGTTGCACCATTACTGTCAATGACTATTTGCCAGTTAAAGTATTGTGATAAAAAAATACTTTTGTCACAAAACTCCCCATCCGACCTTGTCTCAAAATCGTTGCCCGGGTTTATTCGTAATAAATCTTTCTCATAAAACTCTATAACCCGCTTGTTGTTTTTAGCTTTATTTGATGTGATAATCTTACCTTTTGGATGTCTTATACCCATAATTCTCTCCTTTTAATTTATTCCTCTGTCCAGTTATTGTGATCAAGTCCTCCATTACATACAAGATCCTCTAAAGACCATCCTTGAATGGTCTCATTGGCTATAAAACTTTTTAAAGGAACAAAGATTAAAGATCCCGCAGCCATATGCCACTGTCCATCTTTTATCTTAGTGAGGTTTGGTGTAGCTACTCCTCCGTAAAGAGTTTTTCCTTTATGTTCTGTAAACACCATTTTTGATGCCCCACAAAATGTTTTTTCGCCAAAGGTCATTTTTGCTATTTCTAACGGTATTGTTTTTTCAGTCATATTTCCTCCTCTTAATAAAAAATTCCGAAGATACCATTTCCTAAATCAGGAAAAATATCCTGTCCTTCTGTTTTCATATCCATTGTATATATTGTATTTTCTGTTTCAATGATACCATCTTCTCTATCAATTGAAACTATATAAGATGAAGTCATATGATAACCTGGCAGCCATCTTCCTGTTGGGTCATGAACCACATGCCCACTAAATTTTATGGGCGGTATATTAACCTCTGGAAATGCTTTTTTAAACTTCTCTTCGATTCCTGTTATATCTATATGGTGTAATTGCCAATGACTAATTTTTCCTCCGTCCTTTTTTTTCATAACTCCTTTCATATCTAATCCTTTTCCCAAGTTAATTCTTTTCTGTAGTATGGAGTACCATCTTTAAGTCTTAGAAAGATGTTTCCATCTTGCTCAATTGTAATATTGTTACGTTTTAATGAAGCTCGTTTGTCTGGACCGCTCCACACACCTCGAAAATTAAAATCAAAATCTTTTATAGTGCATGGAGAAAAGTAACTACATTCAAAAATATAGTCTATAAAACATATATGTTTATTTATTATATCCTGAGGCCAATCAATATCTGGATCTGCCCAACCAGGAGAATACCCATTACAACTTCCACCATTAGCAGAATATTCTCTGAGTTTACCTTTATACTTACAGTTACTTACAGATCCTGCATTTTTACCACCGCAGAATGCGTGACAATCATAACATTGAAAATAATAAGTTGTAGATGAGCCGCAACTTCCACTTGTGGGATGAACATCATTACCTGGTTGTCCCATGATTATTGTCTCCTTTAAATAAATTAAAAAAGGCTCAGAACTTATAAACTAATCTGAGCCTTTCCGTTGTTTTAAACTACTCCATTTTAAAATCAGGTGCCGGATTTACTACAAACTGTCTGGCCCCAAGATATCTAACTCCCTCAGCCATCGCTTTGATTACACGATGCCACCCAACCATTATGTAACCATCATTTCTTAGTATGATTGGTATGGTTAAATCTGCATCCTTCACCCGGGCAAAATGAATATAATAATCCCTCAGGTTTACAAGTTTCCATCTTATCACTTCATCCACATTAACGCTATCAACCTTAAATAAAAATACCGTAAGATCTTTAGACTGTTCAATTAAAGTATTTATCCTCCAGATATTACCAGGGCCGTCTATAAAACAGTTTTTAAATTTCATGTCTCCTCCTCCTTCATATCCATGATTTCATACCATATTTACACTCACTTCTTGAAACGATCTCTTCCACGTCGATGTCGTTCTTCATCAAAGTTTCTGATGTATGATATGCAAAGATGGGCATATTCACATCTATATTATTTCGCACGAAGAGGCGAATTGCTTCACGTGCTACCTTATCCTCCGCATCTTCATAAACAATATAATATCCGGTATTTATGTTTACGTAGATGACTTTGTTCTTGTACTTTTCATGTAGTGCTAACTCCATAGTGTTCCTCCTTTTATATATAAGTGAGTGTTAAAAGATTCCTTTCAATTATTAATATATATAGAAAAAAAAGACTTAAGACAACTTACAAAATATGTTGTATCATGTTTAAGTAATACAACATATTTATTGTTAGATGGAAGTAGTTCATAAAAATTAGAGGATTCCAGTTAGTCATCTAGCGTTTCAAGAAGGGCGTGGATGGCGTTTATGGAAATAACTTTGTCAGCATCAGGGGCATTAATAGTTCGCATAGCCACCTCCATCCTTTTTAGTTGACCTCTTGTTGATGCCCCAATTAGTCCAGACAGAGCATTTTGCAACTTTGATATTTTTTCCTCTGCCTCTCTCATCGGATGCTTTTCACAAACTTTGATGTGATCGGTAAGGATTTGTGCACCGTGGGGCGGCGTACCTTTGGGATAAGCCATTCCACAATAAACACACGTTAACGTATTTGACATAGTATCTCCTTTCTATTTATCCTTTTACAACAATTAGAGGTTCTGTATAATCTATAGTTTTAATTACAATACCTTCTTGCTCTTTGACAACATTATGAAGATTCTTATAAGCATCAGGAGCTTCATCTAAAGTTTTCTTATTGATATTACAAACTATTCCATGCATCTGTTTTTTAAATCTACTTAATTTAATCTTTTCTTTCGCTTCTGTTCTTCTCATTTTTCTTCCTGCTCCATGTGATGAAGAACATAAATAGTGTTCGTTTCCAAGACCTTCTGTAACATAAATACCTGTCTTCATACTTCCAGGAATTATACCAATCTGCCCTTTATCAGCAGGAGTTGCACCTTTTCTGTGAAGAACTTGCTTTCCATAATCAAGCGCATGATTATGATTTTCATTAACCATATGATGATTGATAAGGGTATCTATTTCATGATCATTGTAATTAAATAATGATAGAACTTTTCTCATCATGACTTTTCTATTATGAAGAGCATATTCAAGAGCGAAGTTCATATCATGTAAATATTGTCGTCCATATGTGCTATGTAGATGAAAAAATCCTTTTGGTAAATCAGTATCTACACGTTTGGATAGTTTCATATAGTATCCTGCAATTGAATGACCTGGATTTCTAGATCCTGAATGAATAGCTACAGTCACAAAACCTTTTCCATTTCTTCCAATTTCTATGAAGTGATTTCCTCCACCAAGAGTTCCAAGCTGAACAAACAATCTTGATTCAACTCTATCATTAAGATTTTTATCACCAGATGCAGACACAAAGTTATTATAGATGAGACTTTTCTCTCTGGATGTAGGACCAACGGGGATTAGTTTATGAACATCGTCAAAAAACTTGAGTTTCTTTTTTAGAGTTTTAAAGAATTTATGAGCTACAATTTTTGTAGCTATATAACACATACCACAACCAATATCATAACCAACGTACTCAGGAGAGATAACATTATCAAGCAATGCTACCCCTCCAATAGGTAATGTATATCCAGTGTGGCAATCAGGCATTATAGCGAGTATAAGTAAGAAATCAAGTTTAAGAGCATTATATATTTGTTGTTGAGCACTATGTTTAAGATCCTGTAATGGAATCAATGATCTTAATTTTTCAAGACTTTTAGACACGTTATCACCTTTTCCTTTTGGGCATCATCTTTTCAAAATGATTTCGGTGTAGATCTTCTACCTTTTTACTTTCATGTTAATAATTCTTTGAACCTGTTATAAAGGATATTTCTTGTTCTGCTTATATGCCACTTACCACAATATTTACACTTATAAGGTTGCATTTTATGAAAAATGAAATGTTTTTCTACAGTTTTATTTATGGCTTTCATGGCATCTTTTCTTGCATTATGAGACGATTTTGATTCACACGATTTTCTTTTTTTCCTCCTTCTACTGTTCATGATTATCTCCTTTTTTAAGAAGAACTAATACGTTTAATGAACTCCTCCCATGCTCCTTCAACCTCTTGTTGTAAGTTTTGTTTCATTATTTCTAATAGGGCAGATTCATCTGGAGTATCACCATATTTTGGGTCAGTCCAAGATTCATATGCACCTTCCAAACGTTCTAATATAGTAACTCCTATAGATTCTTTTTTCATATGTCCTCTGGGACGAAGGACATTTGAAAGCATATATAAATGTATTTCAACAGTTGTTAAATCTTCTTTCATTGCGTATAATCTCCTTTTTATTTTGATGATAATTCTTTTCCGCAGTATGTAAACGTTTATGAAACTGTACACATCTTTGATATTTTAATGAACAATCCAAAGACCTTTTAAGCCTTGATTCTGTGTTGACTAGATGCTCAAGGTGGAATGTAAAATGAAAACAAACCTTGTTCATATAGAAAATAAATCTATCACAAACGTCTAAACACATTATATCTACTATACAATTATCACATGGATTGTTGAATAGAATGTCGATCATTTTACTTCCCCTGTTTTAGTTTGTTAAACATTGTATTTGTATAATATATTAGTAGTTTGTCAAATAATTTAAGATTTCTGTAGAATTCAGCAAATGCTACAGCTCTTTTTAATCTTAACCATGTGTCAACTACATGATAAATTTGAGCCACGAACAACGAAGAATTTGATGAAAAGTCTTTCATAAAATCAACATATCTATCACAAATCTTTGTACACATTACATCTATTATACAATTATCACATGGATTATCAGTCATTTTAGTTCCTCATTGTCATTTCGTACACTTTATTATCTCTAAAGAATCGAACTCGTGTACCATCCTTACATAGTCGCATGGTCGAATTTATTATAGGATCTTCAATCCTTTTAACATTATCTTTATCAACACGATTAAGAAATATCTCGATAGCATCGTCGTCAGTAATTAGTACACATACACCATTATCAAGGCATGTGAAATTAATTGAAGAATAATCCACATCTTTTACAATTCGGCATATATATTTATCATACTTATCATTAAAGACGACTATAAATCTACTGTAGACACCACCTTTATGACCAGTCAATATACAAACTTTATTGTCATATTTTGCATCCATGATTTGAAAATCGTCAAGTTCAGGAACTGGTGTATTAATAAATAGACTTTTGTCAAACGTAGGTAGAGGTATTGCAAGATACTTCTTTCCGAGGATGCTTTGAACTATAACTCCACTGAAAATCTGACTTGAATTCGGTTCAATAGTCCATACTTTCTTAACAATCGGAAGAATTTTTCCATTAAAACTTTTAAATACCAACTCCATTAAATCCTCATTATTTTTCAAAAAGAGCGTGTTGTTGACAATCATTAAACTAGTACACTTAAGATCAATGTTCGGATCAGGCATATTAAATGATTTAAACTTAATTCTTTTATCTTCAATCTTAACAAGGATTGGTTGTTGCTCTAATGGAGTAAAAATAACTTCAACATTCGGAGCAACTTTATAATCCGTTTTACCAATATATAATCTTTTTTTGGTTTTCGTAACGTTAAGAATTGGATTGTGATATAGAACATCACCTAAATATTCATTAAGCTCTCTAATATCGAAATTGTCGGTGCTCTGAATAAGATATACTTGAACCTGAATCTTATTGGCTGTTCCAGGCATTTGTGGAGGGAGTTTTCTTTCACCATTCTCAAATATTTGAAAGTACCAATCTTTATATCTAGAAGGTATGAGATTAAAGTCTCGAGTTGTTGGAGGAAGTGAAACTGAACTATTAAAAACTGAAACACAATCCTTGATCCTGTTCATAAAATCATTCTTTTTATATCCTCTATGTTTTCCTTTGAATGGATGGATGCCAATGAAAAGCTGAAATGATACAATAGCAAACGAAAACCAATCTGTTAGATTACTAAAAGTATTGTTTGCCCAGTCCCTAATAGAAGGCATTATAGCTGTGGCAGGATATGATGGAGTTTTCCATGCATTTATGTCAATGAAATATGGGGTTACAAAGTCCTTATTAACCATGTAATTCAACTCATTCCCATCAACAATTAAGAATTTTTTGTCATGGATAAATTGAGTAACATTCTTAATATTTTCCACTAACTGAATAATATGATCGTTTTCAATTCCATTGTTATCTCGAAATGTATTGGTGAACATTTTACATAGGGCAATTGTTTCATCATCGAGCCAGTCCATTGTAAAACCAACTTCGTGTTTTTTATTGTCATAAACTATATCTCTTGGTCTAACAATACTTGGATTATCAAGACTTGATAACTCACCAATTTTTGAGACTGGAATCATTTTTCTGAGATCTTCATAAATTTTATATGCTATGTCACCCTTTCTATAAATACTTCCTTCCCCACCTTTTGTGACATAGTCTTTTTGGGAAAGGTTTATTTTACGACCGTTCACATAAAATACCATAGCTTCTCCTTATACATCAATTCCAGGAATTAAATTAAATACTTGCGGATTATGAATATCAAATTGAAAAGATTTGTTAAACGTAAGAGTATCTCCAATTTGATATGAGTTAGTTCCGAGTTCATAATATACTTCTCCAGTAATTTCATCATCTGTAATCTCTGTAACTTGAACCCAGAACCACTCATTTGCACTTCGTATCTTGACATAATGTCCAACTTCAACATTATCCCAGTAAAATGGGTCAATTGCCTTGACGGTATCTGGATATTCAGTTTGAAACTGTTGTGGATCTTTTAAATCGTTGGGTGTGTAATGCATTAGTTTATCCTCTTTTATTTTATAGTAATTCTTTAACTTTAATTTTAAAAAAGAATTCATTTGGCGCCACTCTAAAAAGATATTGTTAGTCCATACGTTCCAGGTAGTTGGAAGGTCACCCGGTTTGTGGATAACCTTCCTATTCAAATTTAGTCAAACCAACAGTAATACAAATATACCGTAAACTAAAATTTCTACTAATCCACCTGTAATCATATTAATCACCTCTTTTTCAAATTTATTTCTATTTTACCAATATTTCTTCTTGCTATTCCGCTCGATATATAATTTAATTTCATCTCCAAAAGCAAGCAGTTTTGGTTTAACAACATCAAATTGTGCTTGATTGGTTAAAGGGCCTTCATAACCTTGTATTCTACCAGTCCATACACTATAACTTGATGGACTATAAAGACCCAAATTCATAAAAGTAATACGGAATTTATTATTTTTTACATCAATACGCATTGTAAAAGTTATATCCATAGGACGAGAACGTAATAAAGGATTCTTCCTTTGTGGATATGCCGTAGAACCATTTCCAATAATTATATCTGTTGCTTTATCCTCATATTCAATTACTCTCTTTGCAGACTTAAAATTTTCTGCTATCCACATTCTAACAGAATCATAGATATAATCTTTTTCATAACCTTGAATTTCCACAACTCTTTCAATTTTTGTTTCAATTGGTTGCATTGCAATACACCCAACCATAACCATAACCATTAAAATTGCAACAAATAACTTTTTCATAATTCTTCTCCTCTCTTTTTATTTTGTTACCGCGGGACTTGCCCCGAGGATGAAAGTGGTGACTCCTTTCTAGTTATTTTTTTAGAACAAACTATCAATAAATCAAATACTTGGAGGGTTTAGATGAAAACTAGTAAATCTTATACCTGTAAAATTTCAGGTAATATGTTAAAAGTTTTCTACCTCCAAGACCAACTTGAAATAATTGAAGATTTGTCCTGGTATATCTTTAATTTAAAACAAAGATTTGGAATTAATTGGTGGTTTAATCAAAAACAACTTTATCACCAATGTCGAAGATTTTTCCCTGAGTTAAATTCTAAAGTAGTTCAAAATTTTATCAGGTTTTCATATAGAATAAAGAAAGGTCAAAAACTTCCTAAAAAACCGGTTGAACCTTCTATAATTTTGGATTATCAAAACTTTAATTTCTCCAAATATTCTAATAAGTTAACTAATTGTTGGTTGAGATTTCATAAAAAGAATTTTCCTCTTTTTGGTTTAAGAATCCTTAATAAAATTAAACACACTGATGAAATTCAATTAGTTCAAATCTACAAACGAAATAATCAGTTTTATTCTAAACTAACAGTTGTTAAAGAACTACCAGATCCAAGTGGTGGTGAAACCGCCATTGGTTGTGATGTTAACTATAAAAGAATAGTCTTATCTAATAATAAGTTCTACAATATCAAACAATTAGCTCATAGAAAAATAGAACATAAAAAGTATAATCAAAAGAAAAGAAATCTCACTAATTATTCAAAAGATTTTTTGCACAAATTGACTAATCAAATTTCTAAAGATCTTTCTGCTCAAGGAGTAGAGGTTCTAGTCTTAGAAAATCTAAAGAATTTGAGAAAGTCAGCTTCAAGAAAATTAAAGACATCTAAAGGCAAAATGATCAACTATATAATTAACTCAATGCCTTATAGTATGTTTCAACATTTGTTGGAGTATAAATGTTTAGATTTAGGTATAAAAGTTGAATTTGTTAATCCTGCTTATACATCTAAAACTTGTTCAAGATGTGGAAGTAGAAATACTTCCCGATCAAACACTACAAGTGATAGATTTATTTGTAATAATTGTCAAACTCAATTAAGTGCAGATCTAAACGGGTCAAGAAACATTGAGAAAGTCTATAGACATCTTAATGCGCTACCAGTCAATTTAGCGCTGACTAGGACCTGAAAAACTAGTTTAAGCCTCGTGACCGAGGTCATTGACCCTCGTATATGCTCCTATTGATAGATCATCATAATGAGTTATTCCTTGATCATCTAAGTCTTTAAGAGCTCTTTTAATCCTTCGTTTTAGAAATTCACCTCTGGTGTTTTTAAATGCCATCATATCCGGTAAAATTTCATGAGCATTTAAGATATCTCGTTGACTTGGATCTTTCTTAATGAAAGACTCGATGCCATCTGAGCAAATAAATATATTTGGGTACGCGCTAGTTTTGTATTTTAGAACTACTTCCGTATCATAAGCCAAATCTTTAAAAGTTCTGGGAGGTCTTTCCCCTGTAGAAGTCATCTGTAGTGTTTTTGAATTTTTATTTGAATGATAAACCTCATCTCTAAACTCATCAATGAGGTATGATAAATAATAAGGCGCATTGTTTGTAAAGACAATCCTATCAAGTTTAATGTTTCCTTTTTCGTTCTTTGTTACAATAGCACCGTCTCCATACATATAGACATAGACTGTACCATCTAGTTCGTATGAAACTATAAGAGTTGCATCTAGACATCCTACTTTGAGACCAAGATGCCTACATGTCATTTCAGCGTTGTGTATTATCCAATTTCCCATTTGATAGTAGTCAAGATCATGGAGATAACCAGCTCTATAAAATAAATATTGTTTGGCCAGATAACATAAAATTCTTGCTCCCATCTCTGTGTTATCAGACGAAGAACAACCATCGGATAAAATAATAAGGGGAACTTGATCATCACCTTGTATGATATAATCTTCACATATCTTATGTTGGTCTCCTATTTTTAAAAATGTATCAATATTAATCATTCACTACTCCTTTTTGTTATAAGCGATTACATTCTGATGTGTTTGTGTAGTACAGTCACAAATCCACTTCCACTTTTCAAACATACACTTTTTTAATCTTTTATTTTCTATGAAGAGTGTACATCCTCTCTGCGTATCAAGATCACAAGCCTTTGTACATATAGTTATACCTTCTTTGTGTTCTTTGTAATCTGCCATTTTTAACGTCTTAACCTCCTATAGTTTTTTGTAGTTGTCTTTATCGGATTCTGGTTCAGACTCTTTTTGTATTTTCTCTATTTTTCGCGGCGTTTCTTTTTTTAATGTTTTCTTGGTCTTGGTATCACCACCGGACATCATAAATCCGCTAATTAAATGTTTTTTTGCCATTAACAGGTCAGTTGATACAACATCTTTATTTTTAGCAATCTCAATACCGCCTAAATGATAAGTAAAATAACATGTCGTGTTAACTTCTTCATTATAATATACGCGTAATCTTATAGTAATGTTATCTTTATTTTTCTTAAAATATTGTAATATTTCAGGTGAAAGATATTTTAACTCATCAGCAACAAGAATATCGCCCAATGTATATTCTATACCAACTGAATTACCAACTATATAAACCTTCGGTTTTATTTCAGTTATTATTTCAAACTTAGTACAAGCGGTTAATATAAAAACACACAGAAATAACAGAAAGATATTTTTCATAACTTTTCTCCTTTATAATTTTCGGTCTTCTATTTTGTTTTCTGTTTTTACAGGTTTCTTTTTTATCTGAATTTTTATAGTAGTAGTTTTCTTATTATCACTTCGACTTGTCCACGTAACATTTGGAAAACTATCAATGTTTCTATGAAGAATACTCCATTTAACAGGAGTAGTATATGTAGAAATATTACCAATTGAATAATAAAAATAATTGCTACTGAACATACTATCGCTGCACTCTAATCTAAGGTGAACAGTAGGAAGTTCTTTGGTGGTTGTTAAAAATATCATTTCACCGGCATTTAGATTTGTCCATTCATCTAATATTACTAAATCTCCGAGTTTATATGTAACAGCTATTTTATCCCCAAGTAAAGTAAGTTTTGGATTAATTGTTGTTTCAAGTGTAAATTCATTTGGTTCACTACATCCACATCCTATAAATACAAATATAGTAAAAATCAAGAGTATTAAGATACTTTTTCGCATATTTATCTCCCTTATATATGGGAGGGATATAAATATCCCTCCCTTAAACTCACATATTTAATCCGCAGAAACAGTTGCAGACTTCGTAAAAGTACGTTTCAATATAGAAACTGATCGTTCACCAACTTTTGGTTGAAACAATTTCAGTCTCTCCCATTTCATCTTCTTTCTTGGTTCTACAAAATCACTTTCCCATTCTACGTTTTTGAACCAGTGTGGCATTCTATCAGGATTTGTATAGTGTGCATATTCAGATGCTCTGGTCATGAATCGGAGAGAAGATATAGCTTTGTTAAGAGATTTCCTTGACTTATATGCATCCAGGAGACCTTCTTGGGTTTCCGGATAGAATGTATAGTCGCCTTCAATAAAAGTTTCAGGCATGTGAATCTTAGCTTCAAACGCTATAAACTTTTTAGAAACACCTTTTCCATAATCATATGAGTGTGTCTTTGGACCACCATCCTTTAAAAAGTCAACTCCTGATGCCACAATACGTTTATACTCAGTATTCATGAATGCCGCTTGATCAACCAGACGCTCTATGAGTAATTTGGTAATAACATAATAATGACCAAAGAATGAAGTCCATCGGTTAGGATGAATGAAATCCTTAAAAACCACCCGATTACCACTCCACATTTTATTTTCAGTGATGAACCGATTTTCTTTCAGAGTGGGTTCAAATTGAATTGATCTCCATCCTTTATACCATTCTCCATCTTTTCCTGTGAGAGAGAACGTTCGGAAATCACCAATCTTATCTTCACCAATTATATTTTGATCAATGATATTGATATTGAATGACCAGAAGAATTTATTTGCTCCAACCCCAATTAATTCTCCATGACGATTTTCTGCGGATTTCAATACCTGGTCAGTTCGAGTTTTCCTCTGAGTATGACCTTTATAAGTTGGGATATTAATAATAGCTCCACGTCCGGCAAGTGCATACATAAAACAAGCTAGATCCAGATTAGTGCCTGTGAAGATACCATATTCATTGTATGCAGGACTTGGTTTTCGTGTAAATAAATCGTAGTTCCACCAGGACAGAACTTCTTCCATAACTGGTTTAATGTCAGATGATCGATCTAAAGTTGAAAGAACTACGGGATTTTCTAAAATAGTCGTTAAACTTTGTGCAACATGTCGTGCTTCGGTCATATGTTTGTTCCTTTTTTAATGTTAAAGATGTCCAACATTAACCACAATTTTAGCGATTAATGTTGGGTACAATGTACATTAGAAGTTTAAAGTTTGACTGGGTGCGCCAGTCCCAAGTGCTTGACTTTGACTACTAACACTTTCACTGACAAAATTTGCTAGCTTTGCAAGTTTACCTGGTGTTGCTTCTCCAATATCGAGGAATTGAGTTAAGTTCGCTTCTACATGAAACTTATTCAACTCCTTTTTTACTTCATCTGACCCTCTCATAGACGGATCATGTAACCCAACTAAAATAGTAATTAGGGATTCAATCTCTTCTTTCATTGCAGCATCAGCCATCTTTTCTTTGATGGCATTTGGAGTCATAGATGAACGGTTATCCATTCCATCTGTAATAATATAAACTGCACCGTTACAATCAAAATCCTGATCAACTAGACGTTTGGCATATTCAAGAGTTGCACCAACAGCGTCATATGTAGCATCAAATAATGCGGTCATACTGTCAGGCCGTAACTCCTCATATTCGTCAATCTTAATATCACCAAGATTGACAAATCCATGAATCTCAAATAGATCATCGTTGAATAGAAGAAGACGAAGTAATAGATTTTCTGCCCGAGGACTTTTTTGGCAAGCCTGTACGATGGATTTAATACATTTAAGAAGGTCATCTGCAAACTGGGCAACGCTTCCTGAAATATCACAGACAATAGTAACTAATGTATACTCAGTGGCTCCAAGATCCTCAATCCTTATAGCAGAGAACTGAAATCCTCCAGCTCCTGGAATGTTAATAATTTGGTTATCGTTCGTTGTCATTAATTTTGGCATAAAAATTTTCCTTTCTTGGTAAGAGTTTTATTATCAACTGACTTCAAGAGATCACCTTCAATTAAAGCATAATCTTTAGATTCCAGGTGTAATTGCTGGCTCAACCATTTTATACTTCCTTCTGTATATAATGTAGATACAACAGTAGTAATACCGATCTCTCCGTTAGATTTTTGGTAAATTATTAACATAGACATAATTTAACCCCTTATTTTTAATAGGTTATTTCACAAACTCTATTGTGGTTGATATTTACATACATCTTGTCATCAAACTGCTCACCCATATCTGTAAACATTGTCGTGCCAGAAGGATCAGGAACATATCGGATGTATCATCCTGTAAAAGAACCATCTTTTTAATGTTCGCAGCCATTAATTTTGGCATATTCATATCTCCTTATTTTAATCTTGATAAATCAAATGTCTTATGGTCGAAGCTTTTTAACATTTTGCCTCTAATAAGGCAATAATCTTCTGGACCAAGACCCAATTTTTCAATATGTTTTTTTATCTCTTCTGGAGTATCACAGGAGATTATTTTAAAGTCATCTCCGTGATCCCAGAAGTGACCGATAAAATACTTCATTTTAGAAATTCCACAGTTGTGTTAACCTGCATACCTCTGGCCATCATATCACTTACAAACTGCTCACCAATATCTGTGAACATAGTTGTACCAGGAGGATCCGGAACGTCGGATGTAGCATCCTGTAAAAGAACCATCTTTTTAATGTTCTCTTCACCGAAGTTGTTGGCGATATCTATAACTGTATTTGCCAGGCAATGTGATCTTGCTTCCCCAGCAAGAAGAATTATATCTGCTTCTTGGAGAGTTTCAATCAGTCTCATATTCAAGTGGGTATCTGGGTCTTCCGGGTCAGGAACATCAGCTTGGACTGCTGAATAGTGTTCAGTCCAGAAGTTGGATCCTTTGGTTACATAATCAACCAGGGCGAAATCTTTTTCCCATTCCACAAGAGAATCAAATAACTCTGGAACAACTCCATATCCCCAACTGCCAATTAAGCAGTGATAAGGCCAAATACACAGAGGATACCGTTTGTTAGCTGCAAGAGCTTCGACATAATCTCTTGCCCGATTTTGAAACTGTGGATTTGTAGTCCTCCATAGCCCATTTTTTACTTCATCGGCAGTGATTATTGTAAAAGGATCTGGTTGTTTTCCTTCTGAACTCATCCAGAAAATAGGATGGGCAATATCAACATAATGATGACTGTCTAAAGTAATATGGATATCATCAAGTTTGTCTTTAAGACGAACAGCCATTGCTGCCAATCGTTTCATATCCTCCTCTGCACCAGGAACAAAAAGGGTGCCTTTGGAATTACAAAAATCGTTCTGTGGGTCAATTATCAATAATTCTATACGCATTACTCTTCTCCTTTAAAAAAATTAATTAAACCATGCAAGAAAACTATAAAGTATTCCAAGGTTATCTTGTCAATGCATCTGCTTCCATATTCAAACCACGTTTTATATGTTCTAAACGCCAATCAGCAACTCGATCTAATAGAAGAATTGCTTCATTCCTATAAGGTCTCATTTTTTTATTAGCTTTCCATTTACGATTTACCTGATTCACAACTAGAGCTGAATCACCATATATTCTTATCTTTTTTATATCCAGTTTTATAATTTCACTCACTAACCTGATAAATGCATAATATTCAGCTTCGTTGTTAGTTCCATAATCCAATTCTTCTGAAAAGGTATGTATAACTGTTGCACCTGCTTCTTTAATGAATCCACCAATTGTCATAATTCCAGGGTTTGGTTTTGCTGAACCATCAAAAAATCCTTCATATAGCTTCATGGCATAAATCCTTTTAATAATGATGATTTGTTACTGTCTATATAGTGAAGTACATTTCCTGTAATATGGTTAACTTCATCATCTGAATAATTAAGATGTTTTAATTCAGTTTTGAAGGTAGGCATTAAGAGTTCTATTGTATCACCGGATATAAAAGGATCACTCCCATATGCTTTTAAAAAAGCTTGAAACATAATAGGAATGGTTGGGTGTTTATATGATAAAGCACCTCTACTTCGTTCTTTAATATCCTTCCTCCAATCATTTAAATTGCTACAACAACCAGCTCCGGCATGTAATTCTTTTCTATATTCTATACCTATGTTGCCTGGTAGAAGCATTAAACCGCAAAAATATCTGGCTTTATTTTCATCCCATTGAAGCTGTGGACATATATCAGCAGATTTATATAATCTACGTGATACATCACACGGAGTGCTCATACAACAATAACCACATCCATTACACTGATCAATTTTCATAAATACTCCTTATATTAGGATAGGGAGGATAAATCCCCCCTATCAGGAAACAGTATTACTTCTTCTGTGTGCCAACTTTTGGCCAATATAGTACTTCAGTACCGGCCAGTATTTTTCGATTAACACTTGTTGATTGAATGAATACATCAAACTTACCATGATCGCCAGGCACTAACCGAACAGTCCCAGGTGCTTGTCCAATTCCAAGCATTTCACGAGCAGCTTGACCAGAGTAAACTTTACCGGAAGTTTTAACACGAAGAGCAACCATTTTATAAGGCTGAACTTTCTTCTCGGTTTTGATCAGTGCATAGAATGCTGCACCCCTGATCCATTCTTTGCCAGCATCCAGAATGACCTCTCGAATCTTTCTATCGGTATTCGCTGTATAAAATACGACCTGTCTGGTAATTTCGGACAGTTCACTTCTTGCTGTTCTGACGGTAAGATCAGCGGTACTGGAATAAAAAGACTTACTAGCCATCTTTTTACCAACGCCTGCGGCAGACTTCTCTTTGAAAAATCCTCGATATGCAGCGGAACTAACGATAAATGCATCCTTGGTTCCCTTGGCTGTTTTGGTATCCCATCCCTGAACATTTCCTACTGGAATATTAAAGTCTCTGGCAAAAGTCATTTCTTGACCATTTGGTACTAGAAATGTGAAAGTCCATCTGTCCAATGCAGTCTTTTCCTCCATCAATCTGATAGTTGCCGAAATTCCAGGATCCTGGGAAGAGTTTTCGTATCCATCTGTAACAACTGACACAATCAATGATGTGTCTTCCTTACCATCATCCAGCTCTTCCAATTTTTTAATAGCTCGATAAACCGAGTCGAATAGGGGAGTCATTCCGGAAGGATTGAGATCCGTATGTCTTAACGGTTTAACGGTTTGAACCTGCTGTCCGACGTACAGGAGTCGGTGTTTTAGATTTTTATCTCCAAATGCAAGAGCGGTCATGGATGCTTCTTGCCCCTCATCTAATACAGCATTGCGGATATCAATAACTGTTTGATTATATGCTTCGACAAGAGGTTTGACAATCCTGGCAACAGACCCGCTTTCATCAATACAAAATGCGACGTGTGTATGCAACATATTTTCCTCCTTAAAAATTTATGGAGGAGAGAATCGCTTCTCCCCTCCTTTCTGGAAACAGTACTACTTCTTCTTAACCGGGTTTGCTTTTCCATTCTTCAATCCCATGGTCAGGGTACTAGCACCTAAGATTGCTGCGGCACCTTCTAATCCACCTTGGCCTGCAACAAGAATGTTCGGCATTTTGACCATTTCAGGATTAGCTTTTGCTGCAGTAAGAACTTCCTTGACATAAGCGAGTTCGAAAGCTTTCTCTTTACCAAGGACGTTTGCTTGCGCTAACTGCCCTCTGGCGACTGCCTTCAAATATTTCTCCTCACCTTTACCAAGTTTCTCTTTAGCAAGAGCCTCATTATTTGCAACTGTGATACCGATCTCAGACTTCATCAAACGAGCCTGTTGATCAGCACGGGCACGTTCTTTCTCAGTTTGAACACGTTCAACCTGCGCTGTTTTCTCAGTCCGATACGTAGCCATCAAAGCTTCGGCAAGTTGCTTTCTCTTACCAGGAATCAGCAATGAAGGCGGCACAGCAGGATCACCAAATCTTACCCATTGAACAGTAAGACCTGCTTGAGCACCGGCAGGAATAAGTTTAGCAGCAACTGCTTTCTCTAATTCCTCTCTATGATACAGAAGATCAAGAACTTCCCGAGGCCTTGTTATGGTTGTTACTTTGGGTTTACCATCCTTACCGAGAACCGGGTTTCCATTTTTATCAAGGACTGGTTCTTTAACTATTACATTTTCAGAAACAACATTCCTCAATATGGATCGGTAATTAGGAGTAATGATTTTATTTTCAACTGCTTCCAGACTTCCAACGGAAGCAACCACAAAGGGCGCGTTTTCCGGTGTTACCTGCACCTGTACTCTTGAGTCGTGATATACATCCCATCCTTGAACTCGAAGAACGATTGCCATATCAGCTGCATTTTCCGGAACTGGTATGACTTCTTCATGTGGGGTTTGAACCATTTTTCCATCGTCACCGATTGTCAGATCAATCCATTTACGAGTATACCCACCAATGTATGGCCAGGTTTGAACTCTGGTATCCATAATGGTAATGTCAAATGCTTTCTCATTAAGGTAGTATTCGCCTGGATTATACACAGATGCCCATACACCACGGTATCCTTTTGGAACAATAGGAACAGAAAGGTCAGTGAATTTAATACCTGTTGGAAGAATTGATGGACCTGTATAGTCTTCACCAACATTGGATTTAATAACTGCGACGTGACCAGCTGGAACAGGCGTTGATTTCCCACCAAATATTTCAAACAGATAACGATTGACTCGATAATCTCCAGGAGGCAGAACACTTAACTGAGGACCTTTGACGCCCTTTTCTGCACCTTTCGTATATCCCATGAATTTCATAGCATTAATCATATTAGCTGTATTTTTCCATGCTGGAGCAATGAATTGCCCTTCTGGCATTGGTGTACCATCTTTAGCAACAAGGAATCCATATGTACCTTGCTCAATTGTAAGAATTGCAAGTTCCTCTATATCATGAGTGACACGAATAAGAGGGATTAAATGAAAACCAGGAGCCAGGATCTTTGCCTGCGGTCCTTTTTCGTTAGTGTTCGCAATGATTCGACCTGCCGGCATTGACTTACCAAAATAAATCTTCTTTAAATGTCCGACTTTATCAGAATCTATAATTAGGCAACTGGTTGCAAGAAAACAAATAACTACGATTGCAATAGATACCCCTCTAATTATCCAACGAATCAATCTATAATCTTTAGGTTCGCCGTAACCATCTTTTTCTCCATCTTTAAAGAAACGAGGCCCAACAGCAGCCACAATGATAAACAATATGATCAGAAATAATAATAGCATGTTACTCTCCTTCTTAAATTTAAGATTAATTTATTTGTACATATAAGTTTCGTTACTACTTTCTTTTACCACCTCCTTTACAATTTAGTCATACCTTCTTTTTGTTTAGTGGACTCCACTTGTTTTGGAGTAACCACGGGTTGTTCAACTACCACTTTTTCTATAGTAGTTTTATTTTTAGCTTCTTGTTTCTTACGTTTATTATACTGTGGAATTGCAATTGCAACTAAAATACCAATTATAAAAACAACGATCATAACTTCCATAAAAGTAAACCCTTTTCGTTTATGTAATTTTTGAAGTAACATTAATTTTCTCCTTTTCTGGTAACCACATCCACCACTTATCTCCAAATCCGGGTGCACTAAGAGCATACCATTTTGTATTATATAAAGTTCCTTCTTGATAATGATGCCAGTGCCCGAAAAAAGATAAACTAGGCTTATACATTTTCCATAATTCAGTTAATGCTTCGTTTGATGGTTCAAACCCCTTTTCAGGATAATATTTGAGTAAAGTTGTAACAAGTTCTCCTGGACATGTGTGTGAAATAAGTATATCAACTTTTACATCTGGAAGGTTTTGTAAATCTTTTTGAGTTATTATCTCTTCTGGAAACCAGTCAATACCAATTGTTCTGCACACTTTATCAATTGAATAAGCTCCACCCATAAACATAATAGTTCGACCATCTTCTAATGTATAAGTTGAACCTCTCGGCATATAAATAATATTTGGAGCTAGCTCATCTGTTGTTCTATCTCTTATTGCCCAGTGATCCTCATGGTTTCCATCACACCATAATAGTTTTTTTGTTTTCTGCAAACATATATTGGTTAGTGGGGCTCCCCATGAAATGTTTGGCCAATATCCAAAATCTCCACACGCTAAGATTATGTCTGGTTTTTTCTTATTAATGAGATCATTCAATCGACCAAATTCCATATGAAGATCTCCAATGACCATTATCTTCATTTAATTAATTCCCTCACTTTCATTAACATTTTTCCAAGTTGATTTTGCCCTCTGATATTTTCACAGTCTGGACAATAACAGTCTCCCCAATAATTATCATCCCAATAGTTACCTTCTATAAGTGTCATATTTTTTGTTGAAAGTAATAATTCTTTAAAGGAAGGGTATTGGAATTTTTGAATTAATAATTGCCTCATATGAGATAATTTGATCATATCCCAATCTTTCCTTAGTTTAATTTTTCTTCCAAGGCGTTTTGCTTTACCTGCTTTATCTTCTGGTATTCGAGAAATTTTTACCCAAAATATAGGATCTGTACTTTTACCTGCTACAAATGCATGCTCAACTGATGGAAAATATATACCCTTATAATAGATTAATACAGGATAAAAATTACTAAACTTTTCATAATCATCCTTAAAGCTATTAATAACCTTTAATTTTTGCATCCATTAATTTCCTTTTTGATGTTTTAGATTTATTTGAGTTCTTTACAAAAAACTTGAACCAATTCCAATAATCTGGAATTTCAAATTCAGATGAAAAATGATGCAGACTTACACCGTTAACTGATGCAGCTAATTTTAAACCATTTAATGATATGATAAGTGCCCGACATTCATGTATATCTGCTGCTTCTTTTACACTTATTTCAAATATTTTATCCATACTGAGAAGAACAGTATCTTGAACTTTTATTATATCTTTATGTGAGAAATAGACTGGTCCATATTTTAAATACATTTCACCTGCTCGTGACGAATTCATATCATAAACAGAAACTCCCATTATATAATGATATGGAAGTTTGGGGTCTGCTTTTATTTTAAACATTTAATTACCTCTACTTTTCAGAACAAAATTTAAAATGAATATATATAGTAAGGAGAATTTTTATGAATGAATATCCCTACCAACTGTATGATGAAAAAGGAAAAGTTATTTGCCAAATATGTGGTAAATCATACCTTGTAATCTCTCCAAAACATCTTGAGAAACATAATGTCAAACATTCCGACTATGTCAAAAGATTTCCAAATGCACCTCTATCAAATAAGGAATTTGCAGCAAGAGGCAAATATGGAAGAAACAAAAATTTATTCCAATCTCAGGGCGAAGTAATAGGAGATGATATCCTTGTTGACGAACCAGTTATTGAAGAAATGAATGACGTTGAAGAATTTATAAGAACAGAGACAAAACGCAATCCCATGGAAAGAATGAAAGCCAAAATACTTGATCACCTAAGACTTTATTTTGTAAATACAAAAATGGACTACTTAATCAGACATTTTGGTTCATTAGACGGAATTTTAAAATTTGAATTTATAACTGATTTTTGTGATCCTACTTTAAAAGTTGTAATGCAATTTCCAGATACTTTCTGGCATAATCATGACGTAAATCTTGATTTAAATAAAGTTTTAAAATTAAAAACTCATGGATGGAAAGTTTATGTAATTCATTCTACAAATCCATCCTTGGCCCAAATAGATGACATATTACAAGATTTATAACTAATGTGCCTTTTAGTTTAGAACAAATATCTAATAAATTACTAAATAATTAACCAGATTCGAGTTAACAAAAATGTTACGGGGCACTGTTTATTGCGGTGCCCCACCTTTCACCTCTCAATAGAATCCTACCTAAAAAGATAACAACGGGATCTAGTTCTCTTTGTTATTAATATATATAGTTCTCAGTAATAAAACCAAATATATCCGCCCGTATAAAAACTAATAAGAAGCTAAATTTAGAACAAAAAATAAAGAGTTTAGTAGGTTAACTTCAAATGAGATATAGACATTCAGAAGAAACAAAACAGAAAATAAGTGAAGCTCTAAAAGGGAAAACCCCTTCTAAAGAAACTAGAAAGAAAAAAAGTATTGCTTTAAAGGGAAGAACATATGAAGATCTTCATGGAAAAGAAAAAGCTAAATCTATAAAAGATAGACGAAGTAAGAATTTTAAAGGGAAAAATAATCCTATGTACGGTAAGCATCTTTCTGATGATTCCAAAAAGAAAATAAGAGAATTTCAAAAAGGAAGAAAAACTTCTGAAGAAACTAGAAAAAGGATAAGTAAAGCACGTAAAGGTATACCAGCACATAATAAATTTACAATTGAAATTTTAAAAGAAAAATATCCATTTTTTTCACAAATTGAAGAAATAAGATATAATCTAGATAAAGCTGGAGAAATACAGGTTCATTGTAAAAATCATGAATGTGAAAATTCAAAAGAGAAAGGTGGTTGATTTACACCCACACCTAGTCAGTTATATGAAAGAATAAGAGCGTTGGAAAGACCCCATGGAATAGTTGAACTAAATTTTTATTGTTCTCAAAAATGCAAAGATGAATGTATATTATACAATTTGAGAAGCGATCCCTTGAAAGTAAAATCTGACCTTTTATACACTGAAATCGAACTTCAAACTCTCAACCGGTTTGTAATGAAAAGAGAAAATAGTCTTTGTGAATATTGTGGAGAAAGAGCAGAACATGTTCACCACATCAAACCTAAAAAATTAGAACCATTTTTTGCTTTAGACCCAGATTATGCTATATCTGTATGTAAAAAATGTCATTATAAAAAAGGGCATAAAGATGAGTGCTCAACTGGAAATTTAGCAAAAATAGTTTGCAGTTAAAAGGAGATAAAATTATGGCAAGTTCTGTTCCATCTCAAAGCAGGGCTGTAGACCCGTTTGCATCATATAATAGCAATAGTGTTAATATGCTATCTAGGATGTTTACTTACGGGCAAGACGGATTATCAACCTCATTATCATGTGATGTAATAGCTGATGCAACATCTAATACGGAAGCGATAATACAACCAGGTTTTGTTTTTAAAGATGACGTATGGATTCATATATCAGCACAACACACAGTTGATTTTACCGATTCAGATCATTACTATGATTTCAGTAGTGGGTTTGATGAATCGGGATATTACTATATTGTTTTAGAATATATATATGTAAAATCAAGACCCGCACCACAAGCTCAAGTTCTTATAGTCAAACCAAGTCAAAGAGGCTCATATACAGAAGGTGGTCAATGGTTATTCCTGAAAGCTGTTAAAGTTGAAGGGGCAGGTCCGTTTTACGCTGTAAGTTTTCACGATTCTGATCCAGAAGATACAGATAATAAACGAGTTTATACATCTACTTATATGGGTTCAGAAGTCTCGCTTCCAACTCATGTCCAACAAACAGACGAATCAAGAGTTGTATATAGCAAGGAAGAAGATGATTTCTACTTTGGTTTTTCAGACAAATGGCTTTCTCTGATAACTGCATCTGGAGCAAGTTATTCAGTGGATACCAACGGATTCATTATAGGTGAACTTGTTTACACAAGAGTAGATAGTCATCTTTCTCTAGCTCTTTCAACGCTAAAACCATCAACTGCTGATGGAGTTATTACCAAACAGGGAGTTCACGGAATTGTTCAAACTATTGGAAAAGTTGAAGAAGTACCAGTTGAAACAGGGGTAACTGTAGTAGATGGTGACCTCCTCTATCTATCAAAAACTGAAACTGGTAAAGTAACAAATCAGGCACCTGCTCCATTATCACAGTTTGTTGGACGATGTATTGATGATACTGATTCTACTAGTATAACTATACTATTTCATAGAGGTGAACCATCAGGGTCTTTAGCTGATGAACTTGCTATTGCTCTACCAGAAGTTACTTTACTATCAGGTAACTGGTCATTAAGTGGATCTAATTATTATCAAGATGTCGATATAACTGATATTCAAGAAAAAAATTGTGCTGTAACTGTCTGGGATTCAACAAGTGAATATAAGATTGAACCTCTTGATCTTGAATTTATTAGTAACAATACCCTTAGAGTTTGGATGTCAACCGGCATATCTGAATTAGTAGTTTTCGTAGTTGGTCTTGCAGTTGCAGACCTTGTATCAAGCAGTGTAGATATTGTAACAGAAACATTGACTGCGGGAGGATCATGGATATCCGATAGTGGTTTATATTATCAAGATATTGATGTCTCTTCTCTAATAGGTCAAAGTTCTGTAGTATTAGTCAAAGATACGGCAACTGGCGAACAAATTTATCCTACACAAATTCAGTTTGACTCAACTAGTAATCTTAGAATTTGGATGTCAGTAAATACAGAAGAACTAGAAGTAGTTGCTATTGGAGAGTCAGGAGCAGGAAAAACTACAGTAGTTCTAACAACAATTTTGGCATCTGGAGCTTCCTGGACTCTATCCGGAGGAAATTATTTTCAAAATATAAATATTTCAGATTTTGGTGTTTCAGATGATCTTGTAGTGCAATTCTATGATACAGCAACAAATAAAACAGTTATACTAGCAACTGTTGATTTTTCAACATCTGGTAGTATTAAAGTCTGGATGACTACTAATACTAGTCAATTAAATGTTACAATAATTGGATAAGGAGCTAACATGTCAATTACGGATAAACTAATGTTAAAGTTTTTAAGAGAACTTAATTCTGATGAAGTACAAGAAGCATTTCAATCACTCGATGGTCTTTTAGATCATCTGGAAAAGAAAGATGATCCTGAATCGTTTGAAATGCATATTGTGGATAGTGCGTATCAAGCATTGGAAAAACTTAAGATCTTAGAAGGAATTTTAAAACAACAAATTAAAGAATCAGATGTGCTACTGGGAAATAAACTGCAAGGGTTATATGACAAAACGCCTAAAGGGTTTGGTTCGCACGTTTTATTCGACTAAAATAGAGATGAAATCAGAGGAACTAAAAGCTAATGGCTGATAAAAAAATCACGGGACTTAATGTGCTACTTATAGCGACAGCAGTTGATGTTATTCCTATCGTTAATGTAGATAGAGATGGTACCACTAAAAAAATAACTCTTGCTAATTTGATGGGATCACCAGGTCCTATCGGAGCTAATACACCAAATTCAGGAGAATTTACTACATTAGAATTACCCGCAGGAACAAGTGTAAATGAATTTTCAATTGATGGAACTTTAGCAGGCGACTCTGATGATGCCGTTCCTACTGAAAAGGCAGTTGCTACAGCTATTAATACTAAATCAGACAATATTATGATCAACCAAGACTTTACATGTTGGCAGAAGAATACGACTTTTACTAATCCTGCCAATGGTATTTATACGGCTGATGGGTATTATGTTGAATCTGATGCAGGAGGAGGAATCTTACCTACTGTAAATATAAAAAAGAATGCTTCAGTTCATGAAGATGCTTATGAACAATCTTGTGAGCTTGAAATTACTAATGTTGGTACAACTGGAGCGACAAGGTATTGGATAAAAAAACAAGCAGTAGAGGATTACAAAAAATATAGAGGTAAAACTGTAACGTTTTCAGTTAGATATAAGGCATCAATAGCAATTACTCTGCCAGGAAAAGTTCTTGTTTTCGATGGAATTGGGAGCCAAGAATTAGATATAGATTCAATCGGAACAGACTGGACAACAACAGAGGTAACTTTAACCGTAAACACAGGTGCTGATAGACTCCAAGTGTATTTTTATTTGATTAAGGGGGTATTAGGCACAATCTCCACAACCGGCTCAATTTACATCCAATGGATGAAACTCGAACCTGGCTCAGTTGCCAGCCCTTTGATTCCAAAAAGTACAGGCGAAGCATTAGACCCAACTCAAAGATATTATCAAAAGACATATGCACAAGGTGTCTTTCTAGGAACTGCTACTGAAGTCGGAGCAGTCTGGCAGGAAATTACAGCCGTTGCAGATGAAGACCATACAATGACCATAAATGTAAAATTCCCAAAGGTGATGAAAGCGGCTCCGAATGTTGTGCTTTATGACTTGGCTGGTAATGCAGGAAAGGTAACAATGGCTGCCGGTGATAATATTACTGGTACTGTATCTCAAATTAGTGATTCAGGATTTAAGATTAGCGCAACTAATGGGGCTACTGCAACGTCAAGAAAAATTGCTTTTCATTACACAGCCATATCAAGGATATAGGAGAAATCATTACATGGAAAGAAATATAACTAAAAGGACTAAAAGCTAATGGCTGATAAAAAAATTACAGAACTTGATTTACTATCCGCTGCAGAGGGCACTGATGTTTTTGCTATTGTTGATATAACTGGACTTGATACAACTAAAAAAATAACTCTCGCTAATTTAATGGGAGAACCAGGTCCTATCGGGGAAAACTCATCAGATTCAGGTGCATTTACTACGTTAGAATTATTCGCTGGAGCACAAATAGACGAATTTTCAATTGATGGAACATTAGCCGGAGATAGTGATACCGCGGTTCCTACTGAAAAAGCAGTAAAAACTTATATTGATGCTCGTACTTTTTGGGATAGAGCAGGCACAGTGCTGAGCCCTACAACTTCCGGTGATGACATTAAAGTAAGTGGTGTGACAATTCTTGATGCTGCTCCTATTCTTGTTTTTCAAGATAGCAATGGTGCAGGGGCTGCTTCAACTGGTTTT
>SDBU01001663.1_pt1 | contig 31022 bp, 56 predicted proteins | sample 2277071 | NCBI WGS metagenome assembly SDBU01 (sample SAMN10397929, study PRJNA504765) | marine sediment metagenome | isolation source: marine sediment core GS08_GC12, 126 cmbsf | place: Arctic Ocean: Gakkel Ridge, Loki's castle | collected 2008 | reverse complement strand
GCCAACCTTGCCGGCGGGACGATCCTGGAACACGAGACCCTCGCCATTGCCGGCGGCCCTCCCTTTGCCGGAGTCGCGAACTCGGAAGCACGCGGCCAGCGCGAGTGGATTCTAAAAGCGGATACCGAGTACGTCATCATCATCACCAGCTCCGGACCCAACGACACCACGCACGAAATCTCCCTCACCTGGTATGAAACCGTTCACAAAAACGAGTAGACCATGCCAACCGACGCCGCACAACTCGCGATAATCAAGAGCCAGATCCTGGCCAGGCTGGTCGAGATCACGGCCGAGAAGAAACCGTCGTACAACGTCGACGGTCAAGATGTCGAGTGGAACGAATACTTTGATTCGCTCACGGCGAAGCTCAAAGATATCAACGCACAGATTAACGCGGAAACCATAACCGAGATTCATTCGCAGGCGTGGTCGTAATGGCAGACTGGACGCCAGGAACCGATTTTGAGGACGTCGTCGACGGCTTGGAGGCCGTTACGCTGCTGCGTCGCGGTTCGGACACCACTGCGATCGCGAACGCACTACAACGGGCTGTGCTCGACGAGGAGATCTCCGAGAGCGACGGCAAGCTGAAGTCGGGCGACACGCGATGGCATTTCCCCACCGTCGAAGCGGTCACCACGCCGAGGATGGGCGACGTGATCCTCGACAGCGACGGCGACCGGTACACGATCCTGAGCGTGCAGGACGCTACATTGAGAAAACGGTTCCGCTGTGTCGCCCGCAACCTACGCGTGGCGTTCGGACTCGACGACACGATCGAGATTCTCCAGGCCGCGTATACGAAGGGCTCCGGCGGCGCTATGGAGCCCGATCACTTCGACACGTTCAAGGCCGGTATCCGGGCCCGCATCCAGCCGCTCGAATCGGATATCGGTGCGCAGTTCGAGAGCCTCGCAACAGTCAACCGGGTGGAGATCTTATACGAGGACGTAGACCCTCGCCTCGAGGTGACCCAGTTGCATCGCGTGCGAGCGTCGGACGGGAGGATCTACAAGATCACCGGGCTGACCGGTGCAGAGGAAAACGGCGACGTGCCGCGGATCCAAGCAGAGGAGACGCCGTGGCCGTTGGCATGATAACGCGAGACGAAGCGGTTGAACTGTTGCCGTGCGGCAAGAAGATACGTTGGCGATGCAACTGTTGTCACTGCGGCGAGCACCTATCAGGCGAATCGGATCGCAACGACTGGGTGATTATGGAGCCCCACTGCCCTAAGTGCGGCCTGGACACAATTGGGCTGACAAATCAATTCTACGGCGAGGGCAAGTGATGGCTGTTAAATTTAGGTGGAATGGAGCCGCGCTTTTGCAGTTCACCGAGGAAGCCATGATGGCCGGTGTGATCGCTGCCGCTGCGGAACACCAGAACATCTCGCGGAAGAAAGTCAGCAAGCAAAACCAGCCTGTCAAGAAGAAGCGGGTACGCGACACGAGGAAGCAGGGAGGCGGCAAAATCGGCAGCCAGTACACCATTCACCCGAACAGTAGCAAGCCGGGCGAATCTGTGCGTCGGCGATTCGGACACGGCATGGCTGGCATCGTTCGAGGCTCCGATCGAAAGCGGCTGTCGGCTCGCGTTGGTTATACCCGCAACGTCCGCTATATGACGTTCCACGAACTCGGCATCCGCTACGCTAAGAAGGGGCTACAGAAGCGGGCTACCCTTGTTCCCGCCGTCGCCGACAACCTCGATCGTCTCGGCGGGATAGCTGTGCGGGCAGCCAAGCGAGTGCAGGCGAGAGGGGGACGCCGATGAATCTCCTCGAAACCATTCAAGCCCGCTGGGCGGCCGACGCCGACTTGTCGATCCTGTTGCCGTCTACGAGCGACAACAGCAAAGGCGGTACGAACCGCGTCCACACGGGCATGAACTTCGACCCGGAGCTTCCGTTCGCTGTTATGGAACTCCAGGGCAATACCCCCGAGCAGATCGATTCGTGCGGCCAGGCGATCGATCGGGCGGCGATCCGGATGCAGGTATTCACCAAGGACCACAAGCAGGGCGAGACAATCATCAACGCGATCAAGGCTGCCTTCACACGCAGTAGTTTTGATTTGGTGGCGGGTTCGTCATCATCGAGCGGTGTAGACGCAGACCGGGTAATCAATATGCAGCGGACGCAAGACAGCGAATTCCAGGAAGAGGACGGGACCTGGCGATTCGTGATCGACTTCGACTGCTGGGTTTTCCTGCTGAAGGGATTTTGATATGGCTGAAACATTTACGCAGGAACTTCGGGCCCAGCTTGGCTGGGACTGGAACACCGACGGAGCGCAGGATAAGTCGTCACTGCGATACCTCAAGCGGTTCAGCAACGTCGTCGGCGACCTGGAGAACATGGCCGTCTGGCACCTTGAAAGCCAGCTATTGGACATTGGCGCCTCGATCGAGTGGGACCTGTCGGCGCTGGTTCGTGAGGTACTCGGCGAGGATATCACGCTGAGCTTTTCCAAGGTGTTCGGCATCCAGATCGTCAACCTCAACACGTTCGCGGCCGGTGGCGTCCTGACGTTCGGCGATGCCGGGTTTGACGAGTGGCACGAGCCGTTCGGCAAGCTGGGCGATTCCGTGAAGATCCCGCCTGACAGCCCGTTGATCCTGTTCAACCGCAACGGGTGGCCGGTCCAATCGCTCGGACCCGGCAGCAGCAGTTCCAGCGGCGAGGGCAACGCCGACAGAATGATCAAGCTCGCCGCGGCCGACACGATAATCACGTTTTCAATAGCAATCACCGGAGCAATTTCCGACATCACGGAAAGCTCCAGCAGTTCGGGCGCATAGCCCAAGGAGAAACTCATGGGTAAGGGTAGCGGAAAAGACGGGCACTTGACGCTGGATGGCGTCAGTTACTGTCCGATCCTCGTGTTCGACACCGACGATTCCGTCGAACTGCACGAGCAGGTCGATAACACCACCGGCGGCAAGAAGGCCCGCATCGCCGGCAATAGGGACTTCTCGGCCACGATCGAGGAAAACAACCGAACGCCCACATTGGAAGTAGGCGCGGAGCACACGATCGTCTTTGAAAACGGAGAATTCGATCAGACCGAGGAGATCATCGTCGAACGGCGTCGGCAGACCGTCGACATCAACGCCGGTACGCCGGTCACCTGGGTCTACGACGTGATGGGCACGGTGATCACACCGGCCTGCTCGTCTTCAGCGTAGGATTAGCATTTACCAACACGTTCCCAATAGCAGAGGAGTAGTTCGATGGCCGATGGCCTCAAGAACATCGCGGGCACGCCCGCAACAGTCACGATCGGCGGCAAGGAATACCGGTTGACGCAGTGGACGCCGGAACTGATCGGTGAAGTCGAAGAGTACGTCGTTTCGTTACGTCCGAATCCGATCGTGAAGACGAAGGAAGCCGCGGGCGTGAAAGACGCCGATGGCAAGCCGCTGTTCACGCCCGAAGAACAGCAGTTTATGATCACTGAAGCTATCAAGCAGACGGCGATGATGAACCACGGCGCCTCGGAAGAAGAGGTGAGTCTATTCACGCAGTCCTACGCCGGGGCGTGCTTCCTGTTTTGGGCGATGGCCCGGACGCATCAACCGGAGATCGATAACCACGAAACTGCACGCAAGACGCTCGACAAACTCTCCGAACAGGAAATGGAACTGCTCGAAGTCGAAATGATGCGAGCCTCCGGCATGGAATCGCTGGGAAACTCGCCCGGCCAGACTCAGGACGAGGAGGAGACGGCGCCTCCGGAGTGATTCCCTGGGGCAAGGTCTTCAAGCAACTGAGTCTGGCATACGGTTGGACAGCAGCAGAGATCAACAAAATGACGCTCTACCAGATAGCCCTCTACGCCGGTGCGATCGTTCCTGAGTTGGGCACGATCGACCTCCCCGGCGACGTCACGCAAGAGCAGATCGACGCCATGATGCCGCGGATGGCGCGGCGACAGATCAATCCCTTCAGAGCTAAGTAGCGATGGCCCAGCAGTTCACACTCGCCGAAGCGTTCGTGGAGTTCCGGGCCAAGGGGATATCGCTTCTCGGTCGGCAGCTCACTCGCATTCGCCGGATAGTTACGGGAACGACTTCTGGGCTTTTGAAGATGGGGCGAGTTCTTGCGAGAGTCTTCAGTCCACGTAATTTGTTACTCGGCGGGGCTGCCATTGCAGCGGTAGGTATTGGCTTGTTGAAGCTGGCAAGCGATGCGGAAGAAATGGGAGACCAGTTTGATGATGTGTTCAAGGAGGGGGCTGCGGATGCAAGGCAATGGAGTACCGACTTAGCTAGCGCGGTTGGCAGGAGCCGCCTTGGCATCATGGGATTTATGGCGACCGTGCAGGATACGCTAGTACCTATGGGGTTTCTCCGCGAGGAAGCCGCCCAACTCTCCAGGGTGATAGTAAAGACCGGACTTGATATTGCGAGTTTCAAGAATCTCCAGGACACCGATGCAATCGAACGCTTTACGAGAGGACTGACCGGCCAGCATGAAAACTTCATAAGGTTGGGGGCGGTAATCAATGAAACCGACGTACAGAATAAAGTGCTTGCGATGGGATTCAAGGGTACGGCCAAAGAAGCCACGAAGCAGATGAAGGTACTTGCGCGAATGGCCCTTGTTCTGGAGGCCACGAGAGACGCCCAGGATAACGCAAGCAAAACAGCAGGCAGTTTGGCTAACCAATGGAAGCGTTTCGTGGGCATCCTTCGCGATCTAGGCGCTGCACTCGGTTTGATTCTCGCCCCGGCGGCCAAAGAAATCCTGATGGTGTTTACCGAAATTGCCACAATCATCGAAGCTAATCGTGAGACGTTCAGGCGATGGGGCGAGGCGATCGGAGCGGCAGTTGCGAAAGTCACAAAGCCGTTGAAAACGCTGGTGAAAATCATGGGGCAGGACTTCAATGCCGCCTGGCGGATTATCAAGACGGCATTCGAGGCGGGGCTTGCCTTCTTGGAAGAGCGGCTCCGAACCTTTATAGACTTCATGCTTGCCATTGTAAAACAAGCCACAACGGAAATGGGGAAGCAAATAAGGGCAGCGATAACGGGGCAGGATGCGCCCGGCGTGACACCGTTTGAGTTCAAGGCGTCCGATATATCCAAGGGGACGAAACAAGCCCGGCAGGAACTGGCTGAGTTGAAGAAATCTCTATTTCTGCAATTCGCGTTCGGCAAATTCAAGCTGCCTTTATTCGCTGGCGGTAAAGGACAGCTCGATCAGAAGGGCGGCGGAGGTGTAGGTCTGATTGAGCGTTTATTCGCACTCCTTGCCGGGGGCGTGGCAGATGAAAAGAAGAAGAAAGGCCCGCAATTCGAGTTTGCAGCATTCGCTGACCTCTGGAAGCAAACGCAAACCAAGCTCGGCAAGAAAGAAGAGAAGCTCGTGAAGCTGGCCGAGAAAGACGCTGTCGTACAAAACAAAATCCTCGCTGCCTTCAGCGATATCCCGCTGGCTCGCTGGGTATAGGTGACACAATGACGCAATGCTTCAAGGAACTGTCAGACAGCCCCAAGGAGAGCTGGGGCCCGGAAGGCTTTCGTGCGACTCGACGAATCCTTGTCCCATGGGCGAACCGTAACGCGATGGCACTAGAGCTGCGCGGCACCGGGTATGAATTTACGGCCAACAATGCGTCAGAATATCCCGGCTCCGAATTCGTCAAGTGCGTTCACGTGGCTTCCGAGCCGTGGGTTCCGAAGCCAAACAAGCAGGGAGAGTTCAACGATATCGCCACCGAGTTGCAGACGCACCAGACTGACGCCCTCCTAACTGTCGAGTACGAACTGGTCCCCACTTCGCAACTAGAATTCCCGGGTGAAAGCGGAGACCCGCCTGAGTTGCCCAATGTTGACGATGAAACCTTTCTGACTTACGCCATGGATTTCGGCGGCGAGTTTATGACGGTGCCCAAGCAGAACCTCCAGTGGCTCAACGATGCGAACGCCCCGGTGCCCGAGGATGTGAAGGCTTCGATCCGAATACCGATCATCGAACACCGGCTGTCCTGGTCGCGTGTCAGCAAGCCGCCATGGGGAGCTATCCGGGCGTTGACCGGCAAGGTCAATGACGGGGAGTTCATCGGCCTCAACGGCGAGCAGTTGCTGTTCGAGGGCGTGCGAGCGACGAAGGAGTTCATTTCGCTCGACGAGTTGGACACCCCCGAGTTCGATTGGAAACTCGACTACATCTTTCGGCAGCGAACGGTACACGGCCTGGGTGGCGACAACGTGCAGCAGGGCGGCGTAGGGTGGAACCATAACTACCGGACGCTGGGCGGCGTACCCGCATGGGATAAGCTGCTGCCGGGTGGCGACGTAAACAAGACGATGTATGAGACTGGCGACTTCACCCTACTCTTTGCCCAGGCGAAAGCATGACGATCCCCCCAGTCACACCCGGCGAACCGATCGAGTTCAGCGCCGCGATCGAGAACGCGCAACGCGACTTTATCAACCTTTTGATGCAGGCCACCGGCTACGACAACGGCGGCTTCGGCAGCACGGGGTTTTCCTTCCTGTCCGGCTTCGCGGCGCCACACGCCATCTTCGAGCTGAAGTGGACTTGCAAAGGGGGCACCTGCTACGTCGTGTGGGACCCCGAGGATGGCTCGGCACCGATTCCGCCCGGCCTGACCAGCGTGCCCGACGTGCCCTACTCACTCGAAGCCAAGCGAGTCTGGGTCGACCACACGGCGAACACCTACGGCCAAGAGAATCTATCGCCCGACACGGTGATCTATTTTCCGCTTGCCCGGGATGAGGACGACGTCGGTGGCTGGAGCGACGGGGACCGCGTGCCGGCCTGGTACGACGAGCAAAGCGGCCGGTGGTACAGCATCAACAACCCGGCCGACTTGTCATCGTCGTCGTCGGGTGTGGAGACGTCCGGCTCGTCGTCATCGGGCGTCGAGGAATCGTCGTCGTCATCGGGCGTCGAGGAATCATCATCGTCGTCAGGCGTATGCGATACACCTTTCAGCGGGACGTTTGTCGTGGGTAATGGACTCTTAACCCGTGTCGGCAACGTTATCGAAGAAGGCCGCGTATTGCTGACTTACGAAAACGGGTTACTGTGCGCAGCAAAAGCTGTTGCAAAAGGTTCAGCTTTTATCTGCTGCGATTTAAGTAGCAGCAGCGGTACCCCGGCCTAACCAACGAGAGCGAGCGAGAGCGATGCACATTTTTTGGAGCGGATTCCCCGGGCCCTGCGGTGGCGCGAATACCGAGTGCTGGCACACCGTCAAGATGCTACGCAAGGCCGGCGTCGACGTCACGATGCTGCCGACCGAAGGCGCACATCTCACCGGGCCTCTATCGCCACGGGCTGCCCTCGAAGAGATCGGCTGCAAGATCGTCACATGCAACGCGATGACGCTGGACGCCGTGCCTGGGCTCGCTGATTCGGTCGTCGTGTCGATGTGCAACGCCTGGTTCATGCGGGCGGCGACAGCATTTCGGGAGCGTGGCTGCCGGATCGTCTGGATCAACTGCATGTGTTCGATCCGGGACGAGGAGAGAGTTCACTACAATCACAACGGCGGCCGGGGTGTGCTCGACGCCTACGTGTTCCAGAGCAAGTACCAGCGGAAGCGGATCGAGCAGCAGCTCGTCAAGTTCAGCGGCTATACTCCCGATCGTGGCCACACGATCCGTGGGGCCTTCGACGTTAGCGAGTTTCCTTTCCGGCCGTTGGAACATAAGTTCCGGGAGACGTTTACGCTTGGCCGTCTGGCCCGCGGGGCTAAGGATAAGTGGTCCACCAACTGGTGGCCGATCTGCAACCGGATCCCCCATCCGCTGCTCGTCCGCTGCATGGCGTGGCACCCGGACGTTGAGAAGGCCACGGGAAAGCCACCTGAAGGTCTAGCGACCAATCTACTGCCATCCTGCGCCGAGACGTCACAGGCGTTCTTGGGCAGCCTCCACGCCATGCTCCAGCTCAACGGCTCGGTCGACGAGAACTGGCCGCGGACCGGGCTGGAGGCCATGGCGGCCGGCGTCCCTGTGATCGCCCAGCGGCAGTGGGGCTGGAAAGAAATGATCCGCCACGGCGAAACGGGGTTGTTGGCCGACCCAAGATGGGAGTACGATGAATTGCCGTACCACGTCGCGCGGCTGGCCTACAACGAGGATTACCGGATGGAAATCGTCCACGCAGCTCGGCAGTCTGTCATCGAGGATCTGGCGAACCCGGAGATCATCTGGCCGAAGTGGAAGGTGATGCTGGAGGGATTGGGAGCATGACGCCACGAGAAAAGACAGCCGAACACGTCGCCTATCTCGGTGCGCTGGCGATCGTGCGACTGCCACCCGACTCGTCGGCCATGCCGCTCGTGTCATTCAATTTGATGGTGGCACTTCGGGAATCATCCCCATGGCGTCAAGAGCACTATTTCGCCGAAGCCTACAGGCTGATTCGTGAGGGATCGGGAGCATGACGCAGGAGATATTCATCGTCCATGGCTTCTGTGACGAGGATGGCAACGATACGGACTTTGCCGGCTGCTCCCTCGTGCTCGGAGAACTCACTGGTGTCGGCGGCTGGCCGGTTGCCAAGGAGTGGTTTGCAACTGAGCCGACGATCGGTGAGACGTTTGCTTACCGCAAGTTTACAATGCTGGAGGGATTGGGAGCGTAACCATGGGACTTGCACCGCCACCGTCGAATTACATCGGGCCCAAAACGCCGGACGCTGGTGACCGATTCTTCAATTACACCATGACCGGGCTGCTCATCTGCCTGAGCCCTGCATTGTTGCTCCTCTTGCCATTCTGGCTGATTGGCTTCCTCGTGGCCTGGCTGGCAGGGGGAAAGCCGAAATGAGTGAAACAATCGCCCAACTCCTGATCATCGCCCTTGCCGTATCGGCAGCCTCGATGACGATCAGCAAGACCCCCCCGTTCCGAGGGCTAAGGCTCTGTGCGGCCCGTTGGCGGCCGTTCGCCGGTCACCTGCTTGGTTGTCCATACTGCCTCGCCCACTGGCTCTCCCTGGCCGCCTGTGCGATATATCGGCCATCCTGGTGGCTTCCCCTGGAGGCTTTTGCTGTGGTTGCCCTGGCCAGCATTTTCTCGCTGGCGGTGTGGGAGCTGCTGGAGAAGGTGGATCAATGAGAACTGGAATCGAGCATCTGCGTTGGCTTTACCCGTGGCCGGGTGGCAGGCCCTTTGGAGAGCCGCGCGAAGAGGGCCTCTTGGACCACGAAACACAGCTCGCTTTGCGGGAGCACTTGCCTCCGAATGGCCCCATCGTTGTCGAACTGGGATCCTATCTCGGATTCTCCGCGAAATACCTGCTCGATATTGGTGCATCCGAAGTCATTTGCGTTGACCACTGGAATGGCTTCCCTGGCTGGAATCTCCGGCGAAGGATGTTGCCGCACTATCACCAGTTTTGTCTGAACGTCTGGAGCGTCAGGGACCGGATTATACCAGTCCGCGAGAAGACAGTTGCCGGCCTGGCCATGATTCACGAACGCGGCGTCTGGCCCGATCTGATCTGGATCGACGCGGGGCATGACGAGCAGTCCGTCTACGAGGATGTGTCGGTTTCGTGCGAGCTGTTTCCCGGCATCAACCTGATCGGTCACGACTGGAACAACCGCCCTGGTGTACGCGCCGGCGTAGAGCGGGCGATCAAAGAGGGGTTGACGGCAGAGCTGCCAGAGTTTAGGAATGGAACGAACTGGTGGAGCCTCACACAAGGAGCCCAGGCATGATCCACACTGTGTCGCGTTTTCACCTACCACGTTGTGCCCACTGCAAAACGGGTTGCTAGCACGGGGATTCAAGAGCGATGAATCACCAAATTATGATCTTGGCCGTCGGCCGTAACGCCCAACCCTGGGGCGCTTTCAGCGTCTACCAATACCTCAAGCAGGAATGCTACGACGTCGGGTTCATACACCTCTACGACCATACGATCCTGCATCTCTGGGGCGGCGGGGCAACGCTGCCACGGGTTGAAAGACCTCCTTGGATTGTCGGCCTCTCGACGTACACGACGACGGCACCGCAAACGATGCGGATCGCCCGAGAGATCCGGGCCAGGTGGCCACGCACGAAGATCGTCATCGGCGGCCGGCACATCTGTTGGGACACTATCGACCGTGATGGCGATGAATGGTTCGCCCTGGCCGATTATCTCGTTGTCGGCGACGGTGAATACGCGATGCAGAAGATCATTGCCGGGGAAGCCGAGCGCGGAGTCGTAAATGGGACCTGGCTGTCCGTTGAGGATATGGCCCGGTTACCGTTGCCGAGCCATGAGTTTGCAGCCCGGAACATACCGGACAATCGCCGCGGTGAGTTGCTCTTCTCGCGAGGCTGCCCATACCGCTGCACGTTCTGCGGCAGCGACCGGCCGCATGTGATCCACATCGACCCAGACCGGGCGGCCCGCTACCTGGCCGACTGGGCCCAGTGGTTCGGCAAGTTCCCGATCTTCATCATGGACGACGTCTTCACGGCAAACCGCCAATGGCTCATCGACTTCGCGTGTGCCTACGAAAGGCACGCCGCGGGCATCCCGGTCCGCTGTTTCATCCATGGGCGCCAGTTCGACGAGTCACTGGTGGGCATCCTGAAGCGGTTCAAGCTGGCTCAGGTATCGCTTGGCGCAGAGTCGGGCAACGATGGGATTCTCCAGACGCTCAACAAGGGGACCACCGTGGCCCGGTATCGGGAGATCGCCGACCTCTGCCGCCGGGAGAACATCCGGCTGCATTGCCTGTGGATGGTTGGCCACCCGGGCGAGACGCCGGCAACGCTCCGGGACACCGTCCAACTAGCCCGCAGCATCGGGGACGACCCGGGCCATGCGTCGTACGCGATCCCGTTTCCCGGCACGGCCTTTTGGAAACAAGCCCCGGCGGCCGGCGAGATCCTTGATTGGGATTACTCGCACTGGGACAACCGGCACGTGATCTTTCGGCCGCATGACCTGCGCACCGAGCAACTCAAGGGCGCCAGAATGGAGATCAGCCGATGAGGACCATCCGTAATCTCGACGTCGGGAATTCAATCCGGGCCCTTTGCATGGGCTGCTCGTGGTCCTATCGCTGGCCCGGGCTGCTGGGATTCCGTGAGGTCACGTGGGAGGACCGCGGCGGGGGTCTGGGGCTGTACCAAATACGTGGTCGGCTGGCGCAGCAGGCGCTCTCTACCGTCGACTGGGTGATCGTCCAGCTACCGACGCCGATCCGCTCCGTCGACGCGGGGCGGGTGCCGCTGATCAACACCGCCGGCACGCTGGGCTGCTTCTCGTGGTTCCTCAAGCACTTCGAGGGCATCGGGGAGAAGGCGGCCCGGGCGCAATTGCTGGATCGGTACGTCGAGGAAATCCACACGATCAACGCGATGCACCCGCGGGTTTTGTTTTTCGTGTTCAACACCGGCGGCTACCCGTTCCGCAGCCCGTTCGATTTTGGCGTCAAGACTGCGGGCAGTCTGCTCAGCCAGTTGTATGCGGCCGGCATCCAGATCGCTGACTGCGACCTGGAGGGCCAGGCCGGCTACGCCATGAAGGAACACGAGGGCGATCGCACCGGCCCGCTGACAGAGAAGCGGGGCGGCAAGGTGATCGAACTGGGCCCGCGATGGAGCGTCATTGACCCGCCCGGCTATTGGATCGAAGATCCGCACCCGAACCGGGCGGCCGACAAGCTCGCCGCCGCAACCGTGGAGACGTACATTCATGCGCATCCTGGTTAGAATCATTGTGTGGCTTTCAAGCTGGCTGCCACGTCGGCGGCGTGAGGGGCCGGTTTCCGATTACAAGTATCCGAGCGAGTGACATGAAGATAGCCCGCGTATTCCCGCGACGAACGAAGGCCACGCCGGTCGATCCGCTGGCGTTTGTAGGGCCGCCCGATTTGTTCCCGGTGGATGCCGACCGCGTCGAGATCTCGGTGAGTTTTTCGTGGGATCTGTCAGACGCCGAGCGGCTTGCGCATGCTTGGGAAAAAGTTAGCCCCGTCACGATCGGCGGTCCGGCTACCGGCCACCGCAGCGGTAAATTCGTGCCAGGCCGGTATCTGCGTCCCGGATACGTGATTACCTCGCGAGGATGTCCCAACCGCTGCTGGTTTTGTTCCGTACCGCAGCGAGAGGGATCGGTTCGCGAGTTGCCGATTGCAGAAGGGCACAACGTACTGGACGATAATTTGCTGGCTTGTTCACCGTCGCACATTTGTAGCGTCTTCGCGATGCTTGCCCGGCAGTCCAGGCGGGTGGAGTTCACCGGTGGGCTGGAGGCCGCCAGGCTGAAGGATTGGCACGTCGACCTGCTGGCCGCGCTGAAACCCCGTCCTAATGTGTTCTTCGCCTACGATGATGTGGATGATCTGGAACCGCTACGGGTTGCCGCCGGAAAGATGCTCGCTGCCGGCTTCACCGCCGCCTCGCACCGATTGCGGTGCTACGTATTGATCGGTTATCCGGACGATCAATTCTGGATGGCGGAACAACGGCTGCAAGCAACGCTCGATCTAGGGATCACGCCGATGGCCATGCTGTGGCGAGACGAAAGCGGCAACGCACCTCCTGAGTGGCGGCACTTCCAACGGAACTGGGCCCGGCCGGCGTTGATACACAGAAAGGTCACAGCCCAATGATCCGAACCCTATTCCTAGTCGCCGACAGTGAGCACGCCGAGCCCCTCAACACGGCCAAGCGGGCCCTCTACGACCACGGCATCGCCTACGAGTCGCACGGCTGCGGTCAAGGCAACGGCCGTCACGATCGCGAGCGGGTTGCCAGGTGGCTCGAGCCGGCCTGGGACGTCGTTCTCACACACCAGGCCCACATGCCCACGGTGATTGAGCACGCCCGCTGCCCGATCATCATCATCGAGCGGATCGACGGCGGGCAGTTGGCTCAGGGCCGGCAGTGGCTCGAGCACGAGCAGGTGAAGGCCCTCATCAAGTCGTACAGCTTCCGCGATCCGACGTGGCACAACAAGTACAACGGCCGGGTATCCGCTCACATTCTCCGACATGAAGCCGGAATCGTCGGCCGTGGTCAGCGGTTCGCCTTGGAGGGGCTGCCTAGCCCTCAGCTCTCCGAGGCGGCGTTGGCAAAGATTCAGCTCGGCTGGAACTTCGCCAGCGGCGCCCACATGAACGATCTAGTCGTCCGTAAGATTGACTTCAAGGCGGAGCGGTCGATCGACCTGCACTTCGCCGGCACGCTGACATATAGCGGCAGCGAGATCGAAGCCCACCGCCGGCTGGCGTTGGAGGCCGTCACGAAGTACCCGGGGCCGTCGTTTGTGGGCGCCGGCCGCGTCCACAGTCATCATAAGTACCGCGAGGCGTTGCTCAACTCGAAGGTGGTCCTATCGCCCTGGGGCTGCGGGGAGCCCTGCCACCGCGACTACGAGGCGTTGCTGGCGGGTGCGGTCATCCTGAAGCCGGACACTGGGCACATTACGAGCTGGCCGGACGTATTCTCCGGGCCCCTGCATTACGTACTCTGCCGCCACGACTTCGCCGACGTGCCCGAAAGGGTTAAGCACATCAAGGACAACTGGAAGCACTTCCGCGGAATGCGTGAGGCCGGGCGGAAGCTGATCCTGGATCACCGGGACGGCCGGGCGATCGCCGAGAAGATCGCACCGATTATCAAAGGAGCCGTGTCGTGAGCGAACTGACCGAACGAATCAAGACCTACCTTCGGACGTTGTCTGAGCACGTAGCCAAGCGGCGCGGGGCCGTCCTGCTGGGTCAGGCTGTGGTGGAGGTCGAGCGGCTGCAAGAGAAACTGAAAGTGGTGCAAGACTTGGCTCTGGATAAGGTCCAAGCGAAATGCAAAGATGCGATCGCATACCGAGCAGAACACAAGCGGATGCAAGCTGATATCCAGTACGCGCTAGACAGACTCGCCAAAAAGGAAGACCAAGGCGAAGGGCTGCGGGGCTTGGTTGATGCGGCGACGAACCGCGGTGACTATTTTCCGTCGTGCGAAGTGGAGCGGCGACAGAAGCAGATAGACGATCTGAATCGAGTGATCGGGGGGCAAACTGAATTTCACCAGGAATTGATAGGAGAGATCAAGCGGCTCTCTGAACAGCTCGGTATCTTCAGGGAGTTGCAAAGCTATTCCGTCCCGACACCTAGCGGGATGGTCGATGCTGTTCGGCTGGTAAAGGACCTGCAAGAGGCGAGAGCATCGGAAAGCACCGCATGGGGAATCATCGCCAACGCCCAGGGCGGCAACTGGGACCTGGCTCCGGCCGAGTGGCGGGCTGCCGCTGAGCGCTGGCGGGATGAGTACCACAAGCATCTACCGCCGGCGTCAGGAGCCGTAGAGGAACCCGTCTAATGAGTTTCACCATCGTAACCGCCGTGTCGCCGAACTATGCCGATGTGCTCCGGTACTGCCTCCCCTCGTGGATAAAGCACAGCGGGGCCGAGCGGATCATCGTGAAACGTATCGAGGGCGGGGCGCCGGAATACGAGCGGGCGGAGTGGTACAAGAGCGTAGCCACCCGTTGCGAATCGATGCGAGACGCTGCCCTCGACGCAATGGCTAAGGGCGAACGAGTCCTGGCGTTGGATATCGATTGCGTAGTGTTGAAGGACCTGGCTGGCGGGTTCTCCCCGGAACACGCCTTCTCTGTGGCTCGGTGGCCGGAGATTAATATGGGCGTACTCTTTCTGAACACAGCCGCCAGCTTCGACTTCGAGCCATTTCTAAACGAGATGGCGGAGCGGGTCCGCGATCGGTGCGAGCGGCTTGCCGCCAACCCCGGCGAGAAGTGGCGGCCCGGCGATCAGGATATCTGGCGGGAGATGCTACAGCGCGAAGAGCGACACGTCTGCAAGCTCGACTGGCGCGAGTGGAACTTCTGCGATCACCCGCAGTTTTGGGATAAGGAAATGGGCAAGCACCGCGACAAGATCCGCGTTGCACATCTCAAAGGCCGACTCGGAATGCGTCCGGCACCGCTGGCCGCACTAGACAAATACTTCAAGGAGTACCTGTAGTGGGAATCAGTTACGAAAACGGCCAGGCGAAGTTCCTTGCACTTCTGGTCTGCCAACACCAGATCACATTGCCGGGGTCACGAATGCTGGAGCTAGGCAACCAGCGAATCCGCGAATGCCTGCTGGGCTATGAAGTACCAGCGAAGCAGCTATTCACCGCCCTCGGTGTCGATCACGTATCGATCGACCTGAACGGTCTCGACGGTGCCTTGCCGCTTGATCTTGGGCAGCCATTACCTACCGACCTGGGCGTGTTCGACATCGTCACCAACTTCGGGTGCATCGAACACGTCGAAAACCAATACCAGGCATGGCGGAACGTCCACGATGCTTGCGACGTCGGGCGGCCGATGGTTCATAGCTTGCCGCAAGTGGGCTCGTGGCCTAAACACGGCATCGCGTGGTACACCATGGGGATGATTCGCGAGTTGGCTACGGCTGCGGGCTGGAGCGAAGAGATCATATATGTCCACGAGCGGACGCAACCGCACAGGACGCTACACTCTATCATGTGTTGCTTTATCCGTGGGGTACTGCCGTTTGTTTCCGAGCAGGAGTTTGACGAGATCATGCAATGAGGATGACAATCGAGCAACTGATGGACGGCGTCGATCTGAAGCGGCTGCAACTACTCGGACGCTTGCACGACGCCGGGGACGAGAGAAAGTTCTGCGATTATCGCCAGCACGGCGGAGACGCTATCAACCGCGCGAAGCATCTAGGGCTCGACCAGGGGCCTTCCGTGCAGGTATTGGACATTGGTTGTGCGTTCGGCTACTTCGTCCGCGCGTGCAAGGTCTTGGGACACGATGCCGAAGGGCTCGATCGGCCTAACCCGATGTATGCCGAGGCGTGCTCGCTGATGAGCGTGCCGGTGCATGTGTACTACATCGCAGCCGGCGAACCGTTGCCGAGCGAAGTCAGCGATTACGACCTCATAAACATGGAGGGGTTTGGGCTGCCGGGGAGGGAAGGGGTGACACACTTGGATGATGTTCCAGCCGAGGCGCTCTGGTCGGACTGGGTGTTTTTTGTCACCGACCTACTCGACCGCCTCAACAGCAAGGGGCGGCTTGCCATTACGCTCAATGCCGGTAGAGCGTGGCAGAACAATTTGGCCGAATGGCGGGCGGCGTTTGCCTCGCGTGCGGAAATTGACTATTCGATCAACCGTATCTATCTGACAATACGATGATTATCAGCGATCTACGCCTACTGTACCCGTGGCCCGAGGTGTGCCCGGACCTCGAGTTCGACCCCGAGGGTTGGTGCCACGAAGAAGTTGAGGCGGCCATCCGCACCATCATGCCGGCGGGCGCAGCCGTCCTGATGGAACTCGGTTCCTGGCTGGGTAAGTCGGCCCGGATCATGTTGGACCACGCACCCGAGGCGACGGTGATTTGTATCGACCACTGGCTCGGGTCAAAGGAACACAAGCCCGGCGGCCGGGCAGAGAGCGACAAGCTGCCGGTCCTTTACGAGCAGTTCCTGCGCAACATGTGGGACGATCGCGCCCGGGTCATCCCCGTCCGTGCAGACACGCTCCAGGGCATGGAGGCAGTCGCCCGTTGTGGCATTCGGCCCGAGGCCATCTACATCGACGCCTCGCACGATCGCCAGGCGGTCTATCGGGATATCGACAACGCCACGAGGCTCTTTCCCGGCGTCCCGTTGGTAGGCGATGACTGGCCATTCGCCAGCGTCAGAGAAGCGGTCTGGCGGGCTGAGCGCGACGGGTTGTTCGCGAAGATTCCACATCGACAACACGGGCAATTCTGGTGGGGCTGTACGAAGGAGAAGCCATGAGAGTCATAACTGTTTCAACCGATCCGATCGAGGGCGGGCCCAGAAACTCGCATCGTATACCGGGGATGCTAACCGATTCCTGCGCAGAGCAAGGCATCACGCCGATCGTGCTGGGCATGGGTCTGGCCGGCAAGATGGATCGCCCGGAGATCCAGAAGCACAAGATACACTGGCTGCGGGATTATCTGGCGTCGGTGCCACCTAGCCTCGAACTGGTCGTATTCGTCGACGCATGGGACGTCGCATTCATCCGGGGAGCCGACGCGATCGAGGAGGGCTTCGCAAGCTACGGCAAGCGGATCCTGTTCTCGGCGGAGAAGAATCTGTTTCCCACAGAGGTGGCGTGTCGGATGTACCCGGCCGCGCCGACGCCCTGGAAGTACCTGAACAGCGGCGTCTTCATGGGAAGCGTGCGCGACTTGAAGCTGATGCTGAGCAACCCGCACTTCTCCGACCGATCGCTCAAATCATTCCGCTGCGACGGCCACGCCTACCACTATTTCCACCTCGACAACCCGGGCGCGATCCAGCTCGACCATCACTGCCGCGTGTTTCAGACGTTCTGCAAGGGCGCGCCGCTCCGCAACGACAATGGCGTGATGACCAACACAGTCACAGGCACGCGCCCGAGCATCCTGCACGGCAATGGGGGGACCGCCGAGGACGTCGCTGGCATCTGGGGGAGAACTCGACGATGATCGATATCACGATTCCAACCTGGCCGAACAGCCCGGAACGAGTAAAGTACTTCCGCCGGACTGTCCAATCGATGGTCGAGAATCTGCGGTCATTCTCTCACGAGACTAGGTTCCTTTGTTCAGCAGAGTCCAAGCCGGCTTCTATTCAAGGATGGCGCGGCGATGAGCTGATTGACATTTGCCGCAGCTACGGCGTCGAGCTGCACTGGCGCCGCGGCAAGCCCAGCCTGGGCGCGAACATGAACGCCGCCCTGGCTCTGTGCAGCAGCTCGACGATCCTACTGGTGCAGGACGACTGCCCGCTGATCCGTCCGCTCGATCTGACGCCGGGCATCGAGATGCTGTCCGGCGATCGCTCGGTCGATATGATCCGCTACGAATGGCCACCGCAAGTGAACCGCACGCGGCTCGTGCCTTACCGCGACGGCTGGCGGCAGTTCGAGCTGGTAGGTAGGTTCTATGGGGACCGGGCGTTTATGGTTCGCCGCGACTTCATGGACCGGCACGGCTGGTATCGCGAGGCCGGGCCACACGGCAATTCCGAGGTCGCCATGTCCGAATGGCTGGCGGCGGGCAAGGCCGTGATCCTCGCGCCCGACAAACAATACTTCCAACACATTCAGGGGCGCACAACCCAAACCGGAGAAACCTAATGCCTGCTGACATGGACATTGCAATTTCGACGTGGCCGAACGCTCGGTTTAGGTTAGAGTATTTTCGCGAGACGATGAAGTCATTGCGGAAGTACCTCACGGCCAGCCGTCATACGATTCGGTGGGTGTGTTCAGCCGAGACGCTGCGCGATCCGAACGAGGAATGGATGGGTAACGAGTTGCGAGAACTGTGCTACTTGTGGAACATCGACCTGTATTGGCGCGAAGCCCCGCCCAACCTGGGCGCGAACATGAACGAGGCTCTGGCACAATGCACGGCCCCCGTGATCTGGACGCAGCAGGACGATTGGAAGATGCTCCACCCGCTGGACGTGTCGCCCGGCATCGAATGGATCATGGAGCATCGCGAGTTTGCCATCCTCCGCTATTCGTGGCCGGACGTGCCGCGGATGTGCCCTCGGTTCGGAGCCCCCGTTGACGGCTTCCGCGAGATCCTGCCCCGGTCGACCTGGTTCTACGGCGACGATCCGCACATCCGCCGGGCAGACTTCCAGGAAAAGTGGGGCTGGTATCTTGAGGGCGGCGCCCACGCCTCCGCATCGCAGGACCTGATGAGCCGGCTGAAAAGGGGCGGGGCCCGGATCGCGGCGTCGGACAAGTGCTACTTCCAGCACTTCGGACAGACCAGCAGTTACCCGCGCGACAAGGAAACCCGGAGCGGGAGACGGCGATGAGCACTACGCTATGGAAAGACGAGCATCCCACGGCGCCCGGCTGGTATTGGCACAAGCGCGAGGGAGAGCCTGCGACAGCCCACCACATAGTCCATTCCAAAACCATGGGCAGACTGGTTCGAGAAAGATCGATGGACAGCGAACGGGGGATAACGGTACTGACGGGATACACGGGCTGGACTGGCAAATGGGCAGGCCCGATCGAACCACCACCAGAATAGGAATCCGATGAGCATTGAAGCTAATTTTGGGTGCATCAGCTTTGACAATGAATACGTGATATCCAAGCGGCAGTTGTGTAGGGCGTTGATTGTCGCCATCCAGGCCGGCCTAGTTACGTTTGCTGAGATTGAGCAGATCAAAGATGTGGCAACCATTCCAAGCGTAGAATTGCATGTTCCGCCGGCAACCACGAAAGCAGGAAGCGATGACCCTAATTAAATACCGAGCCCGATTGCTCTATGACGTGCCCGGCTGGGCCTATCATCGCCGCTGCAACGCGCTGCAGAAGTACGCCCCCGAGGGCTGGGAGGTAACGACCGGCCACGTCTACGGGGCGGCGTTCAAGCAGGCGGCAGCCGCGGGCGAACCGATCGACCTGGCGTTGCAGTTGTGCTACGACTGCACCAACATCATCCGCCGGCACATCAAGAATGGCCAATACGACATGACCCTCGTGAGCGGGCTCAACGTCGCCTCGGAGGCCGCCCGGCCGTACCTCGACAAGCAGCAGAGCAACGCCGACTGGACGGTGTTTAACTCCCGGATGGGCTGGGAGAAGTCCGGGCAACCCGAGCGGACGAGTTGGATCTCCAACGGCGTCGACCGCGAGGTGTTCAACCCGCGCGAGAATCCCAACATGCGGAAGCCGAAGGTCCTGTGCATCGGGAGCAAGTTCCATCGGAATAACAAAGGCTTCACCAACATCCTCCAGGACGTCGAGAGGGAGCTGAAGCCGCACGGCATCCCCTGCGACTTCCGTTGCGTCGACAGCCACGGCCGCGACCGCATGAACGAGAGCCAGATGGCCGGCTGGTACAATACGGGCACGATCTACGTCGTGGCCAGTCAGCGGGAGGGCACGCCCAACCCGGCGTTAGAGGCCGCCAGCAGCGGTTGCGTGCTTGTCGCGACCGAGGTGGGTAACATGCCCGAACTGATCCAGGACGGCCACAACGGCCGCCTAGTGGCTCGTGACACCATGGCTATCGTGCAGGCGATCGTCGAGTGCTCGGCCAACTACCGCCGGATGTGGGCCGCCATGGAACCGATCATCGCCGGCTGGCACTGGCGAATCCGGGCCAGCGAATACTACGACCTGTTCCGCCGGCTGATCGACGAGCGGCGCGAGGGCGCGGCGTGCCGCAATCCCGTTGCCGGCCGCGGCTGAGGTCCGAAAAAGGGTCGCGGTCGCGGCTTTCTCAAAAAACTTTCGTCGCCGTAAGTGTAGGCTGCGTCTATGTTTACGGCATTCTCGCAAATTATTCTCTGCTATTAGGCGGAATATCGCCTAATAGCCCTTCCCTATTAGGCCGAACGTGGTATAATAGGAGTAGACGAGGACGAAACAATGAAAACAAAACAAACCCAAACCCGGAGCGAAACGATGAGAAAGTACAGAACCTACCAAGTGATCGACGAGAGAACAGATACCGCAATCGAGACCCACAAGACCAGGACCGCAGCCGAGGCCAGCATGATGCAGAAGTCGAAGGAAGCCGGGGCCGGCTATTGGATCGTCAAGGGACAAGCATAACCGACAGAGGGGGCGGGCGGGGAAACCCGCCCGCCGATGAGGCAACACCACCACTAACCGGAGCGAAACGATGAACGCGATAGAAACCAACGAACGCCACAACGCACGAATCGAATTAGAGCGAGACATTGACGGCAGCGTCTATGAAGAGTGCCGATACAGGGGGGTCGAGGAGTGCTCTCCCTGCATGGTCATAGAGGAGCGATTGGACGCTATGGGGATTGTAAGCGACGCTGAACCGATCACCGGGGCACCACCACTAACCGGAGCAAAACAATGACAAGGAATCTCGGCCAGACCATGTGTAAGCGATGCAGGCGGTATCACTACGCCTGCATCGCAGAGCGTTGCATTTCTGACGAGGTGTTCGGTGAACTGGTCAACTACGCTCTCAAGCACGGGAGAACATGGAAGGCACAGCTCCGCGAAGAATGGATGCACGGCAATGACACACTGCGATGGGCTCGGAATATCATCGGCTCACGCAGGCTGGCTGGGGTTAAACTTGGGGCCAAACGCTTCGCTCGGCGATGACTGGCCGACCTGGCCCCGAGCCCCTTCGGGGTTTGGGAGCGGGCCGACACGGGGCGAAAGGGAAACACGATGAAACAATGTAGAGAAATCGATGTGCGGATCATCCTGGAATTTGACAGCGAAAAGTTCGCGGTCCAGAACGACGCCGCCTTTGAAGCCATCGAGATGTTTCTGGACAAGTTGCCGGAGTATTATCAGGAACGAACTGCCACTGGTAGCCGTCGCCTCACTCTGCACTCTGCCGAGATCATTAGAGGTATGGTTGACGAAGATGGAGTCCCTTGCCAAAGGAAACTGAAACGATGACCACCACATCTTACCAACACGCGCAACGCGCACAATCCGATGCGGAAGCGTTCGCCGTAGGCGTACGGGCCGAAATGTCGCATTGCGTCACTGATGAGGAGCGGGCGGCTATAGCGGAAATAGTCGACCTTGCTGAAGGGGCGGCAAGGCTCCTCAGTAGAGGTCTGAGTTTGTATGACAGCTACCTTAGTTTGCAGCACTAGTGCGATGACTGGTATGCTCATGCACACCAACCAAAAGGGAAACCGATACGATGCTAGACCACAACCGCCGCTCCAACAAGCGAATCGATGAGCTAATCAAGGCGATCGCAGGTTGCCTCACGCCGGAGACCCTCGAAGATGTGCTCTCCGACATAACCGAGAACGCCCCGAGTCCCGTGCCGGCCGACCTGGTCGAGTTTGAGCGTCGGATGGCGGTTCAACTGGAGACGATACGATGCTAGAAATACTTGAATTCATTTTCAGTAGCGGCTGGGTGTGGCTGGGTGTAACGGTCTGGATTGTGGTGATCGCCGCAGAATGGAAATCGCTCGTCAATGTCAAGATCGTTAAGCACCGCAACAAGTCCACAGGGCCGGGAGGAAACAATTCCCATGATCCGCAAAGCCCGTGACTGGATCGTACTAACACTCGCCGGCCTGATCGTGATCTTCACGCTGCTGGCCGGAATACGACGACACACCAGAAGGAACGATAGATGACAACGCAGGACGCAGCCAAGCGGCTGAAGCTGAGCGCGAAGACAGTCGCTGGCCACTGCAAGGCCGGCCGGATTGAAGCCGTACTGGAAGGCGGGCGGTGGAAGATCACCGCTCGAGCCGTGGCCGACTTCAAGCGGTCGGGGGCCTGCAAGTCGGTGGGCAACCCGAACTTTGGGAAATGAGAAACTACTTATAGGTTCAGCATTCTCGCAAATCAACAGTAACCTACGGGTCGGTGAGAGGCTGGCGTTTTAGAACATTGTTGGCGCGGTCTAAATGGTGTGGGCCGCGCTGGCGGGTCCCCTGCGTTTATCCGCCCCACGCGGGGCGGCGCAGGGATTTTAGAAGGGACGAAATGTAATGGCAGATAGCAACAACAATAACGGCATCGGATTTGCCGGACTGCTCACGGTGGCGTTCGTTGTATTGAAACTGTGCGATGTCATCGCGTGGTCGTGGTGGTGGGTGCTCAGTCCCCTGTGGATTACAGCGATTGCCGTGGCGAGTCTGCTTGCCGTGTTTGGGTTTGCGTACTGGATGAGTAATTAGGATCGGCGGCACGACGCCGCTGTTCACCGCGGAGGGGCCGGACCAACGCATGACGCTGCGGTCCGGCATTTACGGAGGAAATCATGCTCGTTTTATCGAGAACACCAGACCAAGTCATTCGGATCGGCGATGACATCGAGATCGTCGTGATCGATATTCGCGGCAACAAGGTCCGGCTCGGCATCAAGGCGCCCAAGAGCATCCCGGTACACCGCCAGGAGGTGTACGATACGATTGCCGAGACCGGCGTCGACCGCAAGGCCGAGGAGTTTGTTGCGGCCGGGCAGATCGCTGAGGGGCGGGAGGCGATGGACTACGCCGAGAACCAGCGCCCGGACCGGGGATTCACCGGACTCGACATGGCGGAACTGCCCCGGTCGGCGGAGGAGATGCTCGACGGGTCGGAGGACGCCGAGCCTTGCGCTTCCTGCATGATCGCGAAGCACTGCGACGCCACGGGGCCCGGTGAGGAGCGGTCGCTATGCGATCAGTTGGCCGGACATCGCCAGCCATCCGGCAAGCCAACGGAACCCGAGCCGGTCGACGGGGACCATGAGACTGTGGGTGGACGGACTTGCGACAACTGTGCAGCCTATGAACCGTGCCGGGCTGAAGCCATAGACGGTCAAGTGATCTGCCGAGGGCATCGCACAAGAGAGGAGCTCGACGGGTCGGGGTACGTCACCGCACGCGAGGCGGACGTGACGCCGAACTGCAATATCTGCGCGCGTAAAGAGGCGTGCCGCAAAGACTTGGAATCCGGCATCGTCCATGGCAGCCCGTGCGAACGGATGGGCGGCTTTGTTCGGGAAGCCGTGCCCGAGATGGTCGACGTCGGCGAAGTGCTGCAAGAGATCGCCGACTGCCGCGCGATGATCTACCACAACGTCTGGGGCCAGCCCTGCTGCGATCTCGTCCGAGGGGAGTTGCGCAAGATGGAGCTGCTGATCGGCAAGCTGGCGGGGGTGCAGTTATGACCTTCGCCCCGCAAGGAACCCCCGAGTGGCACGCGGCTCGCCTCGGTAAGATCACGGCCAGCCGGTTCACGGACGTATTGACCAATCCGCGATCGAAATCGTCGGGCGACCTGAGTAAGACGGCCCAAAGCTACATGCTCGACCTGATCGCCGAGATCCTCACAGGGGAACCGCAGGGCTTCGATGGCAACAAGGCTACTGAGTGGGGCAAAGAGTTCGAGGCCCAGGCTGTCGCGGCCTACGAGGCCCGTACGGGCAACGTCTGTAACGCGGTCGGGTTCGTGGATCATCCTACCGAGTCGCGCGTCGGCGGTTCGCCCGATCGGCTGATCGGCGATGACGGCGGGTTCGAGGCCAAGTGTCCATTCAACACCAGGATTCACCTGGAGTACATGCTGGGTGGCGTGCTGCCGGACGAACACGAGGCCCAGGTCCAGGGGAATATCTGGGTGAACGATCGCAAGTGGTGGGACTTCGCGTCCTACGACCCTCGCATCCCCAACCCCAAGCTGGGCCTGTTCGTCGTGCACGTCAAGCGAGACCAGGCGTACATCAACCACCTAACGCGCCGCGTAACGGCATTCCGCGAGCAACTGCTCGCGAACCTAAAAACCATTATGAAGGAATTAGACGAATGAGTCAGGGACAACAACAGCAACAACAAGGGCAGCAGACTACCAAGCAGCCCGCCCAGCCGACGGACACCACCGACTTCGAGAAGCTCACGAGCGGGCCAGTCACTCGCCGAGAGTCACTCAAGGGCGATGCGTGCGCGTTTCTCGGTATCCACCCCGATAAAGTCTACAATGTTCTCCGGGGTATCTGGACCGTCACCAAGGGGCAAGACCCGCTTTCAGACAGCGAGATATGGGTTGGCCTCGCACTGGTTGCCCGGTATGAACTCGATCCGTTCGCACGCGAGATTTACGTCACACGGAGTAAGGACAACCGCCCGATGGTTATCCTGGGTCTGGACGGCTGGATACGGGTACTCGACCGGACGGACCACTACGACGGCTTCGAGCAAGAGTTGGTGATGGATGATGGCGGAAAGATCACAGAGGTCACCACCACGATCCACAGCAAGAAGCGAAGTCACCCCGCCAAGTACCGGGCCTTCGCAACCGAGTACGCCCAGCTCGCGGGGTTCATGCACAAGAAGATTCCGGGCCACATGCTGCGGATCTTCTCGCTGAAACACGCGGCCCGGCTGTTCGTTCCCCTGGGCGGCGTGGTGACCCAAGAGGAAGCGGACTGGATGGCGCCGGCCGACAACGGATCGCCCCCGGAGTCATCGCCCGAGGATCTTCGCAAGCGGCTGGAAGAGGCGACGGCTGAGGCGACCAAGCCAGCCCCGAAGAGCGAGCCGGACCCCATACCTAAAAAGCCGCGTAAGCCCGAGCCCGAGGAGGCTGAGGCTATCGCCGAGCCCGAGCCGCCCTACAACCCGCCGACGCCGGCGGAGGTAGCGGACGCCGAGAAGGAAGCGGACCGCGACGACGCCCGGGCCAGACGGTTTGACGAATACGTCGAGCTGTTCGCCCAGGCAGATGCGAGTACCGTGGCAAGACTGTCGACGCAGATCGATGGCGACCTACAGAATGACAAGCTGACCCGGGCGCAGTGGCACGCACTGTGCCAGGAAATAACCAAGGCCAAGGAGCGGCTGAGCTAGACGTAGGAAGAAAGTTGATAGTGGGCAGTGGATAGTGGATAGTGAAGAGGAACCGAGCGAATGAGCGAAACATACGAAGACCCAGAACAGAGCAAGGAGAAACGCAACCAGCGAATGGATGATGCTGCGCTTGTGTTCGAGGAGGCTCGTCGGCTGGCTGAATGCAACGGACTGCGGTTGCGATGTTGCACCGAAGTCCACTACCAACTGAAGCCACAAGACGGCTCGTGGCTAAAGAATATCTACCCGTCGAACCGGCGGATTTACGCCGACCCCAACAAACGCGGCCCTTTCCTTCACGTGCCGGACGACTGGACCTTGATCGATGTAGTCAGGGCGGCAGCGAAGGCGGGGCAGTAACCATTCCCAACGCAAAGGAAGTTTCCCATGACGACCCCAGAACAGTCTACCCCAGAAAAGATTGAACTCGAAAACCTCGGACCCATTGAGTATGTCGCTATCACCCTGCCCAAGGGCGGAGGGATAACGTTGCTCAGGGGTCGCAACGACTGCGGAAAAAGTTACGCCCTCGACGCCGTACGGCGTCTCGCGGGCGGCAACCAGAAGCTCGAGCCACGCGACGGACAGCCCGGCCGGGGCGAGGCCCGCATGGGCGACGTCGTGTTGCGGATCGGCAAGAGCACCCGGACGATCGGCGAGGCAGACATACTGTCGGTCGAGGGCAAGTTTGACATTTCGGAACTGGTGGAGCCGCACATCAAAGATCCGGAAGCAGCAGACAGGTCCCGGACCAAGGCACTCTGCCGGCTGACAGGGGCGAAGGCGGAGCCCACTGCATTCTTCGATGCCCTGGGCGGGCGGGAGATATTCGTGGCGGTCGTCACCAGCGAGACGGCATCGCAGCAGGACCTCGTAGAGATGCAGCGGATGATAAAGCGGGACTGCGACACCGCAGCCCGCAAGGCCGAGGACACCGCCAAAAAAGCGGAGGGCGAGATCCAGGCGGCCTCCAAGGCGATCGAGGGGCTTGATCTGTCGGGCCCTTGTGACTCGGGTGTGTTGCAGCAGGACCTCGAGGACAGACTCACCACGGCCACTGGGCTGCGCAACAAGTCGGCGGCAGCCGTAGAATCGGCCCAGCGTGTCCAGGAGGCCACCCAGGCGGCCGAGCAGGCGTTACTCGGCTACAAGGGCCTGCCGGCGACGGAGGCCGCAGAGACGCGACAGCAGGCCGAGGCGACGCTTGCCGAGTTCTCCAGCCGCGAGGAGGTTGCCCGCAACGCCCTGGCGTCTGCCAAGGAAATGACGCAAGCGGCCCTGGGTGCCCGAGACAATGCCGAAGTGATGCTGCAAGCGGCCGAGCTGCACGCCGACACCATCGCCAAGTGGCAGGCCACGATCGACCTCGGCAAAATCAAAGGCCCGAGTGAGCAGCAGATCGTCGACGCCGATTTGGCATCGCAGGCGGCACGCCAGGCAGTCGAGCAGGGCACCCGCATCCGCGACGGGCGACAGACAGCCATCCGGGGCGAGGCTGCTAAGAAGGCCGCCACGGCCGCCAGGCTGCAAGCCGACAAGCTGCGTCAGGCCGGCAAGGACAGCGAAAAGGTACTCGGCGAGATCGTCTCGGCCGATGGGCTCACGCTGCACGACGGCCGCTGGTGTACCGAGCAGGACGGCCGCGGCCGGGTATTCTTCGCCGACCGATCCCGTGGCACGCGGGCGTCGATCGCGGTTCGCCTGGTAGCGAAAAAGCTCAGGGAGTTGGGCGACGGCCTGGCGCTCGTGCCCTACGCTCAAGAGCTGTGGGAGGGCATGGACAAGGACAACCGGGACAAGCTGCTGGCGACCTGCCTGAAGGAAACGATCAACGTGATCTCGGGGCAATGCGACACCGACGCGACCGGGGAGCTGCGGGCTGAGGTGTATAAGAAGTGATGCGTAGCCGTGACTGAATCGCCGGGGCATTTTCATAAGGACCGAACCATGCCAGAGATAAGAGCGGAATCAGCAGCCACCGTAGCGGCCCGGAAGAAGTGGGGGGAAGCCACGCAAGCTGCGGAGAAAGCCGATGCCCGTTACGTCAAGGCGTGTGCAGCCGTTGCTGCAACCAACAGGGCTACGACGATTGCGTACCGGGCATGGCTCGACGCGATCGCTACTGACGAGGAAGCCTACAAATGAAATCAAAGCTACCCGACTGCCCTAAGTGCAAATCAAACCGGAGGGTCTACGAGGAAGGCCACCGCAACCTACAATGCACGACCTGCGGAACCATCTTCGATAACGATCCGGACGAGGGCGGAGACCACAGCACCGATCCCACGCGGCGGATGCGGCAGATCGAAGAGCGTGACGTCAGGCGGAAGCAACGACAGCGGCCGCGGAGTAATCGGCGGTCCGGTAGGTTCGGCGTGGCGGGGAGGAAGGGTCACGGATACTTTTGACGCACCAATGGAAGGAAACCATGAATGAGCTTTGTCTATTTGCCGGAGGCGGAGGCGGGCTTCTCGCCACCCAGCACCTCCTGGGATTCCGCACGATCTGCTACGTCGACAACGACGACTACTGCCAGCGGGTGCTGCAAGCCAGAATCAGAGACGGACTGCTCGACGACGCCCCGATCTGGGATGACGTCAGAACATTCGACGGGCGACCCTGGCGTGGATGCGTGGATCTTGTCACTGCGGGATTCCCGTGCGAGCCATTCTCCTGCGCCGGCAAGCGACGAGGCTCAGTCGATAAACGAAACCTCTGGCCCGACACCATTCGCATCATTAAAGAGGTGCGGCCAGCGTGGGTTCTATTGGAAAACTCACCCGAGTTACGATGCCCTCGATGGGAAAAGAATCACGCCACGCCGTCGGAAGCCAATTACTTCGGGCAGATACTTGGCGACCTGGCCCGCTGCGGGTTCGATGCGGAGTGGGGTGTGCTATCCGCGCGAGCCGTTGGAGCGAACCACGGCCGCCGGCGGCTCTGGGTTGTTGCCGACTCCCCTGGCGAGAGACTATCGCAGCGGCAAGGGCAAACAGAAACGCCAGGGCTCTCCGGCGCTCTCGGAAGTTCTGATGTCGGAGGCTGGTGGGGGGAGTGGCCTGCTGAACCCGGACTTTGTGGAGTGGATGATGGGGTGGCCCATCGGGTGGACCGAATCAAAACCATTGGACGCGGCCAAGTTCCGTTGGTGGCTGCGACAGCATGGGAGATCCTGACGGCTCGGGTTGACGCCCTGACTCGATCTTGCTAGATTCCCGGAATGACCACCTATGATCGCAATACAGAACCAGAACCGTCGCCCGTCCGGACTCTGCGCTGATAATCTTCGCTGGGTGGTCAACCGGGCGGGCGGCTTTTTCGGAGCCCGCATGGCTAGATTTCGCAAAATCGACCCTCGCATCTGGTCCGACGAGAAGTTCCGGCACCTAATGCCGCAAGACAAGCTGATCGCTCTGCATTGCCTGACGTGCTCCCAGGCCAACCGGATCGGCCTTTTCTATCTGTCGCCTGCCATGGCTGCCGAGCAACTCGGGATGAAGCCGGAAGGGTATACCAAGGGCTTGCGAAGGGTATGCGATACCCTTAAATGGGTCCTGGACGAGGCTGTGAATGTCCTATATTTGCCCACTTGGTGGCGGTACAACGCCAGTGGGAGCCACTTAACTATGCGGGGATATCTCGACGACCTGCACGAAGTGCCGCAAACCCCGCTGCTGCAAGGGTTTATGACAAATTTAACATACCTATCGAAGGACGAAGCGGCCGAGCTAGATACCCTTAGCAAGGGTATAGCAAGGGTATGCGCCCAAGAGAAAGAGACAGAGCAAGAGAAAGAGACAGAGAAAGAGCAGGAACAAGAGAAAGAGACAGAGACAGAGAAAGAAAGTCCATGTCGAGCTGGAAGCCAGCCCGACCGGGCGGAGCTGACCGCCGCCGTGGATCTCGTCCTGGGCCACTATCGGGACCGGCATCCCCGGGCCAACCCCGGCGAAGCCGACCGGGAGCGGATCATTGCCAGGCTCAAGGAGAACTTCACCGCCGACGACCTGATCGAGGCGATCGATGGGAACCACCGAGACCCCCATTGTAGTGGGCAGAACGACAAGGGGAAGAAATACCACACGCTGGAGTTGATCTTCCGGGACTCGGCCCACGTCCAGAAGTACATTGAGGTGCCGGCGGCCGGCGGCGACGGGCTGACCGAGAAACAGCGGCGGGGGGCGGTCGCCTCGCGGCAGTGGTTGGAGGAAAAGCAGGCACAAGCCAGAGGGGATGGTGGCCCGTGACGGAATGGATTGATGGGGAATGCACTAAGGACAGAGAGATTCGACTGCTCGTAGCCGACAAGGAGCGGCTGCGGGAGGTGTTATCCGAAGCCACGGAACAACTAAAATCCAATCTGACAATCACAAGAAAATTGCGGGCGAATGGTCGTATTTCGTCTGAAAACGAACGATGGGAACTGGGGTACGAGCGTGGACTGGTCGAGGGCTTGCAAGCACTAGGCAGAGACGCGCTGGTAGGCGAGATCATCAAGGCCACGGCCGCCGAGTCGAAAGGGACGGAATGACCGAGAACGATCGACCGCGGTTCCTGGCGATGTTCAACGGCCTGGCTGCGACTTTCAGCAAGGAGCCGTCGAAGCCGATGCTCGATGGCTACTGGATGGGTCTTGCCGACCTGCCGATCGAAGCCGTCGAGAACGCCTGCCAGCGAGCGATAGGGACCTGCAAGTTCATGCCGGTGCCCGTTGAGCTGCGCGAACTGGCCGGCGTGATGGCACCTGCCGACCGAGCGATAAAGGCTTGGAAGGCGTACAGCGACGCCGTGGCAGCGTTGGGCTTTTACAAGTCGGTAGACTTCGACGACCCGCTGATCAACGCCACCGTGCGAAACCTAGGCGGGTGGATGGAATTGATTACGCGGATCGACGATGAGGACCACACTGACAAGTGGGTTCGGAAAGAGTTCGAGCGGATCTACACGTCGCTGATGCGGAGCGGGATTAGTGACGAGGCGGCGCGGCCGTTGTTAGGGTTTCACGAACGAAGCAACGTAACGCATGGCTACGGGGATGAAGTCGTGCCGCCCGTGGTTGTGAAGACTGGCCTGCCGCCACTCGCCGCGCCGAGGCGTATCGGCCGCGAGCAGCAGTTGTTGGAATCTACCCTACCCGGAAAGGTTGAGTGAAGCGTGACCTACATTATCCAAGTTGTTTGCGTGGTTGTGATTCTGCTGTGTTTCGTGTTCCGCGCCTACTGGGTGAAGCCCCCCCCGCCGCCGCCGCCACAAATCGAGGCAATGTGGTATAGGCACACGCCCGGAGGGACGATAATTTTCCCTTACCCAGGCGGCAATACTCGTTTCAAGTTATTCGAGGGCGATACGCTGCTTTACGAGTGCCCGTGTGACGGCAATGGCCAGGGCGTGCCGTTTGATTGTGAATGGCTGCTGGAGGCCGGGGTTGAGTACACGATCCTATTCGAGGCAGTGCCCCTGCCGGGAAAGGACGGTGCGCCGTGACGTTGCCGATCGAAATATGTGATAGGTGCGGCTGCCGAAGTGAAGTGACACACATCCGGGGCGAGGTGCTCTGCCCTAAACATACAACCGATTATGCCTTGGGGGTTGAGATCGAGCGGCTGCAAGCCGAGCTTGATGACGCAGCTGAGGGAGCGACGGCAGCCGGGGCTATTATCAAGGCACGAGATGCGAAGATCGAGCGGCTG
>SDBU01001662.1_pt1 | contig 31031 bp, 44 predicted proteins | sample 2277071 | NCBI WGS metagenome assembly SDBU01 (sample SAMN10397929, study PRJNA504765) | marine sediment metagenome | isolation source: marine sediment core GS08_GC12, 126 cmbsf | place: Arctic Ocean: Gakkel Ridge, Loki's castle | collected 2008 | reverse complement strand
AGATGGTCAAAGTGCAAATAAAGATTTGCTTTTAGTTGCAGAAGCAGGAGATTTAAGATTAGGAGATTCAAGTAGTGAAAATGTCCTGACTTTAAGCGGCGGCAACGTCGGCATCGGGACAACAACCCCTGCTTCTAAACTAGTTGTTGTTGGTAGTTTAAACCAAACAAGTGGAAACGCAACAATAAATTTAGTGAGAGGCTATACAAAACTACATAATGATTCAGGTGTAGTTATTGATTTAACAACAAGTGAAGTCTATGTAAATATTACACAATTTGTTAATGGAACAAGATTAAGCGGAACTGATTTTGATGGTGACCATGCTTATACAATTTTAATAAGTGGTTCTTATGAGGTTTTTTGCACAATTAGTTTTGTTTCTGGAGCAAGTTCTGAGCATGGGATGGATATAGGTCTTAATAGTGTTCCACAGGATATTCATGCACATAGACAGATAACATCACCAAATGCAGAGGGCGATATGACAATAATGGGAGAGATAGATACCGATGCAGGAGATATTATAACTTGTATGATTAATGATGAAGCAGGTGTTATTACTGACCCTACAATAGTATCGGCACAATTCAATATAAAAAGAAATGGAGAGAGGTTAAATTAACATGAAAAAATTAAAAATACTTGGAATTATGTTATTGATTATTGTAATGGGCACGGTTATTGTTTATTCTTTTGGTAATAATGTTGGAAAATATGGTTATCCTAATCTAATGAATCTTACAGGAGCAAATTTAATGGATTATGTGATAAATGCACTGAGGGTTGAAGGAAACATAACATCAGAGAATACATTTATACCACAATTTTCCTTCCCTCATACGAATGTTACAATTCCAGTAAGAGGAGCTAATCTATGGACTAATATATCTTTTGACCAAGAAGCTACTGCTATACAACAAGGGATAGAGCATATACCTGATTCAACAAACAACACTTTCACAATCAATGCAGATGGAATCTATGATATAAGTTTTAATATTGATGTGATAGACACCTCTCCATCTGCAACAGATATAGATGTTGCTGGAAGATTAATATACCAAAATGGAACAGAAATAGATGGTTCAGTATTTGAAACTGACATAACAAAACAAGAAGTAGAAACAGAAATATCCCATGAATTTTTAGCAAGACTTGAATCTGGAGATAAGGTGGTGTTTCAATTTACAGCAGATGATGCAGATGTTGAAATGTCCACACATGGAACTCATGGAGACCATCCAGAATCAGGAAGTGTAGTGATTAAGAAACACGCAAATATACCAAGATAAAATGAAACAATGCTTAGAGTGCGGAACAGAAAGAATAAAGGAAGTATGCAAATGCGGTTCAAAGGGATACTTTGAATTTCATGGAAAAGGGGTTTACAAAGCAAAATGAAACTAAAGGACGGAACTGTAATAGTTAATGGAAAGATAGTAGCTGGCGGGATAGAAGAAGATGAAGCTGAATAAGATTATCCTGATTGGAATCATCTTGCTTTTAGTAATTGGTTTGATAGCAGTAGCAGAGGACGAAGATGACGATGGAGATAAGAAATACAAGATTAAGAAAGTCAAGGACAAAGGCAAGAACGCTACTTTAATTTATGACATTCAGGGAGAGATGAACACAAACGAGATATTAACAGCTTACGAGGATTTTAACTCATAGTCCAAAATCTTTTACCCAAAAGAGAGCCAAGTCGCCTTGGACAAGCAAACCCTTGCTTTATCCGGTGGCTTGGCAATTTTAACAACGCAAAAAATGAAATGGTTATACAAATTATTGGGATTCAAGGAAGTTAAAATAAGTAAGGCTGATGATATTGGAAACATAACAGTAAGGGGAAGTGACGACCCAATATATATGAAAGGAGATACAATCTGGATTAAAGAAGGCAAACGGCAATTAAAATAATGGAAAAAAAATACATAGCAGGGATATTGACTGTATTGATGGCTTTAATTACAGGCACAACTCTCTATCTAGTTGACTTAGGCACAAAAACATCTTGCAGGGCAGGCTGGGAATACGAAGCTTCAGGAGAGCATGAAGGATATTACTCATGTACAACAGCTTCAGGCAAAAGATACCAATTATGCTTTGAAGTCTATAACTCAAGCAATACAGAAGATTATTGGTGCAGGAAAGGTGGTTTAGTTGAAGGAGAAGAACCAATAATAAATGAAATCAAGTCAGGCGATTCAGGTAATGTAATAACTTGTGGTAAAGCAAATGACAATCCAACATGCTGGTAGGAGTAATATTGATTTATTAGTTATGGAAGGACAATTGAGACAGGCAGTAAGACAAGCCACTCAAAATGGAACAATATATCAGGATATTGGAAGCATAATAAGCAAGAGATTCATACCATACTGGAAAGAAGATTTTAGACTAGAGAATGAAGATTTATACTTACCGCCTGATTATGCAAGAGCAATGTCAAGTTACCTATTTTATAAAATGAATGAGATGTACGATAGCATAGCTAAACAACAAAATAAAGAAGAGGTGAATAAAGATGCCAGCATTGAATGAAAGAATGAAGACATTGAATTTGAGTAAAGGAAAACCAGAATGTGCAACGCCAGGTTGCGAGGAGGAAGGTTGGATATGGTTTGGTGGAGATTTTAGGTGTGGTAAATGTATAGCCAAATATGAAGAAATAAAAAAGAAAGCAACAGATGATATATTGAAGGAGGAATAAAATGCCAATTTATGTAGACCCAAGAACGACACAAAGATTTTTGATAGCAAGAAATAGTGGAGATTTTGTTTATGAATCTACATCGGGTAATCCAACTTTGGATAATGAAGATGTAGTTAATCATACAACTGAAGTGACAGAATTTGGCGAGACGAAACGAACACATTTAGGACCACAAGAGGCAATGTGGTCAGGAATAGCAAATGAATTACAAGGTTCTTTGGCAGGATTAGAGGGAGGAAACATTGAAGGATTTAATGTGCGTGGTAGGAGCGTGGGAGTTTATAGGAGTAGAAAAAGGTTTGGATATGTAGCAAACCCATGTAGAAGTAAAAAAACCTTAATTATATAATTAGTTAAAATATATATAATACAACATATACTTTAAATAGTATAACTTAATTAAATATATTTGAGTTAAAATTCCAATCCCAAAACCTAGAAGTGGTGAAGAAAAAGGGACATTTATAGCACGTTGCATTAAACAGCTAAGTAAAGACGACCCAAACCGTGAACCAAAACAAATTCAGGCAATATGTTTCGATTCATGGAGAAGGGGAAAAAAGAAGGATGTTGAAATGGCAAATGATTCTGAAGTAAAGGAAAAGAAAGAAGTTCGAAGGGATTCTGATGGCGATATTATTATAGCTGAGAATTTCAAGTTAATATTAAATGCAACATTAAATCCAGTACAAGAGAAGAAAAAGAATGCCTAAAAAGGGTAATATACCGTGGAATAAAGGGTTAACTAAAGAAACAGATAATAGATTAAAGTCAGTTTCAGAGAAAAATGTTAAAAATTTATGGAAAAATCCAGAATATAGGAAACATATGATTGAAGTGCATAAAGGTCAATTTGTCAGTGAAAGTAAAAAAAATAAATTAAGAATACATGCACTAAAAACAGGTTTTGGTAAATATGAGAGAACAGAGAATATAAAGAAAAAGATGTATACCAAAGAAAGAATTGAGAAGTTAAGAAAATTAGCTTTAAAAGAAAATTTATCTGAACCAACATTAATAAAAAGAAAAGCAGGATGGAAAAGATATGCCAAATCAATGAAAGATAAAAATTTACCTATTGTTCCTACTGTTGGAAAAAATGAAGTTCATATATTAAATATTTTGGAAGAATGTTTTTATCCATTCAGTATTATTAAACAATATAGAGTTGAAGGATATTTTCTAGATGGTTATTGTCCAGCATTTAATTTAGCTATTGAAATAGATGAACCTCAACATAAATCTGTTGTTCAGAGAGAAAGTGATAAATTAAGGGAAGAAGAAATTAAGAATGAGTTAAATTGTACTTTTTTGAGAATACCTATTGAGGAGGCAATAACATGACTACCGAAAAAATGGATGTTAGTGGTGTGGCAATTCGTGCTGGGTTGTCATTGAATCGAATATTCTATTCTAAAGAAGAATTACAGAAATTTACAAAAACGCTCCAAAACCGTCCTGTATTAAAAGACCATGATTATAGAACTGATATGACAGTGGGTAAGATAGTAAAAACTAAATTTGTAGATAGTGCAGTTGAATTTAAAGGTTGGGTAGCAGATGATGGTAATAATCTTTTGGAAAAAATTAGAGACCAACGAATTTCTGAAGTCAGTATTGGTGCAGTTTGTGGTCGTATTTGTAAAGAAAATGAAGATGATGATTTTTATATTGTCAAGGACCTAAAAGCTCTAGAATTATCTTTAACTCCGACACCAGCAACAGTAGGAACATCAATGCATCAAGCAATTGAACAAATGGAAAATGTTGAGGAACCATCAGATATAGAAAACATTAAACCTGTTATTGAGAATATAACATTAATTAATGAAAAGTTTGACATTAAAGAATCAAGGAAAAAAGTTGAGATAGAGGAAAAGGTTTTTTGTCCATATTGTGAAAAACCGTTTATGTCATTGGAACAATTACGTAAACATTTGAAGAAACATACTGAAGAAATTGTTGGCGATGAAAAAAAATTAACAGAAAATTTAGAAAATAAAGAAGCGGAGGCTAATAAAATGGCAGAAGAAGATAAGTTAAAAGAAAGAGAAGATGCTCTTAAAGTTAAAGAAGCAGAAGCCACAGAAAAAATAAAGGCTTTAGAAGAAAAAACAAAAGTTTTGAAGGAAGCAGAAGATAAATTTGCAGAAGTAAAAAGGCAAGAATCAGCTACAGCATACAAAGAACTTTGCAAAGAGAAAAAGATTGAGGCTAGAGAAACAGAAAAATTGAGTGAAGAAATATTAAAGGTTTTGATTGAAGAAGTTGGCAAGATTCAGGTTAAAGAAGACGAACCAGAGAAACCAGCAGAACCTGAAGAGCCAGCACCTGCACCAGAGAAACCAGCAGAACCTGCTCCAGAAAAGCCAGCAGATGAACCAAAGCCTGAAAACAAGACAAAAGGCAAAATTGTAACAAATGTTCCAACTGAAGGTACTGTTCCAGAGTCATTAAAAGGAATAGCAGTTGTAAAGTCTGATTTTGGTAGAGGATATTCAATGTATAGGGAAAACTATGATGACCCTAAACTATATAAATTAAACAGAAATGCTTAAAATGAAATTAAGAAACGAATTAAAAGAAGAACAAATAGGAGGCGATTAATTATGGCAGCAACAGGAATAGGAAATCCATTGGGAGCAGTTGTATTATTTGATGCAGGTGCACCGAAAATAGTTAGTGGTAAAGCAAGAGCTTCTGCAATAAGTGGCGGAGTGTTTGTATTTGGTTCAACATCAACAGGAGTTGTTGGTTCACAAGCAGCTAGTTATGCGACAGCAGATATTTTGTTTGCAAAAGATGCAAGTGGAGCACAATTCAATGGTATTGTTATGCAAACAGTAGGTAGCAATCAACCAGTTGCAGTAGCAACAGACGGTGTGTTTTTATTAACATGCAGTGCAGCAGTAGATGCAGGCTCAACTGTATTGTGCGATGGCAGTAATGCAGTTGAAGACCAAGCAGCAAATGTTGGCAGTCAACACCCATCGAGAACAATTGGTAGAGCATTGACAGCAGGCGCATCTGGTGGATATGCAGTTATACAAATAAGAGCGTAAGGAGGTAAAAAGAAAATGGCAGAATTAAATTATATACAAGAGTTATTGAGTACTGGAACAGGAACAGAAGGTCAACTTCTTATTCCAAGAAAAATACACGACACAATAATTGAAGAAGTCGACAAGATGTTAATTCCAAGGTCAGAGGCAGCGCTATTCATTGGTCCAGCAGAAATACCTGGAAGCAGCTATGACATAGATTTAGCAACTCCAAATACAATGGACGTAAGACTGATTCCAGAATCAGCAGAAATTGTATTAGACCAAGTTGAATACACTTCAACAAATGTTAAACCACTTAAATATGGTGTAGCAATAAGGATAACAAGAGAACTACTGGAAGACGCAAAGTGGAATCTTTTACAGCACAATATTAAATATGCTGGAAAGAGAATGGCAGAGAATGAGAATTCATTGACTAGAACAGCTTTGAACTCAGCGGCAAATACAGTAACTGGTGGAGCAGCAATAACAATAGCGAACATTACAAGAGCAGGCCAGTATCTAAGAGACAGCGATTTTACACCAACAACACTATTTGTGGGCAACGAAGTATTAACTGATTTGCAGAATATTGATACTTTTGTAGAAGCAAATAAAGTGGGCAACACAGATATGCTGAAGAGAGGCTTTTTAGGAACTGTATATGGCATGAATGTCATTTTGGTAAGCACAAATGCTGGTTATACGACAACAGATGCATTCGTAAGTGATAAAACACAAGCTTATGTGATTGCTGAAAAACGACCAGTTACAGTTGAGAATTTCGAGCTACCAACTTTTGATATGAGTGGTGCAGCAGTTACATGTAGAATCGCAGTTAAGATATTGCGAACTTCAGCAGTGGCTAAAGTGACGACTACCTGAACATTTTTTTTATTTTTTTTTTAATATAATATCACGATTATAATATTTTACAAGGAGGTAATAGGAAAATGGCTAATCTAAAAGACGGACTTAGAGATGGTAACCATAGAGTACAAAATTTAAATGTTAATGGTCAAGTAACAGGCAATGTTGCTAATCCAATAATGACAAATGGTAATGTATGGTATGTTGATGCGAGCCAGGCAACAGGTTCTTCTGGTGATGGAACAACTTGGACTGAGGCTTTTTTAACAATAGCAGAAGCAATAACAGCAGCAAGTAGATTAGATGTGATTTATATTGCAGCTAAAGATATTACTGATGCAACAGGCGACCCAGCAAATTATACTGAAAACTTAACAATTCCGCTAGCACTAGACGGATTAGCACTTGTTGGTATTAGTAGAGGAAGAACACAAGGTGGATTACCACAATGTAAAGTTGGAGCTACAACTACACAAGCACTTCTTAGAATTAGAGCACCAGGATGTTTAATCGCAAACTTAGGCTTTAATGGTGCAGGAGCAACAGGCGGTGGAATATTGTTAGATGATGATAATTCAACAAAAGCAGCATTCGGAACAAGTATAGTTAATTGTCACTTTAAAAACTGTAACGGACCAGATGTTGATGACGCTAAAGAAGGTGGAGCAATTCAATGGACAGCAGAAGGTAATGCTTGGCAAGTTTCAATCTTAGGATGTAGATTCTATAAGAATGCTGGTGGTATAGTATTGATTGGAACAACTAACACAAGACCACAAGATGTATTAATTGAAGATTGTGACTTTACAGGTATGGCAGCAAATGTTGATTGTGATATTTGGGGAGCAGGCGGTTCTGGATTTGGAAGTGTTCATGTAAATAGATGTACTTTCGGACAACTACCTGAACTTGCAGTAAATGTAACTCTATACTATGATTTTACAGGAAGTCTAAATGGAAGTATTTCAAATTGTACATTTGGTTGTTTGGTTAATAATACAGCAGCAAGCACAATAACATTTGGAACTGGTGGAAGTGGCGGGAAAACACCTGCAACTATGAATATAGCTAATTGTTATGGGGCATCAGATACACTTGCAGAAGGTCTCCAGATAACAACAGCATAAACATAATTTTTTTTTAATTTTTAAAAGGTTAAACAAATGGATACAGATAAACAATTTACAAAAGAAGAAGCTGACGCTTTAAGTAGAAAGGACAAAGAAGAAGTACTTAATGGTAGGGCTGTATCGTTTGCTGAGACGGACATTGATGATTACTTAGTAAATAATATTTTATATTCAAATAAATTTGTATAATGAGGTAAAATCAAAATGGTAGATGAACATTGTTATGAATGTGCAGGCCATGCAGCAGCAAAAGGAGAAGAATGCTTCACTTGTGATGGTACAGGAAAGTTAAAAGTAAAATCAACACCAAAGCCTTCTAAGAAAAGAAGGTAAATTTTTATTTTATAAGGAGGATAACAAAATGATAGGCGGACTCGGACCAGAAGAAGATAAATATCATATCGTTAATTTTGCAGAAGATAGTGGTGAGGCAGTTGTAGTTGATGAAACAACATCAATGGCAATATTTGTTGCACCAGGACCATGCGAAATTCTTGAAATATCAATGTCAGTAACAACTGCAATAACAGCACATTCAAGTAACCATTGGACTATTAATATTACAAATCAGACTGGTGATGGAGAGATGTTAGAGGACAATTTTGACACTGATTCTGATAATTCAGGAAATGGCGGAAGGGGACTTCCAGCGGATGAATTAACTAGTTTGAATGACAATGGAGCTGGAAACAATTATTTACAAACCGCTGTATTGGCAAAAGGAGATATTCTGTTATTGACAGCAACAAAAGCTGCATCAGCAACAGATTTAGCAAACCCTGTAATTGTTGTTAAATATAGGATTTAGAGGTAATCTAAAATGCAAGGCGGATTAGGTAAAAGAAAAGATTATTATAAAATGGTCAATTTCCGAGAGGATTCTGGCGAGCACACAAGTGTAGCTGAAACCTCAAGTTTGACAGTATTTGTGGCACCAAGACCATGTACAATAATTGATATTGGATTGGCGGCTACAACAGCGGTTGCAGCAGATGGAACAAATACATGGAGTATTCAAATTGCAAATCAGACAGGAGGTTTGAATTTGTTAAGTGCTGCATTTGATACTGATTCAGCTAATAGTGGTAATGGTGGGAGAGCTATAGGTGAAGATGAGTTAACAAGTTTAACTGATGATGGTTTAGGAAACAGTTATTTGCAGAATGCAACATTGGCTAAAGGTGATGTGTTGTTACTTACAGCTACCGAAGGAAATTCACCAACAGCATTGGCGAATCCAGTAATAGTTATTCAATATAGACCATGAGGTGCAAAATGGCAGACAAGATATATACAAAAGATGAAGCATTTGATTTGAACAGGAAAGGTCAAGAAAAAATATTAACTGACAGAAAAATACCTTTTAAAAAAACAGATAAAGAAATGATTTTGGTATCAAAAATATTAGATTCAAATCCTAATCTTAATTCTGGTTTAGGGGTTGAAGACAACCCAGAACCAAAGCCAGTTCTTGCAGTTGATAATACAACTAAGAAAGAAGAATCTAAACCAGTAGAAGCAGGTAAGGGATTAATTTGTGAATTTTGTAATATTCCAATGATAAAAACTGGTGGTGGACCAAGTGGAACTGATTATAAATGTCCTAAATGTATGAGGGGCAACACAATAAATGGTTGAGGTGAAAAAATGGGTATGAGTATTGCTGGCAAAATAACACAAGCTGTGACAATAATATCAGAAACAGCAGCTCCTATTCCTGCAACATTAGCAGAAGGAAGAAGGACATTGCTCATAAAGAACAAGGGTTCTGTAACTATTTTTATAGGTAATGAAGATGTTACTACAAGTGATGGCTTTCCTGTTGAACCAGGTGAAGTCCAACCATTTGATGTAGCTGATGTTATCATTTATGGAAGGACTGAAATTGGTTCTACCGAGGTAAGAAGTTTAGAGGGCGAATAAAATGGCATTGTTTGGAGCACCTGTTAATAGCAAAATTATAAGGCTTAGTGATACGGCTGGAACCGATGGCTGGATTGTAAAAGATTCTGATGATTTTCCAATATTTAAAATAGATTCTAAAGGACAAATACATTCAAAGGGCAGAGGGATACAAAGAATACAAGGATGATGAAAAAATTAATATTGCTTTTATTACTTGTATTTCTTATTCCTACAGTTTTAGCTACTTTCACAACAATTAATCAAACTTCCCCAAATGCATATGCAACATTAATAAGTACGTCAGTAATATTTAATTGGACTGCAATTAATTCTGAGTTTGAGGGATTTAATTTTTCGTTAAGTAATGAAACATCATTTAGTGGGAGTTTTAATGAATCTTATAATTGGACAAATGCCACAGATGGTAATCTAAGCACATTTGCTTTACCAGCAGAAGGCAATACGACATTTATATTCTTTAATTTTACAAAAATACCAGGGTCACAGAATACATCTGTTATACAAGTAAAAGATACAGGCGAAACAGTTAACTTGTCTATTGATAGCGCATGTTGGGAACAAGTGCCTAAACAAATAAGAGCAAATCAAAGTCGTCTTATAACAAAGAACTCTACAGAAACTTCTTGTTATAATGGCAGTTCATGGGAAAGTTTAAGAGAAGAAACTACTGGAGCTGAATTGTATGATATTAGAGCTTGGTGGGATGTTACCAATCATACTGATTTTTATTGTGATATATTGGCAAAAAATACAACATCATATAACAACTGGGGCATAATAGCTAATGATGTCAGGTCAAGCAATAGTTCGGCCAATACGACAACTGTTACCTTAACAGACAGTACTAGATATTGGTGGAAGGCTGAATGTGAGGATGACTTCAGCGGAGTTAGAGGAAATAGTACAACTAGAATATTTGATATTGATGAAATATATATGACGTTTAGTTTTGGTGCAGGAGAAGTTATTAATTTTACTTTTGATAATGGAGATATTGTCGCTGCAGGAAATATAACAGGCAATAATTTCTTTGGAAATAATTTCTTTGGAAATAATTTCTTTGGCAATGGATTTAATTTTTCAGGAGGAGATTTGGTTATATCTGGTAACATATCAGTGGGTGATATAATAACATTTAGACAAGGAGAGACGATTGATAATATTGATGATGGTTTTATAAAAATGATTGGAAAGGTTAACATAACTGGCAACCTAACTATAGATAGCACAATTAGGAATGAAGCAGGGAACATAACAGTCGATGCCACAGAATCATTGGTTGTAGGCGGAACAACTAAAAATATCACAATGCAAAGCATAGACGGGACATGGTTTAATTGTGGAGTAGCTGATGGAGGCACATTTAGCTGTAGTTGATTATTATAATGAAAAATGGAAATAAAACTAGTAAGAACAAGTGCAGAAATTCTATTAATAATAGGTCTTATGGTTTCAGTAGGTGTTATTGTAAATGACGAAGATGAAGGTTATATTCCATACACTTGCGAACTGGAAACAGTAGATGACTATATGTGTTATAAATTAAGCAAAGTAGGAACTACTGGAGTAAATCGGAATTGTTATTATGATAGGGACAATTCAAGAAAATATAAAGTTTGTTCTACTGGATGGAAACGAATAACTAATATTGATGATTACAAACCAGTGGCTTCTGATTGTCCAACAGTGAATGTTATATCTTATGTTTCCAATGATGATTGTACTGGTGTAGATAAATGGTTCTGTAAAGGCATTGGACAAACACAAGATTGTAAAGAGGATGGCGGTTTGGGGATGCCGTTTTGGTGAGGTGAAAAATGTCATTAAAAGATGATTGTAGAGGAACAATAAAAAAATGTGAATGTTGTGAAAAAGAATTTTATGTACTTTTATATAGAAAAGATAGTGCCAAATATTGTTCAAGAAAATGTTATGGTATTAAATCAAAGGGAAGGGTAGCTTGGAACAAGAATTTAACAAAGGAGACAGATGAAAGAGTTAGAAGTTGTTCAAAAACATTAAAAACCAAATATAAAAATGGTATTTTTATACCATGGTTAAAAGGAACAAAGGGTTTAATTAAAGCATGGAACAAAGATTTGAATATGAAAGAATTAGGATATGTGGTATGGAATAAAGGTAAAAAAGGAATTATAAAATCACATAGAAAAGGATTGACAAATAAAGAAGAATATGGTATTGAAAAAGCTAATGAAATTAGACAAAAAATAAGTAAATCAGTAAGACCCTCATTAGAAAGAAGAAAAAAACAAATTTCAGAGACATTGAAAAAAAAGTATATAAGTGGAGAGTTAAAAAGCCCTTTTTCCAACCCAAAAATTATGAAGAAAGCAATTGAAAAACTAAGAAGACCTGAAATGAGAGAACATAAAAGAAAATTAAGATTACATCAAATATTTCCTTTAAAAGATAGTAAAATTGAGGTAAAAATACAAGAATATTTAAAATTATTAGGTGTTGACTTTTTCACTCATCACTGTATGAATATTAAACATTACTATCAATGTGATATACTAATACCTTCCATGAATTTGGTTATTGAATGCGATGGTGACTACTGGCATCATTATCCTGTTGGTTTAGAAAAAGACCACATTAGGACAAAAGAACTTACGGAAAAAGGATTTAAAGTTCTAAGGTTATGGGAAAGAGAGATTAATACAATGAGTGTAAATGATTTTGAACAAAAGTTGAGTGGTGTATAGAAATTGGCAGACTGGTCACTCGGAAGTGTAAGTGAAGAAGTCATTACAATTTTGGATGATGTTCCTGTTACTATTTCAGGTGCTCCATTAATGAGGATGGCTGACCGTGCTCGTGAAAAAGTTCAAACTTATACGGGACAAACAATAGGAAGTAAATCCATAAGTATTCAGTTTCAGAATGCAATTTTATATCAAACAATTGCTGATACAGCAAGTTTAATGAATGCCACTGGCGCTGATGTGAGCAGTATAAGAATTGGGGACTTCACAGAGAGTAAAGGTGGAGCAAGTAATATTGAGAATGTTTCAAAAGCTTTTCAGCAAAAGGCATGGGACGAAATGAAGAACATCGGAAGGCGTGTGGATTTTTATAAAAGTAGAGGATAATTTTATGTCAGAAAAAAGAAAAAAATATGATAGAGACCATTCATATTGTAAATATAATTTAGGTAAATATATAGAAAAAAAACCACGAGTAACAGTTAATTGTCTTAATTGTAATGATAAAATAGAAATGAGAGTAATAGAAAAAAGAAAATTTTGTTGTATTGAATGTAGAGATAAATATTATTTAGAAAATGGTTCGTCAACAAAAGGTATTGAAAGAACTAATTTTTGGTGGAAAGATAAACTTGGAATAAAAAAAGGATATAAACAAAGTGAAGAACATATTAAGAATAGGAACAAATCAAGAAAAAAAAATAATCCTGATTGGTGGAAAAATAAAAAAGAAATTGTTTTAAAAAATGCCACAAAACAAAGAGAATATTGGGACATTGGAAAATATAATAAAGAAACTTCTATTAGAGTATTTAAAGAATATATGGAAAAATATGGAAATCCGATGTTCAATCCTGAATATTTAAAAAAAGCTTTAACAAATAGAAAATTTGAATTTCCTAATAAATCTGAAAAAAAATTATTGAATATTATGATTAAAAATAATCTTGATTATAAATATGTTGGTGATGGAAGTGTAATTATAGGACATAAAAATCCTGATTATATTAATACTAATGGAAAGAAAATTTTAATAGAACATTTTGGTGATTATTGGCACCAAAATGATACAGGCGAAGAGAGAATAAAGAATTTTGAAAAATATGGTTTTAAAACATTAATAATTTGGGAACATGAACTTAAAGAACCTACCACTGTTGTAAATAAAATTAAAAATTTCGAATTATAGGTTTTTCCTCCCTATAGTCCTCCGTGGTTCGTCACCTCGGCTACGGGGGTTTTATATTCATAAAAAGGTGATAAACAATGAGAAAAATAAAACTAAGATACATGGGCGAACATCAACCGCCAGGAATATATGAAATTAATGAAGACAGAGTAGAGCAACTAATAAACGGGGGTCAATATATTTTGGCTGATGAGACAACAATAGGCGGGACAATATCTCCAAAGGAAGATATTAGCGAAAATACTGACGCTTTTGAAAAAACAGAAAAAAAGAAAAAGAAGAAATGAAAAAAAAGAAAGTTGTGGTTCAATTGCAAGAAATGATTAGAGCTGAAATGTGTACAATCGAAAACGAGGTTGAGGTGATTAGAAATTGTTAATCCATCGGGTGTTATTGCTGATTTTAGAGCCACAGTAAATGAAAATGGTCAAGCTGTTAGATTTAGATATTATACGCCAACATTTCCCGGTGCGGGAAGTTATTACGACGACAATGCCCAACTTTCGATAACAGGCGACGGTCTTTGGACATCTGGTTTAATACAGCCCATAAATAAACCAATGGGTGGTACAGAATATAGATTAATAGAACAAGGTAAATTATTAACATCAGACAAGAGGATATATATTGCGGGCAGTATATCAACATCGGGTATATGTAAGATTGGTGTTGGTTCGCCAAATCCAGTTGAGCATAGCATATTACCGGAAAGTGTTGTTCAATGGCCAATTGCTGGTCAGATTGTTTATACAAAAATATTTGGCAGGATTTTAAATGGTGGGAGTTTTGTAGGTGAACAGTAATGGTTCAAGTTATGGGCAGTAAAGGTGCAATGGTCGGTGTTGAGATGTTAGGAGTTGCCGAAACTGCCAGAAGGATTAGAAATTTAGGTAAGGACATTTCAGATGGTTTGGATATGGAAGTTTTTAGGAATGCAACCTTTGTTGGCGAGGAAGTTCAAGAAAGTGTGATAGGTAATAGAGCAGAACCAAAGAGTGTTGAGACAGGAACTTTCGGTAACAATATAACAGTTGATAAGATTAGAAATGCAGAATATAGAGTATTTACAAGAAAGAAGAAATATCAAAAAAGCAATGTCACAGCGGATGAAGTTGCCACTTTTATGGAATATGGAACCTCCCGTGGTATAGCACCGAGAAGGCATTTTGGAAATACGCAGATTAGGACTAAAAGTAAAGTCAGGGGTAATATTCAAACATTTGTTCAGAAGAAGGTTAGGAAGTTTTAAGCTCTTGTTAGCCATAAGTGGTATTATGGTAGATGGTATTAAAGTTGGTGAAGTTGTTAGTAGTAGTGCAAAGGAAAGATTCGGAGAAGATGGTACAACAGGCGATACCTATATTGATGCACAAGATTTTCAGGATGCGGATATGGTTGTAATCAAAAGAAAGCCACTATCCGTTAAAGGAGAAAAAGTCATTGGCTCCAATACAGGACTTATAGCAGAATATACGACTTATGAATGCTATGGACTCTATGGAAACAATGTGGTAACATCAACAGTAAATAAAAAAAATATCAGAGACATAAATAAGAAATACATTTGGGCAATAAGAAAACCCTATATACTCAATGGAGACTAACAAGAGTTAAATTATATAGTTTACTTAAAAAATTATATATAGTAAAAGACAAATAAATAATATGTCCAAGCGAGGACATTAGGAAAACTCAAGCGAGAGTGAAAAAATGACAATAACAGAAGTAGCTAGTGCAACTTTTTTGGCAGATACTATAATCTTCTTGAGAGATGATTTGATAGGAAGTATTACAGACCCTGTTTCTGGTTCACGAGCTGGAAATGAGAAGTTCGTAATGACAAGTTGGCCTCGTAGGACAACACGTTATCCGTTAATAACAATCATAGACAGAGGCATTACAGATTCCCAACCAGGCGGAATTGGAAGCCAAACTGTTATTGCAGTAATGTCTATTGAAATGAGAGTTTGGGCAACAAACGTTGCACAAAGAGATGAGATAACTCAAGCAATAATACAAAGGTTAAGGACAATACAATATTCATCTGGTGGAACAAATGCTGCTAAACTTTTTGATTTTACTATTGCTAGTATGGTAAATGTTGACGAGCCTGGTGAAAATGGGTTGAGGAACAAAATTTTAACAATAGATTATACAGTGGTGCTTAACAGTAGCTAAGATGACAAAAATATTAATTGAAATCGAGAGTGATTGTAAACAATATTCAGGAACAACAACTGAAGAAGCTTACAAACTTTTACGTTTTTTTTCAGATGAAAATATAGAAGTAGTTTAAAAAAGGAGGCAAAGAACGATGGCAAGATTAATGCACAGTCAAAATAGAATAGGATTTTTTTTCGAAAGTGGCCTATATGCCCAACCAAGTGGAGCAGCTGCGACAATGCAGTGGTTAGGAATGGTACAATCCCACTCAGCAGACGAAGAAAAAAACAGAGCACCAACAAGATATGTGGGTGGTGGAGATAGAAATGTACAGCAATTTGTAGATGGAGCAGAGGACTACACAGGAACATTTTCATATTTTCCGCAAGATTTTAGAATGTTGGGATTTGCATTGGGGAGTATGAGAGATACATGGACAGGCTCACCAGCAGAACCAAAAGAGCATTTTCTTTCAGAATCAGAAGCAAACGAAACAAATGCTTTTACATCTGGGACTAAAGCACCATTTATGAGCTTTACAATGTATGATGCGAAGCGGTTTAATCCAACTGGATTGAATTTCATCAGGGCATACCATGGATGCACCGTTGATACATTCACATTGACAGGAGCAAGGGGAGAAATATTAACTGCTGAAGTCGGATATATTGCACAAAACACAAGATACACTTCTGGAACAGCTTCTGGTGTAACAGAAAATAGCAATATCCCTTACCAATGGAGTGATGTGCAGATGCATTTACCTTCTGGTGCGGCCGCAACTAATACAATATTCAATGACTTGACAGATTTTAGTTTTTCAGTAAACAACAATCTGATTGCACCGCACTATTGTAACGGAAGCACGGTTATCGATGCACCATTACCAGATAACAGGGATTACGAATTGACAATGACTGTTGATTCAGAGATTGGTGCCGCAAACAATTGGGTAAAAACACTTTATGACAAATATTTTGATGGCGGTAGTACTTTCAATATGATGTTGCAAGTGAAAAAACCAAATTCAACTTCGGGTGCGTTGTGGTTGATAATGAGTGGTTGTGAGATAACAGATATGGAAAATCCGACAGAGATGGAAGGACCAGTTGAGCAATCAATTACAATACAACCAAAGTTTTGTAGTGCAGAAGCAAATGACACTACGGAATTATATAATCCCTGGTAGGTAGTAACATTTTTTTTATTTTATTTTTTAAAAACATGAGGTGAAAAATAATGGATGAAAATGAAATAACTGAATTAACAGAAGAAGATATTTTTTTTAATAGGGATGAAAAAGGGGAATTAATACCAAAAGAAGTAGTAAGTGAAAAGTTAGGCAAAAAGATAAAGATATTACCATTCACAAGAGGTGAGTGGATAAAATTCAGGAATGAAGTTGTTGGTGACAAGTCAACAGAAGACCAAGATGCTAAAGCCATTGAAAAGTTTATGGTTAGCCCAAAGGTGAGTGCAGAAGATTTGACAAAGTATGGTAGAGTTGGGGTTACAGATGAGATAATGAATTTAATATTGAAGTATAGTGATTTGACGGTTAAAAAAAAAATAATACCGAAGATACTGAAGAAAGATGTTGGAACAATTGGAAAAGAACAATAGAAACATTAAATGGTAAAGGATATAGTTTATTTGATATTGGTAAATTGACATTTGGAGAAATAAATACAATAATATCTGCTCATAATTTAAAAATGTCAGATATGAAAATGTTTCAGGAATCAGAAAAAAGAAAAGCTGAAAGAAAGGCAAAAAGAACAGGGAGAAAAAAATAAATGGTTGCTTTAGGAAGTTTTTTGGGCGGCGCCGTGGGCGGCAGTACTGTTTCTATAGTTATTCGTGCAGTGGATAGATATTCTAGAGAGATGAAAAAAGCCGGAACTTCTGTAAAAGGACTTGAAGCAAGAACCAAGGCCTTGAATCGAGCAATGAGAACTGGAGGATTAATAGCTGCAACTGTATTAGCTGCTGGAATTGCTTTTGCTGTCAGGGAAAGTATAAAATTAGAGAATGAAATGGTTGCTGTGAGAAAAACGACAGGTATGGTAGGCGAAGAATTGGAAAAATTGAAGGATGGATTTATTGACTTATCAAAAGTTATGCCTGTGGCTGTTGATGAACTGGCTAAGATTGGTGCTGTTGCAGGTCAGTTAGGTATTAGAGGAAAAAGGAATATTTTAGAATTTACAAGAGTATCAGCGATGATGGCAATAGCAACAGAACTTTCTGCCGAAGATGCAGCATTAGCACTTGCAAAACTCACTAATGCCTTTGAACTACAAATAATTGATGTCGAAAATCTTGGTAATGTAATCAACGAATTATCGAATACAACAGCAGCAAGTTCTACAGAAATAGTTGATTCTATGAGGAGGGCGGCAGCGGCAGCACATACACTAGGAATTGAAGCTGATACGATAGCTGCAATGTCAGCAACATTGGTATCTATGGGACAAATGGCAACTCGTTCAGGAACAAGAATGAGAAGTGCATTTACAAAAATATCACAAAATATTGACAAGGCGGCACAGGTAGTTGGGGTATCAACTACTAAAATGAGAGAGAAGATGGATACCAATATGACTGGTGCACTATTTGATGTGTTGGAGGCATTAAATGCCATAGAAAGTCCTACAAAAAGAATAACAAAATCTGCTGAAATATTTGGATTGATTGGAGCCCAAGCAATGAACGGATTGATTACTAATTTAGGGGAATTAAAAGCTAATATGGTACTTGCTAACGATGAAATAGATAATGGGACATCATTAGTTAAAGAGTTTGAGGCTGTCTTAACCTCGACACAAAGTATATGGACAGTATTATGGAATGATATTAAGGATGGATTTATTAAAGTAGGAGATGTAATTACAGAAGTGGCTAATCCTCTTATAGAAGCTAAAAATAAAACAAAAGCTCTTGAAGTGGCAGAAAAAGGATTGATTGAAACACTTAAAGAAGAAGGAATGGAAAGAGATGAAATTAGAAAAAAAGTAGCTGAAATGAAAGCTGAGGCAGGTATAGTGAGAAAGTTTGTTCCTGGTGCAGGATTTGTTGAATTCTTCGAGGTTGAAAATGTTAGAAAATTTATTGAAATTAGAGTCAAATTAGAAGAGGAAATAAGAAAGGAAAACCAACTCACACAAAGTCAAATAATGAAAAATGCTGCTATGGTGATAAGATTAAGGGAACAACAAGCAAAATTAGACGAGGGGGATATATTTGACAAGGAGAAAATTAAAGAACTTAATAAAGAAATAGTTGAATTAATGGCCGAAGAAACTGATGTGATACAAGCTAATATAGATAAACAATTAGGTAGAGAAAATGCAATAGGAGAAGTTGGATTTTCAATAGATGAATTAACAAATCGAACCCGAACAGCAATGGAATTAATAGAGGAAGCAAATCTAATAGATGGTGAATCAATAAGAGGGAAGCTAGTATTGAAAGAAGCTTTAGATGCAATAAAAGAAGAATACCCCAAAGTTTTTGAAGAGGCTAACAAAAGAATTGAACAGATGGAAAGAGAAAAGGAAAAAACAATGGGTTTAGCTTCAGAATTAAGAAAATTAGCTATAGAACAAGGCAAAGTATATGGAAAAGGATTTACAATTACTGGAGGGGGCAGAGTTGTGACATCAGGAGAAATACAGGCAAAATTAGAGGCTACGAGGAGATTGGAAGGTCAGAATATAGTAACAAAAAGTGTTAGTAGCCAAAATGTCAATATTAATATTAATGCTGCAGGAAAAGATGGGACACAACTGGCAAGGGAAATACAACAGGCATTAACAGCGGCGGGATAAAATGGGATATTCAACAACAACATACGGCGGTGTTGCATTAGACTTTTTGACAGTAGATGAAACCCGCAGACAGAAGACTCTTAAACACGGAGTCGGGAATACATTAGTTATTTTGGGTTCTGCTGTTGGTTCAACAGCTTTGGAAAGAGTGTTAATACTTACAGGTCATATTCGTGGCGATATTGATGCTTTAAGAACTAGTTTGCAGGCATTAGAAGATGGTCAACGGCATGTGTATGTTGATGGGGTACATAATGGCGATTATGCCATACAAACAGGTTCATTAGTTTTTGATGATGTTGGTGGCAGAAGTGCAGGTTTTTATACTTATATTATGACTCTTGTAGAATGGTGAATGAAACTACTAAAACAGTTGCTGGAATATTTGGAATTTTGTTTTTAATAGGCGGTAGTCTGCTTGGTTTAGATATGTACAATGAAAGTTTGACGATTTCTAAAATACGAACAATATTAAATGACGAGAATTATCTTGATATTGATTTGTTTGCATTAACCAACTTGTCAACAGAAGGCAGAATAGAACTTATTGGACGTTCTTTTATGGATTCTATAGAATTTTTTAGATGGCAGTATCAAGATAATTATATTAAGACCTATTTTGGAAGAGACCTAGTATCAAAGAGTTATTGGCAGTTGTTTGAAGGCAGCAGGGCAATATGGTATAAAGAAGAACTTCCTATGAAGTTAAAAACTGGGGACAATGAAGCCACAATTATACAATCTTTTAATTATTATTACGATAGCAGGCACACTAATTATGTTGGATTATTTATTAGAGAAATTGAAGTTTATCCAATTAACAACAAAGAAACTATTACTTTTAAACCATATAATTTGTCTAAAAAGTATGGGCTTGTGTGGATATTAGAGACTGATGAAGGCATTCCTCGAGACTTAGTAAAGGAAAACATTACTAATATTGTGCAATTTAATGATTTGAGTATTGACTGGTCTGATGCAATAGATAAAGTAAGTTGGGCAAGACAATATAAAAATGGTAAAGTAAAGGTTGGTTATAAGAGGGAATATTATTTGCAGAAAATAGACCCTGAAGTTGGGTTAGACCCTTCTCTTATATTAAGGGAGTTGTATATAAACAAGACTACTGAAATATGGGAAAAGGTAAACCTGACTATTTACCAAGGCCTTAATGTAAGCTGTAAGACTGGTTGCAAGACTTATCCTAATGGGACTGAATATGAGACAATAAATCCATATATTATAGAAACATGGGGCTGGGTTAACAAGACCAGTAAAGAAACATTTGGAGCAATACAATGTAGGGATACTAAATATTGGGATGCAGATGCTTATTGCAGGATAGCAAATGGTTATGGTGTATGTAGTAGTACAGTAGATGGCTGGGGAAAGAACTGGAGAGGCAGGTGCCCTAAAGATGAAAAACATGACTGCTATGAGATAGATTCAAATTGTAAGATTAAGGAGTATTTTAGAAAGAACAGTAAATATGGTCAAGACTTCAATCCAGTCCCTTCAAATGTTGGTGTGATGGAATGAAAAAAATAATACTATTTTTAACAATGTTTGTAATGATATTATTATTTGCTATATCTGTTAATTCTATAGGCTGTTTAGGTCAAAGTTGTATAGAGAGTGGAGATGTAAGCAGTGCTAACTTAGATTTCTATTATAACTTTAATGACACCAATACCAACTTAGTAAATTATGCTTCAAGTGGAGTATCATCGATGACTTGCTCAAATACTCCAACTATAGGCCAAACTGACCCTTTCGGTGGGACTAATGCTTATGATTTTGATAGGGCGAGTAATGAGTTTTGCAGGAACACTACAACAGAGCCTGTAATGGGCTTTGCAGCAGACTTTACAATCAATTACTTCCTGAAGTTTGAAGACAATACAAGTGAACAATATAATATACAGATGTCTGGTGGTCCATATCCTCAATTAAGGTATAATTCTATTGCACAATATGATATGAGTTTACAGGTTGGTGCAGGCACAATTGTTCATCCATATGTTCCCCCACCCACTTGGCAGATGTTTACTGCAAGAAGAAATGCAACTCATCAAGCTATGTTTATTAATGGGACTGAAATTGTTGCAGGTACTTTAGCCCCTGCTGACCTTCCAGACCTTCAAATTGTAATAGCGGAAGAAATATCAGGTGGTGTACATAATTTTGATGGTTTGATGGCTGAGTTATCAATGTTTAATAGAGCATTGACTAGTGATGAGATATTATGTATGTGGAATGGGAATTGCGGAACTCAACCAGAAAATAATTCACCTTCAATATCAAACTGTTTACTAACTTCTGACCATGGAACAGGAGATTTAAGGAACTGGACAACTGACATAACACCAACTGGAAACTGCACGATTACAAACGACAACACAGTAGTTATGATTAGAGCTTCCAACGATACTTCTTTTGAAGATGATAAAGATTTAGTTCTTTACCTTCCTTTTGATGATTATGGAAGAGGAGAAAGTGACAAGCTGACTGCAATAGACCAAAGTAAGAAGGGGAATGATGGAACTCTAAATGGTTATACCTTCAATGATGGCTTGCTTGTAGGTGCAACGCTTAACGCAAGTAATGGGTATTATGAGAATGGTGCTGGATTTGATGGTATAGGTAACACAATTCTTATCCCTTCAACTACATATAATTTAGTATCAGGTTTTACATTTTCATATTGGGCAAAAAGAGTAGGTTCGTTTAGTTTACCTCAATATGTTTTAGGAAGAAACAATAGGTTTCTTTCTTATTGTGGTTTTGGTGCAGATAATAGAATGAGGTGTGAAACAAATACAAATGGTGATTTAATTTTAGGTACGACTGTACTACTTAATTCTGATTGGCATTATTATACTATCTCTTGTGTTGGACAGGTTTGTGATATTTATTTAGATGGAATTAATGATACATCTGATGCATTTCGACCAGTAGCTGAAACTATTACTTTTGATAGAATATCCTCTAATAGCACAAGTAATGTAGTTTTCAACGGTTCAATAGATGAAGTCCGTATCTGGAACAAGGCATTAAACATTACAGAAATAAACTGGGAAATGAATTCATCACAGCCAGTAAGTTCTCAGGGATTAATATCTTCTTGGACTTTCAATGAGAAAGCAAGTAACTCTACCCATGCTTATGACACAAACAATATAGGATTAGCTGCTAATTTTACAGTAAAGAATGGAGAGGTAATTAATACTTCAGAGGGTGGAATAGTGCTTGATGGTATTGATGATTATGTTGATTTACCAAATATAAATACAATATCTCCAACTAAACTTTTTACAGTTACTGGATGGTTTAATACAAGGGATATAACTAGCTTCGGGAATATAATTTCTCATGGTGCTGGAAATAATAATAGATTTGCTATTAACATAGATGCAAGTGGAAATATTGCAAGTGGAATTTTTAATGGTACTTCTTATCAATCATCAAGAAAGGGTGGAGCTGTAGTTGATAATCAATGGAATTATTTTGCTTATGTTTATGATGGAGATGGAACTGCTATACTATATTTAAATAATATTGTTCAAGTAACTGTATTAACTCCTGTTGTTGATAATGATGTCGGAACTGTGATAGGAGTAAGACAAGATTTATCTTCAACTACATTTTTCAACGGTTCAATAGATGAAGTATTCATATTCAACCGTTCTCTAACTCTACAAGAAATAAACGGATTATACAACCAATCAAAACACTACTCAAAGCAAACAGAATATGACAGGATGGAACCTAAAAGAAATGGAACTGATGGAGGCTCTAATGAATGGGTATGGACTATCTTGGGATTAGATAACTTAGCTGAGAACTCTAATAGACTTTGCTTTACAGCTATAAGCAATTTAGGACTTAACAGCACAGTTTGCAATGCCACTATGGAAGTGTTTGCAGATAGCATAGCACCAAACATAACAATACATCTGCCAATAAACAATACAATAGTAAACTTCCAAGCTATAGAGCTTAACTTCACAGCGAATGATACAGGAATAGGAATAGATACTATAGCCTACAGCTTAGATGGAGCTGTTAATGTAACAGTAACTACTAATGTAACAATTTCAGGATTATCCATAGGCAATCATAAAATAGATATGATGGTTAACGATACTTTAGGTAATATAATCTTCAGTGGTATTAATTTTACAGTAGATGATATATTACCAGAAGTTCAGATAATATATCCTACTGATGGGCTTACTACTGACAAAGGAACTTTAGACTTTAATTGGAGTGCGAGAGATTTGAACTCTGGATTAGACACAGTTTGGTACAGCCTTAACGTAGGAACGAATACAACAGTAACCACTAACACAACAATAACAGGCTTTATTGAAGGGCTTAATTCAGTTAATTTATATGCTAATGATACACTGGGTAATATGAATAATATTTCATCAACTTTTACTATAATTTTTAACTGTACATTTAATGATGGTTGGAATAATACCATATACGAATACGAGACCAATGCTACATTAGTTTGTTCTGTATCTTCTGCTGTGATAGTTGATATTAATGTTGACACATTTAATGTAGTCGGAGGAGTAGATTTTGCTTATGATATTGATACTCTAAGACAAAATTTATTTGAAGAAAACTTTTTGAATGTTTCATTTAGTGCTGACAGTTCTTCTTGGACTCTGGTAAATCCACAAACAGATATTGTCCAAGTGAAATTTGGAGCAGAAGGTATAAAGGAAGGAGGTAATTTCCCTTTTAACAGCAGAATATCAATAGAAAGTCAGGTATTTAATCTTAAAGGTACATTAGATGGTATCTGGCTATTTACAGACCTTTTCTTAGAAAACAATATAGAAGCAGTAGCTTTTAATATTTCATTTAGTGCGGCAGGTTCAGAAGTTATTGAAATTAATGTTTCTACTGCAAGTATAACTACTGATTCAGATTTGTTCAAGAATGTTACTTTCCAATATTCAGGGTTCAGTGTTGACGTGGGAAATAATTTGGACTTCTTTGAATATTTCAATGATACAAACAGGACATCTAACTTTGTTAACATTACCTCTACTGAAGTGTCAGCACCATTAGGATTGTTTGATAACTTTGAGAACAATGATACTACCTTTGATAGGTGGGTTACTACTGGATGCACTGCTCCATTCACTAATTGTAATCATTCAGTTAACTTTGGAGAAGATGATGATTACTTCTTCCTTTATGATGCCAAGGAAGGATTTACTTCAGAATCAACCTTAACATCTATTGGAATGGCTGTTAATAGTCATTCAATCATACAAACTAAGATTGATTTGAGAGCACATTGTCAACATAATGGGGGTTGTTCAGCAGACAGTAAAGCAGAAAATATAGTGTATATAACTGACGGAACATCCTCAGTCTTATTATTCAATAATCAGATTTTATGTTCCCCGGGTTCAGGTAAAGCTAAGGAATTTAATGGCAACTTCACATTAGTTAACCAGATTGGAACTAATAATTGGGAATTATTCCTTAATGATGTTGTTGATAGTATTGTAGACTTATCAGCCCTCAATTCAGATAAGACATGGGACTTTAGGGTAACTGAATCACTTACTTGTCCATCAGGACAGGGATGTAATTGTCAGAGTACTGGCCAGAATGTTTGGGTTAAGTTATATAAAGTATCTCTATCAGGAGTTAAGCTTAACAATTCAGACAGTACAGTTGAATATGATGGCAATGGAACATTCGTGTCAAAAACTATCTTCGTGGCTCCATTTAATGTTTCTGTCGCTAAAATAATTCCTGTAGAAATCAAGCCCGATGGAACAGATATAGATTACTTTTTAAGTAATGACGATTGCAATACGTTAGTAGAATCTTTGCCAAATACAAGGACTGTGCTTTTTTCTCCAGACAATAATAGAATGTGTGTTGTATTTAATCTAACTACTGACGACCTTAATGTGTCACCTCAAGTATTAAGTTATAATCTACAAATTACTCCTGGCAATGTTGCTGGCATCCTAATAGATGTAACAAATAATAATATTATAGACTGCGAATTTGGTGACACTCTGAATGAAAGCAATTCTCCACAGAACTGTACTGTCGATAGTGGAACTATTTTTTCAAGCATTGAAGATGATAAATTTAAGGAAGTTACAACCATTCCTATTACAATAACTATAAGCTCTTCAGGGGGTATTGTAGAAGTTTCCAATCTTAATGTTACACAAAATGTAAGCACCATTGTAGCTAATAATAGTGTAATAGAAAATGTTAATAATATTACAATAAATACTACAACCTCTCAGGGTAATTTAACATTGTTTGACCTAAGATTTGATTTTAAAGGAAGTAAAAATATTAGTTTGGATATTGGTGGAAATAATTTTGTGTTGAGAGTTAAGTATAGTAAATTTAATATTACAATGCCACCTGGAGTAAAAAACTTTAATGTATTTGTTCCAACGGTTTCATTTCCTTTGAATGCATCTAATATTGACCCACATGGTCAGATTGTGGGTGATTATGCCAATTGGTCAATGCCAATATTTAATGTTACGTCTGAAGCTTATGAAGACCCAATGGACTGTTACGAATTTACTGATGAAAGCATTGACAGTTGTATAACCATCTTCGGCGCAAATAACTTTGACTTTAATAATACCTATACTTTAAATACGACAGGAGGCACAGACTTGAATCTGACCAATGTTGCAGCTAATCTAAATATTAATGCATCAGAAAATGTATTTTTAAGATTGAACTTCACTAATTGTGGTTCAGCCCTGAATTTAGATTTTGTTCCGAAATGGAACTGTTGGTGTTCGGACTGTGTGTTTGTTGATTAAAATGGCAATAGTAATAGGAAGAGTGGAACGGGGAACGACTATAACTACTCCTGGTAAGATTTGGTTTCCGCAAGTAAAAGATAAAGTTTTTTCTAAAGTAGAAATAGTAGGAAGTGATGATTCTACCACTGATATTTCTGAAGATGTATTGAGTATTAATTTTACATGGCCTACAATAAGAAAAGGCGGAACAGGAACATTCAATATAGAGGTGGGCAACCCCGACAGAAAATATATTGATGTATTTGCTGAAGGGGATTTAGTAAAAATATCGGCAGATTTTACAGACGGAACTACACAAATATTTGAAGGAAAAACTGAGGAACCAATGTTTGGTTTTAATGATAATATGATGAAAATGATTCTAACTGGTATGAAAGACCCAGAAATTGCTGGCAAAAAGATAAGCGTTAATACTACAAATTCTCCAGCCAACGCTCTTATAGAAAGTTTGTTTACTGAACATTTTGGCAATCAGTTTACTTTTAATAATATAGATTCGGCTATGACAGCTGTTGTAACATTGCAAGATTCAGGAAAAACATTTTTAAATATTATAAGAACAATATTAAGTAAAGTTAAATTTGATGGTTATATTGATATTGATAATGATATTCATACTTTTCCAGATACAGGAGTTGTAAATAGCAATGAAGCATTTGCTCAAGGCATCAATATTCTTAATATTACTCCTTCGGGAAGAGATACAATGGCAACACGAAATTCAGTGACAGTTTATGGAGCTAAACTTGAGGGTATTATAATTATAAAAAGAAAGAAAACTGTGGCGATTAGTTGGGATAGAGATGAAATAAAAAGAGAGGGAGGTATAAAAGAACTAATAGATGCTCAAGAAAGGGCTGATGGGTTACAGGCAGATTTGCTCAATAGGGATAAAGAGGGTAGTGTGACAACAGAGGGCATAGTTACTATAAGACCAGGAAATCAAATAAATATCAGAGTACCTGATGCAAACTTAGAGGGGGATTTCTTTATTGCCAATTATACTCATAATATATCAGTTATTGCAGGTTGGACTACCAGTTCAACAATAAGTGAGATTATTCCGAATTTTGACATTCTATTTTTTAATAGCAATCAACTGGCAACTACGCAACGAGAACTTGATAATGCAAATGATATGATAGAAACAGTAATATTAGATACTTTTGATAATTTAACTAAAGGAAGTTTTTCTGATTGTAAAGTCGATGGTGGCAAACTAATTTTAGAATCTGGAAAATCCCAAGGAACATATACATCTAACACAGAAGATGCACAAGAAAATTTCACTAATGTTGAAGTAAGAGGCATTGCAAATACTGATTTCACACTAGCTGGTGGGGTTATTGAAGCCTCTAATAACGGGGGCAGGGATTATAAGATAATAAATAATTTTAATGAACTTACTGCATTAAATAGTGCATCAAATAATCAGGGAAGAATTAAAATAACTATAAAAAGTACAGGAAGTAACCCGAATCCATCAGTAGATAGTATAGGATTATTAGTAAAATAATAGAGGTTAAAATGGCAGAACAAATAAAATTAGTAAAATCAGAATTTAGGATTGATGACAGTGGTAATCCATACATTAGATTAGAAATAAAAGTAGATGAATTAAATAAATATAAAGACAAACTACAAGGCAAAGATGTAAATGTCGATATTGTAGTTGTTTAGGAGGCAAAAAATGTTAGAACAAACAATATATGGTATAGTAAGCGGCGTTGGTTATGCAATAATTGGATGGCAGAGCAAAACTAAGTTTGTTGAAAAGAAAATGGATTTTTGGAAGTTAGGTAAATCAGTTGTTATTTGCGGTTTAGTAGGTGCATTTGCTGGATATAGCGGACAAAATTTTAATGTATTAATAACAGGCGGTCTAGGTATTGGCGCGACAAAAGTAGTGAGTGTTGTTTGGAAACTGATTAAGAAATTACTTAAAAAGTAATTTTTTTATTTTTTATTTTCGGAGGCACAACATAAATGGCTAGAAAAAATGGTAAGGAGTTGGTAGAGTTAAAGGTAGTTCAGGCTGTTTTGAAAACAGAATTTAAAAACCACAAAGAACATATTACAAAACAGTTCGATGACTTTAAAGATGAAGTTAAAGAACAGTTTGAAAAAGGTTCTAAAAGAATGGAAGATATTGAAGAAGATGTTGGCAAAAATAGCAAATTTAGACAGCAAGCAAAGGCAATAATTGGTGCAGTTGGTGTTGTTGCTGGTTTTATGGGAGCAGGTGTTACATGGATAATGGGAAAAATATGGAAATAACTTTCACACTTATTCTTTGCCTTATTCTTGTTGACCCCGTTATACATAGGATAAGGCAGTTACCCTCTGGTGACAGAGGGTTTTATTTCTTTTATAATCTTAACCAATTTCTCAGCAGAATGTGTCCATGACCAATTATTCTTAATCTCTTCTGTGGCTTTTTTGCCCTTTTCAGCTACTTCTTTCTGGTGTTCATATGCCCATCGCATTGCTTTTTTAAGCTCATCCATCTTTATTTTTGCCCATTTGGCATTTTCATAAAGAATATCTGGTGCATCTACTAAATCATAGTCAACTAATATTCCATTTTCTTTTGTAACAAAATCTGTTTGTCCACCGAAGTTTGTAACTATTGGCATTAAGCCGCAAGCCATTCCTTCTGCTACAGGGAGGTTGAACGCATCTCCCATTGTGGCAGATACAAAACAATCGCCTTTACAATAAAGCTCTAATAGCTGTGTATATTCAAGATTTTCTGTAAAGATACATAATTGCGGTGCATTCTCTTCTTTAATTCCTGTCTTGTCTATTTCCTTATCTAAATTCCATCCAGGAGGACAATAAGAAGTATTTATTTTTGCAAGCATTCTTACATTATCTTTATCAGAAAACTCTTCATTAAAGGCTTTCATAACCCACTGCAAACCTCCTCTGTCTTCCATTCCCTTTGACCATCCTTTGTTGGCTATGAAGGTAAATGTATCATCGAGCTTTAAACCTTTGCTCATTGGTCTAAAGATATTTGTGTCAACACCGTGTGGTATTATTATTATTTTGTCTTTTATTGCTTCATATTGTTCTTGTGTTTTTTCAGTGTTCATAATAGCTTTTTGTACACTGGTACTAGGGACTAAAATTCTATCAACTTTTTTGTCTGCTAAATGTTTAATAAAAAACTTAGGCACGACAGTTCCCTCCCATACACAAAAACCTAGAAAGGTTCTTGGAACATTGCTTATTCCAAATCTCCAAAACTGTGGTTGTGCTATCATTACATAATTGTAGTCAGCAGTATATTGTGTATTGAGCATCTTTAACTCGTTGTCATTAACCCATCTTTGCCATTGTTGTGGCAGAGGACTGTCAATTCTTACTTCTGTTTCTGGGTGTTTGAATGTTGCATTGGCAAGATTTCTAGTATGGCAGTGATAGCCTGTGTGTCCTAATATTTCTCCGAAAAAATTAATTTTTGTTGTCATTTTTAAATACCTCTTCTTCATAAAGTTTTAAAAAATCTCCATGTTTATCATACATTTTTTTGCACCATTTCTTGAATGTGTTATCATCCAACTGAACTCGTTGTTGATATTCTTGTGGCTTATCTCTAACCCCGCCTGATGGTGCTACAAGATGAAAAACTTTTGCTTTTACATCTACACCAATTTTAAATTTATTGATGATTGCCATAAAAGAAAAAAAGCCTTCCTCACGAAAACCAACATAAGATAATCCAGACTTATATCTTACCTTTTTATAAATCTCATTTTTTATAATTGCACAACTCCTAAATTGATGAGTTGGCAATGTTGCTTCTTCCAAAAATCCAAAACCGCAATCATCATTTTGTAAAACCAACTCTCCTTTATCATTAAAGGCGTGTTTATTTATTATTGGTCCAACAAATCTTACTTCCCTTTCTATTGTTGGTTGCCCTGCTAGGGGAGTAATTCCCGAAGCTATGTCGTAGCCTTTTTCAATTACCTTAACCAACCTTTCTAAATAACCTGGCTCAACTAAAACATCATCATCAATCCTGCAAGAGAGTGGATTGTTGAAAATATCCTCGTCAATGAGTTTATTCCTTGCGGCACATACGCCGTAGCTTTTTTCGTTTCTTATTAGTTTGACGCCATGTCCTTCTAATCTAATCATATTTATTATCAATGCCAAAAATCTACAGTTGGCGATTGGTGACCCTGAAGAATCGTCCAACAACAATAAATCCCAGTCTTTATGTGATTGTGTCCTCAAGCTCTGCAACAAAAGTGAAACTTCTGAGTGTCTATCTTTACTACACACCATTATTGTGATTCTATTTTTCATCCTCAATCATCCTCCTTATTCCTTCTTTTAAACTAACTTGTGGTTCCCAACCTAGTTTTTTTATCTTGCTATTGTTCAAACAGCTATACATTATCTCGTCTCTTGGCGGGTTGCAATTAATAGCAAATCCTTTAAAACTACTTTCTAAAGTCTTTATAATCTCGCATAATCGAGTCTTTTTGCCTGACGATACATTATATATCTCATTGTCTAAAGTATCTTGTTTAATAAAAGTTAATATGGCTCTGATAATATCACTAACATGAATATAA
>SDBU01001661.1_pt1 | contig 31040 bp, 30 predicted proteins | sample 2277071 | NCBI WGS metagenome assembly SDBU01 (sample SAMN10397929, study PRJNA504765) | marine sediment metagenome | isolation source: marine sediment core GS08_GC12, 126 cmbsf | place: Arctic Ocean: Gakkel Ridge, Loki's castle | collected 2008 | reverse complement strand
TCGCTGGAAGGAAAACCGTTTTTCGAGGCGAAAAAGCTCCTGAATATCTTTTGCCCAGAAAGAGTCCAGCCATTCCTGAAATTGCCAATCAGGATAGTTATTGTCAAGAAAAAACGGAGGCAAACCACCTCTAAAAAGGCGATGTGACAGGTCCTCCATCTTGAAATCCTTAAGATCAAAAGAGATCAGAGGAGTCAACCATATCTCCAATTTTCGACCCGCTAACGTATCTTTAAACCGAGTGGACGCTCCCAAAGTCGAAGATCCCGTTGCCAAGACTTTTGTCTCTTGATAATGATCACTGGCAATCTTTAATAACTCCGATGGATTTCTGAGTCTGTGGATTTCATCTAGAACGATTCGTTTATTTTTATGCCTTTCAAGAAATAATTCTGGATCATCCATTTCCCGCCGATGACGAGGCAGCTCACAATCAAAGTATTCTATATCAGGTATTGATTGACAGAGACACGTCTTGCCAACACGCCTGACACCTGAAAGCCAGAGGACAGATCGCTTCTCCCAAGACTCTTCAATTAGATCTTTCCAGTATCGTCTTTGCGTAATTTTCATATATTAATTCTAAATTATCATGTAACTAAATGCAAGTAGTATTGCATATAGTGTCACTATATGAAAACTGTGCTGACGTTTAGTACACGGCATGTATGATGAAAGAGATAGCCTCAAGCCTTAGGCTATCAATCTTCCCTGTAAGATCTAAAATAGTCTTGCTCATAAATCATCCTTGCCGTTTCTATGTTTCGTGGATCCCCTGTTGCAAGAAGATCCGCGTAAATCAAAAGAAGTGGGGAAGCTATTTCTGTTGTTCTAATCGGACCTTAAGCAGGAAAACGGTCTCCTTCCTTAGATGAATTTTGGCCCAGGCCTTCTGCTTTTCATCCAGAAGTTCACCCATGCCGGAAAGGATGTTGCGGTCACTGAGGGATTCAACGAAGGCGATGCATTTTTTCAGATGGTCTTTGAAATTTATCCCGGTCCGCTTCTCCACGATTTCCTTGTTGATCGGCCACCTATTTTTCAAGAAATACCAGATATCGTAAACATCTCGATGGGCTATTTTTTTCCGTTCTAGAACAGCCACCAGTTTGTGAGCGAACATATCTTCTCTGACCATTATCAGCATGGGAATGCCGAGATAATTTTTCAGTTCGTAGCGGGAGCCGAAGATTCTTCGGTTGATCTCCACTTTGATATTCTGGGACTTTTCATTATAGGAAATGACAAACAGTAGAGTGTTCTTTTTTCTGTACTTTTCCTTTATGGTTCCGTATTCATGGAGGATTTTTTTAATCTTCTCGTAAACAAAAGTTTTTTTGTCTCCGTTCAATAGATCAAAATCAAGATCTACTGAAAAGCGGCCGAGATCGTAAAAGAAATTCGCGGCTGTTCCACCTTTGAAGCCCAGCATAGGACCTAAAGAGGAATCGGTATAGATGTCTTTCAATATCTGAAGTAGGATCGTTTTATGGACGTTTTGATCAAGCATGTTAGCTGAGTTTATGATACGAATTCAATCTCTTTGCCATGGCCTTGTTGTTATATATGGCAAGCATTTCAAAACAAATATCCCAATTTATCGATGACAAATTGTCGAAATGATAATTCTTGTTCAAATAGATCGTGTCCAGGAAAGCCCTTTCTTTGGATGCGATGTAGTAGTTGTCTTTTTTCTCAATGCTGAGCGAGTTCATCAGAATAACGTCTTTCATCCGGCGAAAAACATAGGCTTGACCGTCACAGGAAATCTCGCGGCTCAAGTAACTGATAACAAAAATCTTGTCATAATGCTGGAAAACAATGCCTTCCCTGGACAAAACGGTTTCCAGACTGATATAGGCTGGAGTGAAGATTTTATTTGCCAGTTCCAACTTGTCGTAATTCTTATCCTTGGCGTAGATACCTTTACGGATCGGGTAGAGCTTGCCCATTTTCATATAGCGATACACGCGTTTTTTTGTCAGATTGACATCTGTTTCGTTCCAAATTAAAGAAAGCTCTTTGAATGTAAAGACAGTGTTATTTGTACGAAGTAGAGTTGAGATATAATCTTTTTCCATATTTATGAACCAAAGGTGCCCAATTATGGGTACCTTCAGTTTAAATTATTACATATAAATGTCAAGCCGGATTTAAAGAAGACCAGTGATTCAGACAGCAGAGGGCATTCTCACAAGTTCAAGCAAACCCAAATCGGTGGCCGGAATGCTCCGGATTTAGTGACCGGAATGGACCGGAATATGCAGCTTAATATTCGGGTTAATTTTAGGGGCCTTGTGAGCATTGAGTTTCCCCTATTGCCAATACTATATAGAACAGATATTTCCAGTCAATAAAAAATCCTCAAGAAACAGAAAAACGGGAATTTTATTTGTCGTTGGTAAGAATTTAATAAGGCTTTTCTCACTTTATGAGATCGCCATGCTTTGTTCGCGATGAAGTTAGAAGACATAATGATGAACATGTCTAGAATATTTAAAAAGGATTTACTTGACTTACAGACTAAGTATGATAATATTATATACAATTATATATATCTATAGGTATTTTTATCATGACAATTCCAGCTCAACAAACACAAAGAATTCGGTTCAATCGTGCTGTCGATGTTTTTAAAAAACATGGGGGCATACTTCGAACCTCAGAAGCTATTACGTCTGGAGTCCATCCGGAAACGCTCTACTCAATGCGGGATTCCGGGCTTCTTAAAAAGATAAGTCGTGGAGTATATCGTCTTGAAAGTGAACCGCCTCTCAACAATCCAGACCTTGTGACTGTTGCAAAACGCATCTCAAATGGAGTCATCTGTCTCACATCTGCTCTCTCCTTCTTCGATATCACAACTCAAATTCCACATGACGTTCACATCGCACTCCCCCGGGGTGCTGAAGAGCCAAGGCTAGACTATCCTCCGATTCGCACTTTTCGATTTTCAAGCAGGTCCTTTTCTGAAGGAATCGAAGGACACCGAATAGATAACGTCATCATTCGTATTTACTCACCTGAAAAGACACTTGCCGACTGCTTCAAATTCAGGAATAAAATTGGAATAGACATTCCGATCGAAGCACTCCGCCTCTATCAGGAACGTAGAAAGATGAAAATTGACGATATCATGCATTTCGCGTCTATATGCCGAGTTGCAAATGTAATTCGCCCCTATATGGAGGCTATCATCTGATGGGGAGAGATAAAAAGAATATTGCAGAATCAATTCACCAGCGTCTTTTAAATGAAGCCAAAAAATCAGGAAGGCTATTCAATGAGCTCTTACAGTACTATACCATTGAAAGGTTCATTTTCCGTCTTGCGCAAAGCCCGTTCGAAAAAAATTACTTGCTCAAAGGGGCATTAATGTTTTTCGCTTGGAATACAAAATTACCCCGACCTACAAAGGATGTCGATCTCCTTGGGAACATTGATAACAGTCTCGATGCAATCACCGAGTCTATGAAAAGGATTTGCCAACAAAAAGTTGTACAGGATGGCATTTTTTTCAATCCAGATACAATCTCTGCAACACGGATTACTGAAGATGTAGAATATAAAGGCATAAGAGTTCGCATTCCAGGAAATCTGGGCTCCATTCGTTTATCTGTCCAAATCGACATCGGATTTGGTGATGTAATCGTTCCAAAGGCTACAAAATTCACTTATCCCACAATTCTCGACTCTCCAGCCCCTATAATAAGAGGATACAGCAAGGAAAGCATTATTTCTGAAAAATTCCATGCCATGGTGAAACTTGGAGTGCTGAACAGTAGAATGAAAGATTTCTATGACATTTGGTTGCTATCTCAACAATTTGATTTCAAGGGCCAAACTCTGAGCACAGCACTAAGGAAAACATTCGAAAATAGAAAAACCAAAATCATTTCAAATCCAGTAGTTTTTCAGGAATCATTTGCATCAGACAAGGGGAAACAGAATCAATGGCGAGCATTCATCCAAAGGACCAGGCTTACTAATACACTCAAGAATTTTACAGACGTTATCACGGTAATAAAGACTTTTATCATCCCTGTTATTTCTACTTTAGCCGATAAAAAAACCTTTCAGAAAAATTGGAAGGCACCTGGACCTTGGAGATAAGAATTCTCAATCTTCCCTGTAAGATCCAAAATAGTCTTGAATATAAATCATCCTTGCTGTTTCAATATTTCGAGGATTTGGGGAGATTGCCGCACTGTGTTCGCAATGACAGGCGGCTCGTTCGCAATGATGAAACCGCCCTTATTCATCTATTGATCGGAATTTATCAATCAAAGAGATGTTATTCTCATAATCGAAATATGTATTCACCATAAGCGATAAAATGGCTTTTCTATACTCAAGATAAATATCAAGAAAATTTAGACCAGTATCCTTCAGCCTGATCACATTCTGAAGTAAATCATTAATTAAAATTTTGTTATCTTTATACTGTTTAATGGATTCCCGCAAAATATCCTCTGCTATTTTGACAGTATCCTGCATATTAGATGCGCGCGCTTGATATTCATTCAAATTTATTATCGCATTATTGATATCGACTCTAATCTGATCTTGTCTTTCTTCGATTCTTAAATCTTCCCGTTCTATAGAGATTTTTTGCGCCTCTATTCTCGCTCTTCGCTGTCCCCAATCCCATATGGGTACATAGGCCTTAATAGTTATTGAATTGGTGTTGTCATATTGATTCCATATTGATTTAAATCTTTCATCCTGTTTTTCCAGCCCATATGTCACCTCGAGATTTACACGAAAAGCATCACGCCCTTTAATATTATCCAATCGAATTTCCGATTTCCGCTTGTTAATATTTGACAGTCTCAAGCTGGGACGCAGTGAAAATCCATATTCCAAGGCCCGCACTTTATCTACCTTAAAAGGAGTAATTGCAATAGGCGTCTCAATACTCAGTTCATCGTCTTCACTGAGACGAAGACGCTGCTTCATACGCTCCCCTTCGAGACGCAGCTCACTTTGGTTCGCCATAAGTTCTTCTTGCGCATTAGAAAGTTCAAGCTCTATCTGTTTTTTCTCCAGTATTCGTGAGGGATCCTGTAAAACAATGTCAGAAACAACGTTTTCAATTATTTCCAGCTCATTTATATGATTAGTAAATATTTTGGTTTGGTATGCGAGCTCAAATAATTCATAATAATCATTAGAGACATCTTTGATAATATCTACCTGATCAGAGATGTAATCTAATTCATCTTCCTCAAGATCTAATTTCGCCTCTTCTAAATCATTCTTTTTGTCGTTAGGAAGAAAAAAGGGTTGTTCCAATTTTAAATACAATCTATTGTAAAAATTTGTATATGAACCGTCATCTATTTGGTTATACCGCCATATTTTATAATTTAACGAAACATTTCCATTTGTAGGGTAGCCAAAGAGAATTATCGGTTGTCTGATGGAAAGGTCCATCTGCCATCGATTCGTATTTTCATGTACAATTTCGTTCCTTAGTAAAGTTGAATTCCACCTATAATCCGATGAATTATCCAGATTGGGAGTTATAAGATTCATGTACACTTTTGATTTTAGACCGGCTTGCTCCGCCTTTAACCTCAACCTCTGCTGTTCGATTCCCATCTTGAGTGTTTTAATCCGGTAGCTGCTATCCATCATTAACTCAACCGCGGATTCAAGCGTAAAAGTTATTTCTTGCTGAGCAGAAAGATTTGGAGCGGCACATACGCATAAGATAATTGTCAAAAATAATACAAATGGAATTTTTAAAAACAAACACTTGTTGATCATATTGTCTCCTTCGTTTTTTGAATATCTCTTCTTTAGGGAATATTAATATAACAATAGACGTTAAATGGCTGTTAATTTTGTATTAATAAATTTTAATATTTCAATTCGCCCCTATATGGAATTTTTATTCCTTTTCTTCTTTAAAGGAAAGACCTGCTATGAGATTGGGCTCAGCGGCCTCAAGCTCAAAAGAAATCCTGAGCTGCCGCCCCGATTCTCTAGATTGAATCAGAATTTCGGCTTCGAATTCACCTGTTTTTTTTGCATCGAGAAGCTCTATCTCGCCCATGTCCTCATGAATTCCTTTAAATACAGCAAGATGTTCCTCCATAGAGAATTGGCCGATGAAGGCCGGAGTTAAATTTTCTTTAATGAATTGTCTTACATAATCCAGATCCTGGCGATTTATCGCTTCCAGGATCGCACTGGCGCGTCGGCCTGTCGGCGAGTTGGGAATCCCCCATTTTTCTGCACCTGAAGACTCTGCCTTAAGCTCTTCCGGTTTTATCTCCTGCGGCTCTTCGCCTTTGAGGATAGCAGAGAGCTGTCTCCCAAGGGTTGGAGCGCTTATGTTGTCATGGGCATTGGTCGCAACAAAAATGTAATTTTTTTCATTTGGGTACTCAAAGACTACGGCACTGAATCCGAAATCATTTCCTCCCGCATAGGCCGCAGGGCTTGCCTGCGGGTCATACTGGGCCTGAATCCATTTGTAGAGTTCACCCACAGATGAAACCATCCCCCCTCCTCCAACGAGCGCCCAGGTCATGTGCGGCCAGTAATAAGGAGAGTTTATTTTGCCGATCTTTCTCCCTTCATACCCTATGGCTACCTCATCCTCTTCCCACAGGGGATCTCTGTAGAATCCTGTCCGGGTCAATCCTGCCGGTTTAAATAAATACTCCTTTAGAAAGGATGGGTAGGATTGTTCGGAGACAAGTTCAATAATGACTGCGAGAAGCCCGTAGCCGGAGTTGGAATATTCCATATGGTCTCCGGGCTCAAAGCGAAGCTTCTGGTTAAGAATCGTCTTTAGTGCTTGCTCTCTGTCCATTTCCTCAAAGTCGCCCTTTGTATCATGATATTCGTGAAAGCCGGCCGTATGCTCGAGGACTTGTTCTATGGTGATTCCGGCTTTGTCCGCAGGAACATCGTCGATAATTGACGAGAGAGTGTCACTTCTTTTAAGCTTTCCCTGTTCTTCAAGTTTTAAGATGGCGGCTCTGGTGAATCGTTTGGTGATGGATCCGATATCGAATACCGTATCTTTGTTTACCGGGATGTTTTTATCTCTGTCGGCCAGCCCATATCCATCGTGGAGGACGACTTCCCCTCCCTTTACGACCATTACAGCTCCGGAGAATCCCGCTTCTACAGCCGTGAGGATATAATCATCCAATTTTTTGGTGAGGTCGTCTTCAGGGCCGGCGAGTGCCGGACTAAATTGACTCGTGAAGAATAGAATTAAAATAGCTATGAGTGCATATTTTTTTCGGATCATTTTTCCCTCCTAATCTATGAAATTCTAAACTTTTTCAGTTCTTTAAGCAATTTTGAGGATCTGACCTCCGCAACTTGACAGACATATACCTGTACAGTATCATGTACATATTATGAAAGCCATCACATATACCGAAGCCCGTGAGAAATTGGCAGCAACTATCAAGAGTGTCTGCGAAGACCACGCTCCCGTCATCGTTACAAAGCGGAGGGACAAGGCCGTGGTGATACTGTCTTTGGACGACTACGAATCCCTCGTAGAGACATCCTATCTGCTGAGAAGTCCCAAAAACGCGAGGAGACTCTTCGAATCCATTAAAGAACTGGAAGAAGGCAAAGGAAAGGAGAGAGATCTCCAAGAGTGAAAATCATTTTTTCGACTTTGTCCTGGGAAGACTATCTTTTTTGGCAGAAGACGAATCAGGAAATCTTAAAAAGGATAAAAACTCTTAGCAAGGAGATATCCAGAGATCCATTCCACGGCAGGGGAAAACCGGAACCTTTAAAACACGCTTTGGCAGGTTACTGGTCCCGGCGGATAAACGAAGAACACCGTATTGTTTATAAGATCGAAGGAGATTCACTCCTCATCGTACAGGTGCGATATCACTACTAGGATCAGAGAAGAGCGCGCCGGTTTTCTTCCATCTGCTCAAAATTCCCCATAGCTACAGGTAGAGAATGGACTTTGTTTTGTGCGATAACCCACCGCAGGGCATTTTCAAAGGAAGACTCGCTTTTCCCATCAGGAGAGCAAGGGCCGCCCGAGCAGGATTTCATGGCAAGGAGTCCGACACCGTTTTTTTTGGCTTTGTCCATTTCGACTTCCAGTGCCGGTTGATCCCATTCGCTGTAACTGCCCGAGTTCATATGGATGTATGATCCTTTGTGATTGTAAGGGACCATGATCACTTCATAAAAGGGGGTTTTGTTGGAGGCTCGCAGGAGTTCGATTTGATTGGTATGCGTAGAGAATCCATGCGCCCGAATTTTGCCCTCGTTTTTGGCTGATTCGAAAAATTTCATAATGGATTCATGAAATACGATTTTATGATCGGTCGCACCATGAATCAGCATGATATCGATGTAATCCGTTCGCAGAGCTTTGAGGCTGGCGTCCATTGAGGCGGTCATATCACCCAGGGTCTTTAAGACATCTTCGGGAGAAAATGAACCGTCCTCTTGACTATTCATGTTCACTCGAACCTTAGACTGGATCACCACATCTTTCCTGCGGGATCCGAGAACCTCTCCGATCATGACTTCATTCCGCCCCCGGGTGTAGGATCGGCCCGTATCAAGAAAAGTAAACCCGGTTTCTATCGCGGCATCTACCAGAGAGGGTTCCATGGTTCGTGACGCTCCGAATCCAATCTGAGAGATATCGATCCCTGTTTGACCCAGTTTCACAAGGCCGGAGGCATTTTTCCCCGAGGCTTTTTTGCAGCCTGTACCTAAGACTCCAAATCCCAACAGGACGACTGAGGATGTCTTGAGAAATTCCTTTCGCGTCATTTTTCCTTTATTGTTTTTCATGGGTAAGCGGCTCCTCATGGATATTCATGTCCTTGGCTTATATCATTGGAATGCCATTATGTCAAAAAAAGTGGACTATTGTTGGCTTTCCATTTAATATCTTTTAGGAACCATATCGCTTCCCGACTATGTAGCCACGTATGGATTGGATGACTTCGAGCTTTCGGTTCCGGCACTGGGCTACATCACAAAATATGTTACTGCAGAATTGGCGATCCGCCCCTTTCTCGACAGAGATCCCGAAAAAATGATAAGTCCGAAAATGTGCGCCGTAGTGTGGCTAACAACTTAAATGACATCTCCAAGGACAATCCTGAGATTGTTTTGGATGTATGTCAAAAGTGGTATGGAGAGACCACAGAGACGGACAAGATCGTTAAACATGCGTGCCGAACGATGCTGAAGGCCGGCGACAAGCGTGCCCTAGTGATCTTCGGATACAGCGATCCTTCAGCAATGGAAGTGGTCCATTTTAAACTCGACAAAAAAAAGATAAAAATCGGTGACAATTTGAATTTTTCATTTGATAAAAAAAGATTCGAAACAGATCAATAATTCATTGCATTAATAGTCCAATTTTGGTATATTAATGACATGAAATGGGATGAGCTTCTTCAAATTGTCGGCAAGGAACCGGTGTTTCACTCCAGTTTACTTAGAGCCGGCTCGATTGATCCTGTTGATCTCGGAAGACAGTTATCGCGATGGGTCAAATCAGGCAAACTCATTCAAGTCCGGCGCAGCCTATACGCTCTCTCTGAACGGTATCGGAAAACAACACCACATCTCTTTCACATGGCGAACCGTTTAAAAAGAGGCTCTTATGTTAGTCTCCAATCGGCTTTGGAGTACTTCGGACTTATTCCCGAATACGTTCCCACTGTTGTAAGTGTGACGACCGGACGTCCGGAAACACTTTTTACTCCTTTCGGCACATTTATTTTTAGGCATATTAAAAAGGATCTGTTTTTCGGATACGAAATAGTTGATTTTAAAGATAATCAATTAGTCTCAATTGCGTCTCCAGAAAAGGCATTGCTTGATCTTCTCTATTTGACACCAGGCTCAGATAACATCGACTTTCTCCGTGAACTCAGACTTCAGAATCTTGATACAATCAACCTTACTAGCCTAAAGAATCTCTTTAAACAAGCTAAAAGTCAAAAACTACAGCGAGGTCTATGCCTATTGGAGTTAATTCTGAAGGAGGAACAATGAAAGAACAGATCAAACAAATTATTGCTGACACACAAGATGAACTTCGAGCGAAAAGCCTTGTCAGAGAATACCTTCAGGCAAGAATCCTCCAATTTCTCCAAGAAAGCGGATCCTTTAGGAGCTGGATTTTCAACGGAGGAACAGCCCTGAGGTTTCTCTATAAAATTCCCCGTTATTCAGAAGACCTTGATTTTGCTCTAAGGCAGCGCAGCGACTCCCTAGATTTTTCCGCGGTTATCAAGATTATCTGTAGAAAATTTGAGTCTGAGGCCTATCAAGTTGAGACAAAAGCGAAAGAAGTTAGAACAGTAAAATCCGCCTTTATTCGCTTCCCCGGACTGCTTTTCGAATTAGGTCTTTCCCTTCGTCAGACGGAAAAAGTCTCTATCAAAATTGAATTAGACTGCAATCCGCCTGCCGGCGGTGTTGTCGAAACAACAATCATCCGGCGTTATGCCACCCTGCACATTTTACACTATGACAAAGCATCGTTTTTGAGTGGAAAACTTCACGCAATTTTGAATCGAGCTTACACAAAAGGACGTGATCTCTTTGATATTTTCTGGTATTTATCCGATCCAGCCTGGCCAAATCCAAATATTAAATTTCTCAACGACGCTTTGAGGCAGACCAACTGGGAAGGATCTAAAATTACAGAAAAAAATTGGTATCAAGTCATAAGCAAAAAAGTGGCCACAATCGACTGGGACAATATAGTTGAAGATGTTCGCCCTTTCATTGAAAGAACTCTGGATTTAGACATGCTGACAAGGGAAAATATCCTTAAACTTCTAAGGTCAAAGGAAAATATTTAGGAAGCTTCGAGCTAATTTTTCCGTTTTTTACGCATCTCATCGATGCTGTATTTTCCGGGGCCGATAAAAATCAAACTCAAAAATACAATACCCACTTCGATAGAGTGTGCAGCGCCGCGAAGCCCATTGCCACGGCTTAAACCGCTGAGGGAAGCGATCAGCATTGTGAAGAAAATCATGAAGCTCATAGGCCTGAAGAACAAACCAAGAATGATAAACATTCCACCGGCAAATTCGGCAAAACTCGCAAGGAATCCCCAAAAAACCGGCAAAAAATTGATACCTATGACAGCCATCGCCTTTCCTGTTCCTTCCCATCTTTCAAGCCCGCCAAACATTTTGGGGGCACCATGAAATATCATCATCCCTCCGATTCCTATCCTGAGAATCAAAAGGCCAACATCTCTATATTTATCGAGTGCTTTGGAAAACATTATTCCTCCTCTTTCCAGTTTCCAGTTTCCAGTTTTAAATTTTACCAAAATTATATATATACTTTTGGTTCATATTTGCTTTAATTATTAGACGTGTTCGATATCTGTAAAATTGGAGATTTCAGAGTTGACTGTCATCAGATCCTTGGTGCCGAGACCGTGAACATCATCATGGCCGGTAATGCGCGCAAAAGTCTTCAGCTCTTCAGTCGATACTCGCAAAAAGTTTTCGAGCTTCTTCGCCGAATGTCCCAGAGAAAGCCTCGACCGCAGCGCGGTTATTTGGGTCGTCACTCCAACGGGACAGGCCCCTGTATGGCATATCCGGTACTGCTGGCAGGCCACAGCTATAAGGGCGGCTGTTCCAATGGCCACGGCATCGGCACCCATGGCCAGGGCTTTAGCAAAATCTGAGGACATACGCAGCCCTCCGGTAATTACCAAAGAGACATCCTTGGCTCCCACTTTATCCAGATATTTACGAGCTCTGTGGAGTGCAAACAGAGTGGGCACGGAGGTGGCGGCTTTCACGATCTTGGGAGAGGCCGCCGTAGCGCCCGGCCTGCCGTCCACGGTAATAAAGTCCGGATTGGCATAGAGGGCCACTTCCAGGTCGGCCTCGATGTGTCCCGCGGCAACTTTAATACCGATGGGCCTGCCTCCTGATTTTTCACGCAGCATCGACACCGTGTCTTTTAAATCGTCTCTGGTTTTGATTTCGGGAAAATGTGAAGGACTGATAATATCTGTACCTTCGGGAAATCCTCTTATCTCAGCAATCTCTGCCGTCACTTTACTTCCCGGAAGATGCCCTCCCATCCCTGGTTTGGCCGACTGGCCGATTTTCATTTCAATAGCATCGACGCGTCTGAAATTTTCCTCGGTGGCACTGTACTTATTCGGGACATACTCAAATATGTATTTGTAGGCACTCTTAAGGGATTCTTCAACCAATCCCCCTTCACCCGAACACATGGCAGTTTTTACGGCCGCACTCCCCTGCGCCAGGGCAACTTTTATCTCACGGGACAGGGCGCCAAACGACATATGTGTGATATAGATGGGTGTTTCTAAAATGAGCGGGACCTTGGCTTTGGGGCCGATGATCGTCTGTGTATTGACAGGGTCATGGTCATCCAGTGGAGTCGTGGCGAGCTGGGCTCCCTTGATCAAAATCTCATCCCAGGACAAGACTTTTTTTGTTGTCCGCATGGGCTCGATAATCGATTTCCCGGTGACAGAGATGCGGTGGATATCCTCCATGACTTCTTCAAAATCGTCCTGCGATCTTTTTAAATTCCCGAGATATTCGTCCAGAGTTTCTTCTCCAGATTTTTCCAGAGGAACCGTGTTTTCATCGTCTTCAAAATGGATATACCAGTGCGTCCCGTCACAGAAAGGCTTGTTTTTGGATCCTCCGCACCGGCACAGTACAAAATGCTCCTCAGATTCTGATGTAGAGCCACCATAATCTTCTAGTTTCACCCCCCCTACAGAATGGTAGGGGCCGTTTTTGCTGATGTTTAATGACGGATCTCTGTCCAGGCTGTCATGTTTTTCCCCATCTACGGTATAGCTGAGGGCACCCGAGGGACACATCCTGATCACACGAATGACATCCTCAACCGAAGTGCCTCCGGGATCGACCCAGGGCTCAACACCCATTTTGAACACCGAAGGGAGATTGTCGGTACAGAAACCCGCGTGCGAGCACACACCGCGGTTGTCATGGATGGTGATGCCCTTTCCTGCATAGTCATCCACCCGGTCAGGCTGCCGGCCTTCTATCTTACATGAGCAAAAATCGATCTTTGTGTGCGTTCCGTCACAGTGGGGTTTGCTGCCGCTTTTCCCGCACCGGCACAGGACCATAGTCTTGGCTGTCCTGGCGGACTCTCCTCTGGACGTTTGAAGCGATGTCACCTCGGTGACGATATAGGGACCGTTCTCTGCGGCCGTGATCTTTGGTTTATTGGACTTAGACATCATTCTCCCTCCATCTATAAATCTAAATAAAGGATACCATATATGAAAAGAACCGGTCAATTTGTAATGCTCGTTCCTAACATGCGATAATAAATAAATCATCAGGAAGGAGGATTTCCCGCATGAAAAAACATGAAGGCCATAATCCAAAGCTTCATCTCAATCCCAACGTTCAGGGGCTCAAACCCTCGGCCACTGTGGCGATTAACGATCTTTCCAACGATCTTAAGAGAAAAGGACGGGATATTTTTAAATTCGGACTGGGCCAATCGCCTTTTCCCGTGCCTGAACCGGTCGCGGAAGCCCTCCGGCAAAATGCTTTCCAGAAGGATTACCTCCCTGTTAAAGGATTGAGGGAGCTGCAGGAAGCCGTAGCCGAACATCACAGGCGGGATTTCGGGATTCCTGCGCATCCGGATGATGTCCTTATCGGACCAGGCTCTAAAGAGCTGATGTTTATTCTTCAGCTGGCCTATTTCGGCGATCTGATAATCCCCGCCCCCAGCTGGGTATCCTATGCCCCCCAGGCAAGAATCATCGGCCGGGATATCCTTTTTCTTTCGACAGAGTTCGAAAATGACTGGCATCTGACTCCGGAGAAATTAGAAGAGCTCTGTTATATGGACAAAAACCGTGCGCGGCTGCTCATCCTCAACTACCCTCTCAATCCCACGGGCACATCCATGACGGAGGACCGCCTCAAGGAACTTGCTGAAGTGATAGAGAGGAACCGGATCATTCTGCTGTCCGATGAAATCTACGGAAAGATTCATCATGATGGAGCCCATAAATCCATCCTTCCTTTTTATCCTGAAGGGACCATCTTCAGCGGCGGTTTGAGCAAGTGGTGCGGTGCGGGAGGCTGGAGACTCGGCTTGTTTGTCTTTCCCCCCTCATTGAGATGGCTGCAGGATGCCATGGCCGCCGTCGGCACGGAAACGTTTACGTCAACCAGTGCCCCCATCCAGTACGCGGCAGTTCGCGCATTCCAGGAAGGGCCTGAGATCGAAGAGTACCTGAAAAAATCCCGGCGGCTTCTCAAGGCTCTGGGAAGCCATATTGCCGGAAAGTTGAATAAATGCGGCATAAAAGTCCGCGCTCCTCACGGTGGATTTTATCTCTTTCCCGACTTTTCTCCGTTTCGAGAGAATTTATCTTCAAAGGGCGTTAGCAGCAGTACGGAGATGTGTCATAAACTCCTGGAAGACACAGGTGTGGCCATTCTCCCGGGGAGTAATTTCGGCCGGGGTGAAGAAGAGCTGTTGGCGCGTCTTGCCTATGTCGATTTTGACGGAAGAGCGGTTTTAGAAGCTGTCGGAAACCTTCCGGAAAATTCCTCATTAGATGAGAACTTCCTCACAAAGTACTGCGGAAGGGTCATCGAGGGCATCGACAGAATCTGCAGCTGGGTTACAGACTGAGATAATCCAGCAAAACTGTTCGTTATCGGACACTCTCTGTATCCCAAACGAACACATATTTGTGTTGGACTATCTCTGCAGTAAAAAATCCCTGGTTAGCCTGAAACTGGCATGAGATTTGCATAGAGAATGTTTCATCAGGAGAAAGCATGTTTAAAAACTATGTAAAGACAGCTGTCAGAAATATTTTCCGGACCAAAGCCTTTTCTCTCATCAATATCATCGGTCTGGCCATAGGTATGGCAGGAACACTCTTGATTTTGATGTACATCACTTCCGAATTGAGCTTCGAAAACTTCCATAAAAACCGGAAACACATATACCGGGTTTATGTAGAATTCGGAGATGAAGGCAACAAAATGACGTTTGCCGGAGCCATGCAGGCTTTAGGACCGGCACTTGTGGAAAATTTTCCGGAAGTGGACAATGCCGTCCGGTTTGAGCAGGACGATCATTCTAAATTCGAGTACAATAACAAGACATTTCTTGAGAAAAATTTATTTTTTGCCGATCCGGCTGTGTTTGAAATATTCTCCTTCACAATGCTGGAAGGGAGTCCGCAGACAGCGTTAAATGAACCTTTTTCGATAGTGATCACTGAAGAATCCGCTCAGAAACTCTTTGGAGAGGAATCCCCGCTTGGGAAAATGCTCTTGTACAATTCCGAGTTTCCCGTAAAAGTGACCGGAATCATGAAAAACCTCCCCTCCAACACCCACCTCAAATGTGATTATCTTTTGTCCTTTTCAAGCTTAGAATCATTAGGCCGGATTCATGATAGGCCGTGGAATGTCTTTGGAGACACCTACACATATTTACTGCTTAAAGACAATACAAAAATCGAAAATTTTGTGCCCAAAATCCACGGATTGCTAAAAAAAAACACGAGCGAAGATTTCGCGAATATGATCTCATTCAACCTGTTAAAGCTGACAGACATCCACATGAAATCAAAGGCCATTGTAGAACTTGGGCCGAGAGGCAACATGACCTATGTGTATGTGTTTTCCTCTGTGGCCGTTCTCATCCTTCTTATTGCCTGCTTTAATTTCATGAACCTGTCAACAGCCCGGTCGCTGAAAAGAAAAAAAGAAGTCGGTATGAGGAAAGTCCTGGGGGCCAGCCGTTCACAGCTTGTCAGACAATTTTTGGGCGAATCCCTGATTTTAACTCTTTTGGCTATGGTCCTGGCCGTTATCCTGTTTGAACTGTTCTACCCTGTCCTGAACACATTTCTTGAAAACAGCCTGACAATCAGACAGCAAAATCTTCTATACCTCTTTTTAATGGTCCCTCTAGTCGTAATTATTGTGGGAGTTATTGCGGGAAGCTATCCCGCTTTTTATCTTTCAAAATACAGACCCATTCATGCCCTGACCAACCGATTCTCCCCAGTATTAAAGCGCTCAGGTTTCAGGAGAATTCTGGTTATTACTCAATTCACCATGGCCATTATTCTTCTCATCGGCACCACCGTGATTTTCAAGCAGCTGAATTTCATGAAGAACAGTGACCTTGGTTTTAATAAAGACAATGTCGTTCTCGTCAACTTTAAACCCCGGGCTCCTGAATTCAGCGGGAAATACCCCGTCCTTCTCAATCAGTTCCGGCAGCATCCCCAAGTCCTCGATGTCGCCGGAGCCTACACCGTTCCAGGCCGGTTCAGCAAAGAAACCAAATATATTCAAAACAGGTCCGGTTCTTCAGAAGAGAGCCTTTCGATCCAGGCAATCTCTGTAGATTTTGATTATGTCATGGCCATGGGGATGGAGATAGTGGACGGAAGAAATTTTTCGAGAGACTTTCTCACAGATGAAGAAACGGGGATGCTGGTCAACCAGGAAGCTGTCCAAAAAATGGGCCTGGACGATCCTGTGGGAACAAAGTTTCTTGTGCCCGGTTCCGAAGGACTAAAGGAAAAGACCATTATCGGTGTGGTGAAGGATTTTAATGTGTATTCTCTCAAACAGAAGATTGAACCCCTCATGCTCTATATCAACCCCAATTATTTCTACAATATCGCAGTCAGAATCCAGCCAGAGGATACTCAGAACACGTTGGCCGCTTTGGAGAGCACATGGAACAGCGTCTTGCCGGATACTCTTTTTGAATTTGATTTTCTCGAAAACAGCTATGAACGGATGTACCTCTCCGAGGAAAAAATCGGCCAGCTCCTCACTCTTTTTTCCGGTTTGGGTATTTTCGTTGCCTGTTTGGGACTATTCGGGCTCACTTCCTACATGACAGAGCAGAGGCACAAAGAGATCGGAATACGGAAAGTTCTAGGAGCTGATATTTCGAGGATCGTTCTTCTTCTTTCTCAGGATTTTACAAAAAATGTGCTCTATGCAAATCTTTTCGCCTGGCCTTTGGCTTATTATGCCGCATCTCAATGGCTCAAAAGCTATGCATACAGGATGAGTATAAGTCCCTGGATTTTTCTCGCTGCCGGAGCGGCAGTCCTATCTATTGCACTGCTGACAGTCAGTTTTCAAGCTGTTAAAGCCGCATTAGCGAATCCGGTGGATACCTTAAGGAACTGAATAAGAAAATGCCTATATCTTTTCTAAATAGGCTTTTCCTTTGGGGAAATTGAGCCTGATTAAGCCGCAGGCTCTTTGTGTGCGCGAACTCCAATCTCTCAGCTCCACTAACTCTTCATCCTTTAAGTAAAACAAATGATCAATAATTTCTTCTCTGTTCTTATGTTTTTCAAGAATATGGTTCTGGTTGTCATAACGTCTTGGATAAATTTGATCCAACTGATTCAAAATAGCTTTGACTAAATGCTTTTTTGTCTCCATTTCCTTCCTTCCCAAATTTGCTCAAGTATTATATCAGAAAAGCTGTATGATATTGCAAGTGTTTTTTTACAGTTTTTTTAAGAAAGGGATCACGTCTCAATAATTAAAGGGACATCATACTTAATTCTGTATGAATTAAGTATGATGTCCCTTTAATTATTGAGACGTGATCCCTTCTGCATTGACAAGGCGGGTGCCTTTTTATACCTTTAGCACCTGGTGAAAAAAAAACCCAGAACAATCTTTCTCAAGCAAAAGCCAATGCTGAGAGTGGTCTATGCCCTGATACCTCTGGTTCTGGCATCGATCTATTTCTTCGGGTGGAGATCGCTGATGCTGACCTGCGTGGTCTTAATCTGCGGAATAGGCACCGAAGCCCTTTTTACGTTCAAACAAGGAAAACCCGTGACCTCTGCCGTGTTGGTGACCTGCCTGATATTTACCCTCTCTCTCCCTCCGACGGTTCCCATCTGGATGGCTGTCATTGGGATAGTCGCGGGAGTGGCGCTGGGAAAGATGATGTTTGGTGGATTTGGTTTAAACGTCTTTAATCCGGCCATGGTGGGCCGCTGCTTTATCTACATCACCTTTCCTCTTCAGATGACAAACCAATGGATCGAGCCCTTCCGGGAAGGACTTGGGGGATTGTCGTATTGGTCGGGTTCCATGGACACATTGACATCAGCCACGCCACTTTCAGCCCTGCGTGAGGGGACAATTCTCCCCTGGCAGGATCTGGTTTTAGGCCACACATCCGGATCTCTGGGAGAGACATCGGCACTATTGATCGTGCTTGGCGGCCTTTTTATTATCTATAAAAAAGCGGCATCCTGGAGACTCGCCCTGGCTTGTCTTTTGGGTGGAACAATCAGTTCTGTACTACTTGGGACGGCCGGGTTGGAGCCAATCCCACCATTATTTTCGACACTTGCCGCCGGGTCCTTTCTCTTCGGAGTATTTTTTGTAGTCACAGAGCCGGTGTCAGGCGCAAAGACCAAATTGGGACAGTGGATATACGGATTAATTATTGGAATCCTGATCGTTGTCCTTCGCGAGTTTTCCAATTTTTCAGAAGGCGTCATGTTTTCCGTTCTCATCATGAATGCCATCACTCCCCTCCTGGACCAGACAATCCGCCAGATTCAGAGAGCAAAAAGGGTAAAGGCATGAAAAAACAGGCCCTTTCGATAGTGTACATGTTTTTGATCACTCTGTTTTTCGCCTCCCTGGTCAGTGCGGTGAAATTTCTTAACGAAGCAAAAATCGAAGCCAATCAGATCGTCAAACTGCAGCGAATCATTCTTAAAGTCCTCAATATCCCGGTCCGGGAAACCATCTCCAATGACGATCTTACGAAGTTGTTCACGGCTCGGATTAAAGATATCCAAATCGACGGAAAAACCTTATACATCGGATATGAGGAGGACGGCCTAATCATCCGGGGCTATGCTGTCCCATTTGGAGGGCCAGGATTCTGGGGCCCTATTGAAGGCATGGTGGGGGTTACTCCCGATGCCGCTGAAGTCATCGCACTGGCCTTTTATAAACACAATGAAACCCCGGGACTCGGGGGAAGAATCACAGAGGATTGGTTTTCCGACCAGTTCAAAGGCCTGCCTCTCTATCCTATTGAAGGAGGCCAAAACATATTTTACCTCACCATGGAAGGGACACAAAAAGCGGCCAATGAGCTCGACGCCATCACCGGAGCAACCAATACCAGCTCTGCCGTAGAGGCCTTTCTGAATCAGGACCTGGATTATTTTCTGAGAGAGCTGTGGGGATCGATCAAAGAAAAAGAATAATGCCGAATCTGCCAGGGAAAAAAGATGTTTTCTTAATGGGATTATGGAAGGACAATCCTGTTCTCCGGCAGATCCTGGGTATTTGTTCCACTCTGGCTGTAACCAACCTGATGGTCAACACTTTAGTCATGAATGTAGGGCTGATCTTTACGGTCTGTATGTCTTCACTGACCGTCTCTCTTTTGAGGAATTACACGCCCATGCGCATCCGTATGATGGTGCAGACTTTGATCATCGCATCCTATGTCATCATTGTGGACATTTTGATCAAAGCGTATATGCCGGATATCAGCGAAGCCCTCGGCCCTTATGTAGCGCTGATTATCACCAACTGCATCATTATGGGACGCTGCGAATCCTTTGCCAGGCATAATCCTCCTGCGGCCTCTCTAATGGATGGATTAGGGATGAGCCTGGGATACTCCCTTGTTTTAATCACTATCGCAATTATACGTGAACCACTTGGATTTGGTACACTCCTGGGTTTGAGGATTTTACCGGAAGGATTTGTTCATTGGACAATTATGATCATGGCTCCCGGAGCCTTTTTCACTCTAGGCTTTCTGGTCTGGATCTTTAAGTATTTCCAGCCACGCTTTGAGGATAAGGAAAAAAAATAGGACTAGGACAATGGAACAGATTCATCCGCTGACTCTACTTTTCGCGGCCATCTTTACCAACAATATCCTGCTGACCAATTTTCTCGGTCTATGCCCCTTCTTGTCCATGTCCAAAGGAAAAAAATCAGCATTGGGTATGGGAGCTGCGGTTGTCTTTGTCATGGCATCGACAACGGCCCTTAATAACCTGGTCCACTATAAAATTCTCATCCCACTGGGACTTGAACACTTCCGGTACATCGTGTTTATCGTTGTGATCGCCGCCTTTGTCCAGCTGGTTGAGATGACAGTGGAGAGGTTTTTCCCACCTCTTTATTATTCCCTAGGCGTCTTTTTGCCGTTGATCACCGTCAACTGCGCCATTTTCGGGGCGTCTCTGTTTATGATCATCAGAGAGTATAATTTCGTGCAGTCACTGGCCTACGGTGCCGGAAGCGGCATCGGGTGGATGCTGGCCATATTGACCATAAGCGCCATCCGCGAGAAGCTCCAAAAAAGCAGTAAACTTCCGAGGGGCCTTGAGGGACCGGCAATCACATTGATCATTACAGGCCTTTTAGCACTGGCTTTTCTGGCCTTTAGCGGGATGATTCGAGTGCAGTGAGATGAAGGCAGGTCAATGTCTCAACTGATCATCGGAATAATTGTTATTGCTGGAATCGGAGCGCTGTTGGCACTGCTGCTCGAACTTGCCGGCACGTTTATCGCCGACTATGGTTTGTGCCGGCTGAATATCAACAACAAGAAAGATCTGGAAGTCGAGGGCGGGAATCCTCTCCTGTTCAGCCTGGCTGAGCAGGGCATATTTATTCCATCAGCCTGCGGAGGAAAAGGGACGTGCGCTTACTGTAAAATCAAAGTTCAGGAAGGCGGCGGGCCTGTCCTTCCAACAGAAACACCCTTTCTCTCGGTTCAAGAACTGGAGGACAATGTCCGGCTGTCCTGTCAGGTTAAAGTGAGAAACGACATGGCCATAGAAATTCCTGAAGAACTTTTTCTCATACAGGAATTTACGGTACGGGTAAAAAGCATCAAAAATCTAACCCATCAAGTGAAAGGCCTCAACCTCGAGATTCTCTCCCCGAAAGAAGGCCTTTCTTTTAAACCCGGCCAGTACATTCAACTTGAGGTCCCTAAATTCAAACTCTCTAAAGAGCCGGAGTTCCGGGCCTTCTCTATGGCAAACCCGCCTCAGGAGCAGCTCAACATCGAACTGTTTGTCGGCCGTGTGAGCAAAGGCATCGTCTCCACCTATCTTCATGATTATCTTAAGGAAGGGGAAGATATCAAGGTACGAGGTTCTTTCGGAGAATTCTTCTACCGGGATTCAAGCCGGGACATCCTGATGATCGCCACAGGAACAGGACTGGCACCAATAATGTCCATCCTCCGTTATATCCACTCTGAAAACATCCAAAGAAAAACCACTCTCTTTTTTGGGACGCGGAGAAAGAAAGACCTTTTTTGTTTTGATGAGCTCAAAGACCTCGAGAAGCATTTAAATGATTTCAAGTTTTTTCCCATTCTATCGAGAGAGCCGGAAGATTCATCTTGGGCGGGTGAGAGAGGCCGGGTTACCAATCTGATAGATAACACAATCGCAGAAAATGCCAATATCGATGTCTATATTTGCGGCAGCGCAGATATGGTGGAATCCTGTTTGGATAGGCTAATAAATAAAGGCATTCCGGAAGGCCAAATTTACTACGACAAATTCACCTAAAGGGCAGGGAATCTTTATTCGTCGTCACCGTGGAGAATACGGAGTTTGGCGTCGATAAGATCAGCATGCCGCAGCCTGAGCAAGCCGGCAAGAACATGCACATAATGATCTTCGTATTTATTCAGTATCTCATCCGCATAGATAATCTTCCAGGCCGCTTCCATAATTTTGAGTTTTTCCTCTCTGCTGAAATGCTGATTGATCACGTTGGTGAACTCCCAGAGATCCACACTCTCTTCTCTATGTTCTTCTGCCACATTCATCAAGTCTTCTATGGCTTCTTCAGAGATGGAAAACTCTTTTTTCAGGATGGCCTTTGTTGTTTCTTCCTCAATAGAGCTGAACTCATCGTCGTATTTAGCCACTTCTAGAAGGATGACACATGTGGCAATCTGCACTCTGTCAAAAAGTGCTTGCTCTTCTTCGACCGGAGGAGCCGTAAGATTTTTCAGCAACCGTTCTTTCCATTTTTTTTTGATCATACTATTATTATATCCTCAGAGCTAAATGGTAATGGGAAAGGATTATTCAGTCAACCCTTAACAAAATCTAGAATCATGGGGTCAAGAATCGAAACAAGGTGGCCAACTCCCTCATTCCTAGGCAGTCGGCGGGAGAAACTCTACACTATTTTTCGATGATTTCTAAATTGATCCGCTTTCCAATAGTCATTCCTGCAGCACCAAGAATGACCCTGATCGCATTGGCTGTCCTCCCCTGCCGTCCAATGACTTTACCAATATCTGAAGTGCCAACCCTTAACTCAATTATTGTGGATTGTTCTCCTTCAATCTCATTCACATGCACTTCTTCCGGATTGTCCACTAAAGCTTTTGCTATTTCCTCAATTAACTCTTTCATTTTTCTCCTTCTCTAAAAAATCATCTTCACAATTAGTTTTATTATAATCTAAAAATATGTCAGAAACTAGAAAAATATATCATTTATACATTCACTGTTTAGGGATTTAAGGTATAATTTGTCTTTATTTAAGGTATAATTTGTCTTTAAATGTGTATCTTGTCATAATCAATTAATAAGTAAGAGAAGAGAATTATGATTTTTCAAAAAGGGGTTATGTCATGAAGAAATATTTTGCACTGTTTTTTCTCTTTTTTATGCTTCTTTTTGTACTCGGTTTCGGTTATGGGATCCAAAAACAGACTCGACTCAAACCCGATACCTATAAAGTCGCGGTCAGCCTTGTTTTGGTGGATGTTATGGCCATCGACAAAGAGGGCCAAACCGTCCTAGACCTGAACATCGATGATTTTGAGGTCTATGAGGATGGAAAGAGAATTGATATCAATTCCCTCGAATTTATAAATTTCCAAAAGCTCGATTTGACAATCCGCGAGGGGGAACAGGGCCAAACCAGGGCCAAACGTTTTTTTGTCCTCTTTGACTCGATAAACACCATACAAAGAATGCTGGACAGGAGCAAACCCCAAATCATTCAGGAACTCATGGATCTCATTCAATCCGGAGGCGAGATTGAGGTTTCCCAGATGAGTGAAGACTCGGGAATTCAGGTTCTGCAGAACTTCACATCAGATAGAGAGCAAATAGTTCAGGCCGTTAATGAAGCTTCTGGAAGCATATGGGTAGAACGGGCTACCGATGACCTGTACATACCAAATATTTTCGACAAAGAGGAAGCTCCCGGTAGACACGGTAAATATGAAAGCCACCTCGGCGAGGTGATGAATCAGACCGCCAGAGAGATGTATCAGTTTAAGATGCGCCATCGTTTTGAAACGAGCCTGACCAACCTGCTTTCTTATATGAATAAAATAAAGGATTATCCGGGACGGAAATCCGTTCTGCTTTTATCCGGCGGATTTCCGGAACTTTCCTTTGAAAAATTTGAACCCATTGAGGATCTTGTTGAATATATAAAAGAGGACCTTGAAAGCAATATCGCAAATTCCGACATCACAGCGGCCAAAATCATGGATCCCTTTAAAGTGCTCCAAAAAGGAAACCGCCGGTATGAAGACGACATCTTTGAAAACCTCATCCAGTTTGCTAACAGCTACAATATCTCTTTTTATACGCTGGATCCCGATAATTATTTGAGATATGTCCTTCCTGATATGACTTTTGATAATTATGATAACATCACAGATATTGCCAAAATCAAGCTGAATGAGCTGGCCAATCTAAAAGACCTGGCCTTAAAGACCGGAGGCGCAGCGCTGCAGGGCTCCAATAAGTTCGATAATTTCCAGAAATACGTCAGCAGGGATCTCAAATCCTATTACGAGTTGAGCTACTATCCAAAAAGGAAAAAAGCCGACGGAAAATATCACAAAATCAAAGTCAAAGTAACTCGGCCAGATGTGAAAATTCGCTTCCGTAAAGGTTACTATGATTTTACCGATGAACAAGAGGAATCTTTGCTGTTTGCCTCATCCTCATCCAATCCTGATCTTTTTAAACAGATACAATTTCAAGCCCACACAGTGCCTTTTGTCTCAAGTAAAGATAAATTCAAACTGTGGATCAATATGGCACTGCCCGTTCAAGATCTGATCCTCGGCGGTGATCCTTACAAAGAATTCAAATTCCTGAAAGCCAACTTTTGGGTGGATGATCAAAAGGGTACCAATGCTTTAAATGTACAAGTGAATATCCCAATCAGTCTCTCCCAGACCTTCCGCGAAAAGTTCAAGCGAGCCCAATTTTATGGATTCAACACATGTTCCGAAGAGATAAAACTCAAGAGTGACGAATACAGAGTTATTTTTTCTATCTATGATAGGGAGACGGGCCGACTGGGGACTTTTGAACAAAATTTTGAGGTTCCTAGCTTATCAAAGGACATCGGAGAAATGATTGTTAATGCCGTTTTCGGCCGGATGGTCGAAGCACCGAGATTGGGAAAGGATTTCACGATATCCGAAAAGGAGGGGATCCTTCAGGTGGGCCAATTCCGGTTCTATCCTATGGGATCCAATCAATTCAGGAGCAGAGAAAAAGTATCGCTTTTTCTACAGGTCTACCTGCCGGAAAAAGACAATCTGTCAATCCCGGAAATCTTTTTATACCAAGATGATAAAAAAGCAGGCACCCTAGAACCGTCTGTTGTAAAAGAATCATGGAATACCAAAGCCAACGTTGTAAATGTGGCCTATAATCTGGATTTCAGCTCCATTCTGCAGGGAGATTACAGGCTTCAAATCATCCTGTATGGATCTTTAAACAAAAAACGGATAGAAAAAAACATTCCCATCAAAATTCTTTAGGGAACATTTGTCATTTTCTTCTTGACAATGAAAGCACAAATTCATAAATTGTAAAGTAAACACTTAACATGTTGGAACGAAAAGATGTATAAACTGATGTTCGGTCATACTTTACGGATGCTGCGGACAACCGCTGGCGTAAGCCTTCGAACATTGGCAAAAAAGATGGATGTTTCGCCTGCATACCTTTCTCAAGTTGAATTAGGGAAACTAAATCCACCAACATATGATCGTATCACAAAAATTGCCGACACAATCGGCATCCCAGTGTCTTTGTTGATTGAAATGAGCCACCGGCCAAACCCTGACACAATGATGCTGCTGCAGAGGCATCAAGAATTGAATGAACTCATTATATTGACTTCTGACATCGGGTTGGAATCCAGGGATATTTTTAAAATCATTGCCCTCATGCGGAAGCTGGGTGGGAGAGGATTTCGTAAACTCATGCACTATGGAGAAGGCCATTCATCAGATTTCATATCAGCCGGAAGAGATAAATTTTCCACAAAAATTCCCCTTCATCCCATAAATCATACGGCCTTCTCAGAATTGACAAATCATCGACTGGTTTTCATGAGACTCGAATTCACTGAAAAGAGTGACCTTTTAAGATATATGATAGAAAAGATTAGCATTCTATATAGTACATTTGACTTAGATAGAGCCCACAAAAAGTTGATGTCTCGTGAAGCTGAGGATTCCTCCGGATTAGGGAATGGAGTAGCCATACCCCATTTATTTCTAGATGAACTTGATCAGACAATCATAGCCATTGCCAGAATCCCGAAGGGCATCGATTTCCATGCTATAGATAATAAACCTGTTCACCTTGTCTGTCTGATTCTTAGCCACCCAGAGTTTTTCCAATCCCACCTGAATTTATTGGCATATTTTGCACGTAAGTTTCAAATCCCTACGTTTATGGATGAAATACTAAAGGCAGGTTCTAAAAAAAATATTTTATCCAGGCTGTTTGATGGGGATGATACAAGCATGCACTAAAAATATGGTTTAGAATCTATTTGGAGGGTCAAAAGATGAATAAATCAGGAACAAGCAAATTCTCGAATACAGAACTAAAACGAGAGGCAATGAAAAATAATGACGACCTTCTTGAATACTGTAATATTTGTTTCATTGCATTGGGAAGTCAAGAAAAAAGAATTTACATGAATAAAAATGTAGCTCATCCAGACTGTGCAAAGAAAACAAAATCAAAAAAAAGAAAAAAATCCTGACAAAAAAATCAGAATTATATGTTTAGAACCTGCGACCTTCCTTTTTAATCCCTTCTATATCAATATGTTAGGCTAATTTTCTGTGGCCTAATCCTTTGCCTTGGTATATTTAACTTTCAATCTGGAAAAAGGGAAACGATTGTGTTATAAGTTTGACTCGATTTTAGGCAGCAATGAAAGCAGCAAAACTCTTAGTCAAAGGGACAGTGCAGGGAGTGGGATTCCGGCCTTATGTGTACAGGCTCGCCAAGAAAATGGGTTTTAACGGATTTGTCAAGAATACTCCCAAAGGAGTTGAGATACACATCGAGGGCCATTCACCCATTGATTTGTTCGTCAAAAAACTAAAAGAAGAAGCCCCCCCTCATGCCCGAATATTGAAACTAAATATCTATCCTGAAAAGCCCGGTGGGTATTCCGACTTTTCCATTCAAAAAACATCGGTGGGAAACGCCTCTGTCTTTGCTCCACCCGACCTTTTCACATGCAAAGATTGTCTCAAAGAACTATTCGATCCCTCAGACAGACGATATGGCTACCCTTTTATAAACTGCACAAACTGCGGGCCCCGCTACAGCATCATAAAGACACTCCCCTACGATAGAGCCAAAACCACAATGCAAACTTTTCAGATGTGCCCGGAGTGCAAAAAAGAATACAGTGATCCATATGACAGGCGCTTTCACGCTGAACCTGTGGCCTGCTCCCAGTGCGGACCCGACATTTTTTTTATAGAAGACGGGAAAAAAGCGAGAGGAGGAATCGAAAAGGCCGTCATAAGGATAAAAGAGGGCAAGATTCTCGGGCTTAAAGGACTCGGAGGATTCCACCTTCTCTGCGATGCATACAACAAGGACGCGATCCTCAAACTCAGGCAGATAAAAAACAGGAAACGAAAACCGTTTGCCCTGATGGCCCGCGATCTCGATGTATTAAAAAAAATCGTTTCTTTCAACAACGAAGAGAGTGAAACTCTCCTCTCTCCCCAAAGACCCATCGTACTCCTGAAGAAGAAGACCGAAATATTTGGAATTTCACCCAAAATTGACACATACGGCGTGATGCTCCCCTATACACCTCTCCATGCTTTGATTTTGGAAAAGCTGCCGCTTCTCGTCGCGACAAGTGCTAATCTGAGTGAAAGTCCCATTCTTAAGGATGAAGACGAGCGGATTGCCGACCTCTCCGACTGCGTCCTTTCTCACGACAGAGAGATCGCCGTCAGGTGCGACGACTCTGTACTTAAACTTGTGGGCAAAAAGACTGTATTCCTTCGAAGGGCGAGGGGCTTTGTTCCCGAACCTCTTGAACTCCTCATCCCCTGTTCATCTAAAATACTCGCTCTTGGGGGAGAACTCAAGAATACTATTTCCATTGTCAACGATAACAACATCATCACAAGTCAGTATCTCGGGGACATGAAGGACCTAAGAAATAAAATGTACCTCGAAGAAGTCATCGGTCATTTCGGCCGACTCTTCTCCTTTGATCCGGACATCATTTCGTGTGACCTTCATCCTCAATTCACAACCACACGAATGGCTCAAAAGTGGGGCAAACCCGTCATCAAGGTCCAGCATCACGTGGCCCACATCTATTCCGTGCTTTCTGAACACGGCCTCAGCCCTAAGGAACCTTTCCTCGGGATCGCGTTTGACGGTGTCGGCTACGGAGAGGATTCCGCTGTTTGGGGCGGCGAGTTTTTTCTCAATGATGAGGAACGGCTCACAAGAGCCTTTCATTTGAGATATGTCCCTCAGCCAGGGGGCGACCTCGCTGCAAAAGAACCCTGGAGAATGGCATTGAGTTATCTCCTGGACGCTTTCGGAGATGTTCCCATAGTAGGGACTTTGAAGGACGTAGATGAGAAAAAAATAAAGGGCGTCACAAATGCCATAAAAAAGAATATCAATTCTCCGCTCACATCTTCTGTAGGGAGGCTTTTTGATGCCGTTTCTTCAATCCTGGGAATGGCCCCGTTGAGAATCGATTACGAGGCCGAGGCGGCCATGAGGCTTGAAGCTGTTGCATCGGATGGGACAAAAGATTACTATCGGTTTGAGGTCGATGGACAGGACATCGATATGCGAAATGTTATAAAAAAACTTGTCGAAGACAAGGAATCCATCCCCATTAAATCGGCAAAATTCCACAACACAATTGTAAAGATTATTGTGGACATCACCAAAAAATGCAGGGATACCAACGGTGTGGAGAAGGTCATTCTTGGAGGAGGAGTATTTCTCAACTCCTATCTCTTGAGTCATACACTCAACAGGCTAACGGCTATGGGGATCAAAGTCTATATGCCAAAAAAGTTTTCCTTTGGGGATGAAGGCCTCTCTGCCGGACAAGCTTATTACGCGGCACACCAACTTTTAAGAGGTGAAAAATGTGTTTAGCTATACCACTCAAACTCATCGAAATCAATGACGATATGGGAACCTTCGAAAGTGGAGGAATAAAGAGAAAGGTGAATCTGAGCCTTGTGAAAAATCCAAAACTGGGAGATTTTGTTGTTGTACATGCGGGATTTGCCATCACCATCATGGACCAGGAAGAAGGGGAAAAGACACTTGATCTGATCCGTGACTGGCCGGAGCAGGAAGAGCAGGGATGATGGATCCCCGGCTTCTCAGGGAGGAAAAATCTGTCCGGGCTCTTCTCAAAGAGGTGGAAAAATCTCTCTCCAGAATCGGCAGGGAGATCAAACTCATGGAGGTGTGCGGGACACACACCATGACCTCTTACCGAAGTGGACTGGGCCATTTTCTTCGTAAAATCGGACTCCGTCTCATCTCCGGGCCCGGCTGTCCGGTATGCATAACACCTAACGGCATCATCAGCGCAGCTGTGGCATTTGTCACAGAAACGCCTGATGTTATTGTCGCCACATTTGGAGATATGCTCAAAGTCCCCACAAACAGAGGAAGCCTTTTGAAGGTTGTCCCGGATAAGGGATCTTCCGTCAAGACGATCTACTCCCCGGAAGAAGTCATCAATATGGCAAAAAAAAATCCTGACAAACAGGTTGTTTTTCTGGCCGTGGGATTTGAGACAACCATCCCCACTATCGGCTGGGTTGTGGAAGAAGCCCTTAAGAAAGGATACGAAAATGTCTCCCTCATCACCTGTCTTCGCGTCGTCCCGCCTCCATTGAGGACGATCCTGTCATCCGGCAGTGTGGCTCTCGATGGTTTTATCTATCCTGGTCATGTCAGCGTCATCTTGGGTTCGCAACCCTATGAATTTATCGCCGAAGAATTCGGGATTCCGGGCGCCATAACGGGATTCGAACCTGTGGATCTTCTCCTTGGCATCATCTCCGTCCTTAAACAGATCGAAAGTGGACAGCCGATAGTCGATAACGCCTACCCGAGGATGGTGAAGCGTGAAGGAAACTTAGTGGCCAGACAGTTGATGGATCGAGTCTTCGAAGTTGCTGATGGAGAATGGAGAGGTTTTGGCATAATTCCAGGGAGCGGATTGAACTTGAGGGAAAAAAAGATGAATGCCGTAGAAAAATTTTCGATGAACACGTCTTCATCCTGGGAAAATAAAAGCTGCAGGTGTGGAGACGTTGTCAAGGGAGCCATAGAGCCTCCTGAATGCCCTCTTTTCCGCAAAGTCTGCTCACCCGAGAAACCGATGGGGCCCTGCATGGTCTCGGTTGAAGGCTCCTGTCTGATTCACTATAAATATGGAGATGTGGAATGGATCGCATAAGCCTCAGCCTCGGATCGGGCGGACAGGTCATGAAGGATTTTCTCAAAGACTTGATTTTAAAATACCTCGGCAATCCCACCCTCGGCAAATTCGGAGACAGTGCCCATCTCGATCTGACAGGAAAAATAGGATTCACCACGGACAGCTTTGTCATCCATCCGATCTTTTTTCCGGGTGGCAACATCGGAAAACTGGCTGTCGCGGGAACCGTCAACGACCTTGTTGTTTCAGGTACAAAACCCCGCTTTCTTTCACTGGCTCTCATTTTAGAAGAGGGATTTGCGGTCAAGAACTTGGAAACGATCCTTGCTTCTATAAAGACTCTCGCAGATGAGGCCGGTGTCCAGGTGGTTACCGGTGACACAAAAGTTGTAAGGAAAGGGGAAGCAGACGGAATCTATATCAACACCACAGGGATTGGTGAAGTGGTAAGGGAACCCGGCAATATAAAAGAAGGCGATTTGATCGCGGTTTCGGGCACTATCGGAGATCATTCCGTTTCCGTAATGGTCGCAAGAGGAGAATTTGAATTTGAGGGCCAGGTGCAGAGCGACTGTCAGTCTCTTCATCCCCTTCTTCCGCTCTGGGATATGGGGGCAAAGTGGATGAGGGATATTACGCGGGGAGGACTTGGGACAATCCTCTGTGAGCTCGGAGAAGAACAGAACGTTCCCGTATTTATAGAGGAATCAAAGATAGCCCTCTCTCCTCCTGTCTCTGCGGTGTGTGAAATACTCGGTCTCGATCCCCTCTATCTTGCCAGTGAAGGTAAGGCCGCTATTATTATACCTAAAGACCTGGAAACAGAGGCCGTTGACTTTCTCAGAGCACGGCCCCTCGGTAAAGGAGCAGCTGTGATCGGCAAGATTGGAGGAATCGGTAAAAAAGGGGACGTTGTCTTAAAGAGCATTTCTGGAGGATTAAGACTTTTGGAGCCGTTGACAGGTGAACTTCTGCCCAGGATATGTTAGATAAAATAAAGCAATCTTCTCATCATCACTGTTAAAATTATGGTGCTTCCTCAGTGAAGTGTTGTTACTTGATCAAAAATACCTAGCAAGCTATTATTTCCAAACAAGTTAAGTACAATCGTAGTAAGTTCTCAATAAGTTGAGGTAAGTTCCAATAATGGGATTCACCAATAGCAGAAACAGAATGTACAGAACCAGAAAAGACATTCCCAACCGGTTC
>SDBU01001660.1_pt1 | contig 31043 bp, 51 predicted proteins | sample 2277071 | NCBI WGS metagenome assembly SDBU01 (sample SAMN10397929, study PRJNA504765) | marine sediment metagenome | isolation source: marine sediment core GS08_GC12, 126 cmbsf | place: Arctic Ocean: Gakkel Ridge, Loki's castle | collected 2008 | reverse complement strand
GAATGCTCAACATTCGGATCCAGCTTCAAGCTCTCGCAAACCGCCTGGTATTCGTCTTCCATGTTGGTTTTGATCTCTTCCAGGTTGACCAGGCGCTTTTCGTCTTCTTCAGACATGGCTCCAACATTCGCCGATTTTTTGTCTTTGGCATCTTTCGTGGACTTTTTCTTATCAGCAATCTGCTTTTGCTTCTGAGTAGTCTTCGGCGGCTCTTCATCCTTGCCGTCCAGATCGGCGAATGTGACATCGATGACATTCTCAAAGTGCTGATTGCCCTCATCGGCTGCAGCATCGGCCTGTAACGCACGTTGCAGCTCAGGACTCTTTGGAACCCGCTTTAACAACCGGTGGGTGGCGGTCTTAACCCACATCGTCCACTCGTCTATTTTTTTGTTTTTTATCAGTTTGTTCCACGGTGAGTCCGGCTTATCTTTTGCAGCAGATCGAGATTTTGCTTCCATTGCAATCCGGTGGTTAACAACTTCAAAATCGAATTTGCCGGATTTGAAATGAATGAGGGCATATGCTTTTACCAAATCCCCGGGGTCGTCCTTATCGGAAGGAGTATGCCGGAGATCAGCTTTGGCGCCATACCAATATTCAAAAAAATCTTGTTGATACACGGGATGCGCAGTAAAGCTCGCTACGACAGGAGATCTGTAAGCGAGTTCAATTTTCCCCTTATAATCGATTATAAGCGTCACCTCGTCACCAAATGGTATCAAGTGGGCTTGGGCCATGGGACCACCAACCTCAAGTCCCATACACGACACTTCAATGACAGCATTCATAAAAGAAAACTGGGAACATCGTGCCAGCTTGGGGGTTTTTTTCATACACTGGTATGACATCCTTAACATCTTTTCAGGAGTCATGTGCTTCGGAAGAACGCTCTTGACAGCCTGTATATTAGCATGCAGCATTTTCTTCACACTTTTTTCTTCAACTACAGTAAGGGCAGTTGACATTGTTTTCTCCTTTTCTTCTTTGAATTTAGTGTTATAAAGGGTGATCGCTTCGTTATGTGACGTATCGATCCAGAGCTTTACTGTGCCATCAAAATCGTAGCTCGCCCAGGAACCACGCATCTTATTTGGCTCCTGATCACAGGGCAATATTTTAAAGGCTTGGGGAAACTCACCGGACAGTCTCAAAATTTGTTCTTTGAATTCATCTGTAACTGTGAAAGCGGACGGTATCCAGGGATCGCTCATTGTCATTCGGGGCACCTAAATTGAAGAGCTGCTCCAAAATCGCAAAGGATAAGATAATCACGCCCGGGTTTGATATAACTCTTTGTCAAAAGCCACGGAACGAGTGATTCTTGAAACCAGTCAAGGGAAATTTCCTTTACCTCGATTTCTCCTACTTCTTTGCGCCAAACTTCTTTCGACACTGCAGGCTGTCCTATTCCGGGAACAGGATTAAACCAATCAACCATTAAAAATTCTACTGGTTTCCCACCACCAAACAAATATTCTTCTGGATATGTCTCTGGAATTTCAAATACTCGACAAAAATTATTCCATCCGTCTACAGAATATATCATGCGTTTGGATTCCTTTCCGCTTTGCATAGTTGCCTTGAATTAACCAATCTGATTAGGATACTTAGCTGCTGATTTGCCAGAATAGTCGGATGCTTCGGGACTCCGTGCCAATATATCCAGCCACCATAATTGATCCAAACAATTAGATCATTAATATTATTGAAGGGGGCGCCTTTACGAAATATCTTTTTTCTCTTTTTGATTGTAATCTTCAAGGTTTCCTCCTAAATGTTTTACGGCCATGGCGTAGATGGCTTTGATTGTGGTCCATGATATATCTGTTTTTTGTAAATATGTCTCTTTACCATTGCAAATATCGCAATCGGGGTTTGGGTTTCCATCCTCATCCATGCACCCGCAATCCATCCAGACCTCTGTGAAAAATTCACCGATCAACAGCGCCTTGGCTCCGTTTTCAGCGGTTAATTCCTTTGGCATTAAGATGAGTTCTTTCATGGCCTATTCCTTAAAGAGATCCTTTTGTTTCTCGTTAATTACACCAGAGCGCGAATCCTTCACCTTCGATTCAACAAATGTCATTGACGTATCCACCTTTACACCCTCGCCTTCATGGACCTTCGGCAAGGATAGCTTCACGCCAAACGTGATTGATAGGCCATCGTCTGAAGCTGTGTAGGCAACATCCATTTGGTGCAGGTGTTCTACCAACAAGCCTTGGACATCGCCGATAATCTGAGCCGCGATTTTGGGGCCGATGTGGATATACCCGCTTGCATAAAGTTCCAGGATCTTTGCCGTATATGATTCCATCGTCAACTTGGCTGTAGGGCTGTGCTTAATGCAGTACTCATCCTCAAGCGTTCCAGCCACTCCGCATGTCTTGCACTTACCGTCTGCGTCGATCTTTATTTCATGAGACATTAGATCCCTCCAATTTGCCAAAGTTAAAAGAAATATTCCCAGCCCAAGATTGTGATTAGCGCAAGGCTCAAGAAAAAGGTACTTGCGAGAAGGGCTTTTATGATTGAGTTTATAATTTTCATTTCGCGCTTTTGAATTTGGTCAAGGGGTGATACCCCATCGATGAATACCACCCCTCCGATCCTTCCAGATTTCGCCTTATTCTAAATAACCAAATTCATCCTCCTTTTACTGTTTAAAGGTTCGGTGCACTAGCCATGTGGCCTATTCTTTGTCCTTTGCATGAAAAACCGGCTTGATCTTCTCCAGCATTCCCGCTGCAGTTTTCAATGCATGAGACATTTTCTTGATTTCATCAGCCTGCAAGTTGAGAGTTCTCAGTTGATGAAACAGTGCGGAAACCTTGATTTCATCTCCGATCTCAAAGGTGTGTGCCTTTGAGGTATAGTAAAATCCGGTCAGCATTTCTAATTCATTTGTATCGATTTGAACGATGTGGCCATTGCCGGTGGCTCCTAATATTTTCATGATTGTGCTCCTTTAAATAAGGTTGTGTGTCATTCCGTCAATCCCTTGTGTTCATACTCTTTAATGTAATCAATTACCGCCTCGCTCCAACCATCAATGTGGGTCCATCCACCATATCCGACACCGTTTTTGTTTGAGGCGAGATTTATCATGTACCCGCGTCCTTGGGGGTCTGGCACTGGATCATGGGATTGTTCATCTGTAAGCACGACAAGTCTGTCGGGATTTAAATTTTGGCCATCAAAAATAAAGCTTTCGTATTGATTCAAACCACTCTCAATTTTAACAGGGACGGCCTTATTGCTATATATGGCCTTCACTGAAGTTCCCAATAATGTCCCGGAATGCTCTTGGCTACCGACAACGGCATCTCTAAGAGCAAATCCGTGCCGCGGGGGAATTCGAATAAGTTTTAATGAAAACGAAAAAATATCCACCGACTCACAGATCTCTCGAAGAAGAATAGCAACCCCGCATGCTGCATCAAGGCGCGATATTTCCGATCTTCCCGATACTTGCGCTTCCATGCTTCCCGAAACATCCAACAGCAGTACAGTGCGGCCTGGTATTTTCGTATGTTCTTCAAGGCATTTCATCATGGGAACTTCAATCTTGTCCTCCCATTGGGGCGCATGTCTTGCGGCAGCGATAAACCTGAACGGTAACACCCGACCGGTTTTCATGTCCCGGAGGGCACTAAAGACCAGGTTTTCATCAATCCCGTTTTGTTGAAAGTTGCGCAAATTCCGTAGTACCGCCATCGCGCCCATTTTATTTTCCGAAAGCAACCGTTCCCAATGCGCCTTTTTGTCGCCACCGGAAGAAAGGGATACCTCCCACGTATCGGGCGGTTCGAGGGTGCCTTCAATGAGCTTCTTCCATGTTTCTGCCTGTTCTGTATCCTTGGGTTTGGCATGGCACAGGAAAAGGGCGTCACGGAGCTTTACAGCGCCATCACGATTGTATTTTGCCAACGAATACGCATCAAATTTAGGAAAAGCCCCAGCAAGTCCCTTTTTAACCTGAGCGGACAAGGGTTGCCTTCCATCTTTCCAATAGATTGCTAAAAACTCAGTTAATTCATCCGGGCGTTGAATGATTCTTGAAAGCGTGTCGGCAACATACTTTTTGTGTTTGCCGTGTCTTGCCATTTCGCGGACAATAAACAGGGGTATGTGCCGCAACTTCATGCGCTCCCTTGCTTCAACAGCCATAGCAGCAACAACGGCGGGCTTTACGGCAAGAATTAAAGACGCAATGCGATCCGTAATGGCAACGCCGTCCTCATAGAACTCGCGCTCCCACAGCATGCAGGCCATAACTGATCGTCTTAATTGTAATTCGGGGTTGATGTGTTTTGCTTTGGAACCTTCGTGGGTGTTAATGGATTGTCGAGGTACGTTTAATTTCGCCATCGTGGGCCTCCTTTTTTAAATGATTGGGGAATAAGCGATAACGGTTTAGTTTCATTTCAAGTGAAGTATCCGTTATCTTCGCCACCAATCAGGGTTTGAATGTCGGGGAACGGGCGAACAGGCTTTTCATACCGATGTGTTACCACTTCACCACCCCCTTCATAAAATGGGAAGGGGAGCAGGATTCGAACCTGCGATCCTCGGTTCCAGCGAAGTATTCCTATCCTACGCCACCGACAAATATGAAGGTTGAGGAACATGCGGCAACGGGTCTTTGTCTATTAGAAGTAGAAGTATCCGTTTGCCTTCACCATCAACCATTTTTTAAAGAACTCTAAAACTTGGGCAAAGTAAATCACAAATCCGAAACCCTGTCAAGTAGTATTTCACAGAAAAACCAAAATAATTATAACCATGTGGTTTTGCTTAGAATAAAAATGTCAAAGAATGCTTGACAGATACGCTGTGGCCGTGATAAAAGACATTATGGAATTAAATATTGAAAAAATCAGACGAGAAATGCAGCGTATGGACATTAATCAAGCGCGGCTTGCTGAACTATCCAAAGTTGAACCGGCCACAATATCTTGGCTTCTGAAAAACAAGCGCACCACTTTCGGCACCTTGGATAAGATATCAAAAGCCTTGGGTGTGGAAAGCAAAGATTTGCTGACATCATAAAATGAAAAAAACATATGTCTTCACCTGTGGCTGCGAGACCACCACTCCGACCCGCAAGCGCATAGGAACCCACTTCGCGTACCAATGCCAGAAATGCAATACCCCGTTGCATTACGCCAAAATAGCTTGTACTGGCTGCGAGAAGGTTTTTGATGTCCCGTTGTTGAAAATGGGGCGCTGGAAATGGTGTTCCGAGTGTCATCCCAAGGCTGAACAGCACACACGGCGGAGATACAAAAAGAAGAACCGCGATCGTGATAAGGCTGAAGAGAACTGGAACGAAAAAGGGAGCGATCGCCGGCCGGTGTTGCCTATTCTTAGTTTGCGAGGGAATTGGAGTCCTGTATGAAAAGTTATTTATCATTCGGGGGCGGTGTCAATTCGGTAGCCAATTATTTTCTTGGCGGATTTGATGAGGCTGTATTTTGCGATACCGGGTGTGAATATCCCGAAACCTATGATTATATTAACAAGTTTATCGGAAAGTATCCGCTGACCGTAGTTACTCCCGACAGGGGGAATCTTTATGATTACAGTTGGAAATACAAGATGGTTCCTGCCACATGGCCGCGGTGGTGTAGCGTTCATTTCAAGATTAAGCCCTTTGCAAACCATGTCAAAGCACCAGCCTTTAAACTATTGGCGTTTGCAGTCGATGAATCGAAGCGGGCGAAAATAAGCTTAGACGGAGGTATTGAAAACCGGTTTCCATTAATTGAAAACGATATCAATCGCGACAGGTGCAAGGAAATAATTCAAGAAGCTGGTTGGCCGATTCCGCATCGTTCAAAATGCTATTTTTGTCCATTCCAAACCATTTCTGAATGGAAAGAATTGCGGATGGATCACCCGGATTTGTTTTGCAAGGCCGAACAGTTAGAGGCCCGAAACATGGAATACCGAATTAGCAAGGGTAAGAAACCGTTGTACCTTTACGGAAACGCAAAGCCGTTAAAGGTGGTTGTCGGTGAAAATCAGAAACAACTATGGGCGCAAGACGAATATCCTCCGTGCGAATGCATGTTGTAGGTGGGAATTGGAGTCTGATATGAGCGTGATCTATGAACCTTCTGGGCGTGCTTTCGAGTATTCACCGCTGGCCGTAAACCTTTACACTGGATGCGAACATGGTTGCCTTTATTGCTTCAGCCCTGCGGTCTTAAGAAAGAAACGATCTGAGTTCCATTCAAACGTGAAGCCAAGAGCCGACATTCTTAAAAAACTTGAATCCGACTGTATTAAACTTCAAGGTGATCCACGGGAAGTGCTTTTATGCTTCACGTGCGATGCATATTCTCCCACTGACAACGACATTACCAGGGAAGCCCTTCTTATCCTCGAAAAATACAACATGAAAGCTCAGATCTTAACCAAGGGTGGATTATCAGCTGTCCGCGACTTCGATATCCTGGCTCGTAACGACTGGGCTTTTGGTACAAGCCTATCCTGGATAAATGATAAACTTCGGCAGAAATGGGAACCCAACGCGGCCACCGTAAAAGGTCGGGTGAGCGCTATCCAGACAGCTAAAGATAGAGGCATCAAAACTTGGGTGAGCGTTGAGCCTGTAATCGATACTGTGAACGCACTGTTGGTAATGGGGGCCCTGAAGCCGTTTGTTGATTTGTGGAAGGTCGGCAAGATTAATTACCATAAAGAAATCGAGGATAAGATTGATTGGCGGCAGTTTCTTAAAGACGTGAAGGCTGAATTGGCAGGGTGTGAATATTATATCAAGAAAGACTTGGCGAAATATGAATTTGCTTCAGCTGAAGAGCATTATATGGATAGTGATCCTCGCCTCGATGGAGAAACAACCTAATGAAAACAAAATGTTATCTCTGTGACAGGAAGCGATACTGTAAGCTTACTAAAATACGCAACGTTTATAAAATACGCAATGTCTATACCAAAGATGATTTTTTCGATGCCTGGGTTTGCCGGGAGTGTAGGCATAACTTGCCGGAAGATGATTAGTAGGAGTTTCCGAAATGCCAGCCTTAAACTTTAAAAAATGCTTTGCCGATTCTGTTGAATCCGGAACAAAGCGCCAAACGATAAGAGCGCGACGCGCTGATTGCAGGAATCCACAACCTGGACAAACGCTATATCTGTATACCGGCCAGAGAACCAAGGGCTGCCGAAAGCTCAGAGAGGTTGTCTGCAAAAGCGTTGAAACCATTACGATTGAAGACATTGATATGTATGTGGGAACAAAAAGGCTAACAATACATGAAAAATTGCTAATGGCCGCTTCGGATGGGTTTCATTACGTTGATGATTTCCGTAATTTCTTTTACAAACATTACGGCCTACCGTTCTACGGGTTTTTGATTAAGTGGTAACCGGGAGGGAGCGAAAAGGCTTGGCAGCCTTAAAACGGGGGATTGAAATGAGAAAGCGACCCCATAAAGACATCGAAAAGTACCGCGCTCAGCAGCCAGGATGGACAAGCCCGAAATACGCCACCTATGGAATGTTTGAGATGCTGACCCCAAAGGGTGTGTTGCGGATCATGGTCGGGGATGAAATCTGGGACCATGTGAGTGTAAGTCTTGAGACCAGGTGCCCGACGTGGAAAGAGATGTGCATGGTCAAGGATCTGTTCTTTGAGCCGGAAGAGACTGTAATTCAGTATCATCCGCCCAAATCTGTTTATATTCGAGATAGTCATTTTGCATTGCACTTGTGGCGCCAACAGGGCGTCGAGATCCAGTTGCCGCCGCTGTGGATGGTTTAGGGAGGGAAATGATGGCTGAAAGCAAATACATTGAATTTTATGAATTGGCCGATAGCGGGAAGACAAAAATTTGGGATATCCTTTCAAAGCGGCACGGAGATATCCTCGGAAAAATCAAATGGTATGGTGCATGGCGGCAGTATTGTTTTTTTCCGTCTCCAGCTGTTGTTTTCAACAAAACATGCATGGAAGATATCATCGATTTCATCCAGGAAGAAATGGCGTACCGGAGCATCAAAAAATCAAGGATCGGGGGATCTGATGGAAATAAATCTAAATGTAAAAGTTAAAGCCGGGCCAAGAACGCCCATTGATGTGTCCGTATATTACACAGCGGTAAATAAAAGATCCATTAGATTTAAGAATGGAAAACGTATAAGCGGCACGGCCATAGCGGAATGGATTGCTGAAAATTTAGAGATCGCGCTTAAAAAGATTGAGCGGGGGAATGATGAGAAAACATAAATATCGAGCTTGGGATAAAGAAATTGAAGATTTTGTTTATTCCGACAAACAGTATGACGATGCATGGTTCGCATTCAATCAGGACAGCGATGGCCGTCTGAAAGCCTGCGCGCTTCACGGATTGGAAGGGGATGGTATCCTCGAACCGCAAACGCCGTGTGTGGTTGAGCTGGAAGAGCCTCAGCAATACATTGACAAGAAAGATAAGAACGGGGTTGAGATTTGGGAATCCGATACAATTTCAGGAAATCTTTTTGACGTTCGGGTGCCGATTGCAGGTACGGTTGTCTATGACGATGAACATTCCTGTTTTGCCTGTGAAAATGAAGCTGGCCTCACACCGCTACCGGCAATCGATCTAATTGAAGTCGTTGGAAATGTCTACGAAAATGTGAAACCCGAAAAGCATTCTCCTGGACAGGGTTCCTGCTGCGGAAGTGAAATGCGGTGAATCCTTAACAAGTCGTTTAGAGGGGGGAGGGTTGGCGGTCAAAATGCGAAAAGCATATTGGCACAAGTTGCCGAAAGATAGTCAAGAGGCTCTCTATGCCTATAGTGGGTATACCTATGCCGAATTTATGTCCAAATACAAACAACCTCCTTGGTGTGACTATCATAATGCGTTGGAAGGTAAAATGGGATGCTGGTCTCTGATAATTCCGGGACGGGTGCGTGATGCAGACTTTTGTGTGGCCTGTGATTGTTTTAATCCTGAAAAATAGTAATTGACACGCCCGGCTCGACGGGGTATGGATGATACAGGATCAGGATGATGGACAATAAACTTAAAAATAAAAGGGAGTTGTATTGGCGGTTCGGCATTCGGGGATTCCCCCATGCCTTCCTGATCCGGGGCCGTCAGTACAGCTCCTTTTTGCGTTTGAGAGGTGAATTATGAATTATCTTGAAGAAGGAAATCTTGTTTTGTGTCCGGTATGTGGATTTGATTACAATCACATGGGAGAAACGAGGCTTATAAAGGGCCATGACAGCTATGATGCTGAGTGGGGTGGCAGAGGAGATTTGGTTGTAATCCCGATTAAAGGTGAATGTGGCTCGGAATGGGAAATTTGTTTTGGTTTTCACAAGGGACAAATCTTTAAATTTCATAAAGTTTGTAATCCTTGTGTTCAGGAAAAAGGTTTATATATATATTTTATAGAGGCTGTCGGAACAGACAAGGTTAAAATTGGTATTGCAAAAGATCCGGAAGAAAGACTCAAACAGCTTCAAACAGGGTCATCAGTTAAGTTGAGATTGATGGATTCAATAGGGGCTTATGCCAATGAAGAAAAAAAACTTCATTTAAAGTTTAAGGATTTACGCCACAGCGGGGAATGGTTTTTTCTAACTAAAGAATTAAAAGATTACATCTCTGGTTTACGCGATACATATTTTTAATTGATTTAAAGGTGCTAAGTTGTGGCGAATCCTCAAAAAGAGAATGGCTATACGGCTATCGCCAATGAAATTATGGAAGCTTTAGCGCATTACCGAATACCGGGTGAACAACGGCAGGTTTTGGATGTTATAATTCGCAAGACTTACGGGTTTAATAAAAAAATGGACAGGATTTCAAACTCGCAATTTGTATCCTCTACGGGTCTGAAAAAGCCTGCTGTTTGCAGGGCTATAAGTGCCTTGGTCGGCAAGAATGTTATCAAAAAAGATAACAGATATATTCCAACATACCAATTTAACAAGAACTACAAAACCTGGAAAGTGTTATCAAAAAAGATAACTGTTATCAAAAAAGATATTCGAGTGTTATCAAAAAAGATACCCACAAAAGACACTAGTACAAAAGAAAAGACTTTCTTGTCCGATTCCCAAGAAATCGTACTAAGCGAATTGTTATTTAGTTTAATGAGGGAAAATAATCCAAAGGTAAAAGAACCTAATTTTCAAACATGGGGAAAATCAATCGGGCTGATGATTCGGAGAGATAACCGGACGCCGGCAGAAATCAGAACTATTATCGAATGGTGTCAGCAAGATGATTTTTGGCAAAACAACATTCTTTCAACATCGAAGTTGCGAAAGCAATTTGATCAACTGTGGTTGAAAATGCATAAGGCTGGAAATAAGCCAGAAAAATCAAACCAGCCGCGTAGCCAACTTTTCAAAGGGCCGACGCCATGAACGATCCATCCCTAGCCCACATTCCCCCCCAGAACATCGAAGCCGAAGCATCGATCCTTTCTGCCATGCTGATAGATCCCGACTCGGCAACAATCGCTCTTGACCTGTTAAAGCCGGAAGATTTTTATAAATCTGCCCATGGCTACATATTTGACGCATTCAAATCTCTTCAAAAGAAAAAAGAACCGGCGGATACGATAACCGTAATGGCCGAATTGAGATCCAGAAAGCAGCTTGAGCAGATCGGCGGCGCCACATACCTCGCCAATTTGGTTGATGAGATCCCCATGGCGGTAAATATGGAAAACTACGCCAAAATGGTGAAACAGAAAGCGGCGCTTCGAAATACCATTCAAGTCTGCAATGATATTGTTAAGCGTTGTTTTGAGGGCAGCGAAGAGCCTGAGTCCATAGTTGACGATGCCCAACAGAAGATCATGGCGCTGGAGGTCGGGTTCGGGGATGATAATATCGTTAAAATGTCAGACACCACTATGGATGTCATCGATGAACTGGAAGAGCGGCAGCGTAACAAGGGCATCGTAACCGGGATTGAGACGGGTTTTACTGCGTTGGATGGGCTTACCGGTGGGTTTCAGGACTCTGATTTGGATATATTGGCTGCCCGGCCAGGCGCCGGTAAGTCTGCAATGATGATAAATATGTCTGTTCACCAGGGAGAAAGGGGTGTTCCGGTGGGCATTTTTTCACTTGAAATGCCGATGAAACAGTTATGCCTTCGGGCGTTATCAGGCAAGGGCCGGATAGATTCACAAAAGTTAAAGAGCGGTTTTTTTTCAACGGATGATTGGGTTAAAATTACGGATGCGGCGGCGGGTGTGGACGCTATGCCGATTTATATCAACGATACCGGATCTTTGCATTATATGGAGTTGCGCCGGATAGCCAGAAAGATGAAACAAAAGCTTGGCATTAGAATAATTTACATCGATTACATCCAGCTTATGAGGGGAGACAACCGGGGGACCCGGGATCAAGAAATTGGAAGCATCACCCGGAGTCTAAAGGCCATGGCCAAAGAGCTTGATATTCCCATTATTGCATTGAGCCAACTTAATAGGGAGCTTGAAAAGCGCACCAATAAGTGGCCGGTGTTGTCTGATTTAAGGGAATCGGGGAGTTTAGAGCAAGACGCTGATATCGTTATGTTTATATACCGGGACGATATGTATAATAAAGACGAAAATAATCCGGAAAAGGGAAAAGCCAAGCTGGATCTTGCAAAGCATCGAAACGGGCCTACTCAGCACATCAACTTGGTTTTTCTCAAGGAATACACGCGGTTTGAGAACCTTGCATTTGACGATTAACAAAAGGAGGTCGGTATGAAATTAGAATGTATCAAGGATTTTTACGGGGCTGGGCATAAGAGATTCTTTCATAAGGGGAGAATATATTTGGCTGAATCTTTCGAAACATATTGGATGCTGACTGATGAATATGGGAAATATCGAATGTTGAATAAAAATGCCAGAAATTACAGGCATTTCAAAGAATTGCCCGAGGAAGCGTCAATAGAGGCAAAGCCCAAGGAAGACTGTTTAGAGGCCGGGCTTGAAGTGATTCAAGATAAGTTTTCAGAAGAAATGCTCAACAATATGAAGGCGATGAACAAAAAGATTACTTTGATTGTTAGCATGTTGGAATATCAAAACAGTGCTGAAGGGATTTCAGATGTTATGGAAAAGTGTAATGAAATCCATAGGCAGAAAATTATCAGAGAACATGAACGACAACAAGGGTTGTCTGGCAAGGGCCAACCCAACAGGCGGAGAGAACCGCGCACCAGAAATTTTATGATTCAGGATCAAAAGGATCGGAAGGAAAAGCGTAAATGAAACCATTTTACATGATTTTAAGAGAGTCCGGAACCGAGCAACATATACCGCGCAAGGCTCACGAAGATGAAAAAGAGGTCAAATCTGAAATGGAGCGGCTTGCAAGGGAAAATCCGGGGGTGAAGTTCCTCCTACTGGAACCATCCCTGGTTGCTTACATTGAGCCGATACCGGCGCAACCTGTAAAGTGGAGTCGCTTTAAACCTGACATTAAACAAAAAAAGGAGGATAGCAAAAATGCGAATACTATCGCTTGATTTGGCAACGAAAACATTGACATGGTGGTGATATGTATTATTATCTAAGATAAAAAGAGGTAATAATATGGCCACAACAAACCATGTTTGGTTAAAATGCAACGCCTGCGGAAAAGATTTTTGGGTTTATAAAAGCAAAATCAGGAGAAAATATAAAAAGCATTTTTGCAGTATTAAATGCTATCATTTAAGCAAAGGCGGAGCCGGAAACCCAAATTGGAAAAACAGGAAGAAAGAAGAAAGGCAATGTTGTTATTGTGGGAAGGAGTTTTTATATCAATCATATATTTCTGAAAGAAAACATAGCGGAAAATATTGTAGCAAGAACTGTCTTCACCTTTCTTTAATCAAAAAGTATACAAAAAATGAAGCCAAAATCATTCTTACAGAATTAGAAAAATCGCCATTATCACTACCAGAATTTGCAAAAATGAAAAAAACCACCGAGAGAACCCTTAAAAGAATGATTACAGAATATTATCCTGATGAATATGAGACCGTACAAGAACACAGAAGATTAAAAAAAGATGAATGGTATCGAAAAGGAAGAGCTTTTGAACGGAAGGTCAGAATTTTTATGCAAAAAAGTGGTTATATAGTAATGCCATCGCCAAGAAGTTTAGGGGCGGCCGACTTATTGGCCGTGCAGACTGGTGAAATACTGCTCGTTCAATGTAAATTATACGGGCAACTCCCCAAACCTGAGAGATTATCACTTGAAAAAATGTCAAGAAAAGCAGGTGGTTTGGCGCTCATGGCCACACAAAAAGAGGGTAAAATAATGTTTAATATTCCAAATGAACGAGAGGGCAGGAAAAGGAAGTCCTTTAAATTAAAAAAGGGGGAAGAACATTGAGGATACTAGGTCTGGATCTAGCGACGAAAACGGGTTGGGCCACCGATGGCCAAAGCGGTGTGCAGACGTTTGATGTAAAGCGGGGTGAATCTCCTGGTATGCGATTTCTAAGGTGTCGGGCTTGGCTTAATGAAATTTACACATTGTTGCCCGATATTAAAGTTATTGTCTGGGAACTCGAACATCACCGGGGCGGGGCTTCAACGGCTTGCGCTTTGGGTCTGATCGCTACGGTTCAAGCATTTGCTGCTGAGAATAAAATTGAAACCATGAAGCCGATTCACACCTCCACATTAAAAAAGTGGGCTACTGGTAACGGAAGGGCCGGCAAGGGAGATATGATAAAGGCGGTTCAGAGGAAAGGGTATAATCCCATAGACGATAATGAAGCAGATGCGATCTTGTTGCATTTAAAGGCTAAAGAAGACTTGGGGATATGAGGAGGATTTATGAATCTAAAAAGCTTAACAAAAAAGCAGCTTGAGCGGAAACTGAGGTATCTCAAAGCGACAAATCCAAGAAGCAGTATAATAAAATATGTCCGATATCATCTCAAACAGTATGGTAAAAAGCCACGTCTGTTTTGCAAAAAATTTAGCTCAGACATCCTTGAATTGACGTGTTTACAAAGGCAGATTAAGGCAAACCGGCCGTGGCCTAGAAATATCGGTTACGATCCTGAGTGCAGATCTTGCAAACAAGGTCAAGGCCTGCTACGTACCCGGGGGTCAACGATACAGGATGAAATAAATTTAAACTGCATCAGGAGATGCCAAGCTTAAGGAGAAAAAAAAAATGAAAAAGTTATTGTGGGTTTTAATGGTATTGTTTTTGTTTATGCTGGGGTTGTTTATTGCTATTGAAATATCTTGTGCTGCGGACACAAAGGAGGTTCTGAATCTCAAATTGCAAGCCTTGGACTGGGAATTCCGGGCTCAAAAGGCGGATATAACCCTTCGCCGGTTAAGGCTGCAGGAAATTCAGATGGCTATTAGAAAGCTTCGATCTCAGCTGAAAGCGCTTAAGCCAAAGAATGGCGGTAATGGCGGACAAAGTGACATGATTGAAGAAGTGAACGATGGCGGCGAGGCCGCGGCTAAAAAAGCGGAGGTGGAGCGGAAGGCGGAAGAACCAACAAGGTGAATCCAAAACGGAATAAAAAAAGGGGCTTCCAAAAACCGCTGAGAAGCCCCTTCTATTTCGATTATCCATAGTCACATCATTTGCAATTGTCGGTTATCGGGGTCCGGGAGCTGGGCCGCTACCGCCACTGTCACCACCGGGATCGGCAGGACCGCCGCCGCTTTCTCCTGCGCCACTGTCACCACCGGGATCGGCAGGACCGCCGCCGCTTTCTCCTGCGCCACTGTCACCGCCATCGCCGCTATCGCCACCATCGCCACCTGCAGCACTCATTGGAAAGTCGTCAAATCTAGTCATAATAGTCTCCTTGTTATGGTTTTAGGTTTGTAACGCGCTCATGCATTCGGTCATATACACCGGCTCGTAGCCAAGACCATGCATTCCCAGGGTCGAAGATACTTTAATCGCGGCTGATATAAATGTCAAGTTTTATTTATGGCAAAGCAGATCGGGAGGCTGAAAAGGCTGCTGAACCTGTGGGAAAACCGAAACCAGTGGTGAAAGAGTCGCAAAGCGCGAAATGAGCGATCAAATAGGCCCCAGGTTGAACGATCTCACCAAAAGGCATAGCAACGTACAGGCCCGAAATTGTACCTTGGCCGCTTTTTATACAAGATGTTGTGGATTTACAAGGGGATAGCCCGGCCCCATGACGGAGCCGGGCGGGGTGTGTTAAGGTGTGACTGTTTTGCGTGCGAATTTCAAATCCGATGCGTGACCGTCATATTTCATGGCCATGGTTTCGTAGTGATTTTGCAAGCCCCTCAATGCCCTCGCGAGCGTCCCGTCTGTAAATTCTGATAGCCAAGGCGCGTTTTTCCCAAAACCCGCGCTTTTTACTTCGTATTCAATTTCGCCGTCTCTATCTCTCCTCGTGACCTCCAGCGTGGACAGGCGGTTGAAACCAGACGATTGTATGCCGGTTGCAGACAGATAGCCTTCGGAGCCCCAGCCCATTAAGCGGTGGATCGTCCAGGCATATCCGGGCATGATCTTTTTCAATTCTTTTCTGAATCCGTTTGAATTCATTTTTTTCATGATTAATTTTCCTTTCCCTCCTCTGTGCGCCCCCGGTTAAGAGGGCGCGGGTTGTTTGGTTAATTAAGTTTAACTGCCCGGTATCCGCCCCAGTTCCATTCATCGATAGTGTCAAGCGTACCGAACCGGTGCCCCCTGTGAATTGTTCCATAGCCTTTTATTCCGAATATGTTTCCATCCATATCCACCATGTAACATCCGGAGTGCCCCACATCCATCTTGACATACTTACGACCAGGCCTGACGTGCGCTTTTGAATTGATATCAACAGAGTTTTGTGGCGTGCCCGGATACTCTCGCGCGTACATTTCGCGCTTGTGCTTTTCGATCAGTGCTGCGAATTTCTCAAGTTTTTTTTGCATGAATTCCTCCTTGCCTCAGCGGGTGATTGTTTGCAGCTTCCAGGAGTGCCTCTGAAAGCCTGATGTGTCGTTTGATTGCGTAGTGGATCCATTGGCCTTTGCGCGGCGGCCCGAAGCGTGATGTTAAGCGGTACGGTAGGCCCAGCCCTCCGGTTACCGCCAATAAATCAGGGCTGTCATTCCATAGAAAAGCCCGGATCGGATGGTGTGCCTGTTTCGGGTGTTGTATCGGCAGCCCTCCGGCAACTCTGTCAAGGTGCGCCTGTGCCTTTGCTCGGTTCATAGCTCCCCCTTACAATGTTCCGTTAGCGATCATTTCACGTTTCAGGCCGTCTGATACGTTCCAGTGAATGGGGTAAGCGTTCTCTCGCTCATAAGCCATGTATAACGGCATCCCGTTTTTATGCGTCCCCCGGTATTTGGGCGGCAACCATTTTGCTTTGGCCATCGCAGCGAGTGCAGTCTGGCGGTATTGGTCACCGTACCCGTATTCATAAGGCGGATGAAGGCCCACGATGGTTTTGTCATTTGAAAATCTTGTTACTCTGACGCTGTGATAGGTATTGCCGTTTACTTTGTCGAACCATTTGACAGCGGTGCATGCAAATTTGATTTTAGGCATGATATTATTCCCCCTCTTCCTGGTGTTCAAGGTACTTGGTTATAGCCTGCTGGATCAAATAATCACGGGCCATCTTTTGCCGGATTGCCTCTTTTAATAGCCGGTCCCACATTTCGGCCGGCATAATGATTGATACGCTTAGTAATTTGGGCATGTGTATCACCTCCTTTTTGTGGATTTAACCGCTACGCATACCGCCGAACTGGCCAGCGGCATGAATTCCGGCTAAGCCCTTGACGCTAATTACGTTTACTCCGTTTAGCTTTCTGAATTTTCATGGCGCATTGGTAGCAAATAGGCGGCGTGATTTTTCGTGCCACCACGTTCTTTTTAATCGGTTTTCCACATTTACACCTGACAGCAGAATCAAGCTCAGTGTGTGTGAAAGGTTTTTTCATGTTCAATCCCTCCTATTTATTGGTTATTGGTTAGTCCCTCGCGTCTCGACCTGCATTCCCAAGGGCAGGCCGGGAAGTGATTGACTAAAATTCAAGGTAATGTTTCTTTGTGGTAACCGTGGGCCTGTCTTTATGGAGTTCAATCCATGTTTCGGCTAAATATGTTTCATCGCAATCCGTGTATTTTTGCCGCTTTTCAAACACCCAGCCGATTTTGATCGTTCCGTTATTCTTTGTGTCAATAAATATCCCACTGACACACCGGCCATGTTCACGTTGGCAAGATTTAAACAGCTTGCCAATATCATCCGTGAAGGGTTCGTAAAAATCTGAATCGCCATTAATACAGTTTTCGGTTTTGTTTATCCATATCTCTTTGATAAGCATAATTTCCCCCTTTAAATATTCAAGTGATTGTTTAACATTCCCTCAGTGTGTCCGTTATCCAGTTTCACCGTTCCCCAGCCATAAAACCAGGACTTGCGGTCTAATTCCGTCCCGATTTTGTTGGCAGGCCTTACCATGTCAAGCGCTTCCTGGTGTGTCTCAAATGGTCCGGCAACCACGTTGAATCGTTTCCCGTCCACTATTGAAACATAATAGCATTCGTTATCTGTCCAGTTACCTCGTTTCATATTTTTGCCAATTAAATATATATTTCCATTCATTCATGCCTGCACGCTGGTTACAGGCATGATCAAAGGTTAAACTATTCCGTAAATTCGATTATTGGATCATCCCCGTAACTACCACCAGAACCGGAGGTCTTATACACTCGAACAACGTCTTTTCCGGTTTTATCATCATGCGAACATACGACCCGTGCGCCAATATTCCAGCCCCGGATATGGCCTTCAATGCCGCTTGATTTAGTCCCCATGCGGGATGCTTCGCCACGATTGCCTTGGATTGATGCGTAAAATTGCGCCATGATAATCTCCCCTCTCGTTGTGGTTAAATTGTTAATCTTGAAAAACAATACCTGCTAAAACTATGCCAAATCATAACAACGTGCCGAGAAATGTCGTAACATGCCCGAATCACTAACAAACTATTTTTATCACAACCAAAGCTCGTGTAGTCTCAAATCAACCGATAATTACAAAATCTTGTAACAGTGATAGCAAGGCTTTCCCAGGTCGACTAGCTGTAAGCTATTGCAATGACACAATAATATTTCAATCCAAATTCTTGTAAATAAACACAAAATCTTGTAATCTGTGAGCTCACACCTTAAGAGTGTATCAGGAAACTGTCCCAAGTATGTCTCAAGTGTCTCATAATTACCCTGAAAGTGTCTCAAAAAACCATATGCGGTGTCTCAGGTTCCAAGAGGTACAATCTTTTCGCTTGACATGGCTTTTATCCGCATGCTATGGGGCTTGACAGATTAATTTCATATCCTGTTACCGCCCGGCTGGTGCCCTAATCCACTGGTCGGGCACCTCCATAAGGATGGTATGGAAGAAATAGATCAAATCTTTTGTAAAATTAAAATCCTTGAAGCTGAAGTGAAAAGATTAAAATCAGTGACAATGATTGAAACAATGAGAGGTTTATCAAAAAACTATCCAGAAAAAGAAGTTATTAATACCCTCTATTGGAAATATCCCACCATCGGTACAACAAAAATCATTGAAGCTTTAAACCTGAACCTTTCCCCCGTAGCTTTTCGGAAATTGGCAGATCCGGCGATTATTGAAACAAAATGCATTGAATGTGATCGACCAATCTATAATAAGTTTACAACCAGAGAAGAACTGCATCGTTTCCAGATGGATTTAAAAAGACCACCAAAAAAGCTAATCTGGGTTGAACGAATGTGTTCTAAGTGTAATGAAGCAAAATATGCTCAATCAACTCAAGGCCGGCAGTATTCCATTAAAGAACAGGAGGCCCGCATAAAGATATTGAGAGAAATGCCATATAAAGAATATTTACTCTCTCCGGAGTGGCAGAAAACCCGTAAAGCGAAACTGAAATCAGCTTATTATCGATGTAACGTTTGTAACACCAATAAAACAGAACTGCACGTCCATCATAGAACCTATGCCCGACGTGCCTTTGAGTTCATGAAAGATTTAATAGTTCTTTGTAAAGATTGTCATAAACTATTTCATGATCAAGGTAAATTGGCAACCTGTGCAAAAACCTAATGCCGGCGATTGATTAAAACGAGACCCGATCCGCATTAAGGGGAGCAGCCGCAAGCATAAGAATTCAACTATTCGCTTCCCTGGACGCATAAACGAACTGGACAGACTCACAACCTGGTCCCAGCGATAAACGGCATGTAAAACAATCTTGCGGAATTTAATGGCATAACGCCAAGTTTAACGCTAAACCAGCACACCGGGTCTTGTTTAACAGATCGTGAGGTTTAACGCTAAACCAACCATAAACAAAGGGCTTGAGACATCTTGAAACTTGAATATTACGTCGATCAAATGACCCGCATCCAAGCCGACCAGGTGCACTGATATGCCAGACACAGCCCTCCAGGACACACCATCCGCTAAGGTCATCGAACACCCCGCATCCATTCCAGTAGCACCAAAAGAACGTCGTGTCATTCCATGGGATGAAATAAAAGCCGAATATGAATCCGGACAACTGTCTTACAGAGAACTATCCAAAAAATTCGGGGTTTCACCAGGCTATATACACAATAAAGCCAAAGCCTTAAGATGGGAACGGGATTTGACCGACGCAGTTCGTAAAAGATTGGCTAAAAAGATACAGATTTCAGCGGTGAAGCATTCCAATGCGCGAGATGACGAAATCACGGAAAAGGCTGCTGAACGTGCGTTCCAGGTCGTTACCCTGCATCAAAAAGACGCCAGAAGACAGCGAAATGTGCTCTCTCGACTTCTCCTAGCCCTTCAGAAGTGGGAAAAGCAAGCCAAGGCCTCCGAATTGATGGACCCCAAGCAATTAAAGCCATTTAGCGAGATTGCCAGGAACGCAAGCCAGGCGCTTGATAAGCTGGTATCGATTGAGCGTGCAGCGTACAATATCGATGAGAGTGCCCGGAGAGCTACCAAGATGATGATCGAGCTTGATTAGAGGGCTGATCCGTCCCATATTGGCAGTGATTCAAAGCCCCTATGGTGCCGGATATGGTCGCCATTATTGGCAAATACCCGGAGGTTTTCAACTATGTTATTCAATGTGTTACGGTCTTCATGGTGTACGACGTGACCCGGGAGAAGGTCGAAATGTTCGGAAACAATAGACCGGCCTATGCGCTGGCCATGCCGGCTGTAAATGTACTTACCGCCTTGAGAGGCTTCTATGTATGCATAATAACACTCCATTGAGCAGAACAGGTGCTTTCGGGCACGTACTTGACAGCGATGCCTCTGCATCTCTTTTTGGCAGCAATGGCAGGAAACAGCGAGCTTTCCAGCCTTCTGAGTGTCAATCTCGTTACGTTTCAATACTTTGTGGATGCCCTGCCGGGTTATGCCATATTGTGAAGCGAGCTTGATCATGGGAATTAAGTCAACTGAATATGCATTGATAATGTCAACTTCCTGTTTCTCGGTCAGATGCATGGTGTTACCTCCTGTGGTTGATGGTGATGAAGTGGTGATGATATGCCATTAAGTATACACATTGGATGCATAGTTGTCAATATGAATTGGCAACATAATATACATTATCTGACCCTGTGGCCATCGATACGTACCGAGGATGGTCAGCCATGGCTTCCCCAGCAATGTGATGGATCATGGGTCTGAGTACAAAGGACGGGGGCTAGGGGCAAGAGGGGGTAGGTCAAATAGTATATATATGTCCATCTCATATATTTCACCCCTCACGTGAGAAAGTCCGATTCAGCGAAGATGTGGACATTCGGATGTGAGGGTTTCAGTCATTTTGATTACGTGCTGAGGGTTATTTTTTGAGATTCAAATTCAACAAAGATTTAGCGAAGTTTGAGCCGCGTCAGATAGCTGCTGTGGAGCAGTTGAAGTCTGGCAAGACCAAGTTTTTGTTATACGGCGGCGCATTGGGTGGGGGAAAATCTTATTTCCTTCGTTGGTATTGTGTGAGGCGGTTGCTGGAGTTTGCGAAGATGGGCCTCCGCAATGTTCCTGTGATGTTAGCGTGTGAGGATTATCCAAGCCTCAAGGACCGGCAATTACAGAAGATTGGCACTGAGTTCCCTGAATGGCTTGGGAAGAGTCACGGGGATCACAAATTATACCGGAATTGTTTTATTTTGGATCCTGAATACGGGGGCGGGATTATTTGTTTCAGGAATTTGGACGATCCTTCGAAATACCAAAGTAGCGAATTCGCAATGATTTGTATCGATGAGCTCACGAAGAACAAATACGATATTTTCACTTTTCTGCGAACTCGACTCAGGTGGCCTGGATTGCCGGATATAGAGTGTTATTTTATTGGAGCAACGAACCCTGGTGGAGTTGGTCATGGGTGGGTAAAGCAGTTTTGGATTGACAAGGTATTTCCGCCCGAATGGATGGACCCGGTGGATTACCGGGGGAGTTTTGCATTTATTCCGTCCAAGGCTGATGACAATCCGTATTTGGACGCTTCGTATTTTTCCATGCTGCAAACGCTACCGGAGAATCTGAGAAAGGCTTTTCGGGATGGTGATTGGAATGTATTTGTCGGTCAGGCGTTTCCTGAATGGACGGAAAGTATCGGGCATATTGATTCTCATGTTATTGAACCGATACCTGTGCCGGATTACGCACCGTTGTATTTTACATTTGACTGGGGATTTGGTAAGCCTTATTCTGTTCTTTATTGGTGGGTTGATGGAGATGGGAGGATTTATTTATTTTCTGAGATTTATGGATGTCAGTTGGGGACTCCTGATGTTGGGTTAAGGGAAACCGACATGCAGATAGCGGATAAGATAAAGCTGCATGAAGAGGATTTGGGAATAAACAATCGAACGATAACGCGCATATGCGATCCTACGTGTTTTAATAAAAAACCGAATTATCTTGGGGGAGGGCAGGGAATTAGCACGGCGGAAGTTTTTGATGGAATGGGGATAAAGATGATCCCCGGAGATGCGAGTCGAACTTTGAAGGTAAGGCAGTTTCACGAACGGTTGAGAAAGAGAATTGGGGAACCGCCTATGATGCAGGTTTACAAAACGGCCATAGGATTTATTCGGACTATTCCGTTGTTACAGCAAGATGAGAACAATATTGAAGATGTTTGTACCGTATCTGAAGATCACCCGTATGATTCCGCAGCGCTTGTTTGTATGGAAAGACCGCTCGGTATTACAGACGATGAACTTCAAAAGAAGATAGAAGCTGAAGAATTGAGAGCCAAAAGAGCTGAGATGAAGGAGCGGTGTTCAGCGAGTCATGCGGCAAGCGAAGAATACGGGGCTATTGTTGCGGAATTAAAGGAGAAATACGAAGAACAGGTTAACGATATTTGGGTTGACTAAGGAGGATTGAATGGTTCAGGTTAAACAAATACATGGCAGTATTAAAATTCCATGTGACAAAATTAAAAAAGGCAAGGGCGATTTTTGGGCTGTAATGCTGGCCGATATACAAAAACAGGATTGGAGCCCGCCTGATTTTATTAAAGAACATTACGGGGTTAATAAGGAGGATTAAATGGAATACACGGTTTTAACGGTATTGATACTGGTTATCGCATTTCAGGGGTGGGAGCGTCACGTGGAGAGGGGCCGGGCGATTGCGCGGGAGAGCGAGCTTCTTCAGATGGTATTGGCGCAGCATTTACCTGATTACGCTGCTAATGTGGGGCTGATAAAGGAAACTCCGCAGACGCAGATTGACAAGATGAAGGTGGAGAATAAACTGGCCCAGGCGGCGGCGAAGCTGGAAGAGAAGAAGGAAGCGGGGATTCGGGTGACATGAAGGGGGATTGGATGAAACACAAAATAATTGGGGATATATTCAGGCTTATTCTAACTTTGTTTTTGCTGCTAATGGTTTATTATGAAACGGGGAAATGGACAACGGTAAGTTTGTTTTTGGTTTTTATTTACAGTGAGGTATCAGAATTTGTACAAAGAGCCCAAGCAAAATTAAACAATGAAATTTGCAGCCTTTTTCACAGGATTGTTCCAATAAAAAAGGGGGGGACCGATGGCTGAGAATATGTTTTCAAAGCACCAGAAGGGGAACACGCCGAAATTTCGGGATAGTTATGGAGATATTGCTTGGAATGGCGGCCGAGGGTGGTATGATGAAGATGATGAAGATGATTTAACATCAGTTGAAGAGGATGAAGCGGCGGAACGCGAACTTGAAAAGGACATCCAAGAATTAGAAACCGGGGAACTTGGAGATCATTTCGAAGAGTCGGCAAGAAAAGGGTTGAAAGAGGACATGGAAAGGGTGACGCCCTTTTGGGCAAGGAATTAAGGGTAAATATGGCAAAACAAAAGATAACAAAACCGGAAGACGGTGAAATATCCAAAGAGTTCGAGGAGATATTCCGGGAAGACCTTGATGCGGCCCGAACGGTTTTGGAGTTGACGTGGTTTCGGAATATCCTTTATTATCTGGGCGAACAATGGCTTGGATGGTTTGAAAGCACGGGCACGTTCGGGCGGTATTACGAATTGAACAGCAATGAGCCGACGCCTGTTTCAAACATAATCCGGGATCACATCCGGAGCATGAAGGCGCTTATCCTGAATAAATCCTATTCCACCAGAGCGTGGCCGAACAGCATGGAGCAAAAGGACAAGGACGCGGCCAAGCTGAGCGAACAAGTCTTGAGATGGCTGGACAGCCTCGGGAATCGCAAAATTGATGATATAAAAGAATGGGTTGCGCTTTGGATGGTTTCAACCGGGAACGGGTTTGCACGAACATGGGCTAATACCGATACCGGGGTTTACATTTTAGATAAAGACAGCAAGGTTATTCCAAGCAAGGGTGAAGTTGCCGCTGAATGTATAATTCCTTTTAATATGACCGTAGCGCCACTGGGGTTGTATCTTGAAGAAAAAGCGTATGTCGGGATTAAATCTCTCAAGGAACGGGAATGGGTTGAAGACACATTCAACGTGAAGATCGAAACCGATACCGACGTAAAGGATGTGGATTATCAGCGTCAGCTAATGTCACTCGTTGCAAATGTCAGCCCGTGGAAGGGTCGGGGACTTCAAACAGTTGTTCACGCAGCTGAAGACTTCAGAAATCGGGACTTCGTTGTGATGAAAGAATTGGAGTTTCGACCCACAAAGAAGTTTCCAAAGGGAAGGTATCAAGCGATTGCCGGGGATAAAGTCGTCATAAACGAGACTGAAATGCCCATCAATGTCGATAAGGAAGGCCAATGGAATTACACCTTTACGCACTTTCCTTACAATCTTACCCCCGGAAGCTTCTGGGCCACGGCGGGAATTGACGATTTAATCAGCCCGCAGAACACAATTAATGAGATCGATCAAAGTTTGGCGAAGAATCGCAAGGATGTTGGCCGGCCCTTGATTTTAACTCCCGCGGAACTTGTTTTAAAGCGGCTGAATGCCAAAGGATCGAGTTACATATCCATGCAATACGACGCGCGAACACTGGCCGGGGCCAAGCCGGAAATAAAGCACGGCGTTCCGTTGCCGCAACAGGTTCAAGATGAGCGCAGAACGCAACGCGAAGTTGCCCAGGAGGCGTCAGGCGATCCGAAAAACATATTAAAGGGTCAATCCCCCACCTCCGGTGCATCGGGTTATATGGTGGATGTTCTGAGAGAATCCGCTGAAATGAGTCACGCCCCGGATGTGAACAGGTTTTTCAGGAATTGGAACCGGGTGAATAAGAAAAGAATTATAGTGGCCCAGCAGTTATTCACCGAAAGTCGAATCCTGAAAGTAGTCGGGGAGGGCAACGAGATTATTGTCAGGTCATTTAAAGGCGCCGACTTGAATAACAACACGGACATCCGGTTGGAGTTGGATTCGGGGGTTTCGACAACCAATGCCGGCAAGAATCAGTTTTTAAAGGAATTGTTGCAATACAACTTCTGGGGTGATATATCTCAGAAACCGCAACTGCAGCGGGAATTGATGAAGCGATGGGGCATGGGCGGATTTCCCGATGAAGAGAATTTGCACGCTGAGAGGGCTGAATACGAGAATACTTCCATGATTGCGGGAGTGTTTGAGGGAATTGCAGCGATGGCGCCGGCGTTGGACGAAGAAGGTGAACCGCAACTTGATGAAAAATCGGGTGAGCCTATTATGGAACAACTTGGAAATGACCAGAGATTCAAGTTTGATCCCCATGATGTTCATATCAGCACGCATGATAAGGTGATATTCAGTCCCGAGTTCAACACGTTCAAGGAAGAAATCAGGGCTTATATGTTGGCACACAGGGAACTTCATTCATTGGTTCTGCAACAGGCACAAGAGGCTGAGATGCAGCAGGCGATGATGATGGAGCAGATGGCTGAGGGGCAACCACAAGGAGCGCAACAATAAGGAGGATAAAATGGGAAGAAATGCACACGAATTACCGAATACAAGTTGGCTTTTATGGACAGGCGGTGGAACCAACGATGTTTCATTGCAAAACAGAGGTTCAAACGAAGAAATTGAACTTCCATCAAGCCTTTTAAGGATGTTGGTAGCTGACGATTTAAGATCACAGAAAATAAATGAATTTGAACAATCAACAGACAATCATATTTTGGGGCTAAAGGAGTAAGCAAAATTGCCAGCTTCATTTGACAGATGCCAAAAAAATGGAGGGGATATCCGCACGGAATCCCTGGGCGAGAATAAGTACCGCCATGTGTGCTATCTGAAGGGCAAGCGACATGAGGGGTATATTAAGGTGAAGAAGGGAGTTCGGAACGCTACAAGGGCGGTGAAGGAATGATTTCAGTCGGAATATTGCGGAAAGAGAAGGACTCCGTTGAGGCTCATAACCTCAATTGTGCGGGTTCGATTCCCGCTTCCGCTTCCACGATAAGGAATTTTATGAAATAACTTAACATAAATTTTGGGTTCGCCTAAAGTCCGGCCAGGCTGAGGGTGACGCAAGAATAAAAAAAAGGGAGTTAATGTGAGGCTCACATCGGGGCAACCCGCTCACACCGACTCCCTTTTTTATTGCCCACCAACATCCATATCAGACTTTTTGCATAGCAACTATCTTATATGGGCAGAAGGAGAAAATCATGACGGAAGAAGCAGCAAAAGTGATTAGTGAAACACAAGACGGAGGAAGTTCAACGGAAGAGTCCTCCACTTCCACAGACACGAAAGCAGACGATAAGGCGGCACAAACGTCAGATTCCGCCACTGACAAAGCGGCAGAAGGGTCAGATTCCGCTACTGACAAGGCTAAGGACAAAGCACTTCCTTACGACAAAGACCCGAAGTGGCTGAAGGCACGGGCGGCTGAGAAGGTTTTAGAGAGTATTCTATCAGATCATGAATACGATAGCCCGGAAGACCTGGTGAAAGCATTGCAATCAGGTAAGAGCCTAAAGGAACTCATCGGCGCAAAGGACGCTAAGAAGCTCCTGAAAGATTCTGAAACCCTCAAAATGTATGAGGATCATTGGGATCAAGAAGAGAAGGATAAAAAGCGCGATGAGGAAAGTGCTGACGAAACAATCAAGCGTCTTGAGGGCGACAATAAGAACCTCAAGGAAGGACAGCGCAAGGAAAAGGAAGACCGGGATTTTCAGAAGGCTCAAAAGAAAGCACTGAAACGGTACGGGGATGAGGTGTCAAAGCATCTCGACCGTGAAGGGATACCCAAGGATGAAGCCGAGGTATTGAAACTTCACCTTGGAGTGGACAACCCCTTTAATAAAGTGGATTTGGAAGACCCGAAGGCCGTCAAGGAAATGATAGCCGATAGCAGCAAGCAATTTCTTAAATCCATCAAGGCCATTAAACAACAGGCCGTCGATGAATACGCTGCCGGGAAATCCAAGATCGTTCCCATTACGGGGGCCGAGCCGGATTCTGTTACGACCACAACCAAGCGCAAACTTCCTGACGACGCGACTATAGAAGATCACTTCGCCGATGCTAATGCTGAAATACTTGAACTTGTAGAACAGGTTAGCAAATCGGGGTAATCGGGAGATATTATCATGGCTGAAACACAAACAGATTCAACAGGTTTAGCCGCGACCTTTAAACGCGTCTATGGAAATAAAATTACCGAACTTTACACCCATCACGACATGACCTGGAATCAATTCAAGAAATCCAGTCGCAAGGCTGAGTTTCGACCGGGCGGTGAGGGGTATTACTTTTCTACTCGTCAGAGCGATCTGCAAGACATTGGTGGTCGCGCAGAGGGCGCTTTCCTGCCCGAAGCCTTCCCGAATGACGGGGTGCAGGGCTTCATCAAACCTAAATCCATCTATGGCAGCATGAATATGTCCGGCCTGGCAATCGAGACAGGCAAGGGAAACATGGCGGCTTTTGTGGAGTCCCTGGGCGATCAGACCATGCTACTTTTCAAATCCATGACAAGCGACATGAACCGCCAGTGTTGGGGCGATGGTTATGGGCTTATCGGTACTTCAAGTGCTGCCGCCACTCCGGCCACGGGCACTACTTACACCGTGACATTCGCTAACGACAGGGGTGTGCGGTACTTCAAAAAAGGGATGATTTGCGATGTTTATAATAGCACCGCCATTGACGTAACCGTTCCTTCCCCCCGTGTGCTGAGTATTAACCCGGCAACGCAGGTAGTGACCTTCGAGGCTAATGCCGCGAGTTCCCTTTATGATACTTACCATCCGATATCCGCGGCTCGGTCCTATACGGGTACCAACGCCACAATCTCCGCAGGTTCTTTCTGGGTCCGACAGGGTGCAAGGCTTGCCAGTCATGCCACGTCCGATGCTTCCTTTGAACTGACCGGTCTTAACGGCATGTACGACGATGGCGATCTGATTGCCACCTTCGAAGGTATTGTCGTTGCCAACGACCCGGAGTGGAAGGCCAATATCATGGATAACGGCCAGGTAAACCGCGAGCTGTCCATCGACCTCATGCTGGCAGCCATCGATATGACCGCTGCCAGAAGTTCTGTAAGTGCGGATATCATTCGTCTTGGTTTGGGCTTGCGCCGGAAGTATTTCGGCCTGCTGGCCCCGGACATTCGTTTCGCCCCGGCAGTTCTAAAGGGCGGGTACGAACACCTGGACTTCTCGCAGAACAGCGTGGTCAAGATGGTGGTCGATCCTATGACCCAGCCTAACCGCATGTACTTCGAGCCCAACGGGTGCATTAAACGCTACGAGCTTACCCCGATTGGTTGGGGCGGGTTCGATCCGAATCGGATGCATTGGAAGGCTAACTACGACGTCGCAGATCTCTATTTACGGACATATTGCAATTTGGGCGTTGAAGGTAGGAATGAGTTGACTTTGCTGGATGATTTGACAGAACCTTCAAGCGCCCCTTGGTAAAAATTAGGGGTTGACAAACGTGGTAGCTTAGTGGTAAGCTGATTTCATGGGGTGGAAATATAATCCATCCCATGAAATAAAGTTTTACAGGAGGGCTACCATGGTGACAAGGGAAGAACGATTAGCACAGCAAAGAGTGTACAATGAAAAATACTTTGCAGATCCGGAGAATCGGCGCAAGAAACAGGAGTATGACAGACAGCGCCTGAAAGATCCAACGGTCAAGGCTAAAGTAGCAGAATACGCCAAGGGTTATAATGCTGAACGGAATAAAGATCCTGAGGCCCTAAAGCGACGGAAGGAATATTTAGACAGGCCCGAAGTCGTAGAAAGGGATCGGCAAAACAGACTGAAACGATACAAAAAGTGGATTGAGATTCCAGGGAATCGGGAAAGAAAGAGAGAATCAGATAAAAAATATCAACAGGAATTGTTTGCGACCCCTGAGAGTCGAGAGAAACGAAGGGCAAATGCTCGGGAATATTTTTCCAAGCCTGAAAACAAGGCAAAAAGGGCAAGATGGTACCAGCGGTATCTAAATAAACCCGGCAAGAAAGAACTCATGCTTGAATCAAAGCGCAAGTGGCGAGCTAAACAAACGTGCGCTAAAAAGCAAGCTGAAAATGAAAAGTTGCGCGAGGCGGCGGCAAAAAGCAAGGGCCGCAAAGATCAATGTGGAATATGCGGTTTTGACAACGTAAGGGCACTGTGTATCCATCATATCATTGAAACACTGAAAGGTGGTCTTGATATTGATGAAAACAAGATAACACTGTGCGCTAATTGTCACCAATTAGTTCACGCAGAAGCAATCGACATAACTGAGTTCATTTAAAATTTAATTAGAACCGGCCAGTTCTAAAACGATTTAAGGCGGTAGTGTGGGACCGTTCACGCTACCGCCTTTTTTTATGCTGACTGGCCTTGGGGTAAAACAATAATTTGGGCAGGCGGGTCTTAGTCATGCGGCAGACTCTGCATGACGCGTCATTTCCCCTGATGGCGTCCTCCTTTCCCTGCCTGCCCATTACTAGTATCCGCGAGAGCGGGGACAACTATTTGAGAGGTGATTGAAGTGATAAAAAAAAGAAATTTAGACAACAGTTTAATTCAGTGGATCATGACTCAAACGGGTCTTGGTCCGGGAATCGGGCAAATTAAGTATGTGGCCGCTGCAACGAGTGCTACGTCGCAGTTCAGGTCACAGTTGGAAGCAAACGGAGTTAGCAGCGGTGATATATTCACTTCTTTAAGTGCTGCCGAAGCTGCTACTGTTGCTTACAGGAATGATGTTGTTCTTGTAGCTCCGGGCGCTCACGTTGAAACCGTTGAGCTTGACTGGGACAAGGCATGGACTCATATATTGGGTCTCAGTGGGCCTAACAACTGGGGTGACTACTATGAACCCAATGCAACCATTTATTCGGTTACGACGGATGTTGTAAATGTTCTTCATGTTACCGGGGCATGTGCGCAGATACAGAACCTTGGTATTAATAATGCCGGGGCCAATGCCGCCTGTGAGACTCCGTTGCTTGTAGACATTTACGGCTGTTATTTCAAAAATGTCGGTCTTATGGGTAACATGACGACGGAACAGTGTGCTGATATTGACTGTTGTAGCTTGAGGCTTTACACCAATGCGCATACTGCAATATTTGAAAATTGCAGCATTGGGCAAGATGTGTGGGGTATAAGAACAATGGCCAATAGTGGTCAAGTTATCGTAGATGGTTCCCAGATGAACGATGTTCTGTTTCGGAACTCCATCTTCAGGTCGATATGCGATACCGCAACCGATGGCGCGATGTTTGCCGCTCAGGGCGGTGTTGGAACCACGCAGTTTGGCCGTGGGTGGGTACTTGATAATTGCACCATATACAATTACTCAACTACCCAAACCGCTATGAACGAAGTGTTTAGAGGCAATGACACTACGGCATGGTGGCCCATATATCTTAAGGATACGGCTGCTTATGGATATGACCGATGGACAGACAATACCCAGTATGACATTTTCGGGAATATGCCTGTTGCTGATGATGGTGGTGGTCTTGCAATCGAATTAGACGAGACTGTTGCTGGCGGAAGTTAACAATCAGACGGGGAGGGACATTGTTCCCTCTCCTTCTTTTCTTAGGTGCAGAATGGATGACTTAATTATAAAGAAAACGTGTGAACGATGTAGTGGAGAGGGAACGATTCCAACTGGTGGGATACATAGTCCTGGAAGTCCAGCGGCTTGTCCCCGTTGTTTAGGAGAAGGTTTTGTGGAGGATAGTTTTATAACTAACCTTGCTACCATTTTAGACAATTTTGATGTAAAGTTGGATGCCCTCGAATCCCATCTTGATACCATTGAAACAAAAGTTGAGGCACTGGAATAGGGGTTATGGAATCATTATCTCAGACCAAAAAAGATAGCATACGTAAACAGCGAATTGAACATCCCAAGTTTGACTATACCCGCATGGGTGATAGCGGGCCTATCAATTCCGTTTTGTCTTGTGGTTTTACCAATGAGAACTACAGGAAGCATTACGAGGAAATTGAGTGGGATGGTTAAAAACTCAAAGGAGAAATTATGATAAAGCCAATTTTTTGTGATAAATGTAACTCGAAGTATGTGCCCGACGAAACGGGAGTTTGCCCTAATTGCGAAGCCAAGAAAAAGAA